>Ga0209541_10012025_pt1 | contig 13450 bp, 12 predicted proteins | sample RifCSPlowO2_01_FD_184027 | JGI IMG/M metagenome (GOLD analysis project Ga0209541, IMG submission 184027) | Groundwater microbial communities from Rifle, Colorado - Rifle CSP2_plank lowO2_0.1 (SPAdes) (version 2) | ecosystem: Environmental > Aquatic > Deep subsurface > Groundwater | place...
TCTCTCTCACAATTGGCGTCAATATAGTTGATTGTCTCGCTGCTTAACATTGTACTTCTCTTACAATATTTATTAGTTATATGATAGTGATAACTCATTTATATACTTTTTTATGGCCTTTTTTAATGTTTTATCCTTAGAATTTGAACTACTCTCGCACATACAATATAAAAAATATATATTACCACCCACTAGATTTTAAAATGTTACTACTGTAATAAAATAAAAAAGATACATTTATATACTTAGTAAACATTTCCATAACCAAGCCCGGCATTGAGAATACTCAATGGAGCACGGCAAAAGCCAAAGCAATGAGCTTGGGAGTTAGTGTATCGGGCGAAATCATATTAATGTTTATAGAACAAAATTAAATATTCACTATATTCAATTTAGGTGGTAAATAGAAATCAATAAATTGATTAAAAATCATTTTAATTAAAAATAATGCCTGAATTAACTTTGTTCTATGAATAATTTAAAATGATGAATGCAAATATCATAACAGGGGGAATTAAAAATGGGAAAGATGAGTTTGGTTTCAGCCAAATATATAGTTCATGCTCATATTCAGATAGATGGTGTTGTAGACAAGCCAGATGTCATTGGAGCAATATTTGGGCAGACAGAAGGTCTGTTGGGCAATGATTTAGAATTGAGGGAGCTTCAAAGATCCGGCAGAATAGGCAGGATAGAAGTAAATACAGAAACAAAGACGGGCAGAACTGCAGGCATGATAGTTTTGCCATCCAGCCTGGATAAGGCAGAAACAGCAATAGTTGCAGCATCCTTGGAAACTATACAAAGGATAGGGCCCTGCACTTCAAAGGTAAATGTTGAAAAAATAGAAGATGTTCGTATATCAAAAAGAAAATTCGTGGTAGAAAGAGCCAAGGAACTTCTTAAGGAGTTAACAAGCAATGTTTTGCCTGATAGCCAGGAAATAACAGACGAAGTAGCCAGCAATGTCCGTATTATGGAGCTTGTAGAATATGGCATAGAAAGGTTGCCTTCGGGCCCGAACATAGAAGAGAATAATGAAATAATCTTGGTTGAGGGCCGTGCAGATGTTCTTAATTTGCTGAAGAACGGCATAAAAAATGTAGTAGGCATGAATGGTACAAACATACCGCAGTCATTGGTAGAGTTGACAAGAAAAAAGGATGTAATATTGTTTGTTGATGGTGACAGGGGTGGAGATTTGATAATAAAAGCAGCCTTGGACATTCTTGACATAGATCACATTACCAAGGCGCCTGATGGAAAGGAGGTAGAAGAGCTAACAAAGAAAGAGATACACAAGTCATTGAGGGCAAAGATTGCTGTCGAACAGGCAAAGTTGGAATTTAATGGCAAGGAACGTCCTGGCCAGCAGCAAGAACATGTGCCGCAACAAAGAGAAAGCATGCAGCAGCGTGATTTTAGAAGGCCTCAAAGGCCGATGGTAGTAGATCCAGCCATAAAACGTCCCCAAATGCAATCAGCAAAATCTGATATGTCATTAAAACAAAGGCAAATATTCAAGAAGATGCTTGATGATTTAATAGGAACAAGAGGCGCATATGTCCTAGACGCAAATCTAGAAGTTCTTGGCAAGGTTCCGACAATGGAATTGCCGCTGACATTAAAAAGTCTGAAGAATGCATATGCAGTAGTTTTTGACGGCATAATTACAAGGGACTTGAGTCTTATTGCAGAAAAAACAGGCATTAAATACCTTGTTGCTATGGATTCAAGGGTAAGAGAACCGGAAAGCAAAATAGCCTGCATAGTCAACTCTGACCTGACAAACTAATTTTATAATTAGCGCAGGTTTGTGTGAATACCTAAAAATCACAATTGTGTATGCAATGTAAAAACCTTCTATTATAGCGGGCTTCAACAATAACTATTTAAACCTTTTTTATAGGATAACTGCATGAAGCTTATAATTACAATACCTGCATACAATGAGGGAAAAACCATTGGTGGTGTGGTAAAAGACATAAAAAGTGTAATGGATAAAAAATCCTTTAATTATGAAATCTTGGTTCTAAACGATGGCTCAACAGATAATACTGCTAACGCAGCAAAAACTGCGGGAGCTATTGTCTATAGCCATCAAACCAACAAGGGGCTTGCTAAATCATTCAATTCAGAGATAAAATATTGTTTGGAAAGAAAGGCAGACATAATAATACATACTGATGCAGATGGTCAGTATTTGGCAAAAGATATCCTTAAGTTAATAAATAAATGTAAAGAAGGCTATGATTTTGTTTTAGGCAGCAGGTTTTTGGGTGTCATCGAATATATGCCTTGGCTGAAAAGAATTGGTAACAAGGCATTTTCTAAGGTTATATCTTATATAACAAAAACCAATGTAAGTGACGGGCAATCAGGCTTTAGGTTATTTAGCAAGGAAATTGCCAAGAATATAAATATTATATCAAACTATACTTATACTCAGGAACAAGTTCTGAAGGTGCTGCTTGATGGCAAGTATAAATATGCAGAAGTTCCAGTTTATTTTGCAAAACGCGCAGATAAATCAAGGCTCATGAAAAATCCTTTCCATTACGCTGCGAAAGCCTTGATTAACCTGCTAAGAGTTTATAGGGATTATGAACCATTGAAATTCTTTTGCAGCATAGGCTTGTTGTCTTTATTGATTGGCTTTATTTCAGGTTTTTACTTGATTTACCTCCATATCACAACAGGAATAATAGGCCATATCCCAATGATCATATTTACAGCATTGACCATAATAACCGGGCTTCAAATAATACTATTTGGATTTTTAGCAGACATGTTCAAGAAAATTTAGCACGAAAATGAAAATAAGCGTTGTTATTCCTGCATACAATGATTCAAGAAAGCTAGAAAGGCTGTTAGTTTCCTTAAAGAAACAAACTTTTAAGGATTTTGAAATAATTGTTGTTGATGATGCTTCTGCAGACAATACTTATGATGTTGCAAAAAAATATGCAAACAAAGTAATAAGAAACAATCGCAACCAGGGGCCAGCCATAACAAGGAACATAGGCATAAAAAATTCAGATTCCAGCATAATAGCATTTACCGATTCTGACTGTGAGGCAAGTTTAAATTGGTTGGAGAATATATTGAACCATTTTTCAGACAAAAAAATTTCTGCATTGATGGGCAGGATATTCGTGCCAAAATCAACATTTCTCGGAGATGCAATATCTGCCTTGGGCTTTCCTGCTGGCGGCCATATTGGTTTTGAAAAGATATGGCATGTTACCAAGGACGGGTTTACAGATCATTTGTCATCCTGCAACATGGCCTTAAGAAAGGAATTGTTTAAAAAGAATGGTTTATTTGATGAAAAATTTACTTTTCCTGGTGCAGAGGATACAGAATTTTCACATAGGCTTGCTAAAAATGGAATAAAAATAAAATATTGTCCTTCCGCTGTAATAATGCATGAGCCAAGAGCTGAATTAAGTTCATTTGTAAAATGGCAGGTAACTCGCGGCCGAAGCAATTATCAGTTCAAGAAAAAAATTGGCAGGGTTGATGGTTTTATTAAGTTAAGAATATGGTCAAGCAAGAACATAATAAAAGCCTATATTTTCGACATGAAAATAATTCTTATATTGCCATTGCTATTGCTGAGCTTTATTCTGCAGCAATATGGCTACATGCTGGAATCTATCAAGGACAAAAATCTATATTGAAGTTCTTTGCTTGAAAATATTCGTTATATAGCTCATCTTTCTCTTGCTTTTCAGCAGCTGCAATATATACCTATGGTCAAACAGGAAAGAAACTGTCCTGAAAACAGATGTCCAATAGCTGAATTTTAATGAAAATTTAAAATATTTTGGGTGGAAGATGTTGGCATACAAGTAATCCAAGACATCTGTTATTTTCTTGTCATAAGATGCAAATTTGTATTTCTTCTCCAACAAATCAAATGTGGTCTTTGAAGGGTATTGCAGCAGCAAGTCAAGATCATCTATGTCCAGATTGCCGCCAAAATTGCTTCCAGGAAAAGGTGTATATGTGTTCCACAAAACAACGTTATATCTCATTTCTTTTACAAGGCTTAGCGACTGCTCTATGTCATCTAAAGTCTCTCCTGGCAGGTTTACCATCATATTCGCAAGGTGCCTCAACTTTATTCTCCTGCAGATATTTCCTATCTTTTTTATCTCATTTATTGTTGTCTGCTTGTTCATTATCTTCAGCATTCTCTCTGAACCAGACTCTATTCCAAAATCTATCTGCATGCATCCATTTTCTTTCATAAATCTAAGCAGTTCTTCATCAAGCAGATTTACCCTTGTTTCACATCCCCAGAGTATCTTTATGTTTTTCTTTTTAAGCAGGTTGAATATATCATATACCCTCTGTTTTGATATGGTAAATGATTCATCAGCAAAATACAGCGCATCAACATTGTAATTTTTTACAACATGTTCTATATGCTCAACTACTTTTTCAGGGCTGATATACCTGACTTTTCTTCCAAATATTGTATGTGCCACGCAAAAATTGCAGTTGTAAGGGCAGCCTCTTGACGTGAACAGATTGAAACTAGACAAATATATCGGCCTGATTGCCCATACATTTGGCCTGCAGTAGTACTCCATGTTAACTTTGTCATAGGCAGGCATGGGCAATTCATCCAGGTTTTGTATTAATTCTCTTGGCTTGTTGAAGTGCAGCTTGCCTCCTTTTTTATATGCAATGCCTTTTACTTGCTCTATCTCGCCATTGTTCATTATAGTTTTGGCAAGTTCATAAAATGTATTTTCTCCTTCCCCCACGACCAAATAATCAAATTTTACTTCCATGTCAACAAAATGCTGCGGGCTAATTGTGGGATGTGGCCCGCCAATTATGATTGTGCTCTCTTTGGAATTTTCCCCTGCAAATGCGCATATGTCTTTCACAACACCTACTTCCGAAACCAAACAAGTCAAGCCTATTATTTTTGGCTTTTCTTTCAATATGACTTCTTTTATTTTGTTGAAAGCCTCTTTCTCGCTAATGCCCTTGTAATCAAGTATTTCATTTTCTATGCCCTTTGAAAGTAAGTAAGAAGATATGGTCATCAATCCCAATGGCAGTCTTTGTGTATAAGACCTTGTGTATGGCACAATTAAGAATATTTTTTTGTTCATTTTGTTTCCATGAAATTAATGACTAACCCTTGCTTATTCTTAAGCTTCTGAAATTTTCTTTATAGCTCTTGCAAAAATGCAATGGATCTTCTATAGCTTTCCCAAGATTATAAGGATGCAGCTTTGTCCTGTTCATGTTTTTTACATAACTTGCCGGCAGTGCATCGCATATCTTTCTTAAGGAACATTTTTTGCATGCCTTCAGCTTTCTGTGGTATAGCATTACCCTGAATGTTGTTATTGCCTCATTGAACATTGTATAAATTCCTCTTCTGCCATGCCTTGGCGCATAGAAAAAATACAGGAAAAATCCTGCTATTCCTGAAGCTATTGCTGCAGCAGTCCCCTTGTTGTATTTTATGTTTAAATAGGGGTCCCATTCCTGGTCTTCATATAGTTTTTGCCATCTTGTTCTTACATGCTCTTCATTTCCTTTCAGCATGCAGAATGGAATCCACCTTACATTTATTGTCTTGAATTCTTTTTTATGTCTTGTAATCGCCTTTCTTATGCTGTTCCCTATTTTATTGTAATCAGCTATTTTTATTTCTCCATTTTTTGCATCAGTTTCTTGAGTAGGGTTTAATATAAGCAGATTATAAGCATGTGGCTTGTATGGTTTTATCAGCTTGAAAAATAAATCTATCTTGTCAGCATTAACATCAGATACAGTGCTGTTAACCCTGTATTCAATCTTGGTCTTGCTGAAATTTTCCAATGATTTCATGACTTTTTTCCAGCTGCCAGGAACTTGCGTAAGCCAGTCATGCTCTTTTTCTATTGGTGAATGCAAAGAAAGCAGCACATCATTCAAGCCTGAATCTATCAGCTTGTTTACATAATTCATGTCATGCGTTCTGAAGCAATTTGTTATGATGGCGACTTTTTTATATCCTATTTTTCTGGCATATCCTATTATCTCAAACAAGTCTTTCCTTATTGTTGGCTCTCCACCTGAAATATCAACCTGGTCTTTTCCAAGCCTTCTGCCTTCCCTTAATTTTTCTTTTACCTCATCTGTTGTAAAGTCCTTGACATTGCCTTTTTTCAATGATTCTCTATAATAGCAAAATCTGCAGCGCCATGGGCAGGAAAAGCCTGCCTGCAGTACAAACCTCCTAGTTACTTCTCTTATTTCTGTCATTTTGCTGTTTATGACCATTAATTTATAAATTTATCTTGTCTCTCCTGACAAGAACTTGCGTGCCTCCAAAATCCTTTTCTAGCACATAATTTTCTTCAATATATTCCATTATATAAGGCTTTAATGCATAATAAGTTACATCCATCTGGTTATTTGTAACAACATATTTCACGTTGTTTCTTTCCATATAGTCTATTATTGTATTAAAGCTGGGAACACCAACTTTATCTTCCTCTCCTGCACCTTCAAAATGATAAAATAATGGATGTGATATGTTCAAGGCAAGCTTTCTCTCAGCCAGTATTGGTATGAATGTCAGCGGCGTGAATATCTCATCATTTTTATTGCTGTTCTCTTTTATGTATAAGGCTATTTCATTGGCATCCCTTGGCGACCATTTGTTGCTGATTCCATGGTAATTGACATAGAAAACAGTCGATAATACGATGCCAATCAGCAAAACAAATAAAAAAGTCTTGTTTAGAACTGTTTTGTTTCTAAATAATTCTTTTAAGAGGGGTGCAGCCATGATTGCAGCAGCAGGCATGAGTTCCATAAAATAAACCACATGCCATCTCGGATAAAAAAAATAAAATGCAATCATTGAAAAGAACCAGATTAGGATAAATCCATTTTGCCTGTGTTTTGTCAAATTAGAGATGGATTCATAATATGCTGTCACAAAGAGCAGTACAGCATAGAACAGCCCTGTCAGTATGAACCATTCTGATGTTATTGGATACTGGCCCATTCGTTTTGGAAAAAAAGTAATCAAGTACCAAAAGATGATTTCGCTTGTTACGACCAAAAATAAGACCCCGAACAGCATGATTTTTTTCATGCTTTTGCTTGAATTATATGCTAGGACTATTATGCATAACGCCATTATAAATGATGCCTCCCTGAACAGCCAGTAAGGCAGTACAGCCCTTAAGCCCAAAAACTGCTGCCATGAAAAAATCTCTATGTACGGCGTAAACTCAAATCCAAGCATTTTAATAAAGCTTGCATCAAGCGCATAAGAATAAATGAGCAGCAATACAAGAGGAACTGCAATTCCAATAAATCCATAAATAAATGTCTTTAGCATAAAATTTAGCCTGTTTCTATACATGTATGCCAGCAATATTAATTCCATAATGATCAGCAGCGCTACCGACCTTCTTGTCAGCAATGCCAAAAACATAAAGAATGAATTGGCAATCATGTAAGCTGGTTTTTCAGTTCTTGTAAATTTTATGGCATAATAGATTGCGATGCCGACCAGCATCATCAGCAAGGTGTATTCCCTGATTAGGCTGTCCCAGAAAATAGTGAATGGCATGAATATGTAAATTATGCATGCAACCAATCCTGTTTTTTTGTCATGCAGCATGCTCCCTATTTTATACACGAATATGGCAGTCACCAGGGAAAAAATTATAGATAAAAGCCTGCCGATTATTAAGGAAAATCCAAATATCTTTCCAAATAATGCAAGTATTGATATGTACATGACATCTTTAAGGTAAAAATCCTCAAAAGGCCTGGCTCCCTCTAAGAGTAATTTTGCATCATAAATATAATTGCCTTCATCAGTATCTATCCATTCATAGTTTATTATAATGTATTTGGCTGCAAATCCAAGCAATATTATCAATGATAGCAGAACCGCATACTTAAATGATTCCTTCTCCATAATATGCAAAATACTCTCTAAAGATTTATAAATATTGACATTATTTTTCGTGTTTATGAGAATATTATTAATGACCACCCCATCATTTGACATAAGGCTAAGGTGGCACAAATCTGATGCACAGCCCCCAATAGGTCTCTGTTATATAGCTGCAGTTCTTGAAAAATCAAATTATGATGTGCAAATTCTGGATGCTTTCGCCAAATGCTTGTCTCCAGATGAAATAAAAAAGGAGATAAAATTAAGAAAGCCCGATATCATAGGCATAAACCTGTCTTATTCCATATTCTATAAAAATGCAAAAAAGCTGTCAGAGCTTATAAAAGATGTCAACAAGAATATAATTACAGTTATAGGCGGAGCGCATCTGTTTCTAAACTCTGCCCAGACTATGGCTGAAATGCCATGCTTGGATTTTGCAATAAGGGGCGAGGGTGAATATGCTTTTTTGGAATTGATTAAGTCTATTGACAATAAAACCCCTCTTTCCGAAATAAAAGGATTGGTATATAGAGAGGGCAATGAATTAAAAATAAATCCTGGCAAGGAATGGATAGATGATCTGGATGAACTTCCATTTCCAGCAAGGCAATTAATAGATATGGGCTCTAAAGATTATGGAATAACTTTTCGTTACAAGCGCCTTCCTGCCACAGGTATGGTTTCAAGCAGGGGATGCCCTAGCAGTTGTCTTTTTTGTGACAGGGTTTTTGGCAGAAAATATCGCGTACATTCTGCCAGAAGGGTAATTGAAGAAATGAAACACTTGATCAAGGAATATGGCATCAAAGAGATATTCTTTATGGATGATAATTTTTTGCTTGATATAAACAGGGTTAAAGAGATTTGCAAACTCATAAAAGAAGGAAATATAGATATAACTTGGTCATGTCAGGGCAGGATAGACACAGTGTACAATAACCCTGAAATCATACCCATAATAAAATCTGCAGGCTGCTGGTATATTTCATTCGGCATAGAATCAGGAAACCAGTCTGTATTGAATTTCATACACAAGAACATAACCCTCGAACAGGTCAGAAAAGTAATAGATATAGTTCACAATAAAGGCATTATTACTAAAGGATACTTTATGATAGGCCATCCGATTGACACAAAAGAAACCATTATCGACACAATAAACTTTGCCAAAAGCCTTAAGCTGGATGCAGTCCAATTTAACCTGACTGTCCCTTACCCTGGAACAGAATTATATGGTGTTGCATTGAAAACAGGGCAATTTGATGCAGAAGAATATGAGCATCTCTCTGGCCATTCTAATACACCTATCTATGTTCCAAACGGGCTGACAAAAAAAGATTTGATCGAATTGCAAAAAAAAGGATACAAGGAGTTTTATTTCAGGCCGTCTTATTTTTTGAGTCAAGCTAAAAATATAACGGACTTGACCGCATTAAAGAGATACTCCTACAATGGTTCAATCTACGTTAAAAAGCTAGTCTTGAGCAAGTTGAACAAGATGTTTGCATAAACCATCAATCATGCTTCAATTATTTTATGTTCTGAAAAAAGTACAAGCTAAACGGATACCATTATAAGATATTTATTATAAGACTGTTTCTGGACTATATTAACATCTATTAAGTAGTAACAACCGAAGGCTTTATAAAGTTTAAATTTACTCAATTTACATGGCAATTCAACTTAAATATATGGAAGGAAAAGAATTTGTAAGACAAGCTTTATCTGGAGAAAGGGATTTCTCAAAAACAAGATTAGAAGAAGGTTTTGATTTGTCAGGCTATGAGAGTTTTGATGAATTGCAAAAGTATTTGAAAAATCAGAATTTAAAAGAAAATCCTTTTGCCATAGATTATTCTCAATTAAAAGGTGTTAAAGCAATAGGCATATACCTGCCTTATGTTAGAGGATGGGTAGCAGACCTTAAGGGGGCACACCTTAGGGGAGCAGACCTTGGGGGAGCAGACCTTGAGGGAGCAGACCTTGGGAGAGCAAACCTTTGGGGAGCAGACCTTAAGGGGGCACACCTTGGGAGAGCAGACCTTGGGGGAGCAGACCTTAAAGCTGTAAAAAATTTAGACGAAGTTTTGAATTTAGGGGAAGCTAATTTTTGTAGAACAAGAGTTTCAGAAAAAGAAAAAGCTATCATTGAAAGTGCATTAAAAGAAAGACCGAGATTTATTGTTGAATAAAACTTTTTGATTTCTATTCTGATTGCACTCCTGAAGAACTGCAGACTTTACATGCCCGCCCTAAAAATTATTAGAAATCAAGGAAGGCTGTTGTATTTTGTAAATGACATTATCCATTGTGTTATCAGCAAGAATAATATGATTGACAGTAATAATGGTGCCAGCCTTATGCTGATGTATTGATTCCTGGCATTTGATATCTCATCATAAGCATTGGCCAGCTCTGTTTCATCAATAGCAGCATAATACTTGCCTTCAGTTTTATATGCAATGTCCATCAAGGCCTGCTCATCTATTGAAGATATGACCTCGCTGCCAGCAAACTTACCGCCCTTGCTTGTTCCCATGCCTATTGTATAAACAATTATGTGGGCATTCTTTACATAATCTATTGCTATTTCTACAGGCACCCCGACAGTTGACCTTCCATCTGTCAGCAAAACTATGACTTTTGGCCTGCTGGATGATATCATTAAGTTAGTGGATGTTATTAATGCATTTGCTATGTCTGTCCCTCCTATTTCTTTTATTTCTATGCTTTCTATGCTCTCTTTTGCTTTTTCAAAATCATTATTCAATTCCTTTTCAACAAAGCTAGTTCCAGAAAAAGACAATACTGCCAAATTAGCATTTTTTGGAAGCCCATCCACGAATTTTATTGCTGCATTTTTGGCAGATGCCAGCCTGTCTGGATTAAAATCATCTGCAGTCATGCTGGCGCTTGCATCTATTGCAAGCACAAAATCCACATTAGTGCTTTTGCCTGTATACCATAATGTTGCCCCGGAAGCAGCCAGTACGAGGCACACAAATATTATCACGCTTACAAAAAAAGCCAGGCTGTTGTATGTTACAATTTTTGCCGGTTTAAAAACCTTTGATATCGCTTCAAAATTTGAAAATTTTAATGCAGCCTTTTTCTTGTACTTTATGTTATAAACATAAGCCGCTACTAATAATGGTATTCCTGCTAAAAAATACAAGTTTTTAGGATCGCTGAATGTTATCTCCATTGTCTGTTCCTCAGATTAAAAAAATTAGTTATTGGCTCTATAAATGATTGGTTTGTATACAGCCTGATAATTCCCTGATTTGCCTTTAGGAAAGCTTTCTCTACACTGTTTTCCTGTTTTTTGGTGTATTCTTCATATTTTCCTTTTATCGCAGAACTATTTACTGTTATTTGCCTGTTTGTTGCAGGATCCTCCATCGTGATAAGCTCGCCTTTTGCAGGCAGCTTGCTGTCCCTTATGTCCCTTATCATTATGCCTATGACATCATATTTCTTGGATAATATTTCTAGAGCATATTTCCAATTCCCCTTCAAGCTTAAGAAATCTGATATTATGAATACTATGTCTCCCCTTTTTGCAAAATTAATCAAAAATTCTGATGCCTTGTTGAAATTGAATGAGCCTCCATAAAATTTCGGGCTGGTTATGCTGTTCGAAAACAAATAAAATTGTTTTGGCCCTGCTATAAAAGGGTACTTGCATTTTTCATTTTCAGCAAACAAAGCAAATCCAATAGCATCTCCTGACTGGAGTATCGTATGTGCCAATGACAATGCAACTTCTGCAGCATACTCTCCTTTCAATTTGCTTGTTGATCCGAATTTCATTGTAGAGCCCACATCAATAAGAAAAAATACATTTATGTTTCTCTCTTCAATAAATTCCCTTACCAGCAATTCGTTCGCTCTGGCTGATGCCCTCCAATCTATTAAGTTGGCATCGTCATCGCTCTCAGAATATGCCCTAAATCCATCGAATTCAAGACCTTTTCCCCTGAATACACTTTTATACCTGCCCATTGCACCTGATTTTACAGGTGATTTTATTGATATGTCTAGATTTAATATGTTCCTTATGTCAACATATAGCTTGCTCATGTTATTTTTATTTTCTTAAGAATTTCTTCTATTATGTCATCTGTTGTTATTTTCTTTGCCAGGCCTTCGTAAGTCAATATAATTCTGTGCCTCAAAACATCATGAGCAACATCTTTTATATATTGCGGAACCACAAAATTTTTTCCATTCAGCAATGCCTCTGCCCTTGCAGCTATTGCCAGGTTTATTGATGCTCTTGGGGAAGATCCATACTCAATGTAAACTCCGCTTTTTATTCCATATTTTTCAGGATTTCTTGTGGCATCAACCAGCCTTGTAATGTAGTTCTTTAAATTGTTGTTGATCAAGACGCTCTTTGCTGCATTCTGCATCTCCAGCAGTCTTGACAGCTTTATTACAGACTTTATGTCAAATTCCTCAAATCTTTTTATATTTATATTTTTGTCTATTATGATTGATTCATCTACCATGTTTGGATACCCTATAAAAGTCTTGAATAAGAACCTGTCTAACTGTGCTTCAGGCAATGGATAGACTCCAGAGCTTTCAATGGGGTTTTGCGTAGCCATTACAAAGAACGGTTTCAGCATAGGAAATGTTTCCTTGCCTATGGTTGTTTGCTTTTCCTGCATGGCTTCCAGCAGTGCAGACTGAACTTTTGGCGGAGCCCTGTTTATCTCATCAGCCAATACAAAATTTGCAAATATTGGCCCTTTGATCACGTAAAATCCCTTGTCTTTATTGTAAGCTGTTATTCCTGTTATGTCTGTTGGCAGCAAGTCAACTGTAAACTGTATTCTTGATGTGTTGCATCCAGTTACTTGCGCCAGTGCTCTCATTATTATAGTCTTCGCTGTTCCAGGCAATCCCTCAATAAGAACATGCCCGTCTGCAATCAATGATCTTAATAATGTATGGATAACTTGATCCTGGCCGACAACCAGTTTCTTAATCTCCTTTTTTATGTTGTTTAAATCCCTTTGGTAAGATTGTATATCCATAAAAATAAAATTTTTATGCTATATAAATACATTTTCTGTAACTGCCAAATAACTACAAAGATATTTATATTGCAATATGCATTTTTAAAAAATAATGAAACTATTAAAAAACATTTTCGGCAATAAAAAGAGAGCTGTAATCAAGAAAGATCATGAAAAATTGAAGAAGCAGACGTTGTCTAAATTGAATTATGCATTGCATAAAAAGAAGCAGGACATGTTCATTAATGTTATCAGGGAATTCTTTGCAGAAAGGTATCACATAAAGTATGAATTCACATTTGCTGAACTGCTTAAATCAGCAAGCAGGATAAGATTAAAAAAAGATGCCAAGGCAAGGCTGTTTGAACTCATGAAGAGAATAGAGGACGAATATTATTCTTCTGAAAAAATTGAAAATGTCAAGCTAATGCAGTTCGGCCATGATTTCAGGATTGTCTTAAAAGACCTGTGATTTTTTCTTGTA
>Ga0209541_10012026_pt1 | contig 13447 bp, 16 predicted proteins | sample RifCSPlowO2_01_FD_184027 | JGI IMG/M metagenome (GOLD analysis project Ga0209541, IMG submission 184027) | Groundwater microbial communities from Rifle, Colorado - Rifle CSP2_plank lowO2_0.1 (SPAdes) (version 2) | ecosystem: Environmental > Aquatic > Deep subsurface > Groundwater | place...
ATTCAAAAATAATCAAGCAAGAGCTCACATATTAAATTTGTAATTATCATACTCAATCAGAGGAAAAACAAGAATTAGCAACCCCCTCACGAAAGTTTTATGAAACTCCTCTTGTTCTATGTTACTGATATATGCTCTGTATGGTCTTCGGGCAATGCAGAGCCATTATATTCTCAATCAATAATTTTGTGTAAACTGAATAAAACTTTTTCCTTATAGGAATATTTAAATACCGAAAAATCAGTAATATTACTGAAATAGCAGTAAATAAAATGGCGGGATATTTTGACTCGGAAGTTGAAGAAGGTGAACACACTTTACTTGTAAGCATGTTTCCTAAGGCGAGAGATTTAACAATTAAAGAAATAATGAAAAACTCTCCTTATTCATCATATGAAAGAAACAATTCTTACCTAAAATCATTAGATAAAAAGAAGATTATTGAAGAAAAAAAAGTCGGCAAAACATTAACCTACTCTTTAATTTCAAGCAATTGGCATTCAAAAAAAGCGTTTCATTCTTATGCATTGGAGAGAGCAAGAAAATTTTTAGAGGAGCATAAAACTGTGGCTTTAGGACTTAAAGAACTGCCAGAAGAAAAAATAGATTTTCTTGCTATTTTTGGAAGTTATGCAAAAGGAACAGAAAAGAAAAGTAGTGATATTGATTTATTATGTGTTACATCCAAAGGAAAAGAAATAGAAAAATCTATTTCTGCAATAAAGCGGAAATTTAACTTGGATGTTCAAGCTGTAATCATGCCTCGAACAGAATTAGGCAAGATAAAAAAGGAAAACATTGAATTTTGGAGCGACTTAGTTAATTATGGAAGGATATTTATAGGATATGACTTATTTTACTATTATGCTTATACAACCTAAAAAAGACAAATTGCCAAAAGGATTGAGCAAAGACCCAACTGTAATAAGTTTGGTGTTAAATTATTTGGAAAAAGCAGATAAAAATCTTGAACTCGTGAGCATTATATCTGAGTTAAGTAAAAACAAAGAAGTTCAGAAGGCTTTGAAGCTACCCGAGAATTATTCTAACGACGAGTGGATAGTTATCACTTCTTATTATGCAATGTACTCTTCTGCTCTTGCTCTGCTTGCTAAAATTGGTTATAAGAGCGACACCCATACAGCCACTATTTTTGCTTTGGATAAATTTTTTCTTAAAAAAGAATTAATAGAACCTGTGTATTTAGCAATGTTTAGACATGCGAAAAACCAAATAAGCGAACACGATGTCGATAATCTTTCAAGAGGGAAGGAAAATAGAGAAAAGGCACAATATAAAGTTACAGAAGCAACAACACATGCTATTGCTGAAGCAAGCATGAAAAATGCTTATGAATTTGTAAACAAGATAAGAAGTATTATTGACTCATTGAAAATAGAAAAATAAATAAACTCCGACGACTTATGTTTATTAACGAATACAAAAAGAGGAAAAACAAGAGTTAGCAACCCCCTCGCGGGGCATCGAAACTAAATCCATGCCCAATATGGGATTTGAATAAAATCATGGGAATTTCCACCCCAGGTAGGGGCATTCATGCGTAAAATATGCCATGCTCCGGATGGGCATAAACAAAGTAAAATTCAAATCGCGGGCGGGAGCAAAAAAACCGCTAAAAATCTGTATGTGGAAATACTGGTTGAAGAGCAACTTTTAAGAAGTTGGAAAACATTAAAATAAAAAGAGAAAAGTAAAATCACATGCTCTTCTCAAATTTGAAGATGATGTTTTGCTGAAAGTGTATCGCATACAGACAAGCACTTTTAACAAACATTCGTATTCCAACATAATCAACAACTCAAATTTTATAAACTTCCCTATTCTATTCCAAATATGAGGTTTTTCGATTTCGTCATATTAGTCTTCCTGTTCGTATTGCTTTTTACAGGACTATATTTTCTCTGGCTAAATCTACCGGCAGAAACAACAGATTTCGAAACATTTTACGGCAATATTTCATCTCTTTCTGAAAACAGTTCACAGTTTTATTCTAACATGAGATATGTAGAAAAAAACATCTCTTATGCCATCTCACAAAAATGTTCAGATAAAAAGCAGCAGGATTTCAAAGAAGCAGTTTCTATTTTAGAAGAAAAAACAATTTTAAAATTTTACGAATCACAGAGTCCGGAAATAATAGTAACCTGCTCAAATATTGCTCCGGAACCTGAAGAAGAAGGCCATTTCGTCGCAGGAGAAGGCGGCCCGACAACAATAATCAACGCATCAAGATACGCCGTAATTACATTAGGCAAAATAGCACTTTATCGTCCTGAAACATGCGAAACTCCTCAAATAGCAATTCATGAAATTCTCCACGCTCTCGGCTTCGATCACAATAATAACACAAAAAGCATAATGTATCCTTTCACAAAATGTGATCAGGAAATAGACAAGTCTATCATAGAAGAAATAAAAAAAATATACGCGCAACCTCCTGCAGCAGATTTAGTTATTGAAAAACTGCAAGCCAACAAAAGCGGCCGCTACGTAAATTTTGAAACAACAGTAGCCAACAACGGACTTAAACTTGTAGAAGAATCCTCTTTAATTCTCTTCGTAGATGGCGAGCTGATAAAATCATTCAACTTAGAAGAACTCGATATAGGCTCAAAACGCAATCTCCGAGTTGAAAACTTAAGAGTGCCAAGAAACACAAAACAGATAAAATTCAGAGTTCAAACCCAAACTCCAGAAATCTCAAAGGCAAACAATGAAGCAGAATTAAAAATAGCAGAAACCACTAACAAGATTTAAATAACTCTTTCACCTATTAAAAAAATGACAGAAAAGGAGTCAGTAATAAAAGAGAAATTAAAGAACGAAGGTATATTCAATTTCGCATCACTCTATAAATTCGCGCATAGCTGGCTCAAAGAAGCTCACTACGGAGTAGATGAAGAAAGATACGAAGAAAAAATAAAGGGCAATGCGAAAGAAATAGCCATTCAATGGAAAGCAACAAGAGATGTCTCAGATTATTTCAGGTTCGAGCATAAAATAAAATTCGAGATAAGAAATCTTGTTGAAGTTGAAGCAGAAATAGACGGAGCCAAAAGAAAAACAAATCAGGGAGAATTAGGAATAGAAATCTCTGCGAATCTCGTTAAGGACAAAGATAGTAAATGGGATACTTCTCCATTCTCACGTTTTACCAGAGACATTTATAATAAGTTCATAATTCCTTCAAGAATTTTCGAATTAAAAAAAGAATTAGAACACGACGCCAGAAATTTCAAGGAAGAAATCAAATCATTCCTTGAATTAGAAGGCAGGCGATAGTCAAATACAACAATCTTTATATTTGTCCATATATCTCAATTCGCATGAAAAAAATCACGCTCTCAATCCTGTTAGTCATATTAATTTCACAAGTAATGGCATTAGAAGTAGAAAAAGAAGACAAAGGCTCAACAATAATTCAGGAATTAGGAAATCCATCTGTTTTTGATTTTATAATCAACAATCCTGGCCAAGAAGACAGATTTGAAATTTACTCCCTGCTATCGGCATCATTCTGGCCAAAGGGTAAATTCACCCTTCCTCCTGGTAAAAAGAGAATGGAAGTAAAAGTTTTTCTTGCTGAAGAACTGAGAAAAAACACAGGTTCCTTCCAATTCGCCTATCAAATAAAAGGAGACAACTCCGGAATCTTTGAAGATACGCTTCTGGTAAAAATAGTTAGCTTGAAGGACACGATAGAAATAAAACCCTTATCAATATCTCCTGAAGATGATAGTGTGAAGATAATTATAAAAAATAAAGAAAACGCCCATATTGAAAATCTCAAAATAAATTTCGATTCACTCTTCTTTACCGGCTCTAAAGAACTTTCCTTCCTTCCATTTGAAGAAAAGGAAATAACTTTGGAATTGAACAAAAATTTTGAAAAAACCGAAGCTGGAACCTACATAGTAACAGCAGAATTAGAAGCAAAAGAAGATATCGAAATAGAAGAAATTATCTCGTACTTAGAAAAAGAAGGAACCTCGATAAAAAAAGAATCATCTGGTTTTGTGCTGAAAACTTCTACGATAACGAAAACAAACGAGGGCAACATTCCCGTAACGACAACGATCGAAGTTAGAAAAAATATAATCTCAAGAATCTTTACAATAAACAACCCTGAGCCTTTAACGCAGGAAAGAAAAGGTTTCTTAGTTCTTTATAGCTGGAGAAAAAATCTGGCTCCGAAAGAATTTTTGATAATTGAAACAACAACAAACTTTACGATTCCTTTCATTATCTTAGCTGCAATAATCATACTCGGCGTAGCGGTGCGAATCTACACTCTTTCGCCTTTAGTCTTAAACAAAAAAACCTCCCTTGTCAGAACAAAACACGGAGAGTTCGCTCTCAAAATATTTCTTCATGTTAAAGCCAGAAAAAATCTCAAGGAAGTCAAAATTATTGACATGCTCCCGCACATGGCGAAACTATACGAAAAATTTGGAAAAGCCCCTGATGAAGTAGATCCAAAAACAAAACGCCTTTTCTGGCACTTCCCGCATTTGGAAAAAGGAGAAAAAAGAGTTGTCTCTTATATCATCTACTCGAAGATGAATGTCATAGGAAGATTTGAACTCCCGCGTGCAATGGCAATATTCAAAACAAACGACAAAAGAAAAGAAGTTCTTTCAGATAGGGCTTATTTTGCGGCGGAAGATTGATTATTTTCCAATAGAGAACTTTGAATAATTCGTTTTGCAAAATTTGTAACCTCTAAAACAGCAAGATTTTGCTCTTTCAAAGTTCTCTTAGGGAATTTTGGACAATTTTGCAAAATTCTCTTTACATTTTCTTATTTTCTTTCTCACCAAACTCCTTCCCGTTATTCTTCCCAACTTCTTCCAAAGCATTATCAAAATCCTTCTTAGTTACTGAAAATTTCTCTTTGTTTTTCTCTCCTTTGTAAAATCTCTTTATCGCATTCATCCCTGCATTCCTTGCCAAAGCAAAAATGTCTGCTCCTGTCCATCTCTCTGTCTTGTTAATATAGTCTGAAATTTTGACATCTTTATCTAAAGGCATGTTTCTTGTATGGACTTCAAATATTTTCTCTCTCGTTTTTTTATCTGGAATCTTAAGCTCGACAATAGCGTCAATTCTGCCTGGACGAAGCAAAGCAGAATCAATCAAATCTTTTCTATTCGTCGCGGCAATCACAATAACTCTTTCCAATTCTTCTATGCCGTCCAGCTCAGTAAGAAGCTGATTTACAACTTTTTCAGTCGCATCATTCATGCTACTTCCCCTAACCTTAGAAATACTGTCAAACTCGTCAAAGAAAATAATTGCTGGAGCAACTTGCCTTGCTTTCTTGAAAATCTCCCGAACATGTTTCTCGCTTTCTCCAACCCACTTGCTTATTAGCTCTGGACCTTTAACAGAAATAAAATTTGCGTTCGCTTCATTTGCGACTGCCTTCGCTAATAAAGTTTTTCCGGTCCCGCTTTCTCCTGTCAGCAAAATTCCCTTAGCCGGTTTTATTCCCGCCTTTTCAAACAAATCAGGTCTTATTAGAGGCAGTTCAACAAGTTCTCTCAATTTTTCCTTCGCTTCTTCTAAGCCTCCAATGTCCCCCCACTTTACATTCGGCTTGTTAATCAAAACTTCTCTCATCGCGCTCGGCTCCACCATTCTCAAAGCATCAACAAAATTCTGCCTCGAAACTTTAATCTTATCTAAGATTTTAGTTGGAACTTTCTCCTGGATATTTTTCAATTCAGAAAAATACGGCTTAATTGATTTCAAAGCCGCTTCCTTGCATAAAACTTCAATATCTGCCCCGGTAAATCCAATCGTCTTGTTAGCTATCTCAACAAAATCAACATCTTTATCAAGGGGCATCCCTCTTGTGTGAATCTGCAGGATTTCTTTTCTTCCCACTTCATCAGGAGGATTAATTCTTAATTCTCTATCAAATCTTCCTGGCCTTCTCAGAGCTTCATCAATATCCTCCGGTCTGTTCGTAGCAGCCATGACAACAACCTGTCCTCTCGACTTCAAGCCATCCATCGAAGTCAAAAGCTGTGCAACAACTCTCTTTTCTGTTTGATCCATCCCTTCTCCTCTTTTAGGAGCGATGGAATCAACCTCGTCAATAAAAATTATCGAGGGAGCATTTTTTTCCGCCTGCTCAAAAACCTCTCTCAAATGCTTTTCAGATTCTCCATAATACTTAGACATAATCTCCGGTCCTGCAATTGAAAAGAATGAAGAGTCTGTTTCTGTCGCAACAGCTTTAGCTAATAAAGTCTTTCCTGTTCCAGGAGGTCCTGTCAGCAAAACTCCTTTAGGAGCTCCGACTCCGAGTTTCTGAAAAACCTCTGGATGTTTCATGGGCAATTCAACCATTTCTCTAATCAATTCAATTTCATTCTTCAATCCTCCAATATCTTCATAAGAGATTCCTGTTGCTTTCAAATCACCTTTGTAAGCCGCATCAGAAACAACAATCTTTGTCACGGGCGTAACAATAACATATCCTTTCGGTTCTGTCTTCGAAATAACATATCCAAGCCGATTGCCAAAAACGTCAATGACCGTCTTATGATTAGCACTCAATGGTTTATGCAAAAGTTTTGTATGAAAATATTCTGTCGGATCATCTGAGAACCTAACTTCCTGCAATGGAGAAAGAGTAATTTTTTTAGCCTCCTGAACTTTCACTTCAAAAATATCAATCCTATCGCCGATAGAAACCCCGATATTAGATCTTGTTGTTCCGTCAAGACGAATAATCTCCCTCTCTTCATCATCCCTGACAGAACGCATTACCTTCACAACAATTCCAGCTTTGCCTCTAACTTCAATTAAATCTCCTGAAACTAAATCCTTTTCTCTCATAATCTTCGAAGAGACTCTTGCAACTCCTTTCTCTATATCTTCCTGCAAAGATTCAACGACTTCTAATTCAATTAATTTTTTGGGTGTCATCTTTTCTCAAACACAACCTCCAATATTCCATTTCTCATAGTGTGAGAAAATTTTTTAGGATTGACAAAATTAGGAAGTTCTTTTTTTATCACGATTCCTCTTTCTAATTTTTCAGACAAATAGTCTTGCATTCTCTCTCTATCTCTCTTCTTTGCAATAATTTCCAACTCTCTTTCATGCACTCTTACCGAAACATCCTTTTCTGTAAATCCTGGCAGTTCAAAAACAACATAAACTTTTTTCTCATCATCAACAAAATCTATCTTTCTGTCTTCTTCCTCCCCTTGTATAAACTGCTGTTTCTTTTTTCCTCTCCTAATTGGAGAACCGCCAAAGAACTCTCTCACAATGCTGTCGAATGGGTCGTTATCGTCGTCGAAAAAGCTCATTTTTTCCTCCTAACCGGCATAAACAGGTCCTGCCTCCAAACCAGACCTCACTCTCTTTAGATAATAATCCTCAATCTTTTTGTATCTCTGCGCAGTCTCGCTTGAAACACTTGCATTTACTCTCTTAAGGGCTTCATCAAAATCTTTTCTGCTCACAACCATAGCATTTTGGTTTTCTCTTAAAGCATTCAATCCCGCTTCCCTGATTAAAGACTCTATATCGGCGCCGACGAAACCTTCTGTAATCTTAACAAGTTCCTTAATTTTAACATCTTTCTCCAAAGGCGTGTTCTTCAAATGAACCTCAAATATCTTTTCCCTGCTTTCCTCATCTGGAATATCTGCTAAAATAATTCTGTCAAATCTTCCAGGACGTAACAAAGCAGGATCGAGCATATCTGGCCTGTTTGTTGCTCCGATGATAGTAATATCTTTCAACCCTTCCAAGCCATCAATCTCCGCCAACAGCTGATTCAAAACTCTTTCTGTAACCTTTGTGCCATAATCAAGTCCTCTCTTCCCTGCTAAAGAATCTATCTCGTCAAAGAAGATAACGCACGGAGCTACCTGTCTCGCTCTCTCAAAAATTTTTCTGATTCCTTCCTCCGACTTTCCAACCCACATACTCAACAAAGAAGGTCCCTTAACATGAATAAAATTCGCTTCTGACTCTTTAGCAACAGCCTTGGCAAGTAAAGTCTTTCCTGTTCCTGGCGAGCCGTACAATAAAATTCCTCTTGGCGCTCTAATCCCCAATCTTTCAAATGCCTCCGAGTTATTAATTGGCCACTCAACAGATTCCTTTAAATCCTGCTTGGTCTTTTCCATTCCCCCAATATCATCCCATCCGATATTTGGCGTTTCAACTAAGACTTCTCTCATCGCACTCGGCCGAACAGTTTTCAAAGCATCATCGAAATCATTTCCTTTGATAATTGCCTTATCTAAAACCTCCTGCGGAATCGGTTCTTCATCGTCTAATTTCAAAACGGGCAGCATCTTTCTTAAAACGTTCATCGCCGCTTCTTTCGTCAAAGCAGATAAATCGGCGCCGACAAATCCATGAGTCTTTCCAGCTAATTTTTCTAAATCAACATTTTTTCCTAAAGGCATATTCCTTGTATGAATCTTCAAAATATCTAATCGTCCTTTTTTATTAGGCACGCATATTTCTATCTCTCTGTCGAATCTTCCAGGGCGCCTCAAAGCAGGATCAACTGAATTAACTCTATTCGTCGCCCCAATAACAATAACCTTCCCTCTCGATTTCAAGCCATCCATCATACTCAACAACTGTGAAACAACTCTTCTCTCAACTTCTCCCTGAACATCTTCTCTCTTAGGAGCAATCGCATCAATTTCATCAAAGAAAATTATCGTCGGAGCATTCTTTTCCGCGTCCTCAAAAATGTCCCTTATCTTTTTCTCGCTCTCACCATAAAACTTGCTCATTACTTCAGGTCCATTTAACAAAATAAAATTAGCTTCGGATTCATTCGCTACAGCTTTCGCGAGCAAAGTCTTTCCTGTTCCCGGAGGTCCGTGCAATAAAACACCTTTCGGCGGCTCGATACCGAGCTTCTCAAAAATTTCAGGGTGTTTCAAAGGCAATTCGACCATCTCTCTAATCTTTTTAAGTTCATCTTCCAATCCTCCAATATCCTCGTATGCAATACCAGAAACATTTTCTTCTGAAACAGCAACAGCTTTGGGGTTCAAAACAACTTCTGTATTTTCATTAATTATGCAAGGTTGATTCGGATTTGTAGAAATAACACTAAACCTTATCTGTTGAAATCCCGGAAAGCCCATGTTGTTGCCAAACAAATCCTGCAAATCTCCAAAAATATCAGGAAAGCCTTCCGACATCAAATCCCTTCTCCTCTGCACTCCGCCCAAAGAAATAATATCTCCCTTAACTATTGGTCTCCCCAAAAGCCCATTCTTCAACATTTCCGGATCAGCCTGCACCATAATACCTTGCTGAACAGGAGCAATCATAACTTTATTCGCAGGCTTTGCGCTTATTTTTTTCACAACAACCCGTTCGTCAACTCCAATCTTGGCGTTCTTTCTTATCAAACCATCAATCCTAATAATATTTTCCCCGACATCTGCGGGATAAGCTCTGTCAACAATCGCCAACGTCTCTCTGCCTCCTTTAATAGAAATAATATCTCCTCTAATCAAGCCCATGTTCCTCATAAGCTGCGGATCTATTCTCGCAACTCCCTTGTAGACATCATCCTGCAGTGATTCCACGACTTTCAAATTCACTTCTTCACTCTTTGCCATCTTTCATCCTCCTTGATCCATGCACTAAGGTGTGTGGTTTGTCCAACACTTCGACATCGAAAAAATCCAGACTAAGCCTACCAAAATCTTCAAAACATAATCGGACCATATCATTCATATGCTTTCTCATTCTCTGATTACTTCCTTGTATGAAATCAATAACTTCCTTAGGTATCGAAACCGCATGGCTATTCCCAACCATTCTCAGTTTGACATTAAAAGTCTTTCGTTTCAGAGAGTTATACTGTTCCATTTTGCTTAAATCTCCTGGATGAATTATTTTGTCACCGCACTTCTCGCACTGAACAGCCCTCAACTTAAATCCACTCTTAATTGCTAATATCGGCTTCATCTCACTATTGCAATTTTTACAAGTTATCTTTGCATCAAATATATCTCTCATGTAATTACCCATTGTATACACAAGTAGTATATACTGCTATTTAAACTTTTCGATTTTTCATCGTTTTCCATCTTTTAAAAATCATAGTAAGGTTTAAAAGTTCCAGAACTCTAATATACCGATAATGTTTGGCAAATCTAAAATAAAGTGTGGAAGTTGTAATTCTAAAATAGACAAAAACTTTAGCTATTGCCCACATTGCGGAAACATAACCTTAGACCAAAATAAAGAAAGAGAAGAATTTGGGCTACTAGGAAAAAATGATTTCTCAAATACTCCCGATCCTTATGGAGCAGAGGGATTCGGAATAACAGATAGATTAATTGGCTCAATGTTCAATTCACTAATGAAAAATTTAGATAAGCAAATGAAAAGTCAGTTTAAAGAATCTTTATCAGAATCAGAACATGGAAGAACAGAAATTAAGACTCTCCCAAACGGCATCAGAATAAAAATTTTTGGTCCAAATAATTTTCCGCAAAATAAAAAAGTAAAACAAGCCCCTCGAATAACGATAAATGAGGACCAGATTAAAAAAATGAGTTCTCTTCCAAGAGCAAAAGCAAAGACAAATGTTAAAAGAGTCGGCGATAAAGTCTTTTATGAGCTCTCCACCCCTGGAGTTTCCTCGCCCCAAGATATATTCATATCGAAACTGGAATCGGGTTATGAGATCAAAGCAATAGGCAACAAAAAAGTCTATGTTAATTCTGTTCCGATAAACCTCCCATTAAAAAGATACTCAATTCTTAATAACAAGTTGCTGGTTGAGTTCAATGCAGGAAACGATCGATAACTGCTTTCTCACGCATCGGTTCATAAACTACAAAAGTTTTTCTTTTATTAACCTATGAAATATAGAGAAAACCGATAATTATAATACATTTGGTTCGGTTTTCTCTAACGGATAAAACCTTTCGCTCGGTGTTATAATCAACGGTTTTATCCGTAAATGGTCTAAAAAAATATGAGATATCTTTGCTTTTTCAGATTGAATGTTCTCTTTACTAAACCATCTCATTTCTGCAATTTCTGATGAAGCTCTTGGAGTTCTTATCAAAGAAACTAAATAATTAATATCATTCTGAAGAAGATTAAATTTTGTGTTTATGCAATTGTAAGAATGATAAAGTTTTAAAATTTCCACTTTAATTTTTAATTCTTCTTCCAACTCTCTGTATAATGCAATTTCTGGATTCTCATCTTCTTCAACTAAACCTCCTGGAAGACTAAAAAAGTCTGCCCAATTATCCCTTACTAAAAGAATCTTCTTATCTTCGATGATTATCGCCGCAACCCTTTTTCTCATAACCATAAAATGGCCCCGACGGGATTTGAACCCGCGACACCTGGCTTTCTTCTACCGTTATAACCCGCAGTAAAAGGCCAGTGCTCTGACCTGGCTGAGCTACGAGGCCACATTCATTTACTAACCCTAATCAACCACAAAATGTGGCGACGTACAGAGTTAACATTCTAAAAGAAAAATGCTATTTAAGGTTTTAGTCTCTCGGTTCAGCAGATAAATAACAATCTCCGGGATCATTTTTATTTGCATAACATCTCGGCTTATCGTCTCCTTCTTTTTTCTGATAATGAGGGCATAAGGGTGTTGATAATCCATCATCATAAATATGAATAATAACTTCAATTCTGTTTTCGGGAAGCAAAGCTGCCCCCCCACTTCCGTTCCTACCATGGCAAACAACAGTATTTACAGAGATTATTCTATTCTCCATTTAATTTGTAAAGTGAACCTGTATTTAATAATTATGTTATCTAATTCTCTCAATTCTCTTTTTCAAATTTGACTCATCAATTACACCGACGCTTCTATCAACTGGCTCGCCATCTTTAAAGAAAATCAAAGTAGGAATACTCATGACTCCAAACTTTTGTGCTATCTCGTTATTACTATCAACATTCACCTTTCCAAACTTAGTTTTTCCCCTCGTCTTTTCAGCAACCTCTTCAAAAACAGGACCCATTATTTTACAAGGACCGCACCACTCAGCCCAAAATTCAATAACGGCAACACCTTTCTTAACGAAATCGTCGAACTTCTTCGCGTCCAAATCAGTATAACTCTTTGTCATGCAACCTAAAATAAAAAACAGTTAATAAAACTTTTGGAGAAGTGGTTAAGTTTAATAATTTCTAAATTCTTTATCATTTATGATCAAATCCCAACTCATCTCTTCTTTAAAATCAGAAAAGTTTCCAGACAAAATAGTCTGCGCGTTTGTAAAAGTCCCTCGCGAAAAATTCCTTCCAAAAAATCTAAATCATTTCGCATATGAAGACACCGCCCTTCCTCTTGAAAAAGGAGCAACAATCTCACAGCCTTACACGATTGCTTTCATGCTAAAACTACTCAAATTAAAACCAAAACAAAAAGTATTGGAGATAGGTTCGGGATGCGGCTATGTTCTCGCATTGTTAGAAGAAATAACGCTGGGGGAAATTTATGGAGTAGAAATAATAAAATCTCTGGCAGAAAAATCAAAACAAATTCTAAAAGAGTTGAATTATCCTGCCCCATTTTCATCACTCAGAACCTTGCAACGCCGATCAAGATTTCAAAATAATTATCTTGGGAAGGACATAAAACAAAAAGGTCATATAGAAGTCTTTGCAAAAAACGGTTCCAACGGTCTTCTGTCTAAAGCTCCTTTCGACAGAATCCTCATCAGCGCAGAAGCTCCAAGTATTCCAGAACATCTTTATTCCCAACTAAAAGAAAATGGAATTCTGGTAACGCCTTATAGAAATTCTATTTTACAGATAACAAAAAATAAAGATAACATCAAGATCAAAGAATTTTCAGGATTTGTTTTTGTGCCTTTGATCACGAATGTTCAACAACCAATATCACTAAAAACAAAACAGCCGCCATAATCAGTAGTCCGATAATCAAAGGCGAAGCAATAGAGAAAATTCCAATACCGATAGTCTCCTCTTCCAATACAACAAAGCCATTCCTCCAAGCAACAGTCCTCATAAAAATCGCCAACAGAGCAAGTACAATTATTAAGGAACCTAGAATCTTCTTCATCTTAAATTAAAAGAAAACAAATATAAATATCTATCTTTTTTATGAGCTGTTGAGTTCGCGTCACTCAAGCCCTAAAATAAAGAGATTGCTTAAAACACAAAAATTTAGAAAATTTTTGTATTCGAGAGAACAAAAAACAACGAGGAAATATTTTAGTCTCTCGTTATAGTTTCAGAAAGAGTGATTAAAAATCTTACAGGTTTTAAAAAATAAAGAGATTGTCTAAAAATTCGCTATCCCAATCGCAGCAGAGCTGCGGGGTATTTCGCGAATTTTTTCGCTTCGCGACCGACAATCTCTAATTTTCTTTTTGGAATCGACCCAGAGGGTCGGGGTATTAAACCC
>Ga0209541_10012032_pt1 | contig 13442 bp, 9 predicted proteins | sample RifCSPlowO2_01_FD_184027 | JGI IMG/M metagenome (GOLD analysis project Ga0209541, IMG submission 184027) | Groundwater microbial communities from Rifle, Colorado - Rifle CSP2_plank lowO2_0.1 (SPAdes) (version 2) | ecosystem: Environmental > Aquatic > Deep subsurface > Groundwater | place: Rifle...
TTTAGTAAATTCTTTAAGTGCTTTTTCATTTTTTAAAGTAAAGCCCGCCGCCTGACTGTGGCCGCCATAGCGGCTTAAAAGCTGATCGGCTTTTTGGATTGCTTCAATAACATTAAATTCGGCAATACTTCTGGCTGAGCCGGTAATTTCCCCGTTGTTGCGGCTAATAACCAAGCTGGGTAAATTAAATTCATCCGTTAAGCGGCCAGCGACTAAACCGACAACGCCAATCGGCCAACCATCACCAACGACAACTAAAATTTTCTGGTTTTTAACCTCGCCGATTATTTGTTTAGCTTCAAAATTAATTTTATCAGTTAATTGCTGGCGCTGCTGGTTGGTTTTATTAATTTCCTCAGCCATTTTCTCAGCCTGGGAAACTTCCTCGGTGATTAAAAGCTGATAGGCGAAGCTGGCGTGGTTAAGTCGGCCAGCGGCGTTCAAACGCGGTGTGATTTGCCAAGAAACCGATTTTTCGTCTAAAGTCGTCAAATTATTATTCATTTTTTCAATGAGTTTTAGAATACCTAAACGTTTGGTTTGATTTAAAACTACCAGCCCCCATTTGACTAAAACCCGATTTTCTTCTAAAAGCGGCTGAATGTCGGCAATGGTGCCAATCGCCACTAAATCAAGTAACCACTTTTCAAAACCTTCGGGTAATTGCTTAACGGAAAAATTTTTATGATGCTTAACTAAGCCCTGAACCACTTTAAAAGCAACGCCGCAGCCAGCTAAACTGCGAAATGGGTATTTTTCCTCATTTAAATTAGGATTAATAATCGCATAGGCGCTAGGAATTTCCAACGGCTGATGATGATGATCGGTGATAATAACATCAACGCCTTTTTGGTTTAAAACATCAACTTCTTTTTTATTAGAAATACCACAGTCAACCGTGATCACCAAATTAGTTCCTTTTTCCGCTAAATCATTGGCGGCAGAAGCATTCAAGCCATAACCTTCAGTTTCACGAAAAGGAATATAAACATCAACTTGCGCCCTGAGATTTTTTAACGCTTCAACCATAACCGCGCTGGAGCAAACTCCATCAGCGTCATAGTCGCCGTAAACAACGATTTTTTCCTTTTTCACGATAGCTTCTAAAATTCGCTTAACCGCTTTTTCCATCTGATTAAATAAAAAAGGGTCAAGTAAATCTTGGCCATAATCCGGGTTTAGAAATTGATCAATTTTTTCTTGATTAGTTAAGCCTCGATTATATAATAATTGCAAAACTACTGGATTAATTTCGGGGAATTTGGCTAAAAACTCCGTTGTAATTTTTGGTTTAGTTAGCCACTGTTTTTCTCTCATAAAAATGTTAAAATGTATCTATGAACAAAAATCGCAGAAAAATTATTAAAGTTTTTTGGTTTTTAGTAGCGGTTATTGTTATTTTAAGTATGGTCCTCTGGGTTGTTGGCCCTAATGCTTTAGTATTTTAAATTATCTTTTGAGCACCGCTAAAAAAGCTTGGGCGGGAATTCCAACCTTACCGGTTTGCATCATTTTTTTCTTGCCTTTTTTTTGTTTTTCCAAAAGTTTTCGTTTTCTCGTGTAATCGCCACCATAAAGCTTAGCGGTGACGTCTTTACGCAAAGCAGACAACCGTTCAGCGGCAATAATTTTACCGCCAATGGCCGCTTGGATTTTTACCATAAAAAGCTGACGCGGTAAAATTTCTTTTAAAGTGGCAATAATTTTTCTCCCGACCTGATAAGCCTCATCTTGATAAACCAATGAACTTAAAGCCTCAATTTTTTCTTCCGCCACTAAAATATCAAGTCGAATAATTTCTGTCGGCTGATAATTTAATAAATCATAATTTAAGGAAGCGTAGCCGGAAGAAACGCTTTTTAACTTGTCGTAGAAATCAAGTAAAAGAGTGGTTAGGGGCAAATGATAATGCAAAACCGCGATATTTTCGTCTAAATATTCCGTGTTTAAATAAACGCCTCTTTTCTGGGAAACTAATTGCATAATTCCCCCCAAATAAGCAACGGGTGAAAAAATATCAACTAGCATAATTGGTTCAAAAATTTGACTAATTTCTTCGGGTTTTGGCATTTCCTGCGGACTTCTAATCGTCAGGTTGATACCATTTTTTAATTTTAATTGATAAGCCACTGACGGCACGGTGACGATTAGATTTAAATCATATTCGCGTTTTAATCTTTCGGTGACAATTTCAAGATGAAGCAAACCTAAAAAACCGCAACGAAAGCCAAAGCCTAAGGCGGGAGAATTTTCCGGCTCATACATTAAGGCAGCATCGTTTAATTTTAGTTTTTCAATAGCGTCACGCAGACGCGGGTATTCATTGCCTTCCTGACAAAATAATCCGGCAAAAACCATTGACTTAACTTCTCTATAACCAGCCAAAGGCGTAACATTAGCTTTTTCAAAAGTAATAGTATCACCAACGCGACAGTATTTTATCTCTTTTAGACCGGTAACAATATAGCCAATTTCGCCGCTTTTAAGCTCTGTGGTTTTTTCTAATTTTGGCTTAAAATAGCCGACTTCTAAAGCTTCCATGGCCTTGGCGGTTGAAATAAATCTAATTTTATCGCCAGCTTTAATTTTGCCGTTAAAAATTCTGACTTCTGCCACCACGCCTCGAAATTCGTCAAATTTAGAATCAAAAATTAAAGCTTGAAGCAACTCATCGTTTTTTGCCGGCGGCGGTGGAATTTTTTTAATTAAAGCTTCTAAGACTTCCTGAATGCCTTGACCAGTCTTAGCTGAGACTGAATAAATATCATTTGGCTCACAAGAAAGTAAATGGCAAATTTCGCTTCGTGTTTTTTCAATTTCAGCATTAGGCAAATCAATTTTATTAATCACGGGAATAATCGTCAGATTCTGTTCTAGGGCTAAATAAAGATTAGCCACGGTCTGCGCTTGGATACCCTGACTAGCGTCAACCAAAAGAATTGCGCCTTCGACTGCGGCTAAACTTCGGGAAACTTCATAGCTAAAATCAACATGGCCCGGTGTATCAATTAAGTTTAATTCATAGCCTTGCCAATTCATCCGTACGGGTTGAAGTTTAATCGTAATCCCACGTTCCCGTTCAATATCCATTTGGTCTAAAATTTGTTCTTTCATTTCGCGTTGGGAAACCGTATTAGTCAATTCTAAAAAACGGTCCGCTAACGTGGACTTACCGTGATCAATATGCGCGATAATGCAAAAATTACGAATGTTATTCATAAATCAAAAAAACCTCTTTTACTATAATCTCGCCCCGCGTTAAGCTTATAGATTATACCTCAGTTATTAATTAAAGCAAGCCGCGAGGCGACTCCGTGCCAACTAAACTATTTGATTTATTATTAAAAATCCGCGAGCTTTAGTGCGGGGTGATCAATATGCGCGATAATGCAAAAATTACGAATTTTTTCCATAGAACAACGCCTGAATTTCTAACTTAATTTTTCCTCCTCAATAATTTCTTTAGTCACCACTGGTTTTGCCGAGAGCTTATTTTTTAGAGCATCAATAAACATTTTTAGCTCTTCACTTTGAAGAAAAAATGCAACCATAAAATAAATTAATAAACCGCCTAAAGCTGCGGCACCAGTCTGAAGACTAATACCAATAAAAGTATTTAAGCCGAAATATTTTTCCATTGGATATTTAATCGCTTGGGCGACAATCGCCAACATAAAAGTGGAAATCAAAATTTTTATCGTCGAGATGGCAATTCGGCCACCGTCTAATCGTCCCAATTGAAAATGAAGGGCTAAAATTAATAAAACTAAATTCAAAATACTTGCCAATGAGAAAGCAATTGCTAATCCACTAACACCAAAATTGGGAGTCAGGGTAAAGGCAAAAATTAAATTAGCGAAGGCAGAGATCAAGCCTAAATAAAATGGGGTTTTACTGTCTAATTTGGCATAGAAAGCGCGAACTAAAACCAGGATTAGTGATTGAGCAAATAGACTGATAGCAAAAAATGATAAAGTTTCCAGGGTAATCACGGTGTCTTCCCAGTCAAATTTTCCTGCGCCTAAAATTACCCTAACGACTTGAGCTCGAAGAACAATTAATAAAGCTGAAGCGGGTAAAATAAAAAAGAGTATTTGTCTAATCGCTAATGATAATATTTCAACAAAATCTTTTTTCTTTTTTACCTGCTGGGACAAGCTCGGAAAAACAGCAATAGCAAAAGAAACGCCGAAAAGACCCAAAGGAAAACTTTGAATATTATTGGCCAAATTAAAAACGGCAATACTGCCAACCGCTAAGGTTGAGCCAATCATGGTAATCACTAATAAATTAATCTGACCAACCATTAGGGCTAAAGTTCGCGGTACCATCATTTTAATAATCTGCAAAACTCCCTTGTCAGTAAAATCTAAAATCCACTGATAGTGATAGCCAAGCAGCCAGCTGGCAAAAACCTGAACGGCTAAATGGAGTAAGGAGCCAAAGACCACACCCCAAGCTAAACCGTAAATACCAAAAAAATCAGTCAGAAAAATAGCACCAATAATAATACCAAGGTTATAAAGGATCGGCGCGATGGAAAATAAAAAAAATCTTTTAAAAGATTGGAGAACACCTGCAAAAACTCCAGCCAAACCAAGAAGGATTGGCGAAAAAAACATGATTCGAGATAAATTAGTGGTGACGTCTAACGATGATTGGTCAAAGCCTGGGGTGATAATTTTTGTCAACCAAGGAGCCAAAAAAAACAATAGCCCGGAAAGTAAAACCAAAAATATAAAAATTAAATTAAGAATTATATTGACTAATCGCCAAGCTTTTTTGGGTTGATTTAGATATTGCGAAAAAACCGGAATAAACCCGGCAGAAAGCGCCCCTAAGATAAGTAAATTAAAAACTAAATCAGGGATTCTAAAGGCAGCGTAATAAATATCAAGTTCTCGGCTGGCGCCAAATTCTGAAGCTAAAACCCGATCCCTAAAAATTCCCAAAATTCTTGAAAGTAATGAAGTCGCACCAATGATAATTGCCGCTGAGGTAATAGTTTTTGATTGATTTAAAAAAATTTTTTTTAACATAAACTTACCCCCATTGCTTTACTCCATTTTCGCTATAATAATCATAGCCGCAACCACGCCAGTTAGGACACCAATTAAAACAAACCACATTTGAAAATCGGTCATAAATCAATTTATTTTAATTTTAATAATTTTTTTTCTACTATTTCTCTTTTTAGTAAACCATTTTGCGCGCCGACTTTATTAACAACGGAAGCTGAATTAATCATCCCCCATTTTAAAGCTAAGATGATGTTATTTTTTTCAATTATATAACCAGCCAAAAAACTTGAACCAAAGGCATCGCCCACACCGGTTGTATCAACTGTCTTTGCCGGATAAATTTTTTGCTGATAAATATTTTTTCCATCATAAGCCCAAGCGCCTTTTTTACCGTTTGTGATAATAAGAATTTTTGGTCCCCATTCGCTTAAAATATTTAAAAGATAAAGCGGACGATTTAAGTAGTTAGGATTTTTTCGTCCGAGTTTTATTCCAGATAAAGCTAATTCAATCGCTTCATCTTTATTTAAAATTAAAATTTTTGCTTGGCTTAAAAATGGAGTCAACGCTTTTTTTCCGGCCTGAAGTTGCAATCGGCCCGGATTCCAAATAATTTTAATGTTTTCTTTAGCAGCAAAATTGAAAATTTCCTTAGCTTGTTTAAACCAATCCTTGTTAACTAATGAGGTTAAATAAAACCAATCCGTCTTTAAATTTAACGGCGGTTTAAAAACAAAATTTTTATTGGCGCCAGGCGTGACAAAAACAATATGCTCCCGATCTCTTTTATTAGTCGCTAAAATAAAGGAAAAACCGCTTAATTCTTTTTTATCAATTTGTACCAAATTTTGGCTAACTTTCTCCTGCCTAAATTTTTTTAAAAATTCTTTTCCAATTTCGTCATTGCCAACCTTAGTCATAGCCGCAACTTTAAAACCTAACCTTGATAAGCTGACAGCGATATTGCTTGCTCCTCCACCAAGGTTAAAATAGGCTTCCTTAACTGAAATTTTCGCTCCATATTCAAAGGCAAGCAACTGTTGCGCTGTCAAATTCTCTGGTGTGGAAATAATTTTTCCCGCATCGGTGTAAAAAGTCACATCCTTAACCGATCCACCGATACTAATAACATCAAATTTAGCCATAAATTAAATCCAGTCTTTATTTTTTAAATAGATAAAAATGCCAATAATAATGGCGGAAAATAAACCAAAGAGGAGCCAAATAAAATTGGGGTGGTTGACGAATGGTAAATCAACATTCATGCCATAAATACCGGAAAGTAAAGTTAATGGTAAAATCGCAACGGAAAAGCTAGTCAAAACTTTCATAATTTGATTAGTACGAAAGGAGATTAAAGATTCGTTTATTTCTTGCATACTTAAGATTCGATCTTTGTAGCTTTCCAATAAAAACCAATTTTTTTCCACAAAATCATCTAAATCATCAAAGTAGACATGAATTTCTTTTTTTAAAAAGCTAACATCAATCCGACTCAAGCGATTAGTCACTAATTTTTGGGAATCAATGACGGTTTTAAATTTTAGAACTAAGCGGCGTAGTGAAGCTAGATCATAAACAGTTTTTTTACTTTTTCCTTCCTCAATATCATTTTCAATCTTAGCAATTTCTTGTTCTAAATCGTTGTGGATATTCCAGACGTTTCTCAACCAATCATCTAAAATTAAATAAAGTAAATAGCCACTATCTTTGGCAAAGGCCTCTTCCCGCAAGTGGTGATTATTAATTACTTTATAAAAAATAGTATTTAAAAATTTTATTTTTTCCCGAGTGATTGTAACTAAATAATCCTTACCAATAAAAAAATACGCTTGGGTAATTGGTATTTTTTTTCGGCCCTTATCCCAAAGTGGCAGCTGAAAAACCAAAAAAAAGTAATTTTTGTAGACATCTAATTTTGAGCGTTGAATTTCGCCAGAACAATCCCTAAGGTCAAGGGGATGGAATTTAAAATTATTTTTTAAAAAAATTAAATCTTGTCCATTAAACTCATTAATAAAATACCACGTAAAATTTTCCGCTTTTACCGTCTTGATTGGCATAAAACCTGTCGTTTAATGAATTTTTAAAACGTTGTTGATTTTTTCTAAAATTTCGTCAATCTGGAAATCAGCCTTAACCAAATAATCAACCGCACCTAAGGCTAAGCCGCGACGAATTTCTTCGGTTTGCCCAAGATTAGAAAGGATAATCACCGGTATTGCTTTTGTCTCTTTCATCTCTTTAAGTTTTTTTAAACATTCAAAACCACTCTTACCCGGCAACAGAATATCCAAAACGACCAAATCTGGTTTTTCTGATTTTGCTTTATCCAATCCTTCATCTGATTCCGTGGCCATCAAAACCTCGTATTGACTTTTATCTAAAATGGAACTAATAAGTTTAACGAGGGTTTGATCGTCTTCAATAATTAATATTTTATTTTTTCCACTTACCATATAATTATGAATTAAGAATTAGACAAGTGGCAAGCTAAAATAAAAATTTGAACCTTGACCAAATTCGCTTGTGAACCAAATATCACCTTGGTGTAAATTGATAATTGATTTAGAAATATAAAGACCAAGTCCAGTCCCTTCGACTTGGGATGCAAGGATTTTTTTGCTCCTAAAAAATCGAGTAAATAATTTTTGCTGATCTTGGACGGAAATGCCAACTCCGGTATCAGCAACACAAAAAACTAGATACCCTTTATTATTTTTTGTGTGATAAATTTTGCCATAATTTAATTTTTGGAAAATGGGCTTTAATTCATTGCCACTTTTTTGACTAACTTGAATATCAATCTTTCCCCCTGCTGGCGTGTATTTAATCGCATTAGAAAGTAAATTAGTCAAAACTTGAGCAATCCGACTCTCATCAGCCAAAACCAGAGGCAATGGTTTAATTTGCTTGAAAATTTTTAAATTGATTTTTTTGACCTTAATTGAAGAGTTAAAAGACGAAACCACTTCGGCTAAAACTGGATCAAGATTAAGTGGCTTAATATTAACTTCAAATTGACCTTCTTGCAATTTGGCTAAATTTAGTAAGTCTCTAACCAAAACCAATAATCGTTCATTACCGTGATAGATCTGATCAATTAATTCAAGTTGATTTTTATTAAGTCGCCCTGGCTTTTGGCTTTTTAACATTTCCAGGCTCCATTTACTCACTCCTAAAGGAGCTTTTAACTCATGGACAGTAATGGTAACAAATTCTCTTTCCTTTTTTAAGATATCTTCCACTGATTCTCGTTCACCTTCCACCTGATTTTCAAATTGACTTTTGGTTAAAGGTAAATAAAGAGTAAAAATTGACCCTCGATTTTCCCGACTTTTAAAAACTATTTTTCCGCCACTCGCTTCAATAATTTTTTTGGCGATATAAAGATCGAGCCCCAAGCCTTCCGTTTGCGCTTTCATCGCATTGCGCGCTCGAAAAAATTTGGTAAAGACCAAGTGTTTTTGATCACTGGGGATACCAATGCCATCATCAACAATACGAAAAATTAAAAAATTTTTAGTCTTTTTTAGATAAATTCTAATAAGACCTTTACTCCGGCTGTAGCGAATTGCATTATCAATTAAATCATCTAAAATTAATTTAGCTTGTGAAAAATCAATAAAAACTTTAGGTAAATTTTTTTCTGATTTTAAAATTATTGTACAATTAGAAGCTTTTGCCCAAGCCAAATGTTTTTTTATTAATTTTTTAGTCAGGCTAATGATATTTTCAAAATTGGGCATCAGACTGGTGCCTTTTTCGTCAAGACGTGAAGCCCGCAACAAATCATTCACGACTTTAACCATAAATTTATTATTTTGATAAGCAGCAATAACGATTTCTTTTTGCCTGGTTGAAAGTTTGCCGGCTCGACCAGAAAGTAAAGTATCTAGTGACCAGCGCACGGCAGAAATTGGCGTTCGCAACTGATGAGACGCCACGGTAATAAAATCACTCTTAATATCCTCCAGCGTTTGAGCTGGCTCAAAAATTGTTGACTGATTCGTTCTAATCATACCAAAATTATAACATAATTATTCAACTCTGAATATAGTGGGAATTTAAAACCCCCATATCTTGGGGGAAACAAATTTTTTGAAAAATTAAAGAATTAAAAGAGTGGAATTAATTTGCTCAATAAAATGGAGTTTAACTAAGCTCATCGCTAAAATAAGAGCAATTACGGCTAAACTTTGAAAAATTACAGAAGGGTGCTGGATTTTAATTTTAATGAGAATATTTAGTCCTAGGGAAATTAAAAGAAAAATTAAAAAAGCCAGAAAAAAAATGTTTGAATAATAAATAATCTGATCGACTAAAGTTTTGGTTCCGCCATCTTGGCTCTTGACGGCAATCACAATCTGGCTAGTTTCCGTGTCATTTAAGGGAGGGGTTGGCGCTACCAGTTCTAAAACGAGTTGTTCGCCAGCGATCGATGCGGCATTAGATTTTGATTCAGAGGCTTTCTCATCAATTTTTTTCAAGTCAACTTTTTCAACTAAAGGTGGCACGGCGACTAAGCCGGATAAATCTTTTCTTTGAGTCCCAAAGAATTGAACGAGTAAAATTGTTTTTTTGCCATTAAACTCGCCATTTAAAACCGCCATACCAATCTCTTTATATTTCGAGTTTAAAATATTTCGTTGATGAGTCGGACTTTTCATAAAGGCGTCATGAACGGCTTCGGCGGTAATAAAATCCATGGCTAAGTTCTCACCCGCATAAATATAGTCATATTCCGCTCGGTTAATCCATTGCCACGGCCGTCTGCCTTCCGGCGTGTCGTGAGCAAAATAATCACGGTTCAACATATCCTGACCTTTGGCATAAGCGTATTTATCAAGTATTGAATTATCAACTAAAGGATCAAGGCCCACTTCTTTTCTTGAATTATTAATGAGATTAATTATGTTTGATGAAATAATTGCAGAAAGCTGTGCCGGTGATGGATAATAAGAAAATAGAAAAATAATAACTATAATTTTAGTTAAAATCGCGATAGCGGTGTAGCTGGCTAAACTTTTCGGCCTTAAGCTTTTCGGTTTGAAATTATTGCCCCGGTAAGGAATAAAAAAATCTAAAAGTAATCTTTTTGAATCTTGGCAAAAGCGACTAAAATTCTGCCGGCCTGAAGTTAGTTGTCGGATTTCTTTTTTTTCTTGCCTAAATAATTTCTGCCATTTTTTCGATTTAATAAATAATAAAAAAGGCAAGCCCAATGCCTTAAAAATCAAAGACAGAACTGCCATTAATTTCGTTTTTCTATTATTCAAAATTTTTTTCAGCCAATCAAACATTTTTAGTCTAAATTTAATTATATATTATAATATCATAAATCAAACATTTTGTCAAATTAGTTATTAAAAAACTCCGAAAAATTCAATTCTTCGCAGTTCAAATTTAATCTAAGTTGGTTAATTTAGATTAAATGGTTATGATCATCTTTTCCTGAATGACCCTTTTCAACTGAAGATGAATGAGGTTGATTGTTAGCTAAATTATCGGATCTTGGCAAATTTTTATCAACTATTGATTCTGAATTTTCGTTTTTCTTTGAAAAATCAAAGGCCGATGGCTGGATGATTAGCGGTAAAGACTGTTTTGACTTATCAAAAATTAGGTAAGCTAAAGTTAAAACAAAAATAATAAATAACCAAGCGGAAAGCCAACATTGAGGATAGCCCAAAATTATAGGCACAATGATTAAAATGCCAATGAGCCACCAAAGACGCTGACTAATGACTTTTTTCCGTTTTCTCCCCTTCCGCCAAACAAAAAATATGGCAATTAAATTTAGAATTAAAAATAACCAAATGTAATTAAGGCAATTGGTCGGCAGGGTTTGAATATTTGATAATTGAGCTAAGGGTTCTACAGTTGTGGCAACAGTACTGGCGACTAATTTGGGGATAATTTTATTTATTGCCTGAGGTGTTAATTCAGCTGCCAAAATTTTTTCTACTGGTTTTTGATCTTTTTTTTCTGTAATTTTTTCTTGTTTGATTGGTGATACTATTAATTTTGGTATCGCTTTAGTGGTAAAACTAAATTCTGGGCTAAAAACCAGCCGCGCGCCCCGCCACTGTTTTGGATTAGACAAAGAAACAAGACGAAAATAATAGGTGGTTTCCGGTTCTAAATTTTCAAACTTTAAAGTATGAAATGTCGCTAATTCAAAATTTATTAGGCTTGAGTTTGAATAACCTAAGTTACTCTCATTTAATAATAAATTACCATCGCTTTTAGCCTGTTTGTCATAAACGATTTGGCTGATGGCTAAATAATTAGTAAACCAACTAATTTTCACTGAAGTTTCATTCTCAAATTCAATTTGTTGGTTAGTGATAGTTAGCATTGGGCCAAAACCGTTTTGTTCAGGAATAATTTGATAAACACCAAAATTAAAATTTCTATCTTTTCTAGAATTACCATCTTTGACTTCTGCCCAGCCAGCGGGCAAATTAACCTTTACTTGATAACTATTAGAAATCAAATTTTCAAATGAATATTGGCCGTTGCTATCTGTTATCGATTTTTTAACCAATGTATGATTATAAAAAAGTTCAACCTCCCAACCTGTCAATCTATCTTCGCCGTAATCTAAAAAATAATTAATGTTTAAATCCTCAAAAACAACGCCACTAATCGTGCTTGCTTCAACGGCTAAAGTCGGCTGAATAGAAATAATCAATAAAAAAAAGATAGCCAGAAGAGTGACTCTCTTAGATTCAAATTTTAACTTTATTGCCATATCTTTTTAACCCTCCCGTTTAAATTAGCTCCCTAAAAATTAAAAAACAAAATAGGTTAAATGTATTGGCTTTTTTTATTTTTTTGTAAGGTGTTGTAGCTCCACCTTATCAAATATTTTTTTCTTTCGCAATAATAGTCAAAATTAAGTTATCCACAACTTTAAATTTTTAAACTACAAAATAAATTTTATCGTCTGTCAATTAGATTGCTCCAACCCAGCAATTGTATAGCGATTTGACGCATTCCATAAAAGCCAGCCAAAACCATTAGCGTCATTGGTTGCCTTTTTTTCTAATTTAATCATTTCCGGTGTATAATCAGCGCCAAGATCAAAGTCCTGCAACCACGGCCTGATTTTGGCTTGGTTATGAGGAATTTTATCCTTGACTCTCATTAAGCTGCGATAAATTATTTCATAAGGATATTGGGCCGGGTTATTAAATCCTTCAAAACCAGCCGGATAATGCGAGGGATAAACCATGGGCGAAATATAATCAAAATACGGTGCCGCGTCTTCATAGCGCTGGCCGATATTTAAACCGTCAAAGCGCCAAAGAGTCATGCCAAATAAATCAGCTGAAGTAATAACTGGATAAAACGATAAAGTTAGGGCGGTATAGCGGTAAAATTCCCTCATTGCCCGGCTTTTATCTTCACTATTGTCCAAGTTAGCATAGACAATTTGCTTAATGTCACCATCTGACGGAAATCTAATATAGTCAAAATTAATCTCGTCAAAACCAATTTTTACGGCTTCTTTGGCTAAATCCAAGTTATAATCCCAGATAAATTTTTGAGTTGGATCAACCCAACTCAACCCTTTATAGTCGCGCCAGATTTCCCCATTTTTTGCTCGCAAGGCAATCTGGGGCATTTTTTGGGCTAAATAAGGATCTTGAAACACGACAATTCGAGCAATGGTGTAAATCCCCTTTTTCTTTAATTCTTTTAACCAATCGGCTAAATCGGGAATTCTTACGTCCTCTGATTTAATTTGGTCAGCTAAAGCAATATTAGTATCAAAAAAAATTCGGCCGCTGTAGTCTTTAAGATCAATGACGACCGAATTTAATTCAGTTTGATCAATTAAATCAATCAATTCTCCTCGTCGCTTTTTATCACCGGCCGTATAAGCGGTTAGATAAATTCCTTTATTCTCAATTAATTTTGGTTTAGTTAATATTGGATCAGTTGATTCTTGATTAAACGTCAAAAAAACAGAGAATAACAATGAAACAATAATAATTAATCCATTAACTAAAAAAAGTGACATATCACTTTCTATTTTAGCAAAATTATCCAAAATAAAAAATCCGTCTCTGCGGTGGAGTCAGAAAACGGATTAATCATCAACGGACTAACTTTCAATCTTAGGTTAATTCACTAAAAAAGTCAAATAGTTAAAATTTGCCAATAAGGTCATTAGTTTACGAAAGATACCACTACTTTCATATGAATGTGAAACTAATTTTAGTGGAGCTCCCGCCCAAAACTCCGCGCGCTTCACGCATTTAGAGCCGCAATTTGGCAGATTCCCGGCAACATTTCTTCCGTTTAAGATCGTGAATTACTGGTAAGATTGCCCCGAATTATGAGCTGTATGCCCCCGTGGCGAGCGAACCCTCTCGTCTTCAAAAAAACGAGTTCGTATCTAGTTTTATG
>Ga0209541_10012034_pt1 | contig 13440 bp, 11 predicted proteins | sample RifCSPlowO2_01_FD_184027 | JGI IMG/M metagenome (GOLD analysis project Ga0209541, IMG submission 184027) | Groundwater microbial communities from Rifle, Colorado - Rifle CSP2_plank lowO2_0.1 (SPAdes) (version 2) | ecosystem: Environmental > Aquatic > Deep subsurface > Groundwater | place...
TAGGGCTCGGCAACGAGTGTGAGCGCTTCTCCTTTCGCGATTTGGGTGATTGTTTGCGCGGACCGGTATTCTGTTCCGCCCGTGGAAGAAAAGCGGTATATCGAGACCGACGGATCGCGATTCGTGATAAAAATTGTCCCTTCTTTTTTCACCGTTCGTCCGATGTCTTCGACGGTGACGCGGACCCAGTGCGATGCCTGCGGCGTCCGGGATGTCTCGATTTGAATAGATTGTTTCCCGACGCCTGTTGCGTATTTTTTTTCATCTCCGAGACCCCACTGGTAGACGAGATTTTTCGGATCAACGGTTTTTCCGGCTATCACGATTTGCGGGATCGCGACGACGGTTACTAATGAACCCGGGGAGGCAAGGGCCTTTCCGGTATACCACGGGGGAAGCGATGTATCCGCGGACCATACTAGGGCAAGCGCAGATACCCGTATTGTGGACGACATTGTCGCAACGAGCTTGTCGGACGCGGTCGCGCGCACGGAAACCAGAATTGCGCTTCCAACAGGCCCCGCAGTCACCTCGGCGCTGTATTTTCCTCTTCCCGAGAGGTCGGCGCGGAACTGCCCGTTTATCGTCCATTCATAAAACGTCGTATCTTTATCAAAAACCGGGGTTACCGCCTGCAGCGAGACGCGTTCTCCCGGAGCGGGAGATGAAGGAACCGCGGTAATTGACGCTGGCGGTTCAAGTGAAGGAAACGAGATTTGGGCATAGGCAAAAAACGGCAAAGCCGCCGCGAGGACGAGTGATAGAGTAAGATGACGTAACATTGCCATACTATTCATTATATACGCTTAGCGGCGCTCACGCGACTGACTGCGCATGATATTCTTCGCGCGCTTTTTTTATTAAAAGAATCTGGGCGGGATCGGAGGTTATTACTTGGTCTTCGGAATACGAGGCAAGCACTTTCATGGCGACGTGCTTCAACCCGGCAAAAAATATTCCTTCACCGCGGTCCGCTTCCAAAAGAATAAGCTTTTCCTCGTCCGTCAGGTTGAACGTATCCTTCACAAGATCAATTGTTGCCGGGGACTGCTTGAAAAGGATTTGTAAGGACGAGTTCGTGATAATGGGTTTCCCGTACGTGGAGTTGAGAAAATCCCCGACGTCTTGGGTGATTGTTGCAAGCCCGAGGTAGTACTTTCGCGCTCGCTTCGCAATGCCGAAAAGGAACGATCCGCCGTCTTCGTTTTTCAAAAGCCACCACGCCTCGTCAACTAATAGAATCCTTTTTTTGAGCGTCGTTCTCACCACGTTCCATATATAGTGGAGGATGATGTACATTCCGACCGCGCGAAGCTCATCCTCCATGTCGCGAACAGAAAAAACAACCAAACGGTTATTTATTTGAATGTTCGTCGGCTGGTTCAAAAAACCCGACCATGTTCCGGTTGTGTATTTTTTGAGTCGGACCGCAAGCTCTTCCCCGCCGGCCGTGTTTGCGAGAATGAGTTCAAGGTCGGAGAGTGTCGGCGTCGTGATTTGCGAAAAATCAGAGTCGGGCGTGATATCTTTGGACGCGTATGTCTCGGTTATCGCTTGGTCGAGAATCGCGTCTTCTTCCGGAGAGATTCCCCCAAGCATGATTCGGAAAAGGCCGATTAAGTTCACGATATTTGAGCGTAAAACATCCGCGGGCGATTCGTCCTCGCGCGGGATAGGAAGATCAAACGGGTTTATGTGGTTTTTTGATGAGAGCGATATGTTGATGTAGGAGCCCCCAACAACCTCCGAGAGATATTCGTACTCCCGTTCGGGATCGATCGCGATTACATCAATTCCCCACATGAGTGAGCGCAAAATTTCGAGTTTCGCGAAATAGCTTTTTCCGCCGCCCGAGACGCCAAATACAACCGAGTTCGCATTTGGAAGTGAAAACCGATCAAAAAGAATCAAACTGTTGTTGTGGCTGTTGACGCCGTAGAGGATCCCTTTGTTTGACGTGAGATCAAACGATACGAATGGAAATGTGGATGAAACCGGTGACGAGTTAAGATAGTTGTGGATTCCCAGGCGGTCTGCGGCAAGAGGCATAACGGACTGGAATCCCTCAAGCTGTTGGAAAAGCGCGGTTTTCGTGTACACGAGCCGCGACTCAAGAACGGATTTTATTTCTGCCTCGGTTTTGTTGAGATCGTCCTCGGATTTTCCGTACATCGTAATATAGAGGCCGAAGGAAAAGAGTCGCTCCTGTGCTTGTTGGAGTTTGTCGCGAAGCTCTTCAAGGTTTCGGTATGCGGCGTCGAGCATTGGGTCGCGTACCAAGCCGCGCGCCTCGCGGTCGGAAATTTGGGACTGGACTTCAGCGGTTTTTCGCCTGAGTGTTCGCATGATGGTCGCCGTGTCAACCGGGTGGATATGCATCGAAATATCAAAAAGCTTGTCCATGTTGATGATGGGGCTAAACCACCCGGTGTGGAGGTAGCGGGGATAGGAGAAGACGAAAATGGTACGCGCGAATTTTTCGCCGATCCGGATGAACGTCGGGCTCACCTCAAGAGCCGAGGGCGCGAGTATGTCTTGGAGCCCGAGTCCCTCGCCGCGCGCGAGATCCGTCGGAAGAAGCGAAAGAACATCATCGTCTTTTTTTGTTTTTTTCCCGAAAAACAGCACCATACCCGGTAGTAGACTTCGGCCGTCCCGACGTATCGTCGGGACAAAACCGTCAAGAATTAATGCTCAATAAATAATGTCTGCTCTATTGCACCTGATAGTAATGATAAACCACTTTTAAGCCGAAGTGTTACTACCGGGCATAAAATTATTCAACGATTGAAGCGGATTTTTCAAATTCCGTCGGGTTATAGAGGCCGTAGAAAAGCTCGACGAGCTCCTCCGTGTTTAGGGGGGCGGATCTTACGCCGAATGACTTGAGCCCTTCAATCACCGTGTCAACGCGTTGCCAGAGCTGGAGCTTGTGCTCTTCGAAAGATGCATCCGCCCGCCCTCCTTTTTTCTCGTTCCCCCCGAGTCCGATGGCCGCGAGCACGCTTCCGATAACGCCTTTTTGTTCAATCACCGACACGCTGTGCGAGATCACCGCGTAAAACGTTTTTGACATGATATTTGCGGATCCGACAAGCGTCTGGATAAACTCGATATACTCTCCGATTTGAATTTTGACGTATTCGTTGTCTTCTTCCTTTTGGTGGCTTTTCAGCGTTTCAATGTAGGGCGCGATGTTCAGGAGCCGCGAAAGCGTCACGATCTGAAGCGGGAAATCAAGCGAGTTCAAAAAATTTTGATATTGGTACGTTATTGCATCTTGCTCATCCGCGGATTTGAGCGCGAAGTTGAGGGACGAGCACATGAGGATAAGGCGAAATCCTCCGTCTTTCATTATGACGATGTCGTCTCGAATCGCGTCTATGGTGAGGAATTGTTGCGCGGAAGCCGCTTGTACTGCCATAGGGGTGGGTTAGGGTTTCACTTTTAAAATATCATCGCGGAGTTTCGTGTCTAGGGTCCAGGAAAGCTCGGACAAGCGCGAGTGGGAAAGCTTGGGCGATTTTTTAATGATTGTCTCGGCATCCGGCGGAACAACAAGCTCCGCCTCATCGGCTGCTGTTTTGGCCGCGCGCTTCCAGACAAAAACCCGCGGCCGGATAAAAAAGAAAAGCGCATTCATGACGAATGTTGGGACGGGCCGGCCGTCTATCTTCCCCCACGCGAGCGCTGCCGCCGAGGCGCCAACGAGAAATGAGAGAAAAAGCGCGAGAAATCCGGCGAAAGAGAAAAAAATAATAACGATTAAAATAATCCCCGTCGCGACGTAGACGAATTGTTTTGCGGTGAGAAACCCTCCGATAATTTTATCCTCAACGGTAATGAATTGTGGAACCTGGAAGCGTTGCATGGCGGTTGGAGATGTGCGAAATGTTTGAAGTGCTAGAGATGAATCCATACCTAAAATTCGAACTACGTGAGTTTCTCCCAGTGCGGGTCTGGCGGCGCCGGGGGGCGGGGCGCGTCGTCCCGGAGATCAATCGGCGGAATTTTCGGATTGACGTAGGGCGGCTCGCCCCTCTTTACTTGGAAAGGAGGTTCTGTGCCCCGGGGATCGGAAACGGTATCGCGTTTTTGCTGCAATTCTTTTTCCTGCGGCATGACTGTTTCTCGATAGGGGTCGGTGTCCTGCGGGGGAAAGGTGGGGCGCCGGGGCGTGAATACTCGCGGTTCGTGCGGCAGAGTCGGTTTTTCCGGTGCCGGGCGCGATGGTTCACGCGGTAGTTCCTGAGCAGGAATTTGCGGAGAAAAAATACTTATTGGTGCTCGTGGTACTGTCGGAGCCGCCGGCTTTGGTGATGATAAAGATGTTTCAGAAGAAACGGCATTTTTTGGCATTTGTGGTCTTTGTTGCGGCGGATACGGAGGGTTTGGTGCTGGCGGCGGAGCAGACGGCGCTTGGCGGGGCGGCAACGGCCGTGGTTCGGCGGGTGTTATAGCCGGAGGTGGGGGGTTTGCTTGCGTAGAGGCAGGCGGCGGCGAAGGCGGGGCAGGACGGGGCGTTGGCTCTGTCTGTTGCACAACGGGACGCGGCGGAATCACAAGCGTCGCCGGTTTTTGCGGTTCGGCTTGCGGCGCGACCGGCGGCGGTTTTGCATTGAACGCGTTTTCATTCAATTCAAATCCATACAGGTGTTTAAGTTCCGTCGCGAGCGGTTTTAAAACGCTTTGGTATATATCCTGGACGAGTTTTCTTGCATCATCGGTCTTTATCCCGAGGCGATCCGAGAGGCGCGACGTAAATTCCTCTGGGCGCGCAAGCCCCAAAATAATATATCCAATCTCGCCGGAAACATTGGAAATTTTTCTTCCGGTAATACTATATTTTGCCGATATCGCCACTATCACCTCGGCAATATCCGCGCTATAAATAGCTTCCCTCAGGGGTTGTGTCAGGCGCGAGGCGCTGTCCGATATTTCTTTGTCGGTAAATGTTTTCATGGGTGATTACCAATGTCTTGGAGTGTTCCATCCGAGCTGTTGGCCGATTCCGTTTGCTATTGTTCCGTCGAAGTAAAGAGTAAGTTGATTAGTTTTTGTCGTGCCAAGCCGGTTTTTGAGGTCTTGTACTTCTGCCGCACTTAAACGATCAAGATGCGTCATCATGTTTTGCATGAGGCGCTGGTTGTTTTCTGCGATTTTGCTTAGCTCTTTCGGCGACGAAGTTTTTAGTATTGACTCAATAAGCGCGCCAGCGTGCGGGTTCATCGCGAGGTTGTGCGATTCATCAGAAATCTTTGTTTTGTCGATTTTTGCAACCGCTTTTTCTATGGCTTCCAGTTCTGAAAGCGCCCCCCGATTCAATACTGCAAGCGACGGATCGTATTTCAAGAACGAGTCGCCCATACCAACACGGTTCGCCATGCGGTATGCGGTTTCTTCGTGCCCTCGAATCTCGGAGAGTTTTTCTTTCTCAGCAAGAAGCACTGCCGCGGCTGTCTTGTCAAAACGATCTGACGATGCATTCGTATACACTTGTGAAAGTTGCGTCGGCGAGGCGCGTTTAAGTTCATCCTTCCGTTTCTCAATCTCTTTTTGGTCTCTATCGATCGGGACCTCCATTGCCCTTTGGATTCGGCGTCCAACAATGGGGATTCTTCTTGCGCGAAGCGCCCAATCTTGTGCGGTCTCTGGATGTGTAGCAATCGCCGCTCCCGCGCCTCTCATCGCAAGCCCTGCGGCTCCTCCCGCGGCGAATAGCCCGAGTTTTGTAATTGCGTTCACGCCCGCTTCGCCGATTGCTCCCCCAGTTTTTCGCGCGATGCTGAACGCAGCCCACATAAATATTGCGGCGATCAGCGTAATGAGTATTCTATTTGCGTGCTCGATCCCGGCGCCCGCGGGCGTGGTCAAGCTGATCGTCGACATCGTGAAAAATCCAAGATACATAAGAAAATAAAAAAGCGGTAGGAAAAACGCCCAGCGAAGAGTGGCGCTTAGCCACATGTCGAAATATTTTTTCATTCCCGGAACCGTCGCCGCAAGAAACGCAAACGGTGCAAGGACCGATACGATGATTACCGCGGCGTAGCGTATGAAAAGCGTTATCGCGCCCCAAAACATGGTGAGGGCAGTGATCAAAAGAAGAATAATTTGGGTCAAGGTTCGCAAGGCCATATTTGCCTGCGCGTCAAAGAGTGTCTGACCCCAGCCGTAATAATAATCGCTGATTGCTCCAAGAAGCGCAGCTCCTCCGCATGCGCCGGCGATGATTTTTACGCCGACTATTGAGAGGATGCCTGCGGAAAAATACGCGATTCCACCGCCGATCAGTGCTCCTGCCGCGCATCCGGCATAGAATCCTATTTGTGCCTCCGCTTTCGGAACTCCCAACGAAGCAAGGACTGCGTCTTTGATCACCGCAGGACCCCCTTGGGTAATGGTTCTCTCTCCGGCGCGTTGTGTTTCAAGCGCCCGTCTCGCGTCCTCGGCTTTAATCGCGGCCGCTTGCGAGGGGCTCGGAACGCTTCCTATTTTTTCTATTGCAATGGATTGTGCAATAAACGTTCCGGGCTCGGCAGGCATATTCTTTGCGAAAATGGCGCCGAGCTGATTTGCGATGCCGAACACCATCGTCACCATAAGCAAACTGAAATTAATGAGAAGCGCTACCATGACCACGCGGACCAAAAGTCGTTTCCCGCCCCATTGTTCAATGTTGAAAATAATCGTGAGAGATATCCATAAAATAATGAGCAGGAACACTCCGTTCGTAAGATCACGGAGTGCAGCCCACCCAATCGGAACAACAGGAATTTCTGAAGGGATTGCCCCTAAATTAATCGCAAACCCCATGTTTAGTAGGGCTGAAGCGACCATGAGGAGTAAAGATGTGATCCCCCGCAGGATAACCAAAATCCCGTTCATGACCAAAAGCGCTGGTATCGAAATACCTTTTAGAAGGTCCCCGTTTGACTGTGCGTGCGCTGGAAATGCGGAAACAATCCCGAGCATAACGAGAAGCAGGAGAATGGGGATGGCCTTGACGAAAAAGTGTTTTTTCATTTATGGGTTAAAATCCCTAATCGCAGATGCAATCGTTTGATTAATTTCAAAAACTTTCGCTGTTGCGGAAATATTCATATTCGTCGCGTTGATTGATTCTGTTCTGATTGTTTCTTTTTCTGTTGCTGCGTTTACAACCGCACGGAGCGCCGTAAGGGACGAGGAGATCGAGGAGAGCTCAAGTTTTTTAGTATTCAAAACAGGGATTTGAGAGGTAAGAGCTGCATCGGCGACCCGCGTTGCTCCGGTCCCGAATGCGGTTGCGAAGGACGCCGCGCGTCCCGCGAGCGCTAATGTCTGATCAATCTGTTCTATGGTCGATATTTTGATGTCCGCGGTTCCCGTAAGACCCGATACGACGGAGAGTGACGCGATTTCAAAGAAGATATCAAGAGCGTTTGTGAGGTTTATGGCGTCCGTTGCAATGACCTCGACATCTTCTATTTTCGTCGTTGATAAAAGGCGGCTTCGGAGCGTGAGAAGATCCGCGCGCGCTTTCGCAATAAGTTCTTTGACCGATGCCGCGGCCGCAAGTTCGGCTTTTGCACTTGATAGGCGCGTGAGCGAGGTATTGATAAGAGTATTCGTGCTCGTGATTTCCGCGCTTATCGCGGCGATTTCTCCGGGTTCTGTCGCCACCGCGAGAGCTGCGGTGAGCGTGGCAAGGGTTCTGCGAAGCGACAAAAGTATCTCCCCCTCCCGGAAAACCGCGGAAAGCGCATCTGTCAAGCGTCCATCAATGATCTCAATTCCTTTATCTGCCCGCGCGATTTGCGTGTTTAACTGGACCATGAGCGTTGACTCTGAAAATATGCCCGGGGATGACGCCGCAGCAGCGGAAAGCTCCGGAGCAAACACGCCTTTTCCGTCAGGGCCGCTCGATGTTTTTACGAGTGTATCAGCGAGAAACATTATCGCCGCGATAATCGCCTCGTTTACTTCATCAGCGTTTATGACCCAGTCAATTCCCGATCCGAATATTCGGTTCATGAGGTCCTTGATGCTCTCGCCCGGGGTTCTGGTTTCCTGTTCGGTGGTGCATTCAATGTATTCTACTCCATCACGTCCGATAACGGGTCCGCAATTTTCTTTTGTTTTAACCCCGTATCCCTTAAACCCGCTGTTTGCATTGATCTCTGCGGTTTGTGCTCTTAATTTATTTCGTACTTGAGCAGATTCTTCCTCCATGGCAAGAAGTGTTGCTCCTTCTGCATTGCATTGCGAGTATCTCATCTTTTTAGAAAACGCTTCCCATCCGCCATTATTAAAGTCGGCATTAAAACTTCCGTCTCGCAATTCGGGCACGGGGCAGGTAAATGTTTCGGCGAGTTTATTGCTCCCGGGTTTTGGATAAGCCAAAACATTATCAACATACCGGTTTATACCGTATCCCATTTGTGTTATTGCGAGATTTCTTCTGAATTCTTCGGCGCGCTCCTGTTCGGCTTTCCTGAATTCCATTTCATAATTTTTTATAAATCCAATATCCGATTCCTGAATCCAGGAAATAATTCGTGAACCAAGGGTCTTCAAAAGTACCGCGGTGATTGCTTTCGTAATCGGGTCAAGGACGCATTCTTTTTTTACTATTTCCCCGGTGTTTGTGCGGATTCGCCCGGTTTCATTCCGTACGGTTTTGTCGTTTACCGGGACTTCTCCTCCGCCCATTACTCCTCCTAAAACACCCCCCAATGCACCGCCCGTGCTACCACCCAAAATTCCTCCGAGTGCGCCTCCTACTCCTCCGCCACTTCCGCCGAGAAACCCGCCGAATATATTGCCGACGCTTCCAAGGGCGCTTCCGAAAATCGAGCCGAGAAACCCACCTGCCCCTCCTGATCCGCCACAGGAAACGCCGGAGGAAGAAAGGATCCCGCCTAAACTTCCCAAGCTAAACCCGCTTCCGCTGCCGGTCCCGCCGCCAGATCCGGTGGAAGGAAATTCATCGAGCCCTCCCGGATCACTGGGAGAGTCCATGGGAAAGTCCTGTGCGCGGGCCGCGAGCGGAATAAAAAGCGGCATCAAAACGAGCTCTGCGACGAGAATGCTTTCAAGAATTGTTTTCCAAACGGTTTTTGGCGCCACCATACAATCAATAGATAATCGAATATGCTTTGTCTTCCGGCTTCAAAACAATTTTTTGATTGTTGAGCCATGTCCAGAGATCGTTTCGATTCAACGTCAGAAGTTCCTCTTTCACGTTTATATTCGGCTCAACAAGCGCGAGCGTTTTTAACGGGTCTTCTGCGGTTTTTTCAAAAATAGCGATGTGCTCCGCCATTTTGCTCATAAGAAAAATTTGCCGCTCGTGGTACCACGAAAGATTTTTCGGAACCCGGAGCGCTGATAGCTCACGTATGATCGTGTCGGCTGACTCGCGGTAGCGCGCGAACTCTGCGAGGCGTCCGAGGTCGCCCGACTGGAGAATCTCCGCGAGCAGGTCGAGATTATCTTTTTTCAGATCTTTCGAGTTTCGCGAAAGTATTTCCGCGGCGGTGTTTAGGTAATCGCGAACCGCATCAGGACTCGTGTTGCCAGACATAAGAATGGAAATTTTCTCAAGAGGGAGTATTGGCACGGGTCGCGGAAGCGCGCCCTCTTTGGAAAGACGCTCGACTTCATCTAAAAGAAGTTTGGACGTGATAAATCCGCCTTCTTTCCCTTTTGAGAGCGCGACAGCCCCGCCTGCTGTTACGAATTTTTCTAAAAGTGTTTCTGTAAGGTTTGTTGATTTGTCGCCACTTTGCGTGCCAAGGACAGACCCTTCAGTATTTTCATTTGAAAATATCCCGGCAAGCGCTTCGTCTCTGTCGGAAATTCCGTTTCCATCAGTATCGGCATTATCCGGATTTGTTCCGTACATTGCTTCTTCCCAGTTTTTCAGGCCGTCTTCATCCGGGTCGGCAAAAAGCGGATTTTCTTCTCTTTGCCCGTTTTGGCTATTTGTTCCGCGCTCCGCGAGAATGGACGCTCCCGGAGTACGCGAGGCGAATAAAAGGTAAAAAGCGAGCGACGTTGCGGTCACGATAAAAAGAGCAGGGCCAAGCCATCCCCTTTTTTTCAATCGAAATTCGTGGGCCTTGTGTGCCACGCTTTTAGTATAGCATAGGGATATTCCGAAAACCGCTCACTTATGCACAATTTTGACGATATTCAAAACGATAGAAACGTTAAAGCTGTTCAAACCGCTTATGGCTGTTTTAATGAACGAAGTCGAGCTTTGCTCGGCGAAGTGATATAACGATTTTAACGGATTTAACAACAAGCCCTTTGTGTGGGGTCAGTAAAGACGCTGGCTTCCTTTATGTCCTGCCTTTGGGGGTGTATACTCGTGGTATGAATCAAAAAGCCCTTTCGTATCTCGCGATTTTTGCGCTTATTATAATCGCAAGCACGTTTTTTATTCCCGTATCGGATACGCAGGCGTTTTTCGGCGGTTCAACCGGGGGTCTTAGTCCATTTGGTGGTATGGTAACAAAATTTATTGTGTGCACATGCAGTTCAAGTATTTTAATAACAGTCGGTTCGCCTGTTGGCGGCGATTTTCTCGTTACTCCGGGAACAAAACTCTATGCGAATTTCAATTTTACTCCGGGACATTGGGTGTTAGGGCTTGCGTTGCCAACGTCTTTGCAATGTCTTGTATATGCCGGAACGAGCTGTGTAAACGTGGGAAGCGGGAAACCCATCATAATGATGGGAACGAGTTAGTTGGGATGTTCGAATTGTTAGAGATGTTAGAATTGTTAGATCGTACCGCCCGGCTAAGCCGGGCGTTGCTTGTTGAGGCGTTCAAACCTGAAAATAGTACATACGTAACCGCAAAATGCGTATCCACGAAAAGTTTGACTTTTTGTGGTTTTTATGATAGAGTATATACGGTTTCATTCATAGTTCGAGATTTGACTTTCCCGCATGGTGCGGGGAAATGGCTTCCCGCTTTGCGCGGGAGAAAGGAAAGAAAGACATGCCTGCACACGCTGGAGTTGAGCTCGGAACAGAGCTATTCCGTGATGATCTCACGAGAATGGCTCGCGGCCTGGCGTATCAGACAATGCGTCAAGTTCCGCATCTCGCGACCGTCTATGAAGTGCTCGGCCCCGCGATTGTTACAAAGGGGTTGAGCGTTGCGAAGGCCTTTCTTCCAGAGTTCAATACCAAGACCCCGGGCGGGAAGGCCAAGGATTTCCTCGTGGACATGCTCGAGGCCTACATCCTTGAGCTTCCGGAGGCGGCAAAGAGCGGCAGCACGGGAGGCGTTGTTCTCATGGCTCCTGGTGCTCCAGCGTCAGTGGGTCCTGTGGGCGATGCCATGAAGTTTCTCGAGGAGGAGTTCATACCACGCATTTCGGAGTTCGCCGAGTTCGTCAACGCGCTCGGCCCGCGCGCGAGAGCCGCAACAGCGCAGTACATTCTTACCAGACCGACGGATGAGTTCAAGAGGTTTCTCGATCTCACAGTCGGCAAGCGGCTTGCCGTTCTATCGCTCCTCGTTCCACGATCGCTCGATGCCGACATTGAACGCATCGAGACGGAGATTCGCGTCAGATGGAACATGACGGGAAGGATCCTGGCAGACGTAGCGGCGCTATATGAGGAAGCGGATCGGGTGCGATCCGAGGAGCGGAGGGCCGCACGGGAGCCGGACATCAAGGCGGCCGAGATGGAGGCCGAACTCAACCAGTTGCCCGAGCTTCAGACCGAGCTTCTGCGTCTTCGCGCCGAGCAGCCAAAGTCGCTCGAGGAGCAGCTCCCGCGCACAACGAAGTTCCTTCGGGGGTACGCCGACCGTATGGCGCGTCTCCAGAGCGAGCGGCCAGTGAAGAAGTTCGGATGGTTCGACCGCCAGCTCATGCGGTTTGGCGGTCTCAAGATCGACAAACATGGAAGGAGGGTCTGATCATGTTCGAAGCGATCGACGGAATTCTCGTTCGGTTTCTCGGCTGGGTCGCCGGGACAGGGAATGATCCCGGCATAGCCCAGCGGAACACCGCCAGGGTGAAGGCGCTCTTCTATCTTCTCGTTCTCGGCTTCCTCGCCCCGTTCGTGACGATCGTTCTCGCGATTCTCGTCAACTGGGTTTCTGGGTCGGTGAACGGGGCCCGGATCGTCATGGCGCTCGGGATTCTTCCCGGCGCCGTCGTGGGCACGATCGTTGGTCTCGGGTTTGCTTTCGTCGTGGATCTTATCGTCCGCGTACTCGGGAATACTCCCGAGGATGCCGGTGAGTTCGTCGAGGCATACTCAGATGTTTTCGCTTGGGTGCTCGTCGCCGAGGAGCTCTGCTGGCTCCTCGTGCCGTACGCGCCGCTATGGGCGATTTTCATCGGTGCGATGATTGCATTAACCGTCATCCACATAGTGATCGGCTGGATTCTGCCCATTACCTGGAGTAGAACGCTCGCGTTCGGGTTCCAGATGGGGCTTCTCGTGCTCGTTCTCGCGGTCTCGATCTCGAATTTCTACGAGCGCGAGTACTTCTTCGCTCACGCGGAGGAGTCGGTCGTGGGACATGCGCGGGCGGTTGCTGCAGAGAGGGAGAAAGCGCTTCGCACCGCAGAGCTTGCTCAAATCACTGTGCGGATCGCCGACCCCCGCAGTTCTGAGTTGTATAAGGAGGCGGCAAGGAGGGGGTTCGCCGACCACAAGACGGAGCGCGCGTTGGTCGAACGGGAGTACCAGCGGGCGCGTGACGAGATGCGGCGGTGGGAGGACCGGGGTTATCCGCGTCCCGTAAGGTGGATCCGCACCGCGTGGCGCGAGTTCATCGAGTAGTAGTTCTCTAGTTCACCAAAAGGAGGTGATAACAGACGGTCAGCCCACTGGGTTGACCGTCTTGCTTTTTATTGTGATAATAAAACCACTATGGCTGAAGGAGCACCAAAAAAAGAAGAAGAAGAAAAACCAGTCGACGCTGGTAAAAATGAATCAAAAAGCGAATCTAAAGAGGAAGAGTTCAATAAAAAAGCACATAATTTTATCAGTTATGTTGCGAATTGGCGGCGTAGGCGAAAACTAGAGCGGGAAGGGAAGAAAGTTCCCAGCGGTGAGCAAAAGGAAGCGAGCGAGCAGAAGAAAAAAGAAGCGTCAAAAGCGATGTTTGGTTTGAAACTCGGAACAGCCACGCTTGTAGGCGTTATTGCACTTGCGTTTGCGGGTGCGATTATCGGGTTAAAAAAACTTGCCGAGTTGGATAAGACGTTCATGAAGGGGTTTAATATCGCTTTCTCCGGCGGAGGGAAAGGCGGGGGAGGGAAAAAAGAAAAAGCATAGGCGCAATGAATTATTTTGCATTTCTTAATTTTTTCTTTTTTCGCAGACGCGGAACAACCATGGAATTTGAAGAATTTTTTAAGGCAAACGTCATTGATCTCGTTGGTCTTTCTGATGCACCGGAAGACGTGAAGCGTTCAT
>Ga0209541_10012036_pt1 | contig 13438 bp, 20 predicted proteins | sample RifCSPlowO2_01_FD_184027 | JGI IMG/M metagenome (GOLD analysis project Ga0209541, IMG submission 184027) | Groundwater microbial communities from Rifle, Colorado - Rifle CSP2_plank lowO2_0.1 (SPAdes) (version 2) | ecosystem: Environmental > Aquatic > Deep subsurface > Groundwater | place...
CTTCTGCGGGGTTTGCGCAGCGCCGCGCCTCAGCAAATCCGCCAAATCTTCAGTAGTCTGCGGCGCGGGAAGGATTTGCACCGGCGGCGGCTGAACCGGCGGCGGCCGCGGTGCCGGCCGTCGCCGCCGACACCGCCACTTTCCGAATCAGCCGCACTGGTGTCACCTACGCCGAGTGGTGGATTTATTTCAACCTGACCGCCGGTTCCGGTTACGCCACCATCGGCGCCGATTTTGCCGACACTTTAATCAGTCCGGCGATTATTCCCGAAGGTCAGAGTTATGTTGACTTGATAGTGACGCCGCTTTACGACGGTCTCAATGAAGATGAGGAGTGGGTGAAAATCAATCTGTTGGCCGATTCCGACTATCAAATTAACGCCGCCGCCACTAGCGCCACCGCGGCCATCGCCGATCGAGGTGAGAGAGTTTCTCCGACGGAAACACCACCACCGGATACCGGCGAGCGTCAGACAAGCGGCGGTTCCAACAGTCGCCGCCGCGCCGCCGCCGCGCCGGCTGGCGGCGCGGCGAGTGCCCCCGTTTCCGGCGTACCCGGATTGGGAGGGTCGCCGAGCGGCGGAGTTGGCGCCGCCGCCGGTGGTTCCTTGCCGCGACTGGTCACGCCGCTTTTCATCGGGATGCGCGGCGAGCCGATTCGCCTTTTACAAACGATGCTCTCGCGCTATTTGGAGCGAAGCGACAGCGGCTTGATTACCGGCCTCTACGACCAGCCGACGGTGACGGCGGTTCAGGCCTTCCAACGCGCCGAAGGGATTCTCGCTTCCGGCTCGCCGGAAACCAACTCCTTCGGTTTTGCCGGTCCGACCACGCGCGCTCGTTTGAACGCCATTTTCGCCGCGCCCACATGGGCTGGGGCTAATCCGGCCGCGCCGTTTGCTCCGTCGTCAGTCCCCGGCGGCGCGGCGCCAACCACCTTACCGCCCGGTTTTGCCAACGACCCGGTTCGCGTTTCCCTTCTCCGGTCCTTAACCTCCCAACTCGCCGCTTTGGTTCAACAACTTGTCGTCGTGTTGACAGGCCATCCGCCCGGCGCTATCATTCCCTAACAGAGTCGGTGTTTGACAACCAAGGGGGATAAAGTGGCCTTAAGGAAAGGAGAACTTTGGCCGTGGCGCGGATTTTGGTTGTCAGCACCAAGTGTTTTCACTTCTCGTGAACTTGTTTTTGAAAAGGATTTCACATGTCAAGAGGTGTGAGGAAGACAGTGGGACAGACAAAGGTGGTTCGCAGGCTGGTGCGGGCCGGTCAGAATCTCCAAGTGGCACCGGGAGTGATAATTGAACTGGTGGAAGCGGCCGACTACGCGATGGAGAATCGGACAGAATGCCATGCGAGAATGGTGTTACGTACCGATAAGTCCGGCGTTGCCGTTTTTAAAAACGGTTCTCGATTCAGGCCCGGGCAACAATTCCGGACCACCCCCGCTTTACCCATCAGAGTGCAATTGTCCGATGAGGAGGAGAAGGTTTTCGTCTTCGAGCCGACTCGGGTTGGAGACGAACGCGCGGTCATTTTTTGCGACCGCTGACCGTTAGTTTCTGACCTACCTAGAGACGGCATTTCACCCAGCACTAACTTTGGCTTTGATTCGCCAAAGTTAGTGCTGGGTGGCTTTTTTTGTCCGGCCGTGCTTTGATGGAGGTAGGTTGGTTCTTACCGACCGGAAAGGAGTCGGGCATGCTTGTTTTAAGCAGACAGCGCGACCAGACGATAATGATCGGGGACGACATCGAGATTACGGTGGTTGATATTCGTGGCGACAAGGTTCGTTTGGGTATCAACGCGCCGCCGGAAGTTCCGGTTCATCGCAAAGAAATCTGGGAGGCCATCAAGCGAGAAAAACAGACGACGGCGAAAGCAAAAATCGAATCGTCGCCCCCCGCTCCCGCCCCTTGACTCGCTCCACCCCTTCGGGTAACATCTAGGTGTTGCCCGAGGGGGGCGTTTTTTTTAAAAATGAAAGTCAAAGATTACCTTTTGGAAACCAAGGCCGAGTTGAAGCATGTTAACTGGCCGACGCGCCGTCAGCTCGGGGCTTTTACCGTCACCGTCATTCTCGCCTCCGTCGGCGTGGCCGCGCTTTTGGGCGGCGCCGATGTCGTCTTTAGCAATCTGCTTAAATTGGCCTTCTAATTTTTCACCACGCTTATGAGCAAACAAGAATCGGATCAGGGACGCAATTGGTACGCCATTCACACTTACGCCGGCTACGAGAACGCCGTCGCCCGCAATCTCAAACAGCGGATTGAGTCGCTGGATATGGGGAACAAAATTTTTAATGTCATCGTGCCGCTGGAGAAAAAAGTTAAGGTCAAGGGCGGCAAGCGGGTAACGGTGGAAGAGCGAATCTATCCCGGCTATGTTTTGGTGGATATGACGGTCACCGACGACTCCTGGTATGTCGTTCGCAACACGCCGCGCGTTACCGGCTTTGTCGGCGCCGGCGTGGTGCCGGTGCCGCTGGACAAGAAAGAAGTGGAAACGCTTTTCGCCCGGATGGGCGCCGGCGAAATCAAGCACAAAATTGATTTGGTCGTCGGCGAAGCGATTCAGATTGTGGATGGGCCGTTCAAGGATTTTGAAGGCAAGGTGGCTGAGATTGACGACGCCCGCGGCAAAGTCAAAGTTCTCGTCTCAATGTTCGGCCGCGAAACGCCGGTGGAGATTGATTTCTTGCAAGTGAAGAAAATCTAGCCGTTAGTCGCCGACTATTGACGAGAATTAAAATATTTGCTAGCGTCAAACAGCGGCGGTGATTAGGACAGGTTTTCCCTCTGCGGGAATTGGAACTCATTTCACCGCCGTTATTGAAAACAGTTCCCAACGCGAGCGGTTCGCGTCGGGATGATGGTCCCGGTTCCAATCTCGAAAGGAGAGTGAGCGATGGGACGATTTATCGGTGTTCGCCCCCGGCGGAAGAAAACGGTTGAGGGCGAGGCCCGGCCGACGCAAGTAGCGATTATTGAGAAGGGCAAGGTCAAAACCTATGACCTTCCCAACGATCAGGCCGAACTGGATTTTGTGTTCGTCAAGTTCCCGATTCGCTATCGCGATGTCCGGCCCGAGGACAAAATGGCGGATTTTCTTCGCCATCAACTTAAGTGGCGAGAGTTGGAGAAGGGCGAGGACGCCTCAACTTTTCCACCCGACCGGGTGGAGCGCTTAGGCAAGAAGAAGGTCTTTGTTGTCATCAAGGTGCCCGATGAGTTTGAGGGCCCGCGAGCGGGCGACACGATTGCCTTGCCACTAGGTGGCTCGGGCGATATGTTCGCTTACGCCTTGGCGCGTCGGGCGGCGGAGATTAAGGCCGCCGTTCTCCGGACGCCGTTTTATCGGCTCAAGGAAGCGCGCGACGAGGGGAGCAAAGATGAAGACGCGACTCTCATCGCCCAATTGGCCCAAACCCGGCCCGAGATTTTTTATCCGGTTCGGCCTCGGGATTTGGGAATCATTCTGATGCGAGAGTTGTGTCGGGGACGAATTATGGCGATGCAGGCCCGAATTGCCTGCGAACAGCGTCTCCATGAGGTCCTTGTTGGCAAGGTTTTTACCGGCACGACCCCGGAAGCGGAGATTGAGAAGAGGTTTGAGGCCGAAAAAGCCAACGACCAAATCCTCAACAATCTCGTGGCGCTGGAGGACGAAGCGGAGGCCAAGCTGGTTCAAGCGGTGGAGGCGTTGGAAGTTTATCAACGGGTCTTCGCGCCGATTGAAGGCGTGGGACCGCTGACCGCCGCCCGGATTATCGCCGGCGTGGTAGACATCCGACGCTTTAAACGAGACCAATTCGTTTCCTTCTGCGATGTTTGTCCGGACGACGATGGTAAGTTTCGCCGCCGCCGCCGCGGTCAGGCCGCCAGAGGGAACCCATTCGTTCGCCAGGGTTTCTGGCTGATTATCGCTGACCAGGCCAATCGGCGGCCCGGTTCGGTTTGGGGCGATAAGCTCCGAGAGGTAAAGGCCAAACAGCGCGAGAAGCATCCGGAAGTGGTGATAGTGAACGGCAAGAAGCGTTTTACCCCCGGCCACATTCAGAGGCGGGCCGGCTGGCCGACAATGGTCCAACTCGCTCGCTGGATTTATAGCCAATGGTCGGCGCTGGAGCGAGAGTCGGAGAGTAAGGAGGGCAAGTGAGTTCAAAAACCGGTTTGGATTTTTGCACAGTTTCCCCTTGGGAATAAGCCATCATTTCCAAACCGGTATTAAGTTTCGGCGACGGTGGTGATAAGTTCTCCGTTCTCGAAAGAGATTGCTGGGCATTTCACTCCGCCGCCCACCCCGCGCTCAGAGCGATTCGAGCGCGGGGGATTTTTTTTTCTCACTTGCCGTATAACTCATGATGCGTACCGATGGTGATAAACAGAACCGTGTCGGTATCAATCAGTTCGTAATGAATCCGCAAATCGCCGGTGATATCCAAACTGCGGTATTTCGCGTATTCGCCCTGCAGGCCGTGATTATTGAGCAAGGGATGAAATGGGTCGCGGAGAAACAAATCGCGTCGTTCTTTGAACTTTCGTTTTTCGCCGGACTTGAGTTTCCGATACTTTTTCTTGAAATTCCGATGGAGGAAAATTTGCATCGCTTGGGGTCTGCTCCAAATTAAGCGTCGAGATAGGTGTCCATCTCCGCCGCATCGCGGAATGGTCCGACGAGATTCCGTCTGGCGTGATAATCTTGAGAGGCCTTTTTAAGCAAAGCGCCCGTTTGTTTGTTGGGAACGAGGGGAACGGAAAAAACCACCCGTTTTTCTTCCACTAAGCAGCGGAGGTAATTGTTGATGATTGTTCCCAAGGGTAGGCCGAGTCGCTGGGCTACCGCTCGAGCCCGATTTTTTAGGCCGCTGTCGGTTTTCACGTTTATCAAAGCCGTTTTCATATAAACCCAAGTATATACTTTGGTAAAAAATAATCAATCAAACCGAGGTTGACATCGTCAACCAAATCCGATAGTTTGATGGAGGCCTCGCCGGAAGAACGATGAATCAAAACCGGTTTGGATAAGAAAGGAGTTTCCCTTTGGGGATAATGCAGACCTTCCAAACCGGTGTTAAGTTCAGGTGGCGGGAGTGATTTGAACTAGGTTCTCGGGGGAGATATGTTGGCCCTTCACCTCGCCGCCCACCCCGCGCTCAGAGCGATTCGAGCGCGGGGATTTTTCTCGCTCAATTCCACCTCCCCCACCCTCGGCCGTAGCCCTATGGGCGAGGCGCTTCGCGTCGCCCCCTCCTTAATCAAGGAGGGGGTTGGGGGTGGTAATTTGACCGTCGATTTTAATTCTGCTAGCATTCAAGGGCGATGGCCAAGAAAAAAATTGAGAAAAAACTGAAGCTGATTATTCCGGGCGGCAAGGCGGTGCCCGGTCAGCAACTCGGTCCGGCTCTCGGGCAGGCCGGGATTCCGATTGGCGACTTTGTTCGCCGCTTCAACGAGGCGACGGCTCAAATGGTCGGCGATCTCGTGCCGGTGGAGGTGCTCGTCTACGGCGACCGTTCTTACGATTTGGTTTTGAAGACGCCGCCGGCTTCCAGCTTGCTCCTCAAACTGATTGGCAAAGAAAAAGGTTCGGGCAAACCGAACACCGCCAAAATCGGTAAGGTAACGCGGGCCCAAGTGCGGGGAATCGCCGAGCGCAAATTGCCGGACTTAAACGCCGCCGACTTGGAGGCGGCGACGCGCACCATCGCCGGCACCGCCCGTTCAATGGGGATTGATGTAGTTGGTAGTTAAGGCGGCGGTGGTGATTGCTGTGTAGTTCTCGAAAGAGATTATGGCGTCGTTCACCCCGCCGCCCACCCCGCGCTTGAGCGATTCGAGCGCGGGGGATTTTTTTGTCAATTTTGCGCCCAGCGCCTTCTTCCTCTATGATGGTGGGGCGATGACCAGCGGGACAAAAAAGCGCGGCGCTCTGCCGGCTCAAGTGATTCGGCGGCTGATTGACGCCCGGATGATTCTCAATGCCCGGCCGGAGAATGTCCGGCCATCATCGCTGGACCTCTCGCTCTCGGATGAGGTCTACGAAGTGGAAGGGATTTTCCAGCCGCGGCCGGGCGAGACGATTCGTTCTCTGCTCGGCGAAGTCAAATCGGCGCCTTACGATTGGCAGGAACCGCTCGTTCGCGGCCGGATGTATCTGGCGCGGTTGAACGAGCGTTTGCTTTTGCCGGAGACGGTCTACGCCGCCTGTAATCCCAAGTCCACCAGCGGCCGCTTGGATGTTCATGTCCGACTTTTGGCCGACGGCGTCTCGCGTTACGATTCGGTGACCCCGGCTGGTTGGTCCGGTGAACTTTGGGCGGCGATTGTTTCCAAGACCTTCCGAATCAAACTGGCGGCCGGTTTGTCGCTCAATCAAATTCGTTTTTTCAACGCCGACACGCGCCTGAACGAACTGGAGTTGGAAATCGCTCTGAAGCAGTACGAGTTGCTCTGGCGCGATGGCCGACCGCTCGCTTACGGCGATTTGAAGATTCGCGACAACGACGGCTCGCTGATTCTCACTTTGGATTTGAGCGCCGAGACGATTGGTTATCGGGCGCGGCCGGCCACGGCCGCGCCCTTGGATTTGACCAAACCGCGCTTCTACGAGCCGGAACAATTTTTTGAGCCGCTCAAACGCGCCGCCGGCCATCTCCATCTGGCGCGCGACGAGTTTTACATTCTTTCCACCGCCGAAGCCATTCGGGTGCCGCCCGAGCTCGCTTGCGAAATGGTGCCGATGGACGAGAAGAGCGGCGAGTTTCGTTCGCACTACGCCGGCTTCATTGACCCGGGTTGGGGTTGGGGCCGAACGGGCGAGGGACGCGGTCGGCCGCTGACTTTGGAGATGCGGCCGTTTGAGGATTTGATTGTCCGGCCCGGCCAGCCGATTGGCAAAATCAAGTTTGAATTGATGGCGCTTTTGCCCGATGTCGTTTATGATGGTTTGGATTCCAATTATTTGACTCAAGCCGGGCCGCGACTCTCTAAGCATTTTAAGTAAGTTTCAATTTTCAATTTTCAGTCACCATGTCCAAGTTGATTATCGGTTTGACCGGGGAGATGGGGTCGGGCAAAACCTTCAGCGCCAAGTACTTAGTGGAGAAACATGGCGCGGTTGGTTATCGTTTCTCTACCCCGATGCGTAAAGTGGCGGCTGATTTGGGAGTGACAGAGAGCCGTGAGAATTTGCAAAAAGTTTCTGAAGTTTTGCGCCGCGCCTTCGGCGAAGATGTTTGGGCCAAAGTGATTGCTCGCGACACTCTTAACACCCCCGGTGACTTGGTGGTGATTGAAGGCGTCCGGCGGTTTGCTGACATCGCTGAATTGCAAAAATTGCCCCAGTTCCGCTTGGTCTATCTGGAGGCCCCGCTTGAGCGTCGCTATGAGCGGATTACCAAGCGAGGTGAGAATGCTGATGACTTGAGTAAGACCTTCGCCCAGTTTGAGCAGGACCAAAAATTTGAAGCCGAAACACAAATCCGCTCGCTCAAAGCTACAGCCCGGGTGGTGATTGACAACGGTGGCTCGCCGGAGGAACTGAAGGCGAGGTTGGATAAATTAGTCACTGGTCAGTAACCGCTGAAGTCCTCCAGCAAAAGATTTTGCCGCGGCACCCCGAGTTTTTGGAGGGCGCCGAAGGCCACGGCGTTCATCGCCGCCGGCCCGGCAATGAAGCAGCTGGCCTTTGGGATTTGGAAACCCGCCTTGCCGTCGGGCAGGTTGGAAATTAGAAATTGGAAAGCCCCGCTTTCCAACTTACCATAATGTTCAATCAGCTTGCCGTTCGGTAATTGAGCGAGAAGCGATTTCAATTCCGACAAGTAAGCGGCCGACTCCGGCGTCTGATTGGCGTAGAGCAAAGTTACCGGCCGCGGACTTTTGTTTGCCGCCAGCGCTTCCAGTAAAGAAAGAAAGGGCGTAATGCCGATGCCGCCGGCGACGAAAAGCATCGGCTGGGTTTCCGGTCCGCCCGCCTCATCGGTGGGTTCGAAAAGTGTGAAGGAACCGAACGGGCCGTCAATTTGGAGCGGCGCGCCGAGCGGCAGTTCGGCCAAAGTCCGTTTGAAGGCGCTCGGCGAATCGCGATAAGCGAGACGCAGTTCGGGTCGACGATTGGGCGACGAGGCGATGGAGAAAAATCGTCGGCTTCCCAAATCATCTTGATATTTCGGCGCCGGCAAAATCAATTCCAAATGTTGACCGGCTTCAAAATTAAAATCGGCGCCGCTCGGCAAAGTTAAAATCAATTCGGTCGTCCCCGCCGCCACCGTCCGTCGCTTGGTTAATTTTACTTCCAGCATTTCCAGTTACCAGTTTCTAGAACACCAGATTCCGGTCCTGCTGATAATTCAAACCGCGCTCTTTGGCGATTTCCGCTTTCTGTAATTCCATCGCCACATCGGCCAGATGGTCGGTGCGGGCGAGCAGTTCCAGTTGAGTGATTTTTTTCGCCAGATGTTTGGCGCTCGGACCGGTCAGTTTCAGGAGCGTTTCGCCCTCTGGCCCTTGGAGAGTCGCTACCAATTCGTCGCCCTCAATGGTGATAATAAAGTTGCCGCGCGGGTCGCTTTGAGTGGCCGGATTGAAGGTGAGCGACGGCTCGCGTTCCCAGAACAAGCAGCGCGTTAATTTAAACGCCTCGGTCCAGTCCTGTTCGTAAATGTGCGCCGATTGCGAAGTGATTTGGAGCTGGCCGAGCGTGAAGCCGAGCGTGGCGGCGATTTTTTTCTGAATCGTCCGGAGACCGAAGGCGTTGGGGAGTCCGGCTTTAAAAATGTCGTGACTGCGAACGGTGGCGAGGAGATGGAGAGCGCCGCCCGACTGGAGCGTTTGAATTTGGGTCAAGCACGGCGGCTCTTTGCTATCTTTATCAATACTCGGCACCATCGTCGTGGCCACGGCGCGGCGCGAGTCGGGCGAGGCCCGCATTTGTTTGATAATCACTTCCTCAATTTGATTGATATTGCCGGGCTTGTCCCGCGAAGTCCGCCCGAGGCGGACGAAGTGGGGATAGCGCTGGAGCCGATTACCGTAAGTGTAGGCGATGCCCGGCGGACATTCCGGCGAGAGAAAAACCCGGAAATATTCGCGGAGCGAGTCGGCGCTCGCGCCGACCAATTGGCGGAGTTCTTGGGGCCAGTCGGCGGCGAGCGAGAGATCCGGTTCGTCCGGGTCCTCGCTCGCCGCGAGCCAAGTAACGCCAATCAACTCGCGTTGCTGGTAACCATATTGTGTTCCTTTGATTACGCCGTAGCGCATAATTCGTTCCACCACCCGACTCCAGGCGTCCAAAATAGAACGGCCGCGGACGAGCCAGCCGACGGTTTCGGAAGGAAAGACCTCCACCGCCTCGGGCACGGCGGGCGGGAAGGCGACGGGGGACATATAGGGTTTATCCCGCGAAGCCTTGGCGGCGTGGGACGAGCCGGCCGCTTCAATCAACTTTTCCACCTCCGAGAGCGTTCGGTCGCTCAAGTCCTCCAAACGGACGGCGGCGCGGATTTTTTCCAAAATCGCCGGCTTGATTTCCTTTTCCAGTTTAAACTTGGTGCCGCTGACGGTGCCGTCGGCTTCCACGCCGGCGCGCCAAAATTGTTCCAAAATGGTTCGGCCGGCCAGACCGAAGGCCGTGTTGGAAAGCGCGCCGTGGCCCCAAAGATAGAGCGTCCGAATCGTCGGATTGAGGGCCAAGTTTCGGAGAATAACATTGACGCCGTGGCGACTGTAGAGGGTGCCGAGAATCGCCACCTTTTCCCGAATCGCCGCCGAGCGGTTGAAAACGAGTTCCGGTTCGTTCCAAACCGTGCAGAGGCCGACGCTTTTGCCGGCGCCCAAATAAACCTTGTATTTTTCCGGCTGATAAAGGGCGAGCGACATCGACTCTAGTATAGCGGCGAATTCGTGCTACAATCAAGCCAACTTATGCGACGCGGCAAATTGGTGGTGATTGACGGCATTGACGGCTCGGGCAAGGCGACGCAAACCAAGTTGCTCGCCGCCGCTCTAAGGCGGCAGAAAGTGCCGGTCAAAACGATTGACTTTCCGCGTTACGAGGACAACTTTTTCGGCCGCTTGATTGGCGAGTATCTCTCCGGCGCCTTCGGCGATTTTATCCAAGCCGATCCGCGCGTCGCTTCCGTTCTCTACGCCGCCGACCGCTTTGAGTCCGCCCGGCAAATTGAGGGCTGGCTCGCCGCCGGTCAAACGGTGATTGCCGACCGTTATGTCAGCGCCAATCAAATTCATCAGGGCGGCAAAATCGACGAGCCGAAAGAGCGACGCCGATTTTTGGCTTGGCTGGAAAAGATGGAATACGAAGTGTTTCGGATTCCCCGGCCGGATTTGGTGATTTATCTGGATGTGCCGCTCGCGGTCAGTCAGGCCTGGCTCCGGCAAAAAATCGCCCGGCGGAAGAAAAAATATCTCAAAGACGGCCGCCGCGATGTCGCCGAAGACAATTTGCTTCACCTCCAAAACTCGCGGGCGAGCGCTCTGGACTTGGCGCGGCGCCATCAGAATTGGGTCAAAATTGAATGTTGTCGCGGGATGGTTTGCCAGCCGCCGGCGGCGGTGAGCGAGCAAGTACTCAAGCTGGTTGCCGCCAAACTGAAACTCTGGTAGGGTGGAGCGAGGCCCAGAACTTAAAACCTTAACAAAGAAAGGAGGTGTGGCTTGATGGTTTCGTCACAAGATTGGACTTTGGGGGATTGGCAGAGGTGGTTCCGGAACACTTTCGAGCGACGGAATGCGGTGATGCTGGACGGTTTTTCTGCGCGCTTGAGAGCTCTGCTCCATTCGGTGAGCGGTTTGCAGGATGTTTTGAGGAAGGCACAACAACCGCCGGATGACGCTTTGGCTTCAGTGTTTGGCTGGCTCTTCGCCGTTGCCAACCACTATCCGGATCTGTTTTTGGGCGAGGCGATGGCCGAGAAGTATCCGGAGTCGGGTTGTGCCTATTGTCACTTTTTGCCCTGTCGTTGTCAGGTGACTTGGCGATCGGAGTCCAAGCCAATGTTGTTGGCCACTTCTCATCAGTCCCAGTGGCCAACGTTTCAATGGCAAAAACATCTCAAGGCTGTTTACGGACTAGTGAACGAGTCATTGAGCCTGGACGTGATACTCTCCCGCTTGTTCCGAGAAGTGGGGGAAGTAAGTAATGCCGAGGCCAGACGATATTCTCTCGTCAGAGAAGCTGAGCGGGAAATCGCCAAAGAGTTGGCTGATGTTTTGGCTTGGTTATTGGCACTGGCTAATCGGCTCGAATTGAATTTGGGTCGCTTGACCGAGAGCCATTATCACCGTTGGTTCTGTCCGAATTGCTCGCCTCCGACCGGCAAGTGCGTCTGCGGTCATGTCGAGGCGTTGTTAGTTTTGCCCACGGGCTACGGCAAGGTCGGAACCGCCACTCTCTAGCGTTCTGTTTTTGCCATTCCCGTTCTCTCACCCCGTGAAATGGTTCGCCCAAAGCGCGACTAGCTCACGGGGCGTTTTTCTTAATGATGGCCGAAATGACCTCGGCGTATTTTTCAAAATCGGAGAGATTTTTTTCCAGAAGTTCCACAAAAGTTCGGCGTTCAAGGGTCTCGTAGCGGTGAACGATTCGATTGCGCAGGCCGACCACAGGCGCCATTTTGTCCGCCAATTCGGGCGGCAAAAGATTTGCTTGGCTGAGAGCGCGGAAGGTACTTTGCAGATCATCCGGCAGGGCGCCGGTTTGGGCTTTAAGCAAGTGAGTATTGATGTCAATCGCGGTGTCAACCAGTAGTTGGAAGAGCCGTTCGGCGGTGTGATAGTTGCGGGTGTCGGCGAGAATTTCGTTCACACCTAAACCGACCAACTCTTTCAGCTCCGAGAGATATTGATTAAACAGTTCAACTTTTTTCGCCAAAAGAATTGAGTCCATAATCAAATCAAAGTCGAGCCAATTTCAGTTTGTAGAGCGGCAAGGTCTCTTCGTAAATTCGCGCGGCTTGGAGAAAACGCTCCACGAAGAGGCCGGCCTCCTTTTCATAAAGCGCTCGGCCGTGACGGAAAATTTGGAAGCGCAAGAGCGGCGACGCTCGACCAATATCGGCCAGGTCAATCCGGCCGCGACAAATTTCCGCCAAATCAGTCGCCAACTCGGCCTCCCGTTCAAGCGGGAGCGATTGATTGGCCAGGTAAGCCAGATCAAAATCGCTGTTCTGCCGCTGATCGCCGCGAGCCCGCGAACCGAATAAAACCAAGAGCGCGAGGTTGTATCGCTTGGCGACGATTGTAATTTTTTCCAAATCCATCGCCGAATCATAGCATCTTTCGGGGCAAAATAAAACCGCTTGGCTGGCTCTGGAATCTTGAATTTAGGTGTTGAGTGGATTACAATAGTCAGATGAAAAATCGCGATTCGTACAATATCCCCGTGGTGATTGAACAGGACCAAGACGGCTTTTTTGCTTTTGCCCCGAGCTTACAGGGTTGTTACACCCAGGGCGATAATTACCAAATGGTGGTGGAAAATATCCGCGAGGCCATTCGGGGTCATCTTTTGGACCGTCTCTCCAGTCAAGAAGAGCTTCCCTTTGCTCGCGGCTCGTTGATCAGTTTGACCAATTTAGAAGTGGCGGTTTGACATGGCCAAATTGCCTCGACTGACCGCGGACGAGTTTATCAAAATCCTGACGCGCTTGGGTTTTAGCGAGGTTCGACAAGAAGGCAGCCATAAGATTTTCAAAAATTCGACCGGTGTGCGCGTGACCGTGCAGCATCATCGAGGCAAAGTTTTGCATCCGAAAATTGTCAAGACCTTTTTGCGCGATGTCGGTTTGTCGGCAAATGAATTGACGACCAAATAAGCTCGCGCCATAGTTTGGTTGCCGCCAAACTGAAATTGCGGTAGGGTGAATTGGGTTTGTTCAAGAAAGAAAGGCGGTGTTTAATGTCAACTGCTCCTGTTCCTAATGGGAAAACGGAAGAGGTCTTGGTGGTGGTGGGCGTGGCGATTGTTCGGATGGGTGGCTTCCGCCATGGCCGGCAAGTTCTTTTACTCAAGCGGCGATTATCCGATGGCCGAGAGTTCTACACCTTCCCGGGTGGCAAGTTGGAGTCGGGCGAGTCACTTATTCAGGCGTTGATGCGGGAAGTCAGAGAGGGGTTGAACTGCAGATCTATCGGTAAACTAGAGTTCATTACCAATTTTCAAGCCGAAGGTTTGCCGGGAGTGATGGTCAATTTTTTTCTCTACTGGACAGAAACGGCCGGCGCGATGAAGTTTGAGAGCAAAGAGTATGTCACGGCTCAGTGGCTGGAATTTGAGGTGGCTGTTGAATCATCGCCGACTCCGGCCACTCGTCTCGGTTTGCTCGAGTTGCGTCAACGCGGTTTGATTTAGCCAAACCATACCATTCACGCCACCCCCGTTCTCCCGCCCCGTGAGCCGGTCGCGCCTTCGGCGCGCT
>Ga0209541_10012038_pt1 | contig 13437 bp, 14 predicted proteins | sample RifCSPlowO2_01_FD_184027 | JGI IMG/M metagenome (GOLD analysis project Ga0209541, IMG submission 184027) | Groundwater microbial communities from Rifle, Colorado - Rifle CSP2_plank lowO2_0.1 (SPAdes) (version 2) | ecosystem: Environmental > Aquatic > Deep subsurface > Groundwater | place...
CCACAAATATACGCAAATGAATTTTCAAAATCAATTCCTTTTTTTTCAAGGAGAGTCTTATTGATTCTTTCTCCTGATTCTTCAGTTGCAGTGTAGGATGTTTTAAGGAGTATTTTTTCTTTCCAGTTGCCTTTTCCTTGCTCTTCCTTACCATTTCAGCATACCTCGCAGCCTCTTTCTTCTCCATGCTCCTTAATGTCTCATACCTCATGTCATTCCTTCTTTTGTAAATGTAAAACCCGCTAATAATCCCAATTAATACTATTAATATCCCAACATATATCCACGGGTTGCTTGCCTTCTCTTCATCAGCATTAACAACATTTCCCGTTAACCTATCCCCAAGCTTTCCAAAAAACCCTCTCTCATCTTCAATATTCAGCTTTCCAAGATAAAACTCCCTGCCTAAAGCAAAAACAGAAACATTCCTCTCTCCATGGAACCTGTCAGTTTCTATAATATAAGTTTCATTCAGCCCAAGCTTCATAGGCTGGTTAAAAATCTGGTTGTCAAACCTCGCAACTATTACCCCATCATAATCTATATTGCCAATATTTCTAATAAGTATATCCTGCCCAGCTAATGTAATTGAAAGGTTAGCCAATTCCTTAACCTCAACATTCTCCTCAACATTCAGTTTATCCTGGGAAGCAATTATCCTCCAGGTTCCAGGTACTGCAGCATCATCAAACCTGTAAATTAAATTCCCAACACCCTTCTCAACCTCCCCACCATCAGGATTTTTCAACGAGACAATAGCATCATTTTCCATGCTCTCTCCTGCCTGGTCATATAAATAAGAATTCACTTCCAAGGCATCTCTTGGGTAATATTCCTGCTTGTTCTTATTCACAACCAATTTGCTTGCAACAGCAATAACACGAAAACTCATTAACCCCTCGCCAAAATTCCCATATTCATCATTTGCTTTGATTGCAACATCATTCTGCCCTGATTTTATATTCCCTGCTGTATTGATTGTAAAGCTGAACTTCCCACCATCCAAAGCAACATTATTGTTGTTTATCAATAACTTTGCATCCTTAACCAACTCATTATTCCTGTACTTAACCTCTCCATCAACAACAATGCTATCCCCGGGAAGAATTTCTAATTTATCCACCTTAGCATTAATCTTCAATTCATTGTAAACATCAAAGCCCTTAACATTTGCAAACTTCTTCCCATTCCCAAAAGCATCCATAACCTCTACATCTATATTATATTTTCCAGCAGGAATATTGCGAGCTTGATAGCTGTAATTAAATCCCCCATTTTTAATCTCCACACTATTGACATCATAAACTTGTCCTGAATTAATCAGGCTTATTGTGGCTGCTCCATCAATAGGATTATTATTCAGTTTATACACATTCCCATAAAAGCTAAATCCCTCTCCAAGCTGCAGGCTATTCTTGGAAATCTCAAAGCTTCCAACCAATTCTTTTGTAATTGTAAAACCATTTGAATTTGATTTTGCATCATCAAAGATTCCCTCAACATGGCAGTTTCCATCTACTCCTGCTGGAAGAATTATCTGCTCTGCAAACACATAAGCATTGCTCCCATCAAGGTTAAGAAACTTGCTCTTTACAACACCAGTTGCCCCATTATTGCAATACAATTGTAATTTAAACAACCCAGATTTAGCTGCATTAGATGAAACTTTCCCATCTATGCTCACACTATCCCCAAGATTATACTGCCCTTTTAATCCACTTCCAAACTCAACAGAAGCAGCATTAACATTCCCAGCAATAATAAAAGTAGCAAAAACAGCAATTATCAAAGTTAAAATAGCAGGCAGCCTCTTCATAAAGCTTTTATAAAGCGAGGATATTTATATATGTTGCTATCGGTTAAATTTAAACCTATAAACCCAAAAAACTAAAGTTTATAAATTCCTACCCCTCAACAAAGCCATGAGCAAGCCCGGAAAGTTAAATAAATCAAGGAAAATTGAAAATCAAAAATCAGAAAGCCACGATTTAAATAATAAGGATTTAGGTAAGCAGAATTTAGAAAAATTAAGGCATTCAGCATCTCATCTCCTTGCAGCAGCAGTTCTTGAATTATATCCAGAGGCAAAAAGAACAATCGGCCCAGCGATTGAAACAGGTTTCTATTATGATTTTGATAACCTGCAATTGAAAGAGCAGGATTTAGAAAAAATCGAGGCAAAAATGAGGGAAATTGTCAAATCATGGGATAAATTTGAAAGAAAAGAATTATCATCATCAGAAGCTAAAAAATTCTTTAAAGATAACCCATATAAAATAGAGCTTATTGAGGAATTTTCAAAGCAAGGTGAAAAACTCTCCCTATATTCATCAGGAAAATTCACTGATTTGTGCAAAGGCAACCACATTGATGCTCCAAAAAACCAGTTGAAATATTTCAAATTATTATCAATCGCAGGAGCATATTGGAGAGGAGATTCAAAAAACAAAATGCTCACAAGGATTTATGGAACAGCTTTTCCCTCGCAAAAAGAGCTTGATGATTTTATTAAGCAAAGAGAAGAAGCAGAAAAACGCAATCATATCAAGCTTGGAAAAGAATTAGGATTATTCACAATCCACCCAGAAGGCCCAGGATTTCCATTCTTCCATCCCCGAGGCATGATTGTCTGGAATGAATTAATGAAATATTGGAAAGAAGAGCATGACAAAGAGGGATATGTAGAGGTAAAAACCCCAATAATCCTCAACAAGCAGCTATGGCAGGTTTCAGGGCACTGGGATTATTACAAACAGAATATGTACACATTAAACATTGACAATGAAGATTATGCAATAAAGCCAATGAACTGCCCGGGAGGAATATTAATTTACAAATCCAATCTTCACAGCTATAAAGAATTGCCATTAAAAATTGCTGAAATAGGACAAGTTCACAGGCATGAATTATCAGGGGTGTTAAATGGATTATTCAGGGTAAGAACATTTCATCAGGATGATTCCCATATCTTCTGCACTAAAGAGCAAATCACACAAGAAGTTGTCAAAGTCATTAAGCTTATTGACAAAATCTACAGGCAATTCAATCTCACATATCATTTAGAGCTTTCAACCAAGCCTGAAAAGTCAATTGGAAGCAAAGAGGAATGGGATTTAGCAGAATCAGCATTAAAAGCAGCATTAAAAGAAATAAAAGCAGATTACAAATTAAACCCTGGAGAGGGGGCATTCTATGGCCCAAAAATAGACTTTCATATTAAAGACTCATTAGGCAGGACATGGCAATGCGGCACAATACAATTGGATTTTTTCCTTCCAGAAAGGTTTGACTTAACTTACGAGGGAAATGATGGCAGGAAGCACAGGGTAATAATGCTTCACAGGGTTGTATATGGTGCAGTTGAAAGATTTTTAGGAATATTAATAGAGCATTATGCAGGGCATTTCCCCCTCTGGTTATCCCCGGTTCAGGTTAAGATTGTAACAGTGAACGATAAATGCATTCCCTTTGCACAGCAAGTTGAATCACAGCTTAAGCAAGCAGGAATAAGGGCAGAATTAGATTCAAGGGCAGAATCAATTGGAAAAAAAGTAAGGGATGCAGAAGCTGAAAAAATCCCGATAACAATCACAATAGGGGAGAAAGAAGTCAGCAAGAAAGCTCTCGCAATAAGAGAGCAGGGAAAAGTAAAGTTTGATGTTCCTGTTGAGGATTTTTTAGCCCAATTAAAAGAAAGAATTGAAAAAAGGATTTAGAAGAACTTTTTTGGAAAAAAAGTTCACAAAAAAATGAAGAGAAAAAATAAGAGAAAAGATGCTGGAAATTTTGAACAAGCTTGAAAATTCTGAAGAGTTTAAATCCTGGAGGCAGGCTCATCAGGATTACTGCTTATCAAGCTGCTTCAGGATTATCCAGGATAAAAACAAGCAGCCATGGCAGTTTCATTATTACAATAAGGAGAAAGACAAAATAGTAACATTCACAATAAGCAAAGAAATCACAATTGACCCAGAATCAAAAATATTCAAAAAGCCTGAAGACGTTGTTGAGGAATTGGAAATTAAAAATGTTAAGATTGAGCCGAATAAAGCATTGAAAAAAGCATTGAAGAATGACAAATATAAATCTCTTGAATTCACAAAAACCTTATTGCTGCTGCAGCAAATACAAGAGCCAATATGGAACCTTTCCTTTTTCACATCAACGTATCAAATATTGAACATAAAATTGTCAGCAATCTCAGGAAAAATTATCCATGAATCCTTTGAATCCTTGCTGAGCTTTAAAGCCTAATATGGATTATTTCCCGCATCCATCATATTCATCAAGGCACAGGAATAAATCGTAAGTCTTATAATCTTAATTAATATTCTGGGTCTATGGGACAAATAAGAGTTATCAAATCTTTATTGGGCGTGTTTTCACCTTTTCTTAGCAATGACGAAGGGTCATCAAAAAGAACTAAGCCTTTTAATGTAGAAATTGAAAAAGCATTTCAGGATGGTACAAGGGGGGGTAGTATATCCTCTAGGGCATCCGTATGCAGAGCATAACTTAAGAGCTTACGGAGATTATTTGATGGTAGTTGCTACTCAATTAAGTATTAAAGATTTTGGTTATTTTTAGTGTATAAGACTTAAAAGAATGCAAATCGCCTTTTTCAATTTTGTAGCTTAGAAAGATATTTATATCTATAAGGTTGTTAATTATCATGAATATCAAGGTATCTAGGGTATATAGGGGGGAAATATTTCCTCAAAAAGATATAAAATTAGAATACGAACATACAAATAAAAATCGTCCCGCATGGATTTTTATAAAAGAGCTACCAGAAGATATTTTTATCATAAGCACGAGAGTTAATAACACTATGCACCATTATAAAAAATACCTTTCTACTAAAATCCCTTTATTCTTACCAACAGACTATACGCCAGATGAGATGAGAAGGTTTTATAATAAATTCTCAGAAATATATGACGACCACATAGCAAAGTATAATATTCCTGCTGCGAGATTTTTATTAAGTAAATTAAATATAAAGAAGAGTGTAACAATTCTTGATGTAGGTGGGGGGACTGGTTTAAGCTCTATACCTTTTGTTAAAGCCGGATACAAAAATATTACCTTATTGGAGTATTCCTCTAAGATGTTGTCTATAGCTAAGAAGAAAAAAGAGTTAAAGAAATGTAATTTTATTTGCCAAGATATACGAAAACTCAGTTTAAAAGGAGACTTTGATGTTATCATAAGTGTATTTTCTTTTGGATTACACTCTTATTTTAATGAAAAAGAAATGCATATTTTATGGAAAATTCTTCATAGACGTTTAAAACAAAAAGGGATTTTGGCTTTAATCGGTCATGAATATCCTCCACCAAAAATTCTGTTTAAAAGGTTAGACGGGGGGAGTATCAAGATACTCAAAGGTTATAATGCTGACTGGTTTATAGGTATAAAATCATAAGTTAAAGTGCAAGGCTTATATTAAATCTGATGGCCTTGTTTCATCGCTTCTACCGTCATAGCCATTTAGCATATTAGAAAAATTACGCCCCCCCTGAGTAGGACCTCTAATAAGGACAACCTCATTTCTGTAGTCTTCAAATTTGAATCTTCTTTTAAACTCCTCTTCATTAACATAAAAATATAGTCTAGATTTTATCCTTGATTTTAAATATCCTTTCTGTGGACAATACCCTTCCCCAATAAAGTGTATGCTCGAAAGCGAATTAATGTCTCTTAAGTTTGAAATTTCTTCATCTTTGCTGATAACTTCGGAAGAGTGAGGCAATTGCCGAATGTCTCAGCAAAGCCAATATTAGATACAAGAGTTGCTCGCATCAGAGAGATTGTAGATGGCAAGGCAAAAATGCAGGCATTGTTAGAAGAAGCTTCTCAAGATTCAAGGCAAGAAATGAGAAAGTTTGTTGGGAAGTTCTATAAGAATTAATTATCTTTATTCAAATTTTTAAAAGTTAATGCTTTATACCTCTTACTTAACAACTCTGCATTTCTTCTGAAACTTTCTTGATAAGACAAAGAGACTCTCCTTTCTCTCGAATCTTCTGGAAAAAATGACGCGAATCTCATTTGTTCATCGCTTCTTCTAAGATTATAATCAATTGCTTCTCGAGTTATCGGTGAAGCAAGTGCTTTTGATCGTAAAGAGTTTAATAATCCACAATCTCCTATAACCAACTCTCCAGAAAATAAGGGGTCTGTGATACTAATATCTAGTTTCTCTACAAAGCTAAATAATTCTTCGCGATTTACTTGATAGATATCGAGCCACCCATTGAATAGATTACCAGAATCTTTATCTGACACAACAAACAAGTCTATATCACTTTCAGGCTTTCTTGAACCATAAAGCATACAAAGGTTTATTGTTTGCAAATTCTCTGCATATATATTTTCTACCAACCCCCGTATTATTTCTAAAGTGTGCTTTTTTTGAAAACCGAACTGGCAAAATAATGCGAAATTGCCATATTGATTTTGAAAAGAAATAAACTTCTCAAGTAATTCTCTGCTTTTTGGATGTAGAACCCCCTCAAGCTTTCTTTCAAATAAACCTGCCAATCTGGTATTATGCGAGAGAAATGATTCAAGCCAAAGAGCAAAACCTTCATAACTCACCATTTGATTGTTCACTAAATTTATTAATTTTTGTCTCTTATGCAGACACTCTTCAAAATAAGGGTTTCCAACCGAAATGATTTTTCTTTTATCTTCTTGCATCTTCTCCGCCTTCAAAGCTCTGTCTTCAGATTCTGCCAAATCTTTTTCTAGACTAACAATTTCCCTTCCTGTTAAAGAATGTTCGCAGAATAAACCATGTCCAAAGAACTCGTGAAATAGATTTACTCGCAAAAATTCAGAAGTTCCATCTAGATGAGCCGATAAAGAACGTGGAAAATACACTCCTAAGCATCTTTTATCAACTCTTGTTTTACTAAGAAAGCCCCCCCATTCATCTTTAGCATAAACATGATAGGTAGATGCTTCTGGTTTAATCATAAATTCTGATTCAAGGATTTCTAAGGATTCTCTTACTAAATGTATTATCCCCATATACTAAATTAAGAAGAAAAAGTCTATAAGCCTATTCTTTTTCACATTATACTTCTTGGATTTTATCTGGGAAAAACAAAATATTTCTTCATTAAAGAATGTAATTCTTGTTTTTTTATAGGACAATCGATAACCATGTGGACAAAACCTTTTGTAACAAAAAAATGAATCTTAAATTTATCTTCCCGAACATAAATATATTCTTCATCTATCTCTGGAAAATAGGCATCCACTTTAGTAGTTTCTTCCTCTGGAAAGTTTAATTCTGCCAAAAAATTTATTAGTTCATTATGTAAGTCTTTATCTACCTCTAGCTTGAAGTAACATACTCCTTCCATATCCGATAGCTTTTTTATTTTTATCATTACTTTAAAAAAAGAAAAAGGAATATTTAATTATTCCTATTCTGCATCCATAGGGATGTGGATATTAAGAATTGCTCCAATACATGGAAGAAGTATCTCGTAATTCATATGGCTTCCATGGGCTTCATCTGTTTCTGGTGCTCTAAACCTCTCAATTCCTCCTTCTAAATAATCTGGTCTGCTTATTACCCCCCAAGGGCTTCCCGGGCTATTGCCTATTGGACCTAACGAAGGTCCCTTATCGAAAGTTCCTCCCACACCTGGAGACCCATAAAAAGGTCCCGTATACATATGCGCGACACCATTTACATACACCTCTATTGTGCCCGGCGTATATCCTAGTTCATTCTCCAAGCTTGGAAACTGTTCTAATAACTGTGTTCTCATATACATCCCCCCTTAATCGTCTAATAGTTAAGGTTATAATAATCTTTTCTATATACAATATATGCCAGATATATAACCAACCATCTTAAATTAAACAGGACTAACTCTATTTTTATTAACATCCAATACCCTAATTGGGACAAACATCTTTATAGCAGACGCAAGATATATCAGAATATGTTTAATGCGTCTGCTTATTAGATAACGCAAACTATTGTTCGATAATTATTTGCGTTAGCTATACTTGAACTCCTAAATTAGCATTAATGACCATGCCCTTTCAAACACCTTTGAGCTTAAACAACATATTTATCATTACTTAGTAGTTAAGATAGAAAGGTTTAAATAGTTAAAAATTAAGGGAATTTTAGGGGTAAGATGGATAGAAGAACATTTTTCAAAAGAGCAGGAACAGCAATATCTGCAATGCAATTAAAAGACCTGCTCCTTCCAACAAGAGCAAGAGCATTAGCAAGAGCTCAGCAAGGCATATACACTCTAGATGCTAATATACAAGGTTTAGAAACAGGTCAACCAGTTTCTTATACTCCAGAATTCTTAACAGCTGATGAATTTAACAAAAGGTATGGAAATGATTATTCTATCCAAGGAACAAGAATCCCAGGACAAAGAATTACAGAACCAGACAAAGTGGGTGTGGTAATCTCACCCCCAGGATATGTGCCTTACATTACAGCAGGTTATCTTGACCAAGACACAGGTATTGTAACTTTAAGAAATGCTTATGGTGATCCTTTAAGAGTTTTAATGCCAACTGCTAATAAAGTATTGATGGAATTCTGTGATGTTCATAGAAAAAGCAGGGATGTATTCGGGTTAATAAAACATCCAGACTTAAGAGAGGTAGATTTTCAAATCCAAGCATCAACCCCGGGCTTACCACAAACATCCCAACCAGTTAAAATATATTCTGCTGATTCACCAGAAGTTAAAAGATTAGAGGACATTCTTATAGAAGTTACTGGTTTAGCAACTAATGGCTATTTTAAACTAAGCAGAGATGCAATAAAGAAAAATCCCAATCTAACAAAACCAACAAAACTCGAAGACTATCCAGCAGACAGCTTCTGGGTTTTCATGTATCCTGGAAATCAAGAGACTGGTGATTTACGTAAAAATTCTAAAGGGCTTGCTTCTCAGGTAAATCTTAGCTATATAGATAATAGCCCAGGATCATTAAAGCCTGCATATGCAGAGCCACTTTCCGGGCTAGGTTTCAAAGAACCTGGGATGGAAACCGGAACACTTGATTTAGAAACAGCAATTGCTAATATGGGTGGCTCAATCTTTAATGATTTAAAGGGTGCTACTTATCCAATGACCCCAATGGATAGATTAGTGATATTATTCCATGCAACCCGCCCACTTGGCAATACAAAAATCCCGATAAATGAAAGATTCCCTACAAATTATGATATCGACCAGGGGCATGTTTTATTGCCCTCACAAAGGCCATTAATTGGTGATTTTAATGGTGATGGTGGGGTTGATTTTGAGGATTTCTTTAAATTTGCTGAGGTATTTGGAACAAGAAAAGGCAGGCATCAAGAGTATAATCCATTATTTGATTTAGATGGCGATGGTGAAATTGGATTTAATGACTTTTTCTTATTCGCTGCAGGCTTTGGAAAGAAAAGAGCTTAAGCAGAAGTAGAACTAACAACATTCTTATTCGTATCCAAAACCCTAATTGTTTTATAAACCCTAACTTCAGTCGGCCCTACATTTTTGTTTATAGAGCAAGAATCAATATAAGGCTTAACAATTCTTACACAATTATTTAAGTTTTGAGCCTTGCCTAAAAAGAATAATTTAGCAGTTGTCAAATAAGAATTTAGAGGTGTTAAAGTATCCGGGCATTGTACTGAAGAACAGACATCTGTAGGTGCACATTTAGCACCATCCCAAAAGGTGCCAGCAGAACAACAATATCCCCGGCTATTTTTCCCTTCTAAACCTTTTGAGCAATACAGAGCATTGCCAAAAATATCAGCAGGACAGCAATCGCTACTTGTTACACTCCCGCTACATGACTGCTCAAATCCACTACATGCAGGCAAACATCCCTCATTCGTAGATTCAATCCCCTTCCAGACATAACCAGTCTTGCAGGCAACACAATTCCTGCTATTTTGACATTGATTTGCTGTTGTAATCAAATCATTAGCAATATCACTTGTTGTTAAAGCCAGGATTGTGCATCCTCCTTGTCTTCCAGCTAATACAGACGTTGCAGTTCCATCACAAGGAGCAACACACTTCTTCAAATCCACATTCCAAACATAACCTTGTTTGCATTGCAAACATTTCTCAGGAGAAACACAATTGTTTTTATTAGTAACCTCAATGCTCGTTCCTGCATCAAAACTTCCGCAATTCCCATTCAATTGAGTAACACAACCCTTTACATCATCAACGCAAGATTTTTTAGTATAATCCCATTTCTGCCCTAAAGCACATCCAAAATAAAAATTGCAGTTCCCGCTTAAAGTATTTGCTGCTCCAGAATATCCAGCCACGCTTAAATCAGTATCAAGAGTAAACCCATTAACCCCTTGAGCAGTAAAACTATCTTTGCATTCACCAGTCAAAGCATCAAAACTGCTGCATTGCCTCTGGATTGGAGCATTAACATCATTAGTTGTTAACTTAGCTACAACAGGTTTAGCAACCCCAGATGAATAAGTCAAAGTAATCAAACTATCCTTGGATTCAGAAGGGCAATTAAAATTCCCAGAGGATTTTAAGCAATTATTATCAGTAATATCGCAATTAAGTTTTACATTCTGCACACATCCAGGATCATCTATCCAAACCCCATTTTTTACATTTGCAGTGCTCCATAATCCTGCATTCCCAAATTCACTAATCCATAAGCTGTCAGCCCTGTAACTGCAAGAAACACATCTTTGAGCTTGTCCATTTGCCTGTGTTCTGCAGGTCTCTGTTGAGGGATTACAATCCTCCCTGCACACCCCTAATGCCCCTCCACCATAGAAAACATCATCACTTGTTCCCAACACTCCATCAGGTCCCTTTGCCTTTATTAATCCGTTAGCATCTTTCTGCCCGCATTCATTCTCTTTAATGCAAGATGATTGCCCTGAACCACAGCAACCTTCGCTCCCATCACAGCTATTAACATAAAAATCAGCAATTGTGGGCGGGGCTAAAGCAGTATTGCAATCATTAATATGCCCCTGCAATCTGCAGGCATAATCCCCCCACGCACTATACCATGAATTCCCACCACTCTTCGGGCATGTAAAGCATCCAGTTGCAACACTAAAAATGCAATCGCATATGAAATTGCTCCCTGTTCCAGAGCATCTGCTCGTTGAATCAACTGATGTGCATGCTCCTGCCCTGCAATCCTCTCCAGGGCTGCTTATAAATTTTCCCTCGCAATCCACAGGGCAAAACTCTAATTCCCCTTCACCAGCCTCGCAAATCCCATTCCCGCATTTGCAGTCTTCAGGGCAGTTATTAACAACAGGATTTGCATTAATATCAGCCTCTCCAGACTCGCAAACATAATTCCCGCATGTATATGCAAAAACATTATCAGCTTTAAATGCGAAAATCAAAACAGCTACTGCTAATACAAGAAAAATCAACCCTTTTTTCATAGACATTAAAGAGTAAGACATGTATTTAAGTTTTTTGAATAAACAATTTTAAGAAATAAATGCTTATGAATGTTTTTCATTAGCACGGATAACAAAAGAGGCTAGCAAAAGAAAAATAAAATTAATCAGAAGGTCAGCGAAATAATCATTCATTAAAAAAGAAGTGGACATCCACTAACCCTTCCATATAAAATAATAGAAAGAGTCTATTAAAATTTCTCATTCAAAAATTGTGAACATCATTTCAATTACAAGCTCAAAAATTATCACTCAACCTTCGCATAATACGTTCCATAAGCAATATGGCTCAATTTCCCGCGCCTGTCATAGCCTATTTGAATATCCCCTTTCAGAGTATCCCCTTTTTTAAAGCTAAATCCAGGGCAGTATGCATTGATAGTTACTTTCTGAGAACTCAACCCAAAAGTAGGATTATTTAGGTTTAATTGCGCACCGTTAAAGGGAGCATCACCACTACTTTGCCCACCATAGCATGTACCTTTCTCCGATACAACAGAAAGCGAGCTTACCCTTTGCACATCATTAGCTTCAACTGATAATTGTACTCGCACCTCATTACCACTACTGCTCGCTTTCACATCCCCGCAGACAAATGGGGAATCAATCTTGCAGGTATTGCTCCCCGAGAAATCAACATAATAATAAATCACCCCAAAAACAATTATAACCGTCATTATAGCCCACCCATAAGTCATCATAAATTCAGTAGCAGCTTGCCCTCTTCGTGGTTGCACAGGGTTAGGGGATAGAAGGGGAGAATCCCCTCTGACGCAGGTGACCCTTATTGCTTGGGCTTTTGCTAATGGCATGAAAAAGATAAGCATGGTTTTTATTTAAAGCTACCGCATAGAAAAGAAGATGATAAATTATATGTTTGAAGAAGTTTATACTCTAACAACATTTAACTCACTCGCTAAGCCATCATCCAACAGAGATGCATCGACTCTTACAGGTATTCCTTGCTCTGAAAGCCTTCTAACAAATCTTGCGGTGCTCTCCGATGTCTCATCATCAAGCCTCAAAACATTATGGGCCCATGCAGCCTCTAGTGATGAGTTGAAGTTACAAGAGTGCCTTTGAGAATAAGTGTGCGCGCTAACTCGAAAGTTTCTCATACCAACAGCTTGAGATTCCACAACCAAGTCATAGTACGCCCTTGCTAATGGCCAATGAATAATGTCAACACTGCTATCAAGGGTTAATCTTACTGCAGCAACCCCTTTCTTTGCAAGTTCCTTCAAGTATTCTTCTTCTGTTTTTGGTATCCCTAACAACCAATATCCCAAAGACATTTTATCCCCCCATCTCTACGAAGGAAAAGTAGGAAAATCTTTTAAACCTTTCCTTTCTTGGCAGAAATCAGCCAGCAATACACCAAAACCAGGGTAGAATAAAGGTAGTCATTATTCAAGAAACAACAGGCAAAGGCATTGGTATTTTTTTAACAAAGCCCGGAAATTCTAAGCTCAAAAATATTACTTGAAACTTTGAGTTTCTCATATCAATAATAAACGTTGCATTTTGTATTTTACCTAAAGCCTTTTTGTCTATATCAACATTACCGAAGAAATCTGAAGCATGCTCAATTTCAAGCCCAACAACCTCATCATTCTTTCCAAAATCCAGAGTAAAATCTCCAAACTCGACACTCCCCAGAGTATGAAAACCTTTTTTATGGATATGCAGGATATCCGAATATGCACTATATTCCCATTGGAATTTCACCATTTTCAAAGAATCCATCTTTCTTCCTTATAATCTTTATCTTCTTATATAGCTTTCTATCTAATATTTTTATAGTCCTTATCTTTATCTTTCTTGGTTGAAGCACATCAATAATTACTTTTAATTGCCTTTTCTCGCTTAATTTTAGTATCTCCTAAATGAATTTCACTACTTTTAAATTTAGAGAAAAACCCATGCAGAAGCATGGGCTAACTGTTTCAATGTCCAAAAAGAAACAATTAAGAAAAGAA
>Ga0209541_10012039_pt1 | contig 13436 bp, 17 predicted proteins | sample RifCSPlowO2_01_FD_184027 | JGI IMG/M metagenome (GOLD analysis project Ga0209541, IMG submission 184027) | Groundwater microbial communities from Rifle, Colorado - Rifle CSP2_plank lowO2_0.1 (SPAdes) (version 2) | ecosystem: Environmental > Aquatic > Deep subsurface > Groundwater | place...
CATCCTGGCCAGTCCACTGCCGAGTCTGCAACCGACCTTCCACATAAATGCGCCGGCCTTTAAACAGCAGTTGCGAGCACAACTCAGCCAATTTGTTCCAGGCCACAATGCGATGAAACTCGGTCTCTTCTTTTTTATCTCCTTGATCAGTCACCCAGGTACGATTAGTGGCAATACCAAAAGTACACACCGCCGTCCCCTGGGGGGTATAGCGCATTTCCGGATCCCGGGTCAGATTACCAATTAAGAGAACTTTATTGAGTGAACGGGCTGACATTATTTTTCTAAACTAACCAACAGATGGCGAACTACTTCCTTATCTACAATTAACTTCTGTTGCAATTGTACCACAGTGGCCGGATCCAATTCTACTGTCCAGGACAAAAAGTTGGCTTCGGTCAGTTTTTTGACGGGATAGGCTAATTGTTTTTTACCCATCTCGATCATCCGTCCGGCTTTGCCACCCACAGCCGTAATAATCTTTTCAATCTTAGCCCCGGCTTCAACTTTTTTTACCATCACCGTCAAATCATATTTTAGCATGCAGCTATTTTACTATACCCCAACTTTAAACTCCACCACATCTCCTTCTTGCATAATGTAATCCCGACCCTCGGTGTGCACTTTTCCCATCTCCCGAGCTTTAGTCCACCCACCCAGATCTACAAAATCTTGCCAATTAATCACATCGGCCTTGATAAAATTCTTCATAAAATCCGTATGAATGACCCCTGCTGCCGCCAGGGCATTTTCGCCACGGTGGATAGTCCAAGCCCTTACCTCTTTGACTCCTGCAGTCAAAAATGATTGTAATCCCAGCACTTCATATGCTTTTTGGATAACTTTCTCCAATCCGCTTTTCGTCACTCCCAGATCAGCTAAATATTGTTTCTGTTCGTCCTCAGAAAGTCCGGCTAATTCTTCTTCCATCTTGGCACAAATGCGTAAATCCTGCCTGCCCTGCCCTGCCGGCAGGCGGGCGGCAGGCAGGCCCTCACCGTTCAACTTATCTTCGTCGGTATTATAAACTACTATGGCTGGTTTTTTGGCCAATAAATTTACTTTTTCTTTGGCATCTAAATCAGCTAACTCTAGTTCCATTTTTAAAATTTCTAAATCATCTTCGGGGGTAGTTGACCCGGCTCGGATGATGTTTTCGTCAGAAAAATCCCGCAGCAAAAATAAAACCGCATCTACTTCCCGGATTGCCGCCAAAAACTTATTGCCTAATCCTTCTCCCTGGCTAGCTCCTTTAACCAATCCTGCAATATCGACAAACTTGACCGTGGCAGGAACAATCTTGTCCGTCTTTACCACGTCTGCGAGCAGTGCCAGACGTGGATCAGGAACCGGAACAACTCCTATATTTGGTTCAATAGTGGCAAATGGATAATTAGCCGCCAGGGCTTGCTGTTTTTTCAGTAGGGCATTAAACAGCGTAGACTTGCCGACGTTTGGAAGGCCAACTATCCCAATTTCCATGTGATATCAAACCCAATAATTATCCCTAGAAATAACTACCATCCTAGACTCAGGATAACGAGATAAAAATGCCTGGTTAATCCTCTGTTGTTGACTTTTTATCTCTACAGCTATGGTTTTGTGACCAAACCGACTTAACACTAAATCTATCTCAGAACCACTCTTGGTTCGCCAATAATTAAAACTATAGCCGAAATTTCCATAATAATTATATTTCAACAGCTCGGACACAATAAAATTCTCAAATAGTTGTCCAGCATCACCTCTTGTGTCTACGTGTTCAAAATTATTTATCAATGCATTTCTTAGACCCAAGTCATAAAAAAATACTTTAGGCATCTTTGCAATTTCGTCTCTCTTTCTCGTCGAGTAAGGCTTAACAGTAAAAATGATGAAGCTTTGCTCGAAAAGCTCGATGTATCTCTTTACTGTCCTTGCGCTAATTCCCAATTTAGATGCCAATTCGGCATAATTCACCAACGAACCAATCTGATGTGCGAGTAATTTCAACAATGATAACGCCGCCGACTTGTTCTCCAAAAGTGATAATTCCACCAAATCCTTAAATACGACACTGTCAATCAAATTGGTCAAGTAAACTGAATCACTCGGATGGGATTGCATTGCCGGATATAGTCCATATATCAGGATGTTGTTTAATATCTCTCTGTGATCGTATTGTTTAAACACCCTTTCGGCCTTTTCCCCCGCCACTAATTTCTGCATGGGAAGTAAAGATAATGCATTTTCAAGTCCATTCTGAACCAAATATTCACTTAGTGACAGTGGATACAGATGATAGTCAATTTTTCTGCCAGCCAGGCTCTCTGAGGACTTGTTTTTGATATTAAAAGCGGAAGAGCCAGTAATAATAAGCTTGTATTGGGGCAGCTGATCAAAAAATATTTTTGCTGCTCTTCCTGGATCACTCAATTTATGAATTTCATCTACAACCACAAAATCACTATTGGCGTTTAACAACTGCTTATAAACTGCTGGATCATACCGCTCCAGGGCATTTTTTATAGGTTCGTTGTCCACGACTAAGTAGTCAGCCTGGGGAAAAATTTTCTTGACAATAGTCGTTTTACCCACCTGCCTAGCTCCTAAAAGAACCAAAACCTCTTTATATTTTTCAAAATGCTGTGCTAGAGCCTGATCCAAGTGTCTAACGATCATGTTAACTACATAATAGTATAGACTTTTGAGTATGTCAAGTACCGATTGGTCAATACCCACTTAGCTAGGATGTGAATTTTCCCCCTGGGCTATCTACAAGCTAATATCCCGCCTCAAACCCAAAATTTCCTCGCAGTTTACGGTTAAATCCATTAAAGGCCAGGGTTATTTGTTATCCAGCACCTGACTCAGAATTAAACTGCAGCGGGAGCAGCCGTATCTTCGTATACCCCTTGTTCCAACAGTGATGGGTATATTTAAAAAAAGCCACTACTTCTGAAATAGCCTACAAGTACGTCAAAGAACTGGGTATTGTTCTCCAGTATCTTTTTGAAGCGAGCTAGAATGGAAACGATAATAAGGGAGTTTAAAACTTAAACTGGGGTGGCTGGGAGTGGACTATTCTGCCAAGCTGATCTCTTTCGACAATAATCCTCTCTTTTCTAGGGTTCGGAGGTTTGAAACTAAAGTGAAATTCTAAATATTGGTTTTTCCGTTGATTGTGCTACTTTCAAATCAAAACTCCACCTTTCATATCTGAGATTATAAACGAAGTTTGAAAACTTTGCTAGAAAACAAGTTTTCAAGTTCCGCTTATAACAGAGAAAAGACATACAATATAAACAATGGTGAGGACTAAACTCCCTAAATCATCCTCAGACATTTGTATTATAGATTTTGTTTCATAAACAGCCCATTTAATTGGGAAAAGATTTGGGCAATTAGATGTAAAAGTAAACTACCTATATCCAGATATTATTTTTGATTATCCGTACTAGGAGTGAAACCGCTTAATTGGAAGAGTTTAACCAACTGCTTTCCGATCGCTTCTTCTGAAGTCTTCTCTCGAATACCATGCATAATCGTCAATCCACATTCCCACTCTTTGGAACCATAACTCTTTTTAATATGGTCTAGTAGTTTTAAAACTTTCTCCTCAGTCACTCTCCCCTTCAATAAATAGGGATAATCTTTCCCCAACCATTTAATTGCCTCTTTCTCAGATGCCTGAATTAATATATTCGCGTCACAATGGGCAGCCGTAAAACCTTTTAAAAAAGGTTTATTTGGGTAAACATCTCGTTTTTGTCTGATTGCATAATGCAGATTATATTTTGGCAGCTCTTTAAACCAATCGTCATTTTGTGTGGTATTGGAGACAGGAATGAAGTCAACTCGCCGTTTGATTTTAGGTGTGATTAAAGTATTTATCAGCTCGCCAAAATAACCAACCTTAAGTTTTTTCGGGCGAATTGACCAATCAACAAATCTTATTCGAGGATCAACATGGTGATCAATTAAAACGATCCTTGCTGATTTAGGCATGGAGCGCTTGTATTTCTGGTAAATAGATTCTGCAGCCGCGACCACGACATCGGCAAATTTTATTTTATTGGCTGGTAGTTCGCCGTCGACAAGATCAAAAATAAGTTTGTTTTGTCTGTTTTTGAGTTTTTGTAGATCTTTCAAACTGAGTTTGTAAATTGCCCATTTAGTTAAAAAAAGTATGCAGTTTTTATATTGATAATCTGTTGATGTAAAATAAATGCGCTTTCCTAGGGTTTTTTGGGTAATTTTAGATAATTGCTTACCTCTCATAACGGTCGAGCCGTAGTCGCGAGCGGATTCGGAATAGACAAAATTGATAGAACCGCAGAAGGTATATAGCCTTTTTAAAAAACTAAACAGCATTTCTAAGAGGTATTATACATCGGCACAAATGGAATTTTCTTGTCTTATGAAAATGTCGCCCCGTACCAGTCGGCACAGAATTTCAAGTCTGGCATTGGCTGATCTCTGGAGGCTAAATCTAGAGTCTAGAGCTGGCCATCCCTACTCTTAAAGATATAAGGAAATTATATAAGAGACTGTGGTGATTGTGAGTGTATTATCCTGCCAAGCTGATCTCTTTCAACAATAATCCTCTCTTTTCTAGGGTTCGGAGGTTTGAAACTAAAGTGAAATTCTAAATATTGGTTTTTCCGTTGATTGTGCCAATTTCCATAGCGAGTTAATTTATTAACGAGATATATGGAAAGGATCTACGAGTATAAACGAGTAGTAGGTTTCCTTTCATATAGGGCAATTATAGCCTAATTACTTGGGGAAGCAGTTGGGCCAGGCGCCGCCGCCGCGAGTGGACACTATATATACCGCCGTGCGAATGGCTTCCCCAGCATCAAGTCGCAAAGCAGGGCTAAAATCCAAGTGCAGAGACTGCCGGTTTGTTCTCCAAGTCAAAGTATCAAATTGAAACAGCCCGGCATACTTACCATTTACGGACAACGAGTTAAAACCGGATTCACAAATGGCAATATGCCGAACCACGTTAGCATCCACTCCATACTGGCCAGAATACGAATCTATCAGGTGGTAAATTTCTTCACTAGAATATTTTGAAACTTCTGGTGTGGGGGTACCCGCCTGCAATGCCTTTGGCGTAGCCAATGCGGGCAGGGAAGTTGGTGTTGGGCTGGGCAAAGGCAACGACGAAAAACCAGCCGAGACAGATGGGTCAGCCATACTTGGAGGAGGTTGATTAACCACAACCACCCAGACTGACACATAAACAATAACCGCGCAAAAGCCCAACCAAAAATATTTGATTAATCCCTTCACGCGGCAATTGTATCAGTATTAAGCAGCTGCTGGAGCAGCTACTTCCTCATAGACATTTTGGTCCAACATTGCGGCTTCGGCTGCAGCGTCAGGAACTGGTTGACCGACGTGTTTTTCAGCATAATGTTTAGCCACTTCCTCAGCAGTCAACATAGCTTTAAATTTTTCCACAGCTTCTTCTCGGGTGTTTGCATCCACGGATATCACGTCTGCGCAGGAACATTTGAATGAAAATTTCTTCAAGTTAATCACCACCCTTCATATTTTATATGATACCATAGATCGCAATTTTGTTTTTAATTCCAATAAATTATGAGTGGCTATTAGTTCTTGCCTGATTAGACTAGCTCCAATAAAACCATTAACATATGCTTTGATAAATTTTTTTATAACGGTAAAGTTTTTCCTTGTCCCCCAAGTTTGGTCCCACAAATTAATGTGTTGAAATAATAATTGAAAACGTTGATTACGGGATAGTTCTCTATCTGCAAATACTGCCGGATTAGATAACACTCCTCGGCCAATCATGACTCCATCCACACCATAATTTTCCATTTTCAATTTTCCATTTTCAATTGAATCCACATCCCCATTGCCAATTATTAGTGTCTTTGACTCAGACTGGTTTCTTAGACTAACTGCTTTGCCAATTTCTTCCCAATGGACTGGTACGGCGGATTTTTCGGCTACTGTACGACCATGAACAGTAATGGCAGCTAGGTTTTGAGTGAGTAAAAAACCAATCCACTCATTGGTAACAATTTTTTTAGTCCCAATTCTGGTCTTGACCGATACCGGCAAGCCTGCTTCTCGGGTGGCAGATATAATCTCTCTAACTCTATCTCTATCTCCTATCATTGCCGAGCAAGCTCCCTGTTTAACTACATCCTTAACCGGGCAACCCAAATTAATGTCGATGCCATCAAAGCCCAGTTTTTTGACAATAACTGCCGCTTGGTAAAACTTCTGTGGATCCGTCCCCCAGATCTGGGTCACTAGCGGCCGCTCACTATCGGTGAACTTCAACCGTTGCAAGTCGCCATGCAAAATTGCCTCGACGTTGGCAAACTCCGTAAACATCACATCTGGCCTGCCAATACTGCAGATTATTTGCCGAAACACCGTGTCTGTGACATCTTCCATCGGCGCCAAAGCGTAAAACGGCCGCCTAAGCTTTATCCAAAAATTGGTCATAATTCATATTAACCCCGAATGAACTACTGTATCCAAGGTTTCATAAACCCATCTTCTAAATTCGTGTCGTTATGAGTGGCAAAGTACCAATGCGTCGGGTAAGTTTCTTTGACCTTCGATCGTTACAAATTTAACCATTGGTTTATATCTTGGGTCATTAACCATAGCAACTATCTCTTTTAATATCTGTTTTCTAATCCCATATGGCAGTGCATCACTAAGGTCAGTCCCCATTGGCACATGTAATCCCACTGTAGTAATATCTCCAACTACTGCACTTTCCAAAACCCACTTGAGATTTTTTAGCAGCATATCAATTCTTCTGGTGGCATCAGTGTCCAAATAATGGGTGCATTGGTAGCTATGCATTAAGTCAAACATCACTCCCGCTGGAACTTTGAGATCATGCAAATCACGCGCCACAGATAAGGCAGTACCGTCACTACCAACGTGTCCGTGGTTTTCAATCAGCATGTACGGCAACAATCTTGGGTCATCCATAAAACATTGCATCAATCCTCCATTTCGAGCTTCGGGCGCATGCAACACCCCATATTCAACCGTGCAACCAATTTCGCGCATAGCCTGAATGGTTGGCAACATGGCTTCATTTAGAAGAAATAACTTAGACCTATTAAACCAACCATATACGTCATGAACACCGCCGGTTCGCATATGAATGGCTGCTAATAGTACTCCATTGCGCCTTGCTTGCATCACTTGTCTATCCAAACTACCACCCGCATTTTGAATTAATCCCTGAAATGCCCAAGGGTAAAACTCAAACCCTGAAAATCGTACATGGGGATAGTTTTCGATAGCACCGCGCCAATCCTTATTTAATTCTTCCCATAGACCGAGCAGCCCATGTCCATCTGCAGCTACGAATAAGCTCCTGTCTTTTGATTCATGCATGGCTCGACATTTTACCACCTACTAGCCTGGAATTATTTAGTTTTAGGTATCCACACCTTGGCTTGGGTACGCAGTTTTTGCACTAGACCGTAAACGCTTTCTTGAAATTTGGCTGAATCAGTAGACGGCTCCACCAGTTTTTCCAGTCCCATTTGCATGCCAATTTCTTTTTTTACTTGGTCAAGTGTATATCCTTGGTCCATTAACGTTTGATTAAATTCTTCTTCTGATTTGTACTGGCTCTTGATTTTATCGATTCTACTGTCAACTTCGGATTGGCTAACTTGAACTTTCTTGGCTGCGATTTCATCTTCAATCAATGCCCGGGTCACCATACCATCTAATATCTGCGAACCTATCTGATTATACATATCTCGATTTAGATCCCAAGCCCAGATGGGGCGGTAATTAACCACCGCCACTACCGGCCAGGAGTTAGTAGAAGACCAGAATAAAACTACCAGTCCAACTAAAATCAGTAAATGTAACTTTCTCCCCCACCGCATTTCAAATGGTTCATCAAGCTTCAGTTCAACTACCGGTAATACCTGGGCGTTAACAGATTTAGTCGGCTTGCCCCGTCTCGATTGTTTGCGTGTCGCCATGTGCCAGAAATTCTATCATATCTACATCTAAATTATCAACTTGCACTTTAGCTCCGGCTTTTTTTAACTCCTCCCGGGTGGCATAAGAACTGACTATTCCCACTACAACCATACCCGCATCAACTGCGGCTTGAACTCCAGCCAGCGAATCTTCTACTACTACACATTCTTGGGGGTCTAATCCCATCTTCTGAGCAGTCAGCTGGTAAATTTCTGGGTCGGGCTTTTGCGTCAGTACTTCCTCTCCGGTGGTAGTTACATCGAAAGCTAAGTACAAACTCAGCTGTTCTAGTTCGTTCTCCACAATATTCCAGTTGCTCCCCGTAGCTAATGCGGTTTGCCATCCACGATCCTTTATTTCCTCAACCAGCTCTACTAACCCATCACGAACATTAAGCTGTCCATTTTGCTGATCCCAATACATCTTCCATGTCTGAAACGATAATTCTCTAACTTTTTTCTCATCTGAAATTAACTTTCTCCAATTGGGTTCAATACCAATTCCCGGCTCATGTATCCATTTATTCCCATACTCCAGAGCGTGGGAGTTAGCCACCTTACGAAAAACTTCTTCCCACACTCCCTCGTTATCAAGTACTGTTCCATCTAAATCAAAAATTACAGCTTGTAGCATTTTCCAATTTTAGCATTAGTTTTCGGTAATTATCCGCAGTCTGCCGCCGTCGAAAACGGTGGTATCGGCAGTTAGGGATTTGGCCTGAATCCGGATTAAATTATTGCCCGACAAAAATGTAATTTTCCCCGACTCAATTGCAGTCGAAGTTTGACTAGTAGTCTGCGCGTCACTACCCTGAACCCCAATCCCATGGGTCACGTCATATAATCTGATGTAGGCGATACCATTGCCGTTGGTCAAATGAAGGTTGGCCTCCAACCTGACCTCAACAACTCCTGTGTAGTTAGCTAAATTAAAATAAAACTCTGTGCCAGTCAAATTGGTCCAATCATTTGCCCCAGTACTGCCAATAGAAGGAATTGGTAAATAAGTGGTATTTTTAACTTTGGACTTGGGGACTAATGGCATAACAGTCTTAGGTGCCGGCGTGGGAGTGGGAATCGACGATGGTTTAACTTGCCTATCTGCCTGAATTTGAGCAATTTTACTCTCGACATAGGCCTGACATTCTAAATTACAACCAGAGCTGGGAAATCGGGGTTCGATGGCTTCTGTAGCACTTAGTGTCTCTCTGACGCGCATTTGACTGTACAACCCCCAGCCAATTCCCACGTTAAGAAGTAGTAAATCAAAGCCTAAAAACCACAGCCATAATTTATTTTTTAGTGATGGCTGGTCCATGGGCAGTATCTGAAATTATATAACCTACTTTTTCCAGTCGCAGACGCACCTCATCAGCTTTGACAAACTCCCCTGCTTTGCGCAATTGATCCCTCTCGGCCGCCAGTTGTTTTATCTCCTCCGGAATTACCACATCACTGACTTGGTCCAGACCTAGTCCCAATACCTGATCAAATTCTAAAAGCAGTTCCAATTTATCCCGATCCGGAATATTACTTTTTTGCATTTCCCAGACAACGGCAATGGCCTGAGGGATGTTTAAATCATCTTCAGTCACATTCCAAAACCTCTTTCTAAACTCATCCAATTTTTTTAATTTTTCTTTCGACAGACTAGTTCGAGTAGCGGCAGCATTCTTAGCTTGACGCACAAAAGCCACTAACTTATCGTAGGCAGTTTGAGCCCCAGTTAAACTACTCCAGGTAAAATTTAGGCCTTTGCGATAATGGGAAGTCAAAATTAAATACCGGAAGGCCAAAGGCGAAAACCCCTTATCGACTAAATCCGTGACCAAAACATTGTTTTCCAAGCTTTTACTCATCTTTTCTCCGTCAAAAACCAGCCAATCGTTGTGCAACCAGTAGTTGGCTGTTTGATGGCGCATAGCTCCATAAGCCTGGGCCATCTCATTGGTATGATGGACCGGTTTGTGTTCTTTCCCGCCAGTATGGATATCAAACTGCTCACCCAAATATTTAACCGACATGGCAGTACACTCAATATGCCAACCCGGAAAGCCCCGGCCCCAGGGACTATCCCACTGTAGAATATGATTAGGCTGGTTGGTCACCCAAAGCAAGAAATCCCACGATTGCTTTTTCCCGGGATCAACTTCGACTCTGGCTCCAGCTTCTTGATGCTCAAGATTAAGTCCGGCAAAATCAGCGTAACTTGGGAACTTGCTGGTATCAAATACTAATCCGGTTTGAGTTTTATAAGTAAATCCATTTGCTTCGATTTTCTTAATCATCTCTATCTGTTCGGGAATATGCTGCGTTGCCCGGCAAAGCACATCTGGTCTTTGAATGTTAATTAGATCCATACTCTGCAAAAACTGATCAATGTACTTTTGAGCTACTTCTTCAACTGAAATTCCCTCCCGCTTGGCTCCCTTTTCCATCTTGTCCTCCCCCGTGTCTTCATCACTGGTCATATGCCCTACATCAGTGATGTTCATCACCCACTTCACTTCATTACCTTGATAGCGCAGCAGGCGGACTAAAGTGTCCCATTGGACATAAGCGTACATGTGGCCTAAATGTTGATTCCAATAGACTGTCGGTCCACAGGAATAAACTCCCACCTTGCCTTTTTTAATCGGAATGAATTCATCGACTTGTCTGGTTAGAGAATTAAATAATTTCATGTCTTGATTTTATACTAAAAATCCCGCTCGCGCGGGATCTAAAGCTAATTAACACACATCACTCACGGTCGTGTAAGAAGTGTGTTATTTGTTTCAAATTCGCAAGTCCATTGTTATTTTCGGTCATTAAAACCTATCTTTGCCGTGCGAAGACTACGAAAGGCCCGCGCTAAGCGTTGCATAATTCTCTGTCTTGTTACACCGTGTTCTTTTCCAATGTCAGCATAAGTCCTTCCATCCAGTCTATCGACAAGTACTTCTCTATCAATTGGTTGTAATCCACCTGCTATCGAAGTTTCGTCTGGCTGGCCTTCATCAAGTTGTTCTAATACATTTCCAGACGTCAATCCTTCCCGTTCTAATAGACGTCTAACGTCTTTAGGAACACCTTTAGTCTCAGACATACTATCTACTTCCCCGCCTAAAGCCAGTAAAATCCCGCATTCGAAACGAACTTTGTTGGCCAAAAGGTTTATGTACTCCTCCCCGACTGCCACGAAAAAAATCAGCCGGATTTCTATCAAATCCGCTAGGTTTGGGCGCTTGTTTTTTATTTTTGTCGGCCATGGCTAAATTATATCATCCGCTAGCTCGGGACATACTTTCTTTAGTTCCTTCCCGAGATTTAAGCATCTTAGCAAGCACCGAATCTTCTCGTTTTTTCTCAATCTTCTTTATTTGCTTAGTCTGCTCACTCTGCTTAGTCTGCTCTACCTGTTTCTGTTCTCTTTTTTTGCGCACTTCAGCTATTTCTTGATTAATATGGGTCAGGTTTTGCCGGATTTGCTGTAATTTCGCCGCATCTCCTGTTTGAATTTGCGCTTTCTTCTGGGGAGTTACCCGTGAGATAGATTGGGCCCGCTCCACAGCTGGACCAAAGCCTAAACTTTCCACTACATCGCCCATCACATCAGCCGCCACTTGCTTTACCGGCTGAGCCGCTTTTTTGGTTAAATTCTCCAAGCTCTCAAAACTAACTGGGTTTACACCTCTGGGCATGGAATTTTACTTTCCCCCTTCCGTTGGGCTACCATCATTAACCAAGCTACTGGACATGCGGAGGGATCACAACGGGTGTTGCACTCAAATCTTCTACTCGTCGCTGCACTCCATAATCCTTCCCAACTGTCACGGACTCCCGCTCGCACTGCGGGCGCATTATCATTGGCACATTTGAAATCTCCACTTAACTTTGGCATATCGACTCCAGATATTCTAACTTAGTTTCAGCCTGGTCAACAGTCAATCTCGCCCGGATACCATTAGGCAAAGAGAGAAACTTACGGTTCATCAGATATTTCTTCATCGATGCCAATCGGCCATAATCCCATTCAGCATGGCCAAAATCTTCACAGAAAGCAAACGGCACCCCAATTTTTTTAATCCTATCAGTCACCAGTCCTTGCGGAGTCACCCACTTTCCCCACTCTGGATACGAAACTTCTTTGATATTGGTTAGTCTACCCATTATTATGCCCTTAATCCGTCTAGCCCGTTTATGGCTTAAAACAATGTCTATTTGTCGTTGCAGGGTACTTTTATCAATATCCAGCTCCTCAAGTGCCAACAGGATATTTCCTTCCCCATACATAAACGGGTCGAACCTCGTTCCAAAGGAATAGATTAACCCTTCCAAATTTGAAGCTACTAGTTGGCCTTCGGCTCCTCCTTTAACTACCGCTTTCCATCTGTAACTGGAACCTATTCCAGCAACAGTCTCTCCCATTAAAATCTTACGTAACATCTCTTGTGAATCCCGGTCCCATTCAACTAGTCCCCACAATCCCGGTCCCATAACAGACACCAGTTTAAAACTGGTGAGAACATTTAAAATTAAACACACGTCAGAGTAGCCGATAAACCACTGGGGATGGGCTTTCAGTTGACTGATAACTTCTGGAGTAAACACCGGCAACACTTCGGTGGCGGCGTAGCCTCCGGAAGCAGCCCAGATACATTTTACCTCAGGATCATAAATCATTGATCTTAAATCCTCTATCCTTTCTTCTGCCGTACCCGCCATAAAGTCGCCTACATGAGCAAAAACGTGCTTACCGTATTTGACCTTCAGGCCCCATCTTTTAACTATCTGGGCACTAGTTTCTACCCCATGTTTATCCACGGCATCAGAAGGAGCCACTACTCCCACTACGTCACCTGGTTTTAAACAAAACGGTTTAATCATAGTTGCAAACTCAAAATGCAAAACTCAAAGTTCAAAACCGAAAACTTAAAGCCAACTAACTTTTTAGTTTTGAGTTGTAGTTTTGACTTTTGAGCTTTGAGTTAATACTCACGCCTCCCCTGGAGTGCGTGAGATAAAGTCTGGTCATCAGCATATTGGATATCCGCTCCCACCGGTAACCCGTGGGCCAAGCGGGTAACTCGTAGTTTTGAGTCTTGAGATTTGAGATTTGAGATTTGCTGCTTGATAAACAAGCAGGTAGCTTCCCCTTCCATGGTGGGATTTAAGGCTAGGATAACCTCCGAAATCTTTGATCCTAGATCTTTGATTCTAGAAATTAACTCGCCTAGCTTTATTTCATCCGGCCCAATGTTATGCAGTGGGTCAATTACTCCATGCAAGACGTGGTATCTGCCCTTATAGCCATTGCCGGCTTCCAGCGCCAGTACATCCAGCGGCTGTTCGACGACACAAATTAAGCCTGAGTCCCTATTTCTATCTGAACATATGTCACATAGATCAGTCTCGCCAATATTATGGCAGGTGGCACACTCACGGGTGTTCTTTTTTAAA
>Ga0209541_10012041_pt1 | contig 13432 bp, 9 predicted proteins | sample RifCSPlowO2_01_FD_184027 | JGI IMG/M metagenome (GOLD analysis project Ga0209541, IMG submission 184027) | Groundwater microbial communities from Rifle, Colorado - Rifle CSP2_plank lowO2_0.1 (SPAdes) (version 2) | ecosystem: Environmental > Aquatic > Deep subsurface > Groundwater | place: Rifle...
TAATCAATAAAAAGATTAGAACAATAAAAATACAAAAAATAAAACTCACGGAGGAAATCACCATGGCAAAAGAACAAACAAAGAATGAAACTAAAAACGAAAAAACAAAAGGTGTTGGAAAAGCAATTGGAATTGATTTAGGTACGACCTTCTCTGCAGTTGCAGTGATGGAAGGCGGAAAAGCAACGATTATCCCCAATGCAGAGGGAGACCGAACAACTCCGAGCGTTGTTGCCATTAAAGACGGCGACCGTATTGTGGGAAAAGTTGCACGCAACCAGGCGATTATGAATCCTGAACATACCATTCGAAGCATCAAGCGCCACATGGGCGATGCAAATTTTAAAGTGACGATTGATGGAACCAACTACACGCCGCAAGAAATCAGCGCCATGATTTTGCAGAAGATGAAGCGGGATGCAGAAGCCTATCTTGGCCATCCGGTCAGCGATGCAGTTGTTACCGTCCCTGCTTATTTTAATGACGCCCAGCGTCAAGCAACCAAAGATGCAGGAAAAATTGCAGGACTTAATGTTTTACGAATTATCAACGAACCCACAGCAGCCTCGCTCGCTTATGGTCTTGACAAGCAAAAAGATGCAACCATCCTTGTCTTTGACTTTGGAGGCGGAACCTTTGACGTTTCAGTCCTTGAATTAGGAGACGGCGTCTTTGAAGTCAAGGCAACCTCAGGAGACAATCGTCTCGGCGGAGATGATATTGACGACATTCTGATTGATTGGCTTGCTGAAGCATTCAAAAAAGAAAACCGCATTGATCTGCGAAGCGACAAAGTTGCACATCAGCGATTGAAAGAAGCTTCAGAAAAAGCAAAGATCGAACTTTCCAGCGCGCAAAAAGCAACGATCAATCTGCCTTTTATCACTGCAGACCAAAACGGTCCTAAGCACTTGATGGCAGATTTAACGCGGTCACAGTTTGAGAAACTGATTGAACCGATCCTGAAACGATTAGAAGGCCCCACACGACAGGCCATGAAAGATGCGAACTTAAACAACAGCGATATTCATCATGTTGTTTTTGTCGGCGGATCAACGCGCATTCCAGCTGTTGAAGCACTGGTGAAGCGTTTGATTGGAAAAGACGGAGACAAATCAGTCAATCCTGACGAAGCAGTTGCTCTTGGCGCTGCAATCCAAGCAGGAATTCTTGGCGGAGAAATCAAAGACGTTTTATTGCTTGATGTTACTCCCCTTAGCCTTGGGATTGAAACTCTTGGCGGAGTGTTCACCAAACTCATTGAGCGAAACACCACGATTCCAACCAAGAAATCCAAAGTTTTCAGCACCGCAAGCGATAATCAGCCTGCAGTTACCATTCATGTAATGCAGGGTGAACGAAGTATGGCTGCTGACAACAAAACCCTTGGCCGATTTGATCTTGTTGGAATTCCCCCTGCACCGCGAGGCATTCCTCAAATTGAGGTTGCCTTTGACATTGATGCCAACGGCATTGCAAATGTCAGTGCAAAAGATTTGGGAACAGGAAAACAACAGCAAATTACGGTCACCGGCTCCAGCAATCTCAGCGATGCTGACATTGAGCGCATGCAAAAAGATGCAGAATCTGCTGCAACAGACGACAAAGAAAAGCTTGAACGCGTTGAAGTCGTGAATCAAGCAGACAGTTTGGTTTACAACGCTGAGAAAACCCTGAAAGATATGGAAGGCAAGGTTGATGCTTCCAAACTCAGCGAGATCAAAGCAGGCATTGAAGACCTCAAGAAACTGCTTGCACCGCAGGACAAAGATGTTGAAAAGATCAAGCAGAAGCTTGAAGAGCTCAACAAGATTGTACAGGAAGCCGCAACTGAACTCTATCAGAAAGCAGCTGCTGCGCAACAAGCACAGGCGCAATCCCCTGCATCAGGTGAAAAAACAAAAGGAGACTCTGCAGGAGACTCTGCTGATGATGCTGATGACGCAGAGCGTGTGGTTGATGCTGACTTTGAAGTCGAAGGAGAGAAACGCAAAGACAGTGCAAAAGCAAGATAAATCCTATCTCGCTTTTGCAACCAGCAACTTGTTTTGATCTCCTATGACAACTGCACCACCATCCAGTCGAAAAGAATCCTTTGAGAAGCTCGCACAATTAATTGAGATTCTCGGCGAAAAGTGCGTCTGGGATAGAAAACAAACTCCTGAGACCATTCTCAAAGCACTGCAGGGCGAAGTCGAAGAAGTCAAGAAAGCCTTGGAGAGCAATGATGCACACGAGCTTCAAGAAGAACTGGGCGATGTGCTGTGGGATGTTCTCTTCTTTATCAACATTGCAAGAAAACGGGGCTTATTCGACGTCAAAGAGGTTCTTGATTTTATGCATGAGAAAATGGTGAAACGACACCCCCACGTATTCCTTCCTCAAGATTGTGCGTATGCTGAACGTTTAGGTTTGCGCAGTAAGGATGGAAAATCTGCTGATCCGGTTGATATCAACTTTATTGAGAGCACCTGGGGGCAGATTAAAAAAGATGAACGGGAGCAACGACCCAAACGAGATAAAAAACTGATTCACAACGGCATCAAGGCAGTTATTTTTGATTGGGACGGTGTGTTGTTGAATACGCTTCCCACGCAATTCAAGATCTACAAAAAAATAGAAGAAGCCATGGGCCTGCGTTTCGGTTTTGATCTTGATCAGCAGGACAATGGAAATCATTTTGAATGCAATTTTAAGCTCCATTACAATCAAGCGCTTGGCCGTGATGCAACTGCTGACGAAATTACAAAAGCATCCCGTATCTATCGAGAGCATCTCACACATTTTAACGGCAATTTAAAACTCTTTGAAGGAATCGTTCCTGTTATTCACGAGCTGAAAAAGAAAGGATATAAACTTGGCATTGTTTCCAACAGTTTCCGTGATTTTATTATTGAAAAGCTGGAAGAAGCAGGCATTTTCCATTGTTTTGATGAAATTATGGGCCACGAGCACGGCATCCTCAAACCCAATCCTGACGGTATTTTAGAATGCATCCACCGCATGGGTGTTTTTCCTGAAGAAACAGCGTATGTTGGAGATATGGATGGCGATGTGATTGCTGCAAAAAAAGCAAATGTCAAAAAAATGATTGCAGTAACCTACGGCTACCACACTGAAGAAAAATTAAAGCCTCACGATCCTCATCATCTTATTAATAAACCAACTACTTTGTTAAATATTCTACTTAACGATGCGTAATTGCTCTGTGATCACCATGACTAAAGATTATTACAAAACCTTGGGCGTTTCGAAAGACGCAAGCAAAGAACACATCAAGAAAGCATATAAACAGTTGGCTAAAAAATACCATCCTGATATGAACAAAGATTCGGGTGCTACAGAAAAGTTCAAAGAAATTAATGAAGCTGCTTCAGTGTTGGGAAATGATCAAAAACGCCGGCATTATGATCAGTTTGGAACTGCAGAGCCAGGATTTGACGGGCAGGACGGTGCAGACTTCAGCGAATTTATGCGCCGTGCAGGAATGGGTGGAATGAGCGGCATGGGCGGAGGCTTCACCTTTGACTTTGGAGATATTTTTGATCAATTTTTTGGCGGAGGCCATGGGCATCGGCGCGGCGGAGGCAGTGCCGGCAGACAGCGGCGCGGCGCCGATTTATTGTACGAACTGAGTATTTCTTTAGAAGATGTTGCGTTTGGTGTAGAGAAAGAAATCCTTCTCAGTCGTCGAGAAACGTGTGAGAAATGCAAAGGAAGCGGTGCTCTCCTTAAATCAGATATTGAAACCTGTGAAGGTTGTCATGGTTCAGGATATGTACAGCACACTCGAAGAACACCCTTTGGCTTATTTCAAACAACCGGAATGTGTCGTGACTGCGGTGGCGAAGGAAAAGTCATCAAAAATCCTTGTGTTGCATGCGACGGTGCAGGAATGGAGGCCAAGCAGCGTAAAATCAAAGTAAAAATTCCTAAGGGTATTGAGCAGGGTATGCGGTTGCGCTTGGGCGGGGAAGGCGAAGCAGGAGAAAAAGGAGGACCGCATGGTGATCTCTATGTCGAAATGCATATTGAATCCCATACCATTTTTGAGCGCAAAGGGAATGATGTGTATGCCGAAGTTCCGATGAGTTTTACGCAGGCAGTGTTTGGCGATGAAATTACGGTTCCTACGCTCGACGGCAAAGCAAAACTCAAGGTTCCTGCAGGAACACAGACGCATACCCTCTTTAAACTGCGCGGAAAAGGGCTTCCTTTCTTAGACGGCTCTGCGCACGGCGATGAAAAAGTGCGGATCATTGTCCAAATTCCTGTTGATCTTACAGCAAAACAAAAAAAGACGCTCAAAGATTATGCAGAAGCAGGCGGAGACAAAGTTCAGGAAGAAAAGAGCTTCTTGAGCAGGCTGAAAGATGCGTTTGAATAAGCAAACGATAAATCAATTATAGTAGTCAACCACAACTATCTTTAAATATTTCTTCATCTTAAATCGGCTATGGTCGGTTTGGAATCAGCTGTTGAACGTTTCTGGATTAATCCGAATCAACTCTATGATGATGGCTACGCCTTAGGCAGACATCTTTGGAATGAGGGTGTACGTCCCACTCATCTCTTTGCATTATTGAAAGATGCTCCTGTTGCTTTGCCGGTGCATGGTTCTCTTAAGTTGTATAACGGTGCTGGAGAAAGTGATGATGGCACAAAAATTAAGCACGGGGTCATTGATCCTGCTGATCCTCATCGTTATCTTGAAGATATGGGTTCTGAACATCGTGTTCTTGTTATCGGTGATGTAGCTGATAAAGGTTCTGAAATGCGTACCGTACGTGATGCTATTAAAACAACCGGTGCAGAAGTAGTTTCAGCGGTGCTCTATGCTCGTCCTGAAACTGAGGGGATTGATTTTATAGGTCATCGTCTTGCTGGTGAAGTTGTTTTTCCCCACCAAATGCACATCAGAGACGGAGAAGAAGAGCGTCGCCTTACGCAGCAAGAAGCAGAACAACATCGTCCTGCACTTTTTGAAGATCGGAAAACTCTTTTTACCGAACGTGTGTTTGCTCATGATCCAGACACCCATACCAATTTTGAGTTTCGTGACGCAGACAAGGTCTATGCAATGGCGTATCATCTTGCAAGAAAAATTAAACGTGAGATTGACCGCTATAGAATTCCTCACGAAGTCGTGAGCGTCTGGCGCGGAGGAGCTCCTGTTGGTGCCGTGGTTGCCGAAACCTTAAAATATTTTGGATACGATCTTCCTCATCATCATGTTCTGAAGGCTGAATCGTATACCGATCGGGCGAGCGGAAGTCTTGAAATTAAAGGATTTTCCGCTCTTGCATCAAAACTACGAAAAGGCCAGACGATTTTGTTGATCGATGAGCTCATGGATTCGGGGCAGACCTTAGGCATACTCAAACAAGAATTTCAAAAAGTTGTTGGAAAAGAAGGACGTGTCTATCTTGCAGTTATAGATTGGAAATCAGCTAAGAATGAAACAGGAAAAACTTTTGGTGATTATGGTTTTGTTCCTTATACTGAACCAGAATTTTATCTTAACATGACAACGCGATGGATTGTCGCACCGCATGAGTTAGAACCAGAGGTTGTTCCACGCCCTTTGCTGGAGAAACATCATTTTCTTGCGAAGTATCTTCCTGAATCACGTGTCTAGGTCTATCTGGATCTAAAGTCTATATCGGTCTAGGATCGAAACACATCTCCAGCCTTCTTTTTGCATTGATTTTCTTTAGATATTCAGCAACAGCAGGAGAAACCATAAACTCCCAGGGTTTTCCTTCAACGATTCTCATGCGAATCTCTGTTCCGACATAATCACCGATGCGCTGGCAGGTTTTGGTTTGGCAGCCTTTTGCAGTAAACAAATCGTTCAGCATCTTATTTTCTGCAGTAAAGACTATCTGGAAATCTCCGACCTGCTCTTTGATGTGGTCAGCATACTTTTCATGCCAGAGAATATCGGGTACTGGAAACACCTGCACCTTGTCAGCAAGTTTTGCTTCTTCTAATGCCGTGTAAATCATGGCTTTCCGTTCTTCTGCATCAAAGGGATTTTCTTTGGTTCCTTTGTGCTGTGCGCTTCCTACAACAATTTTGAGCTGGTCCACTTCTTTGAGAATGTCTTTAATAACAGCAAGATGTCCATTATGAAAGGGTTGAAATCTTCCAATATATAATCCGATTGTTCTCATAGGAAGCACCATACGATGTTCGTGGCAGTAGTACTGTTCGGGATCTCGTTCCCAGCCTGTTTTTGAGAGCTCTTTCTCACAGAGCGCACAGCGTAGCACACAGCGCAAAACCACGATCAGCACCTCTACAAGAGCAAGAACCAAGGTGTATTTTTAAGCTTTTGGGAAGGTATTTAATGTTTTGATCTTTTTGTTGGTATATGGGAGATGCATCTGTTGAGCATATCACCGGTCAATTTTTGTATGATCTTCTCAATGCGCCGCGCATACGAAGAAAATTTGCTCGTGCGATTCGCTTTACCTCCCAAACAAACTGGGAGGCAGGATTTGAAGTTTATCGCGAATTTGGTAAAGGCACGATCGTCTACCGGCTGGTAAAGGGAGATAATCGGCGTCTTTTAACAGCCCCTGAAGTTCCTTACAGGCATGGAGTCTATGATCTTTTTAATGTTCACACTCACCCCCTGGGTGACGAACCAAGACCCAGTGCAGAAGATCTTGCTTATCTCAAATTCTGTTATGATGGTACAAAGAAATACGCAGATGTTTCTGTGAATCCTGTTGGGGGCATTCTTTATCCTTTCAAAGATCCACGACTTTTTTCTTTAGTCTTATACCAGTTCAAGGATCCTGAAGAACCTCCTGAAAAACTTGATGAACTCCGCGCACTTGAGAAACGCATTGCAGAACTGCAAGATTCTCGTCAAGATGATTCTTTACTTCATATTTTTGAGCGTGCAGATGATAATATGGCTGATCACTTCTTTCATCGATATCTTCGTCTAGGCGCTTTATTTTATCGCTTTCGTGGCAAGACTCCTGTTCTTGATCCGATAGCAACAGATTTTCTTTCAGAACAAGAGAACACTACTACTCCAAGCGTTCTGCTTGACGCATTTTCTTTTTCTGCACACTTGTTGGACAAAGAGATCTAAGTTAACACATCCATCACTGCATTTCCGAGGGTGCCAAAGAACACCTGCACCTTCTGCCAGAAATTCAGATTTTCCAACACAATCACTTTCTCTGCAGTAACAACAAAGCTATCTTTCTTTTCTCCTTCATATATCACTTTCACTTGCACCGTATTTTCTCCTGATGCGAGATCATTTCCTACATATTCGATTTGGAATGGCTGGTCAGCAATCAGCTCATCAATCGTAAACTCTTTTTCCACATGATTTGCTTCTATTTTCACCACAAGTTTTTTGGGATTTGCTGTGGAAGCTTTTTTCAAACCAAACGTGATGACATAATTTTCATCATAGTTGACGTGTTCAGGGAGCATCAGATTTTCAATCAGCACAACCGGCTTATCCAGCACCGAAAGTTCGAGTGTTGCTTCTTCTTCTATCTTGGGATTTTCACTGGTTGCCGTAATCACCAGTTCTTGTTTGCCCGGTGTCTGCGTTTTTCCTTGATACACCAACTGAACACTTTTGGATTGTGTAATTCCTATTTCTTCCCTTTTACACTGCTGCTGTTCAAGGCACACATTAAGGCTTTGCAAAAGCGTATTCCCTTGATTCGTTACGATGCAGATAATCATCGTTTCTTCTCCGACGTACAGCGAAGCATCTCTGCTTTTGCATTGCATGGAAAGTTCTGATGTTTTTTCTTGAGCAGGGCCTTGTTTCAGGGTTTCAAGCTTTTTTTTGACTTTTTCTTCACTAAGCACAAGACCTCCTTCGATTGCCTTGAACATTTTTTTATCGCTGATATTTCCTGTTGTGTAGACAGAGATCGGGAAGGTATAAATAAAATTCTTCTCAAGATCGTCCTGCAATTTAACAATCCAAAAGAGATTTTTCTCTTCCCCCGGTTTTAACAAGACATGCTGTTTTGCGTCTCCCACAATTTCCAGTTTTGTTGTTTTTGCAAGATGCAAGTCAAAGGATTGGTAATAATCGCGCAAGTTCCGTGCTGTTGCTTTGATCAAGTTGTACGAACCAAAACCCACAGCGCCTTTTTCAAGTTCAACATCAATATCCAACTGCTCTTCAACCTCTGGGCCGTATTCTACAATATTGACTTGTGCTGTGAATTCTCCAATGTCCAAATCAATATCTTTTCCACGCCAATTAAAACGAGACGTAATTTTTTCTGCATCCAACGATTCTTTTGAGAAAATGTGGCTCGGGTCAACATATCCATATTCTCCATAGGTTACATCATAGGGAATCCAGCCGTATTCTGGAAAGTATACTTCAGCCCATCCATGCGGTCCCCATTTATTTTGAAACAGGTCTGAATTGGTGTAGGAAATTCCTGCAACGAAACGTACAGGGATCTTGAGCGATCGTAATATTGCCGAAAAGAGAGACGTCAATTCGTCGCATACACCCTCTTTATGTTCCAGAACCCAGGTTGCGGGTTGCGTAGCATCAGCCGTTGCAGTGCTGAGATTATATTGAATATTTTGAGTGACCCATGCTGCAGCTTTATCAACCACCACAACCATGTCATCTTCTCCTTCTGCAAGTTGCGATGCAAGTCGTATGATCGCAGGGTTGCTGTTGATAATCTTTGATAGCTGGGTGTATTGTTGTACCTTTTCTGGGAGGCTCTGAGTCGGAAAAGGAAACGGTACTTTTTTGGTGATGCGCGTCGGGTTGTTATTGACTCTGAGTTTTGTTTTCATTTCTAACTCGAGCGGTATTCCTGCTTCAGGACGGGGCCAGACAAAATTGAGAACATCGCCATCGCGTGTCAACGGTTCTGCTTCAGGAGTATATCTTCGTTCGAGAATTTTTTGGAGTTTTGTTTCCCGCGGAAAGAAATTGATCTCTGCTCCTACTGCTTCCAGCCGTGCTCCCCCATTTTGAGGTTGGATTTTAATTTTTGTTGTGAGGGTGCTGTCAAGAACCAGATACTGGCTGTGATAGATTTTTCGCGAGATGTCTTCTTCTGCGGAGATAAGGGGTATACTCAGAAGGATTAAGAGGAGAACTGAAATACTTTTGGTCATAGTGTCAACGATCGTGAACACTCTTTTTATATATTGCTGTTTTTCTTTCTGTTCTATCGCATTTCCTGTACTTTTATGATGTGCCAGCCGAACTGCGTTTTGACAGGCTTGGAAATTTCTCCGGGTTTCAATGAAAATGCCGCTTGTTCAAATTCCTTTGCCATCTGCCCCCTTCCAAACCAGCCAAGATCTCCACCTTTCTTTTTTGAAGGGCATAATGATTTTTCTTGTGCAATCTGCTCAAACGATTTTCCGTGGGTTACATCAAAGCTTGCCACATGCGCTTCTTGTTCTGTCTTGACCAAAATGTGTGATGCATGGACTTGTTTTACCATCTTTTCATCTCCTGAATTATATAAAAATAACGCCGCAGCCCGGATTACCACATAAGAACCTAAGGTTCTTATCATCTCCTACCAGGGGATTTTCTCGCTAACGCTCGAAAATCAGACTACGAAAAACTACGCCGCAGCCCGGATTTGAACCCAGGACTTACTCACTTCGCTGCGCTCGTTCGTAGTCTGGCTTCAAATCCTTCGCAGCACGGATTCGAAAAGTCGCTTGCGTCTTCTCATTACGCCGCCACTGGGATTTGAACCCAGATATCCTTGCGGAAACAGGATCTTTACGGACCGGCACAGTCATGGGCGGCTGTTGCCTGCGTTAGCAATCCTGCGCAATACCGGATTATGCGATGGCGGCAAGCTTTAATCTACTTTTGAGGCACGATTAATTCTTTATAAATCTTTTCTCACTTTTTCACAAAAACTTTATAAATCAAAAAGGGCAGTTTAGCGCCTAGCTCCTAATTATGGAGAAGATTCTTCCAGCTGTACACTGGAAGAGTCCTTAAACGGTACCAGAAAGGGGTGTTGGATTGCTCGTGCATACCGGTATGCAAATTGGCAGAGACAGTTCTTTTGCTAAACACTATGCCCGAGTTTCTACACTCCTTTACACTTACAAGACCCTTGTTTGAATAAAGAGTGTATCATGGAAAAAAGAAGCGTGATAGGACCCAAAGAACTTATGGGTAGCTTGAAGCATCGTGTGCAAAAGATGCTTCCCTTTTACAGTTCTCAACCATCAAGCAGGCATCATTCTACTCGTGAAAACCGGTGCCAAGGGATGCGCAATGTTGCGGTTGTCAAAGTGAGCAATCCCCAACATAAAACCGAGACGATGCTGATTGTTTCGTTTGCGGTGCTCATTTTTGTCGTGTTCTTTTCTAGTTTTAGCAATACTCCTCCTTTTACAGGAAATGTTGTACAGGATGCGGTGCAAATTAACCAATGCGGATTCAATCGCTGGGAAAACGGCAAAACCCATGTTTTAACACAAGACCTTGTTTTAAGTGCAGGAATTGATTGTTTAAACATTCAAGAAAAACAGGATATTGTTCTTGATTGTCAAGGCCATAGTATTACTACTGATCCTGCAGCAACGTTTCGTCAGCCTCCAAAAGGAATTTATTTGAGCGGTAATCGTCTAACGGTTCGTAATTGTCGTATTGCAAATTTTCCTTGGACAGGCATCAGTATCGTGGGGAATCACACCCTTCTTGAACATAATACCATCGAAAATAACCGTGAAGGTGTTGAAGTTGCAGCGATTCCTGCTCCACGCTTTGGTTTTAGTATTACTTCAACTACACTCCAAAATAATCTGATCCAAAACAATGTTCGTTTTGGCGTTGTCATGAGGGGGTACGACAGTATCGTGCGTGGAAATGTCATCCAAGGGAATGGAAGAACAGGATTAGCACTTGTCGATACTGCAGTGGTCGAGAATACGGTGCTCTGCAATAACAACCGAGAAAATTTACCCGATAAAAAAGATCTTAAGTGTGGTGGCGGAAGCAACAATCCCTCGCAAGGACAAGGAAACTTTATAGGAACGTTGGAGCGTTGTTTCGTACTTAACGCTCTTGCTTGGCCGACTGAATCAGATTATCAAGCGTGCGATCAAGCTCCTCCTCTTTCTCCTGATGTGGGTGTTCCTGTACAGGCTCCTTCGCGGGCTCCCCGCGACGCAGCATGTCCTTCACACCAGAATACCGAATGTCAAGAAGGTTCAGTTTGCAGAAAACTCTTTGTGAGAGGAGATCCTACCCACTGGTCAGGAAGTAAATATTTCTGTAAAGGTCCTATGGCAGATGGCGGAATTTGCGAGCGAAATGACCAATGTGGTGCAGGCAAGAGTTGTGTGAATCAGAGATGTACTGCACCGCAACAACAAGGTCAAGAGCAAGCTCAACAGCAAGAACAACAACCACCGCCTCAGGCTGGCCGTGCGTGTGTGAATAATGCTGACTGTGGCGACGGTTTGCGTTGTCTTTCCCTGATTTGTCAAACAAGAGTGTGCAGTGAGACAGATGGAGGGAATGATCCTGCTGTTCCGGGAGTTATTACACTGGATAATTCGATTACTCCTAATATTGTTTCTCAAGATACCTGTCAAAATGACGCATCGGTTCTCGAGTATTTCTGTTTGCCTAGTCATGAAAGTTCTCGGCAGGTTATGATGTGTCCTGGAGGAAGCACCTGTCAGACCAATGCTGAAGGTGTGGGTGCCTGTGTTGCTCCTGAAGCTCCACCACATCCACCAGTCGAACTTTCTGAAAATGATGCGTGCGGAGAAAATATTCCAACTCCCTGCAGACAAGGTTTGCTTTGTAGAAAGAGCAATCCTGCCAGTCAAACTTTACAATGTCTTCTCCCTTCGGTGCAAGGCGGATTTTGTGAAAGTACTGATCATTGCAGTGCAGGTTTAACATGTCAAACAGGGCATTGTCTTCCCCCTCCTCAGTGTAGAACTCCGGCAGACGAACAAGCACACGGCGGAGACTGCAACCATTGTGTAAGCATGCCTGAACTCATGCGATATATCGCTGAGTGGAACAATCAAGATCCTGAACAACGGCAACTTTCAGCGATTATGCTGGTTACTCAAGGATATTATGATTCATTAGCTGATCCAGCATGTCAACAAGCATGAAAACAACAACCCATCTTGGAACGAGAACAACACGGATTTTGTTACTGATACTTATACTCCTTTTCTCTTTACCGGTTGTCTTTGCAAATACGGTTGAACGTTCCTTTTCTACACAAACCGTTCAACCACAAACTGAAATAACTGTTACGCTGACGATTGATGTAACCGAAGCACAATTCTACAGCTGGCAAGAAACCGTTCCTGCGGGATGGACGATTGTACGAACCTCTCGAGGGCAAATTGCGGGAAGAACGATTGCCGATGTTGTCTTTGGTGGTGTTCAAGATACAACTGCCGAATATGTTGTTCGATCGCCTGATGCTCTGGGTCCTCATGCTTTCAGAGGAACATACATGTTTAGTGGAATGGCGCAAGAAGTACCGATTGCAGGACCTGATACGGTAACGGTACAAGCTCGCCTTGGTGGTGCGGGTGCTCCTTGTGGCGTTGATGCAGATTGCGGCGCTGATAACTTATTTTGCGTTGACTTTGTGTGCGACTCCTCCCTATGTACTGATACTGATGGGGAGAACTCGCCAATAGTTGCAGGTGTTGCAACCTTGGATAATGAGGTTGCTGTTGATGTTGTTAAAAAGGATGAATGTTTTAATCCTAGTCAGACAAACGAATGGTACTGTCTTTCTCCTGAAGGCGGTTTGGCTAACCTTCATGTTCCTTGTCCTGAAGGAACAACGTGTCAACTCACTGCTGATGGTGTTGCAGTGTGTCGAGCAGCTCCTCCTCCACCCCCACCTGGCGGTGGTTTAGGAACTCTTGATCAAGCGTGTCGTCGTGCTGAACCCAAATGTGATGTGAATCTTGTATGTAATCTAGACAATATTTGTGAAGAAGCACCGCCCCCTGTACATTTCGAAAATGAAGGATGCGGTCCTGATGTTAATGCAGTGTGTGCTGAAAATCTTATTTGCAGGAAAAAAGATATGAGCAAATTAATATTGCAATGTTTGCCCCCTGCTCCGCAAGGCGGATTTTGTGAAGAGACTGATGATTGTACTGCTGGTTTTACCTGCCAAACCAATCATTGTCTTCCTCCTCCAGAAGAAGAACCTGTTCAGTGTGTCGATAGTGATAGCGGTCTTGATACTGCCGTATTGGGTGAAGTGCGTATTGGCGATCTTCCTCCCCTTCCTGACTTTTGCGACGGCAACGATGTGATCGAAGGCGTCTGCATTAATGATGCACATGATTACGATGATGTACGCATTCTTTGTCCGAATGGATGTGAAAATGGAGTGTGTCGAGCAGCTCCGCCTCCACCCCCACCTCCACC
>Ga0209541_10012042_pt1 | contig 13431 bp, 8 predicted proteins | sample RifCSPlowO2_01_FD_184027 | JGI IMG/M metagenome (GOLD analysis project Ga0209541, IMG submission 184027) | Groundwater microbial communities from Rifle, Colorado - Rifle CSP2_plank lowO2_0.1 (SPAdes) (version 2) | ecosystem: Environmental > Aquatic > Deep subsurface > Groundwater | place: Rifle...
CGATACAATATCATCATATATTTTGATGAAGGTTTTCATCTTAGCAAGAGTCCGCCCTAGGCGGGCTCTTTGCATATAATATCAAATTTAGGGAGTTTCGTAATTCAAAGTATTCTAGAATTCTATAGAATTCTAGAATAGATATTTTGGAAAAATTGATATTTAATTTATTTTGTAAGCCCGAGTGAGAAAAGCGGGTTTTTTGTTGCAAATATTTCAAGACAGAGAAGAAGTGAGTAGGTTACCAGAGTACCCAAGGGGTGCTCGGTTTACTCCACGCCGCTCTCTACGGAGAGCTTTGCGGGGTTCATTATCCGTAACCGCCCCGCCTGCCTGCGCAGGCAGGTGCGGACGGATGATGAAAATCGTTCTTTCTTTTGTTCCGTTTTCCAACCCCGGTCGGCATATCCGGGCAAACCAGTCTCGAGTTATGGCTTCGAGACCAACACCAGTTCTGCATCTTGTAGAGATACAGAACGTCGACCTATCAATCAGTCAGTGCCCCTTGCGAGGCTGGCTGCCGACAGTTTTTCACTGAATAAATCCACGAGCAGCTTCCGCTACCCGTGCCTTGTTACGACTTAACCTTTGTCACCGAGCTTACCTTAGGCCCAGCCCCAGTTTTATAAATTTTTCTAAAACTGGGGCTGGGACATCGGGTATTCCCGGCTCCCCTGGTTTGACGGGCAGTGAGTACAAGACTTGAGAACGTATTCACCGCAGTATAGCTGACCTGCGATTACTAGCAATTCCGGCTTCATGGAGTCGAGTTGCAGACTCCAATCCGAACTGGCGCCGGCTTTTGAGATTAGCTCCGGATTGCTCCGTGGCAGCTCTCTGTACCGGCGATTGTATCATGTGTGTAGCCCAGGATATCAAAGGGTCATGCTGACTTGGCGTCATCCTCGCTTCCTTCCATCATAGATGGATAGTCTCCCGTGACACTTGTAACACGGGACGAGGGTTGCGTTCGTTACCCCACTTAAGGGAACAACTCAAGCCACGAACTGACGACAGCCATGCAACACCTGTCCAACCGTCCTTGTGAGACGCGTCACGTTTCTGCGACGCTTCGATTGGATGTCTAACCCTGGTGAGGTTCTTCGTTTAGAGTCGAATTAAACCACATGATCCACTGCTTGTGCAAGTCCCCGTCTATTCCTTTGAGTTTTAATCTTGCGATCGTACTTCCCAGGCGGTGTTCTTAACGCGTTAGCTTCGCCTCTCAGAGGGTCGATACTCCGAAAAGCCAGAACACATCGTTTAGGGCGTGGACTACTGGGGTCTTAAATTGTTACTGCGTAACAATTTCGCAGATTTACGCAGACTGAACGCGGATTTACGCGGACGGTTACGCTTCATGCAAAAAGTTACGAGGATAAATCATTTCTGTTTATCTCTGCACATCGCTATGCAGAACGGACTATATCTTCATCTAGCTCCAATTTTTCAGACTGGAGCTAGAGTTTGGCGTGTAGTCTCTGAGGGAATTGTTCACCATAGATGCGGAACACGAGTAAGCTTTTCTCCGCTTCGAGCTTTCCGTGAAAGTTCAGCTCGAAACAAAGAGCACTCTGTTTGTTTCCATGATCCTCCGTAATACTTCTTGTGCATCTGTTTGCAGTTTTCAACAAACAGGAGCTTGGCGGTTATCTTTGCTTCTTCGTCAGATGGCGCTTCGAACCGGTTACGAAACCGTTCGAGAACACCGCCTCCGGCAACCTTCGCTCTGTTGAATGAATGATGTATTACGTAATGCACCTAACCTCCTTTCAATCTTCCCTGCTGATTGTCCGCACCACACAGATTTTCACTACTTGGACGTCGGACGTCCAAGTGAGTACTGTTGGATTCTCGGATTTTCCAGCATATAGCCAAATTCACCATGTACCGAGCTATGCTCTGGTACTACGGTTTTCAATTCCACATCACTGCGGAAAGAGACATCTTCGCAAGAACGGCACAGAACTTTTCGCGTTTGTCCGCGTCAATTCTGCGCTGTTCCGCGTCTTCATCTAATCCCATTCGCTACCCACGCTTTCGTGCCTCAGTGTCAGAAATATGCCAGCGTACTGCCTTCGCCTTTGGTGTTCCCCATGATATCAACGGATTTCACCCCTACACCATGAGTTCCGTACGCCTCTCATACCCTCTAGTTGTGCCGTTTCCTTTGCGGTCCAGAGGTTAAGCCCCTGGCTTTGACAAAAGACTAACACAACCACCTACGCACCCTTTACGCCCAATAATTCCGGATAACGCTCGGGGCACTCGTATTACCGCTGCTGCTGGCCAATTTGTCTTGTATCGCTACAAGGATCGGACTATATCATCATCCGCTAGCTTAGCGGAGTTCGGCGTCTGATAGAAAAATTTTTTCATTTTCCTATCTCACTCGTTGAGTATTATTTCTTTACACTCTAGAGATCAGTCTCTGAGGGGTCAAGGAATAACAATTTCTTGGCAACTTGTATGCAAAACAATTAAGAATATGTGGTTCGATGAGTCGGAGAAACTCCTCTCTCCCATCTTTCCCGACGTACAATTTCGTGTACTTCGTACCTCTAGATGATGGGGTCTGGATAGACGATGGTATGTGGAATTTTTCTTTCAGTATCTTCTGAAGCAATCGAACGTCTTTGACGCTGAATGCATCCGTACTAAAAGAAAACGAATAATGTGATTTTATTCTATAATCCAATGTGCCATCATCCATGAACCAAACCGCAATCGTTACTGGGGAAGAAATCTGTGTAGCGATGTTTAGTGGAATAATTTTTCTCCCTTTCGGGTAAAACATTTTTCTATATTCCTCAAACTCGCGAACAGATCTGGTACTAAAATACCATTGTCGAGTATCTGGTCTTTGCTTGGGAGGTGTTCTGACTAGATCAGTGAACTGATCGTATAGCCAAAACACATACTCTTTTTTGCGCTCTGCTTGCTTGATTTGCAAACGCGAAGCCTTAAAACCATCAAACTCGAGTGAACCATCACCCAGTAATAAACCTACGAGAATATCTTTTTGTTTTTTAGACAAGACCACAGAACCTCATTATACCCGACTTCCCTGCTGATTGTCTGTGGATCCCAAGAAGGGCAGCACACCACAGAGTTCCAGCATATAAGCCGAATGTTCGAAGAGCCTCACGGCCCTAAGTCGCACCGCGGTAAACACGAATTTTTAATGCTGTTGACTAAACCTTTTTGTACGAGTTTAGCAACCCCTTATTCTCAGGGTACCGTCACACCACCCGAGGGTGGTTTCTTCCCCTGTAAAAGACCTTTACGTCCCGAAGGACTTCATCGGTCACGCGACGTCGCTCGATCAGGCTTTCGCCCATTGTCGAATGTTCTTGACTGCAGCCACCCGTAGGTGTATGGGCCGTGTCTCAGTCCCATCGGTGGGGGTCAGGCTCTCACCTCCCCTAAGCGTCATAGCCTTGGTAGTCCTTTACACTACCAACTAGCTGATACTTCGCAGGCCGCTCCCAAAGCGATAAATCTTTACTGAACAAAGATCCCAACATCCGATGTTGCCATCGCACTCGCCATATTCAGTTCGAGTTACGATGAGCAAACACCGGAAACATCGGATGTTAAAATCTTTGTTCAGACCATCGGGTATTACCCCCGCTTTCGCGGGGCTATTCCCGACTTTGGGGTGCGTACCTACGTGTTACTACCTCGTCCGCCACTCCGGAAACTGGACGCTAGATACTAGAGTCTGGATTATTTCCAATTTTGTTTTAGTTTATGTATCTGTTTGCCAACAATCGTATATTCTGTCAGCAGATGTTCCTTCATTTTATCATCAACTAAACCAACATTGTGTGCGTCTGTAATGTGACTTATCAATTCATCGCAAGAACCGAGAGCCGTACCTAAATACCGCTTAAAGTCATTGGGTGTTTTTCCATACCCTTCTGCGATATTACCATGAATCGAGTTTGCCGCTCGAATCATTTGACTGCCAAGTTCTCGCTGATCTAACAGCGACCAAGTCCTCACCAATCGATAGACGATCGGGAATAACTTTTGTGCCCGTTGATAGACTTCGAGATCACGATAATTTTTCATCACACTCATTGTTGCACTTCCAGCTTCTAGCTTCCAGTGTCCAGTTTCCAGCGTTCGACTTGCATGCCTTATCCACGTCGCCAGCGTTCATCCTGAGCCAGGATCAAACTCTTATATATACACAAAAATCGTTCAGCTTGTGACTGAAAACTCTTGCGTAAGTTGATGGAGACGGAACAAAAGAAAAAACAATTGTTTTACTTCTGTCCCTTCTTTTTCTTTAGCTCAAGAACGTTTAACTTTATCCCGACGCTTCGGTCGGGATCCCGTACCTCCATAGAAATGGAGCGTCGGGACTTACTCTTTCTATTTCACCAATAGCACTTGCGGGCCACGGTGAAATGCTATCTTTTTGTTGCACTAACTATTTAGCTCCGACGTTTCAGTCGGAGCTCCGACCCACGATAATTGTCTTGCCGAGCTCGGCAAGATGTACGTGGCGTCGGAGTTGTCAAAGATCGGTTGTTTGTCCCTTTTGGAACAAAAAACCGTCCAGTACGAACGGTAATGAGTAGTATACAAGAAGGGAAACTGGTGTCAACCCGCGGAGAAGTCTACTATTTCACCTCCACCGTATGCATGTATTCCGGATCGTGTGTCTGGGGCGCCTTCGCCCAGTCGGAAAACTTTGTTGCTAACTCGGCTATCAATCTCCTTCTATCTTTTTCAAGTGGGATTTTGCGGTTTAAAGAAAGAAATTGGTTGCTGTTTTCTGTGTTCTGGGCTTGTAGTTAGGGCTTAAAATGAGAATTTTTACAGCACAACGTATTTTTTAAGAGAATTAAGCCTAACCTGAGGCACGATTCACTAATTTCAGCAACCAATTTTTTCCTTTAACTCGATTTTGCCAAATTGCCTTCTGCACTCAGCAATAACATTGCTCGCTAAAGTATCAAGTAGTTCTGGTTTCCTTTCAAAAGAACTCCGGGTTACAAATTTTTCGGGCATATTTTTAATGCTAACTCTTAATACCCTAAGAGTACTCTCTCTCTCTCTCTGGATTTCAAGCGGAGGTGGGGATAACCAAATAATCGAGGACAATCATTTGTCGGGTTAGTAGTGCTATCCACTAATCGGACGATCGTTCGATTAGTGGATATAAAAGAAATGGTAATCGATTTTGGCGGGCTAGCGTTTTTTCTGTAAACCTTCGGCGATGATGAGCAGGGGCGAGGCGAAAAAGATACTTGAGTAGGTGCCAGCAATAATACCAACAATAAGGAGTAGGGCAAAGTTATGCGTAGCGGCAGGTCCAACGAAAAGAAGCGCGCCAAGTACGATTACTACGGTAAGTGATGTATTGATGGAACGGGCAAATGTTTGGGAGAGACTTTTGCCAACTATTTCAAGGAATGGCTCGCGACCGCTCGAGAGACGCAGATTTTCACGGATACGGTCAAACACGATGATGGTGTCATGAATGGAGAAGCCGAGAATGGCCAGAAGTGCGGTAACGAAAAGAATATCCACTTCCCCACCATTGTAGTATGTCCAGATAGCGTAAAAGCCGGTTGGCACAATAATGTCATGCACAAGCGTACCCACGGCAATTAAGCCATATTTCCAAGAAGCCACCGGCAGAGAGACCTTGCGAAAGGCAAAGGTGATGTAGAGCACAATGAGTAAGATAACGAGGGTTACTCCCCACAAAGCCTTGCGCTTAAGTTCGGAACCGATAACCGGACCGATGGAATCAAAACTTTTTTCGGTCATAATGTATTTTCCATTTGCCGAAAGGGCCGAAAGCACAGCTACACGCTCTTCCGGCTTAAGGTCGCGAGCGCGTAAAACTATGCCGTTATTGTCCGTCTCTTGTAAAACTGTTTGGCCCAAATCTAATTTATTAAGCTCGAGATTAAGCAAGGCAGAGGTGGGGCGCTCTTTGGTGTAAGAAACTTCTAGAATACTACCGCCGGTAAAATCGATGCCGTAATGTAGGCCAAAGTATGCGGCACTTGCGATGGCCATAATAATTAAAGCGAGTGTCAAAATGGTGAACAGTTTGTAGTTTTTTGCGATAAACATGAAATTAAGTTAAAGGTTAAAAATCAAAAGTCAGAAGTACAGGTCAAACGTTTTAAACTTTTTATTTTTCAGTTGTAATTTTGCCTTTTGCATTTTGACTTTTTATTTATTTTCCAAGGCCGTTACTGAACAAGAATTTCATTATCGAATTATCTTTGACATCGAGAGCAAAAAGGGATGTGCGTGTCACGCTAATGGCGGTGAACATTGATACCAAAACACCGAGGCCGAATGTCAGGGCAAAGCCTTTGACCAAGCTAGTGCCGATCCAGAAGAGTACGCTCGCGGTAATGAGGCTCGAGATGTTGGAGTCGCGGATAGACGGCCATGCACGCGAGAATCCTGCGTGTAAGGCTTTATCAATCGGTAAGCCTTTCCCCAGCTCTTCTTTGGTGCGTTCGAAAATTAGAATATTCGCGTCTACGGCCATACCAATAGAAAGAATAAATCCGGCGATACCAGCCGAGGTCAACACCACGCCGAGTTTGAAAATAGAAAGCGAAATAACAACATAAAGACAGAGTGCGACAATGGCAATTACTCCTGGCAAGCGATACCAAAAAAGCAGGAAGAGTGCCAGGGCAATGAATCCGTAAAGTCCTGCCATGAGCCCTGCTTGCAAAGCATCCGCACCGAGCGATGCGCCGATTTTTTGCGTGGAGACGAGAGTAATCGGCACGGGCAAAGCACCGGAATTCAAACGACCAACGAGAAGCTTGGCCTCTTGTGGTGCAAAACCATTACTACCTCCGCTAATCTGGGCGCTGCCAGTGGTAATTTCTTCTTGCACAATCGGCTCGGAAATAGGTACGCCGTCTAGAAATATGGAAACAATTTTGTCGATATTCGCTTTGGTGATATCGGCAAACAATTTCGTGCCCTCGGCATTAAAAGTAAGTAATACTACGGCCCGTCCGGTAGTCTGGTCGAAATTAAGCGCAGCTTTTTCAAGGTAACGTCCGGTAAGTGGTGTGCGAGTATAGAGTTTTTCCATGGTGGCGGCATCTACGCCAGAAAGAGTACTCGAAGCAGATACGCCGAGCGTTTTTCTATACTCATCGAGGATTTTTACCCGCTCTGCATCTGGCTTGGGTAAACGAAAATCGAGTTGTGGCGTAGCGCCGATTAGTGCGATGGCCTGATCAAGATCGGTCACGCCGGGAAGTTCCACGATTAAGCGTTGCGCCGGTGCGCCACCGGCCACAGCCGAGCTCGTTTGTACTTGCACTACCGGTTCGGACACGCCGAAGAGATTGATACGTCGTTCAATTACGTCTCGCAATGCGGTCATGGAATCTTTCACTTCCGTCTGCGCTACTTGTGAAAGATCGGCCTGATAGGTGAGATGCGTCCCTCCGCGCAGGTCAAGTCCGAGCTTGAAAGCGAAGCGCGAAGTATTCGAAATCCCGCCTACTTGAGTGGAATAAACGAACCAGCCCAAAAGTCCGCCAAGAATAAGGAGTCCGAGTGCAATGAGACGTGTTTTCATATGGGATTGGAGTAGCACCTATTCTAAAGCTTGTCGGTACTTTTTTCAAGGCTTTACTAGAAACCGCATATTTCAGTGGGTTTTTCTACCTTGCATTTAAGATACTATAGTATCTTAAATGCAAGGTAGATTAAAAAAGAAATCCCGCGCCAAAACCTGCCTACCAGTAGGCAAGCCGGGGTTCGGGTGTGAGAAGAAGGACCCAAATCTTGCCGGGGCTTGCTCCACCGCTAAGCTAAGGCTGTTGGTGGCACGCGATCGTGCGAGAATTACAATTTATTTTTTTACTTTCATCTCTAACTATCCCTATTTTCTAACGATCGTTAGAAAATAGGGATAGGACTTATTTAGAGAACATTGGGTAGAAATTTTTTGTGGAGTTTTAAGCCAACGAAGCCAATCAAAATACCGATGCAGGCTCCGCCGATGATGTCGATGGGGAAATGGGCGCCGGCGATGATGCGTGAGATGCCTACTATCAAAGCAAGAATGGAAAATAATATTCCAGTTCTCCTTCCAAAAGAAAAAGATACTGTTGCCAAAGCAACCATAAATGTTGTGTGACCTGACGGAAAACTATCAAAACCGTTTTCGGTTATGAGCATTGCAATATTCGTCATAATTAAACTCGGTCGAGGCGCTGATACCAAATGTTTCAAAATATATGTTATTAATTCTGCCACAAAAGGCATGGCTATTAATGAAAGACTCTTTTGTAAATCGTTTTTAAAATAACCTTTCTTCCAAATTACTCCAACTAGTAATACTAGAGAAATCCACCACAAATAATTAGCAGAAAAAATAATAACTGCATCAAATGGTGCTGACTTTCCGGCGAGAGAGTTGAGACAATAAAATAGTTGAAGATTCATCTAATTAGAAGTTAAGGGTTTAAGTAATCAGTAACTGTTGTATTCAAGTTTTTCTTTGATGACAAATGTGTTTGAGAAAAAAATTATTATTTTACTCGCTTTCAAAGACTGACCATTCACTAATTTTAGAATGGTCAGCTCTAAGCGATCCTTTGTTTTTCCCGATCATATTTCCAAATTTAACAGCGTCTTTTTCGGAAATATTGATCGCCACAGACGAGATTATTGGCTCTTTATTTGCTCCAAGACCAACGATAAATTCAACACCTTTCGACCGTAGAAAATCAACTACTTTTTTTGTAAAAGCTTTATTCCCCACCTCTCCACAACTTGTGCCAAAAACCGACAGCTCATCAAGTGGAACTTTTATCAATCCGAAGTCAAAACCCATTTCGGGGTCTACGAGTTCGTATTCTTCAACCCCAGCCATTTTTAACAACTCACTTTTTAATTGCACGGCCATATCAGGCTTTTCTTTTAACCATTTTTCAAAATCGTTTTTAAACCCTAGGATTCTTTCCTCGAGTGCTTTCTCTGGCCCGGTAGAGCCCTGTTCAATAGACATAATTTTAGTGATTATTAATTTGTAAAACTATCGGGACTCCCATAGTGTAATGAGGTTGTGAAATAACATGGCAACCCCGTAAAATTCGCTTCGCCACGAAAAGACTGTTGTCCTCGTGGCACGCTCATCACGAGGCGAGCGGTGGCTTCGATTGATTTGATTGATTATTTCTCTCGCCATAATGTAACCAAGTTATGAAAAAGCATGGCAACCGCCACGGGGCCGACTCCACCCGGTACGGGCGTGAAGAGTTTACATTTCTCGGCACAGGTCGGGTCCGCATCGCCTGCTATTTTGCCTCCTTGCTCACTCGTGCCGGCATCCACAACGATAGCACCGTCAGTAATCATATCAGGCGTAATAAGCCCGGGCGAACCGGCACCGGAAATTATAACCTTGGCTTTTTTGGTCAAGGCGGAAAGATTGGTTGTTTTGCTGTCCGCGATAACCGGCCTTACCCCGCCCTGCTGAAGCCACGTTACCACTGGCTTACCCACCAATTGCCCCTGCCCTATCACAAGAACGGGTGTGTCTTCATTCAACGTAACTCCATTTTCTGACAATATTACTCCAACCGCTGAAACAACCGGTGGCATAATTTCGAGCGTTCCTTCGGCAAATCCCGCAAGAGAACGCGCGGAAAGTACGTCGGGATCTTTCTTCGGCGGAATGGCGTCAAGTAATACTTTTTGATTTATGTGTTTCGGCACGGGTAGCTGAACAATTATTCCGGCTACATTTTTTTCACCAGCCGAACGTGCCACGAAAGCGATGGCGTCTTTTGTTGAAATGTTTTCGGGAAGCCGTTCAAGACAAATAAGCGCGCCGACACGCTCTGCTATTTTCGATTTGATACCAATAAATTGATTGGTTACGACGTCAGAACCAAACTGTATGACAACAAGTAGTGGTGCAGGCTTCTTACTTCCCGCGTGCGTGACACGTTTTTTAATTTGTTCAATATACTTGCCAGCTATAGCTCTACCGTCAATAATCATTGTGATCTATCATACGACACTTGACGACAAAATAAAACTGAGTAGTATATAGCGTGGATTCTGCGTGGGCATAGTTCAATAGGTAGAACATCCTGCCCCGGCAGGAAGACTTGCAGGGGTTCGAGTCTCCTGCGCCCACACCAATGGCATTATTTAATGCGCTCGTAGCTCAGTAGGCAGAGCACCTGATATTCTAAATCAGGAGGTAGCAGGTTCGAATCCTGTCGGGCGCACGCCATCACATTTGTCCCCCGTAGAGCCCGCAGAAAACGGGCCACGGGACAAAGCAATCGGTGACGTCAGGTCATACTGTCAAGACTCCTCACGGAATAGTCCGTCTTGAAAGGAAGCCTGACGCCACCGAACTTCTTTCGGTCCGATTCCCATCGGGCCGTTTTTTATACGCGTACGTCAGTTTTCGTCCTGTACTAACTCACAATTTTTCCGTGGGAAAATAGTTAGATGCCTGTTTTAGATAACAATGTTTTGATCGTTTTCAGCGCAATTTTCAAATCAAGAATAAGCGAACGATTTTTCATGTAATAGAGATCGTAGGTCAGCTTGCGTCGTGTAGTATCAAGATCATAGGCCGGCTCGGTGAAGAGTATTTGCGCCCAACCCGAAAGACCCGGGGCGACCATGTGACGCACGTTGTAATATGGGATGGCTTCGCTGTACTGTGTTGCAAAATGCGGTAATTCAGGTCGAGGTCCTATTAAGCTAAGATCGCCTTCTAATACATTCCACAATTGGGGTAATTCATCGATACGCGACTTGCGCAAAAAATTTCCCACTCGAGTAATGCGCGGATCGTTTTTTACCGTTGGTTTATTTTTATCATCCGAACACATAGTACGAAACTTGTGGATACGTATAAACTTACCGTTTTTGCCCACACGCTCTTGTGAGATAAAGAGTGGGCCACCGTCATCGAGCTTAATAGCCAAATACACGAATGGATAAAAAACGAGAGATAATACAAAAAGAGTTCCCGCAATAATTACATCCATACCGCGTTTCAACACCGTGTACATTCGTTTTGGTTCGTAGGAAAGGTACTTCACGATCCATGAATCGTCAATTTCCGGAAGACTGACGGTGTTGGTCACTTCTTCGTAGAGCGTGGGGGCATCAATGCAATACAAATCCGAGAAAAGTAATTTTGCAATTGCTCCCCCTTTTTCCGTAGTATGCTCGTAAGCCTGAGTATTGAGAATAGCTATTTGCGCGTCATGCTCTTTGCTCAACTCGATTAACTTTGTTGGGGAGGGTACTTTATCGACAGTATGCACGACCACAAAACGATACTCGGGATTACGAACAAAGATTTGGCGCAAATTACGTACGCTTTCACTAGCACCGACCAATATTACTCGAATAAATTCCGCGCGATAGATTGTTCTGGAAACGTATAACCGCCAGCCAAAAACTAGAACGGTGGAGACGATGAGATTAAGAAAAAGCGTGGTCTTCGGCGTAATACTGTAACTGTCACCAACGCCTACAAAAAAATAAAAAAAGACAAGGGCTACTAAAATGTTCGTGAATTGAGCACGAATAATACTATTAACTAAATATTTGCGAAAAAGAATCGTTTTACGATTATATAAATCGGCAATATAGAAGACCAGGGTCCACGCGAGAAAAACGGGGACATAGGCCGTCAGACATATCCAAAAAAGCCTTGCTTCCGGCACACCTAAAAAACGTATGGCAAGCGTAAGCCACAGAGCAATAATGAAGAATATTATGTCGCCCAAAAAGAGAAAGAGGGCGTCCCGCATACCACCGATAATCATATAGTAGGTTATATATTACAAAATATGGGTAATTTATCAACCCCAAGGCTGTAAACGAAACAATGCTTTATGTTTCCCTATGGTTGCATTTACGGTACTATAGTATCGTAAATGCAACCGCCATTTTAAACTCTAAGACTGGCTGGATTTCTTGGTTTCATAATGTGCTCCAAAAGTGTTATATTCTCTACAATTACCATGAAAAGGAAGCTTTTTTTTCTCATCACAAAAAGTAATTGGGGCGGGGCACAACGCTACGTGTATGATCTCGCTACCCACATGCCGGAGAATCTATATGACATCACCGTAGTCCTCGGCGCCCCACGCGTCGGTAGCACAGAGGGTGGCAAGGGAGTCTTGCTTGAACGTCTGCATAAGAAAAATATCCGCACCATAACCATCGCAGAGTTGGCACGAGACATAAATCTCTGGGAAGAAATAATAGTTTTCTGGAAACTGCTTCGCTTGTTCTCTCGAGAGCGACCGGATATTATTCATACCAATAGTTCCAAGATGGGTGGGTTGGCTACCGTGGCCGGCCGAATTGTTTTTATTCGTCGTGTAATCTTCACTGTACACGGCTGGCCATTCCAAGAAGAGCGCACGGGCTGGCAGAAAAGTTTAATTCGTTTCTTTTCATGGCTTACGGTCATATTCGCGCACAAAACTATTGTCATCGGTGAACATGATTTCGCCTTAGGACAAACACTTCCGCTGGTAGGGAAAAAATTAGCGCACATCGGCAACGGCATTGAACCACACGGAATGCTAAGTCGCGCTGACACGCGTAGCATTATCGCTCAGCATATTACTGACACTGGCGGACATCCCCCACCGATTGATGGCACTTGGATCGGAACTATCGCCGAACTGACTGGAAATAAAGGGCACCTGTACGCTATCCGAGGATTTGCCGGGGCACGCACCCATTTCAACAAAATGTATTATTTTATTTTTGGTGGCGGGAGCGAGCGGGAGGGGTTGGAAGAGCTCATTGAATCACTGGGGCTTTCAGGAAAGGTATTTCTGCTCGGTTTTGTGCCAAATGTCGCTCATATGCTTCCAGCTTTTGATATCGTACTTCTTGCCTCAGTCAAAGAGGGTCTACCTTACGTTTTGCTTGAGGCCGGATGCGTAGGACTCCCTGTCATTGCCACCTCTGTCGGCGACATACCATCTCTTATCGAAAATTATAGAACTGGTCTTTTGATACCGTCGAAAAATGTCGCGCGTATCGCAGAAAGTTTGGAAAAATTAGGCGGCGACACTATCCTGCGCAATCGTCTCGGCAAGAATCTGAAAACGCACGTGTTCGAAAACTTCTCCCTGAAAAAAATGCTCAAGCAAACTATTTCTCTATATAAAACATAGTCTAATAGTGTCTATTAATTTTTCCGATCGGACGGAATAGTAGACATGCTCCCCAAAGGTCCGACTTTGGGCATTTGTCTTAATATCTATCTCCTTCAGTTTACAATAAACGCTATAGCGTTTATTGTAAACTTTATATTTATATCTATGTTTATATTATGTTAAAAAGTTAAAAAAATGAACCACCCCGCGGCAAGCCGTTCCCTCATTCCGCTTCGCTCCATATCGGCGGGGG
>Ga0209541_10012044_pt1 | contig 13428 bp, 6 predicted proteins | sample RifCSPlowO2_01_FD_184027 | JGI IMG/M metagenome (GOLD analysis project Ga0209541, IMG submission 184027) | Groundwater microbial communities from Rifle, Colorado - Rifle CSP2_plank lowO2_0.1 (SPAdes) (version 2) | ecosystem: Environmental > Aquatic > Deep subsurface > Groundwater | place: Rifle...
TGAAGAACAGGTAACATCTTCAACAATAGCTTTGGCTAAACTCCAAGAAGCGCAAACAAAGGTTGCAGCAACAAAAACGCAAACAGCTTCAGCTCTTACTGCCACAACGCAGGCAAAAACCCAAGCTGAAGGCTTGGTAAAAACAACTTCTACTGATGCGAAAACAGATAAAAGTAAAACGCCAACAAACCTACCAACAGATAAAAAAATTGGAGACACGGAGTATGCTGATCTTGGTACAGACGCTAAGAAAATGATTAATGTCTGCTTTAATGCCGCAAGCAAGTGGGGCACGGAAGAAGCAAGCACAGAAACCGTGCCTAGTAGTGATGATGTAGCGAGAGAGGAGCGCATTCTTCCTGATACATCCAATGGTACGGTAGTGACTGCAAAAGGCAAACAGCCAGAGGGTAGAAGTAGTGAAATATTATTGGCTGAGGCTGCAACAGCTGGTGCAAGCGCTAGCGAACTTAGTTCAAAGTTTGGGGGCGGAGCCTTGACCGAATCAAAGCTTGCGATTGATGATGCAAAAGCATGCGCTATTGAAATGAAGTCTTTCCTATGCGAGGGGGGCACGATTGCCCCGCTGTTTAAGGCATACTGTGAAGCAGCCAAAGTTAAGCTTTTGGCACTCATTGGAGTCGCTCAAGCAAGGAACAATTACGCAAGTACAAAAGTGGCAGTCGCACAAACAGCCAGCACTAGCGCAAGTACTGTTGAAACTAGCGCGAACACTTCAGTAATAGGGAGCATCACTTCTGTTTCAGCGATAACAAGCAGCCCAAACATAACTCCAGCAGCAAAAACAATACTAAAAGCAGCCACAGAACAGTTAACAATTGCCAGCGAGCAAGAAACTGGGCCGGGAGCGCTTACAGCGAGAAACATCTCAACAATTGAGACAGGCGCTGCAACAAAACTCGGGGAAATAAACACTGAAGTTACCGGAAAAATAAATACTGAATTAGAAACTGCCCAAACAAGCGCCGCAACTTTAGAAACTTTGCCTGCTGTAATAACTGCGCTTGAAACTGCCTCAGCGGAAACAGAAAAGCAAATCAAAGAAACAGAAAACATGACCAAACAAGGCGGAGTTTTAAGCGGCCTTAGCCAGGACAATCTTGATGATGCTGTGAATAGGTCAACCAGCGCTGACTCTGCAGTTGGCACAGCAAAGGAATTAGTGAGCAGGGCTAAAGACGCTTTGTCAAGCCCTGAAAAGTTTGCTGCACCAGCAAAAGAAAAGGAAGGCACTGATTGGGGCCCTGTTTTGGGAACTATTGGGGCAATGGTAATGCCTGGAAATCCTGCGTTCTTGGGAGGATTGTTTGGAAAGTCGCCAATCAGCCAGGGATTGGGAGTGTTTTTGGGAAAAACATTCTACAACATGCAAAACCAGGAAACCTTGGAATTCACTACCACAAAGACTGACTTGGAAGTTGGAAGCCTGCAAATGTACAGCCCTAAAGGCGCTCCTGCAAGCGAGATTGGAGTCGGAAGAGTTGGAAGCGCGAGCACTGACAACAGGATTGACAGCAAGCTTTCAGACCAGGCAATAGAGGTAAGGTTTACAAACAACAGCCCTGCAAATGAAGGAACGTTCTTCAAGCTTTTGAAAGTAAATGCCGAAAGGCATTATTACAAGGATAAGACCTACAGCATTGATGAAATTAAAGTAAAAAGCAAAGGCGGGTTTTTGGGAAGCCTGTTTGACCAGCCTTCGGAAGGAGACATTGACGCTGACGAAGTGGATTTGGAAGAGGAAGAGGACTCTCCATCAGATGCCTCGCAATACTTCATGGTGCAGTTTAACGCAATAAGCCCTGAAGACATAGTGCAGGACACTATTCCGGAAATCAACGTTGACTGCGCTTCATTCATGCCTCCAGGAATCCAAGGAAACACTGATGTTATAGCAGCTCCGAAAATGCTCTTCAGCTGGAGCTGGAATTCAATAGAGTCTGACACCTGCGATGAGGAAAACCCTAATGCGATGTTTTGCGATGGAGTGCAGTTCAGCATTGCATTATTGAAAAAAATAGAGCTAGTGAAGGAATTCCTGGCAAGCAATACTCTCCAATGCCCTTCAGGGACTGAAGCAATGGGAACTAAAGAAAACGTTATCGGAGAGGACAATATCGGAATCTCAAAAATCTACTCTGACGTTGTTGCAAGGAGCGGAATTGCAGACGTTAATGTTGTAGTGGAGATAGAAAACACCACTCCGGGAAATGTAAGCACGGCTCTTACAGTGACTGTTGTAAATTCCAACACTCTAGCAGCACTGCCTGCATGCACTAAAACAGTGAACGTTGTAAGCAAGTCTGTTATTGGCTGCGAGTTTTCGGGCCTGGCGCAGGATAATACAACGTACACCGTTGTTGCAAGGATTGAGCCTGAAATAGCAGGCTGTGCAATAGAAAACTGCAACAGATTGACGCAGGACGATGTTATAGAAACAGCATTTGCTGTCTCGCAAAGGCCTTTGCTGCAGGACTGCGAGCCTTACAATACTTCAAGGCTTGAGGCTTTCATTAATAGCACGGAAAAGCAGGGAGAAAGCCTTACCTACCCTCAAGGCTTGAGCAAAGGGGAATTCTTGAAAAACCTGAAATTCAACGTTTACTTGATACAGGACAGGTTTGCTCCGGACCTGCAGTCAGACTTTGATGATTATTACAGGAACATTGCATTTGCGCAAACTCCTGCATGGTATAAGGGAGGAGATGAAGGTCCAGGGCTTGGGGAAATTTTCAAAGACTTTAAAGTTTTCAGGATTGGAGGCACAGACTTTGAAAGCGTTCCAAGCATTGGGTACTTGCTTTCATCTCCAGGCCTGTATGAGGGAAGCATTGAGATAGAGTTTGATAATGCAGAATGGCAATTCTTCACTAACGGACAGGCTGATGTGAAAGCATTGGTAAAGTTGAGAAAGTCCGGAACACAGCCTCTTCCAATCTCTCCATTCTATTACTTGGCGTTTGACGGAGCTGTTGGAACTCTTGGAACAGAGGCTGGAAGGATTAATTACGGCTTGAATTATTTAGGAGAGCCGTTGCAGATTGTTTCAGGAGCTGAAGCGTTAAGGGCTGTAGGGCATACCGGAAGCCCTTACTCAGCAAACGCTTTCTTGAATACTGAAACAGTCTCAAGCTTCAAGGCTGTTAATGTTGACAGGAGAGGACAGATTTTGAGCGTGAAGAGAAACAATGACGGCTCTTTCAGGTTAGTGCTCTCTCCAAGCTATGCGACTCCTGCAATTTTGAAAATTTCAAACAATTCTGGAGAGGCCTGCGCTTCATACAATTTTGGCATTAACGGAGTTGACACCTACACAGGCATGGAGAGCAATCTCTGGTGGGGAGTTGGAGAGAATTGCAGGGACTTTTATGACGCTTTTGTGATTGAAAAATTCCAGAATGGAGTGCCAGACATTAGCAACCAGACAACAGGCGCCTGGGGAACTAGATGCGGAAGCGCGCAAACTCCAGTGTATGGTTTGGAATGGCCTGACACGCAGCAGAATTATGGAAACGTTTTCCTGAAGACAATATTCTACACGCCTCAAGGAGGCCAGAACACAGTGAATATTGTAATGTCAAGCGATGATGCAGAATTCTGGCCTGTTGGTTCAGACGGCAAGGTCAATATTCCGTTGAACGGAGTCGGGGCTTCAGCAACTATCCTGGAATCTGTTGCTGAAATTGTAGAGTTAGTGAAGCAAAGGCAGGTTTGCGTCAGCGGAGAGAGCGTTGAGCAGACTTTCTGGTGGAATCCGACTCCGGTAATGAATGCCTTGGCTGACAAGGAAGCAAAGGCAGAAACCGATTGCATAAAGTAATCTTTTCCTTCACGCTTTAAAGCTTCAAAAACGCTTTTACAAAGATTTTAATACTTTGATTGAGTAATTTAAGTCAAAGCAAAGAATTTTTGGAAGGCAAAAGCAATGGGGATTGCAGACTTTTATTACAGGATTGCTGACTGGCTTGAAGGCAAGGGAATTCCTCCAAAGGCTTTTTTTGCAGCAGTTGCAATCGTTATAATAGCTGTTGTTTTATTGCTTGTCCTGCCCTTAATCTCCCCGCAAGCTTCAGAACTTGTTGTTATAGTAAAGGACGAGAGAGCCCAGCTTATTCCAGGGCAGGAGATAAGGCTTGTTTTTGAAGACAAGAGCAGCGAAACCATTACAACAAATGCCAATGGGAAAGCCAGCAGTTCAAAAGCAAGGCTTGGCGAGAAAGTAAAAGTATTGATTGACAGGCAAGGCTTTGACTCAATTTCTGAAACAGTTATCTTAGACAAGGCAAAAGTTGAAAAAACATTTGTCCTGAAAAGGCCGATAGTGCTGGCGCCAACGCGCATTAACTTGTTCGTTGCAGACTCCACTGGCGCAAGCCTTGAAGGAAAGGAAGTGACCATAACGCTTTCCTGCCCTTTAAACCCTTCAGTGCAGTTAAGCCCTGGCATTATTAAAACAACCAATGCAAGCGCTGTCATTGAAGTTCCTAAAGAATGCCCCTTGGTTTATGCGGATGTCAGCGCGCAAGGCTTTAGCACAAAAACCGGCTTGCGGCTTTCCCAAAGCGAGCTTACGATAACTCTTGAGGAAGTGCAGGTTCCGAAAGGAAAAGTGATAGTGAGGATTTTAAATGAAAGCAATGAGCCTGCAAGGGAGGCGTTCAGCGTTTCACTATACGCAGGAGACACTGAGATTGCAAGCAGAGAGAGCGCTGACGGCATTGCGGAGTTTGAAAGCGTTGAAAAGCAAGAGTATTACGCAATAGTGACTGATAGTGCTGGAAGGTTTGAAAGCGCAAGAACAAATACAGCAAGGCTTTCAGGAGAGCAGATAACCTTGAAGGCAACAGTGAAAAGGCAAACCAAGGGAACGCTTTCATTAAAAGTATTGGATGCCGCAAGCAATGCAAGAGTGGAAAACGCAAAAGTAAAACTGCTTGATTCTTCAGGCAGCGTTGCTGCAAGCGTTATCACAGACTCAAACTCTGACAAGAACATCGCGCTCTTTGATTACGGAACTTTCACTATTCAAGTGCTGCATGATGATTATCTGGCTTTTGAGGAAAAGGCAGAATTCAAAACACAAACTGCCTCTTTTACTGCAAGGCTTGAAAAATGCGTTGAAACAGCAGCAAACTGCGGAAAGCTTGAAGCCTTGGTGATAGACGAGGACAATCTTGCAGTAGAAAATGCCGAAGTAAGCGTTTACAATTCTGAAACCCAACTGCTCGCTCCAGTGCTGCCAAAAACAACTGATGTTAATGGAGTTGCAAAGTTTGCAAACCTGAAAAAGGGAAGGTATTTTTTGAGGGCTGTGAAATACCCTGCTGAAAAAAAAGATTCTGGCAATGCTTTTGAACTAGACCCTAAAGCTTTGAAAAAGCAAACAATCAGAATGGAGATTGGGACTGGAATCGTGAAAGTAATAGTGAAGGATGAGGAAAACCAGCCAATACCTAATGCCTTGGTTGAGTTCAGGACTGATTCTGGAAAAGAATGCCCTAAAGCAAATGGAGAAGCGTGCTCTTTAGAGACTGATGCTGTTGAAGGAAAAGCAGAGTACGCTTTCAAGGCAGACAAGAAAGTGTATGCGATAATAAGCAAGGAAGGATTTTCAAGCTTTACAACATCCTCAAGGCAAGTTCTGAAAGCCCAGACCTTGACTTTAGAGGCAGGCCTGCGCAAGACAATTCCAGGAGACAAGCCGGACATTAGAATAGTGGGGTTTTTCGGGCTGGATGGAACAACAAGAAAGAATGAGTTAAAAGCAGGCCAAAGGTATATTGCGAGAATAAAGCTTGATATTCCTGAAGGACTAGAGCCTGAAAAAGCAGGCTTTTTCATAATGGCAGGAAGGAAGGAAAAAGGCAGCCTTTTAGAGAACGACTTGCTTTATTTCAGGAATTTGCAAGCCCCTGAAACAATCGCAGTAAAAGGAACTTCCTGGAATCCGACTGACGGAATGGACCTTGACCTGAATCCAGACAATCTCACAAACTCTGATTTCAAATGGGCAGAAGTTTCAATAAAAAACCCGAAAGCAAACGCGACATACTTTATTGACGCTGAAGTGAAAGTGAGAGAGAATGTCACAGCAGGCCAGGAGCTCTTGCTTCACTACAGGGCTTGGGTGGAAAACTCAAGCGGAGAAATTATCAGAAGCCCTTTTGACTCAAGGCTTGGAACTGCATTGGAGACAGAAAGCGTGCAAAGCCTTTACGCACTGCCTGAAACCCAGCCATACTACGAGGGAAAGCACGCATTATGCGAGGACGAGAGCGGATTCTGCTATTACAACGAGAGAGTATACGATGAAAGCGAAGGCTTGAACATCCAAGAGCCTTACGATTTGAAAGTATTCCAGGCGTACACCTTCACTTTTGAAATCTCGAATATCTCAAAAAAAGTTTACGGAGCAAACAACAACGCGCGCTTCCAGCTGAAAAATTCAGACAATAGCGGAGCAACGCTAAGCGATGTCCTGCAAATCCTTGATTATGAATTCACAAACGCAAACAACTCCCCAGCCTCACAGGAAGGCCTGAATGCTTTTGAAATTCCGGAACAGCAGGTGTTAGAACTTTCGGAAAACAAAACACTGAAAGTGCGCTTGAGATTCCAGCCGAAAAAAGCAGAAAGCTCTACATTCTATATTAGGATTATTGCTGACAGCGAGACAGTTTTTGAGAGAGAAGTTATGTTTTCAGTTAACGCGGAGGATGAGCTTTCACTGTCTCTAGAGCCTGACTTTCTCGGAGCATTCATAAGAAATGACTTTAACGCAATAGTGGTCAATCAGGAAAATATTGAGCAGGAGAACGCGACAGTTAGAGTCACAAGGATTTCTCCTGACAGGATTGAGACAGTTATTGGGGAAAAGAAAACAAGCAGGCTTGGAAGCGCTTCCTTTAGCATTCCTTCAAGCAGTCCAGGCACTTCAATAAGGATAGAAGCAGAGAAGGAAGGCTTTGAAGGCGCGATTCTTGAAAGAAAGATTGACGAGAACATCCTTGTCTTTGACCCTGAAGAATTAGAGGCAAGGCTTGACTTGAAGGGAAGGAAAAGCCAGGAGCTTCTTACAACAGCGGAAAACAAGGTTCCTATAAGCCTTGTAATCAGCAACGCCCGCATTACAGGAAACTTCGGAGGCTATCTTGACGAGGACTTGATGAACAATTTCCTCGCGCAATTCATTGGAAACCTTTCCTTTGCCCCAAATGACTCTAAAGTGATAACAGTAAAGGCTGCAATCTCTCCAAGCGCTTTGCTGGAAAAAGAGGTTAAGGTTTCAGGCTTCGTGCATCTTGAAGCAACAAGCCCAGAGCTTGGAAAGAAATGGGCATTCAACATTCCATTAAAGGCAGAGATTGGATTAGGAGGCAATGTTGACGAGACAGGATGCCTTGGAATAAGCCTTAAAGAATGGAAAACCCTTACTCAAGAAAATTTGACAAGCAAGGAATTCTACATAGCAAACAACTGCGCTGTTGAAGGAAACGACATTGAGGTAAAGTTTTTGAAGGCAAGGCTGAAGTGGATTTCAAACCCTATCGGGAACGTGCAAATAAATGTCGTTGACCCTGAAACTGGAAGCAGCGCTTCGGAAATCTTGAGGGACAATGACTGGATTACCTTGTTTGACACTTTAAGGCCTGTTGAGGAGAGAGAGTATTACGCAATCATCAGCTTTGCCCCAAGCTCCGGGCATTTGAACGAGGAGGCAAAGTTCAAGGTAGAGTTTGATGCCGTAACTCTCACAGATTCTGGAGCTAAAAGTGTTGGGGCAAGCAATCCGATAAATGCTGAAATTTTAGTGACAACTCTCTCGCAATGCGTAGAGTTTGAGCCAGGCTCTGACACTGGAATAAGGATTGGAAGGGATGAAGAAGAAAAAACTTTCAGCGTAAGCACTGCAAACTGCAAGAACGTTCCAGTGCAATTGCGCTTCTGCCAGGATTCTGCAGGCAATGCAAACTGCAAGGGAGGCACAAGCCTTGGAGGAATTGAGGTTTCGCCTTGGACAACAAGCAGCCTGAAAGAGGCAAGCAAGGAAATTACTGTAAGAAGGCAGAGCGTTGACGGATTGTACGGAATTACAGTAGAGGCTAAAGTGCCTGGAAGAAGCTGGCAAAAAATTGCCACTTATGATGTTATAGTAGAACCAAAGGACGGCAAGTACTTCACTCTAGACAAGTACGGCTTCATAATGCTTGGAAAAGACGCCAAAGACTCAACAGTATTGTTCAACGAAATGCTGCAGGAAAGCGTTACAGTAAACACAACAGACTGCGATTATTCAGAAGCAGCAAGCAGTTCAGACTTTGTAGGAGCAGCACTGGCAGGAACTATCGGAACACTACTCACTAGCAAAGTCACTATCGCAACTACAGCAAAAGGATTTTTGGGATTGGGGGGCGGTACTACTACTGAAACAGGCCATGTCCTGTCAATGTCGTTTAAAACTGGCTCAACTTTAGGAGACCCTAATGTCGCAACTGAAAGCCTCAGCTCTTTAGGAAGCAACGGTAAAGGAATGTTTGGCGGAATGCCAATTGTTGGAATAATAATTGGCGCGGCTTTAGGTTATGCTACTGGAGGCTTTGAAGGAGCTGTTGTAGGAGCTGCTTCAGCAGTTGTTGCATGGGCAGCGTACGTTGCATGCGGAGATGGAATTTGGGGGCTTGCGTGCAGCCTTGTGGCAGGCATGATGACCTCGTTTTTAGGCTCTTTCCTTGGGGGAGGCGAGCCAGAATGCACTGACATTCAGGTTGATTTGGCAGATTACGTAATAAATTTGAAAGGAGTAGACAACAATTCTGGAGTTGTAATTGCTTCTGATGCGCAGCCTTTAGCGCTTGAAAAATACCAGCAAGAGATAAGCCCTGAATGGAATCTGGAAGTCAGCGATGTTTATTTGGATAGCAGTTCTACTAGCGGCGACATTCAAGAGGCAGGGATTGTTTTCACAAACAACGGAATTGAAAAAGAAGAGCCGTTGTACGATATTCTGACTGTAAGGGCAACAGAGCACATTCACGGAGACGCAACGCACGAGGATGCTGAAGTCACTTGTGATGACAGCGATTACGGAAACCTGAACATTAAATGCGAGGAAACAACGCAAACCTACGCTCAAAGATTCCATGTAAGGTTCAAAACCAAGGAAACAAGGCAGCAGCTTCCTAAAATACAGTTTGACACTCTAGACTGTTCCACAAGCACTTTGATGGGAAGGACTGGAGAAGGAGCTCTCCCAAAAGTAAAGCTTGACTGGAGCTGGATTACAGGAAAGGGAATTGATTACGACAGCTGTGATGCAGACAATCCAAAAGGCGTTTACTGCGATGCAACGCAATTCTCTATTGCGTTCACTAAAAGAATGCATTTTTTCGACGAGTTCTTGAGGAAAAACTCTTACTTTGAAAACGTCTGCCCTGAAACAATCTCAAGCCTTGCTGAAAGCGGATTGCAGGCTTCAATGGTTGACGGAAATGCAGACGTTACAGCAGGAGGCAGGATTCTTGATACAAACCAAGCGTACATAAAGTCAGTGTTCAGGGAGGCTTTGAGCACAAGCCAAAGCAATATTGCTGTAACTATCTCAAACAACACTGGCCAGAATGCAATAGTGAATCTTTCGCTCGCTGTAAACTTTACTAACGGAACTTTTGGCGGAACCTGCAGTTTGCAAAACATCAGCATTTCCCCGTTCTCCCAGGCAGTGAAGGAATGCCCGATGAACCTTGCTGCCGGAGGCTATGTTGGAGAGGCAAGCTTGAGCGCTGCTGCAGGAAACAATGCGGGAATTGACGCTAATGTCTTCAGGAACGCTTTCTTCATCCTTGAAACAAACCCAGATGTTGAAGCCTTGATTGAAGCTTTGGGATGCGACATTGAAAGGACAACAGACATTGCTACTGGAAAGCCTGTGATTGAAAAGTTTGTTGAAGCAGCAGGGAATGTAAGCTGGACTCAAGCGATTCCAGACCTGAATGCCTTAAGAAAACTATTGCATTATGATGCGCTTCTAATGAAGGATGCGTTCTCGATGGATTTCAGGAAAGACTTTGTGAATTATTATGAAACCCAAAGCCTTGCTGATGCCTCGCAATTCTTCAAGGACAACACTACTGGATTCAAGAAATACTTGCTTGACGATAACCAATTACAGTTCACAAACAAGTATTTTGATTCTGAAAAAATCTGGGCTTCTGGAAGGTACAGGATTGATGTGGGAGCATACTTTGCGGACGATTGGAGGCTGTTTGATGGCAATGGAAACGCAAAAGCAGCAGTTGGAGTCAGCTTTTACCTTATTAAAGAGCCTTCTCCAAGCTCTCCGTTCTACAGCATGCCGTTGAACGGGCAGATTGGATTAGAGGGAGATTCATACAACAGGCAAGGGTACGGAAGCAGCTTCCAGAACCAGGACGATATAGTGCTTATTGATAATTCCCCAACTCCTGCAAGAACAAGCCCTGATGCTGGAAGCAATGCGATTGCTGCGGTAAAAACAAGGGTTGAAAGCAATCTCAAAAACTTGAACAATGACCTGACAAGGAGAGGAAATCTGTTAAGCCTTGAGACTAAAGCAAGCAGCGAGAAAGACCTGGAATTTTCACGCAATTTGGCAACTCCAGTAGTTATGAAAATAACAGCAAGCGAGAAAACAAGCGAAAAGTTTTCAGCATTCTATAACGCATTGCAGGGAGGCACTCCAGCAGTTGTTGGAAGCTCGCTTGCGCTATGGAGTGTGGGAGGCAACTGCTATGACTTTTCAGGTCTGCCTTTAATCCAGGTTTTTGACGAAAAGCCTGACAGGAAAGCTACAGCGTTAGACAACATCAATAATTGGGAAACAGCGTACGCTGTAGACTGGGAGAATGTTGAAAAGACTGGCGACAATTTCCTGCGGACTATTTTCTATACTCCAAGCACGCAGCAGCATTACCTGCAGGCAGTGCAGCCTTCAGGCTCCTTAAGCTTCATAAGCCCTGACTCTGAAGGCTCGAGCATTGCTTTGAACGGAATTTCTACAATGCAGAAAAATTCTCTCTCAAGCAATGTCGCAAGTGTTGAAGACATTTTCCAGCTTGTAAGAGACAGCAAGGTTTGCGTCACAAACACTGGAGTAAGAACAAGATTCTGGTGGAATCCAAAAGCTGTTTTCGGCCAGGCAGGAAGCCAGAGAAGCATTTCAGGATTCAGCAACGGTCTGGAAGCCGGAAAGACCTGCATTGGCTGAAACCTGAAGCAGAATGTTTTTTAATCCCAAAACCCTTAATGCTTTTGCAGGTTTTCAACAATGCTTGAGCTCGCGCTATTGGGCATTCTTTCAGACTTCCAGTTCGTGATACAGATTTTCATAATGGTTTCCATAATGAGCTTTGTGCTCAACCATTTAGGCAAGGGACTGCTCGCAATGGTTGTAATACTGGTTGTTTTTTACGTTGTGTTTTTTGTGATTCCAGGGCTTTCGGAAATAGTGTTCATTCTTTACAGCCTTTTAATGATTGGGTTTTCAACTTTGCTGGTTGACTTTTTCTTTATCACAGCATCAGCTCCACAACAGCAACAAGCTCAAGAGGGTGAAAAGCCGGACCTTACAGGGAATGAATTGAGAGAAAAGACAGCGGCAATGGAAAAGGCAAGGCATGCAGGGCATCAAGCAGCAGGAATGCTGCAGAACATGATGAGAAGAGGGCGTTAGGAATGAACTCGCAAGGAAACGTGTTGATTTTCATCCTTATAGCGTTTGCAGTAGTACTCTTGATTCCTCCAGTGATAATAACAATCTTCCCGCCTGCAAAATACCTTTTCGCTCTCATAATGGTTTTCATGGTTTTTTCAACAGTAAGGGCTTACCTTGGGGACGGAATTCCTACATGGATAATCAGCGGAATTCTCATATACTTTCTTGTTTTCAAATACCTGCTTGTCACATCCTCGCTTTGGGTGTTCCAGATATTGCTAGGAGTAGGGTTTGGAAGCGTCATAATGTGGGGTGTGGGGACAAGGTTCAGGTAGGAAGCGCGAAAGGTTTAAACACTTTCAAGAGCTAAAATATATGAGGTAAGAACATGCTGCCATTGCTTGACGTTTGGGGAAATATCTGGATTGCCTTAGCAATTTTCACTTTCGTGTGGATTTTCTCATGGGCTAAAAGCAATTTGGGAAGCGCAAAGCTTGCGGTAATCTTTGCATTAATAATCTCTTATATTACATTTTACACAAATCCTGAATTAATCTGGCTCGGGGTTTTATTGTTCATATTCGCGACTTTCGGAAAGGAAATTTTTGAAAAAATCCAGGTAATAAACAAGTAAGGGGAAAGGAATGGATTATTTCAATCTCTTGATCGGGATTTTGCTCGTATTTCTTGCATTCCAGCTCAAGCAGGACTGGATTGTATTCCTCATAGTGATAGTGCTAATAATTACAATGAAGTCCTTGGCTGGATCTGTTCTATTGATTGCTGTTTCAGTATTCCTTTACTTTTTCGCTGCAGGCTCTTCGTTGAAGGATTTTTTCCTCCCAGTGCTTGGAGTCCTGGTTGCAATTGCAGTAATAGCTCATTTGAAGCAGAAGCAAAAGCCTGCTGAAATGTTTCCTGGAGACGCTTTCGGAAGCTATGGGGGGATGGATGACTTGGGCGGCGGCGGTTATGGAGGCTACGGAGGCCTTGGCGGAGGAGGCTATTAATGCCAAGCCTTCACTTCACTCTATTTGCATTCTTTCTGGTTATCGCAGCAGTGCTTTTCAATACAGGACTGCCAGGAATTGCCTGGGTTTTTCTTGCGGTCTCACTTATTGTGGCTTTTCACTGGCTGTTGCTCAAGGCAAACTCAAAGGCTGGAAGGACTGCTGAAAAGACAAGGAAGGGATTAGAGAAAGAGTGGGACTTGATTGAAAAAGCAAAGCCTTCCGTAGGTACTGGATTAAAGTTTGCTGAGGAAGGCTTTAGGACAGTTGGGAAGAAAGCCGGGGAGGCAATTTTTGCAAAGGATGGGGAAAAGTATTCTGCTCCGCAGCCTATTTCGAGGGTTTCCAAAGGCTCGCAAAACTTCATCAGCGAGTTTTTCAAGATTTTCAAAAAGGCCGAAAAGTAAAAAGCAATTTTAACTGAAAGCACGTGAAAGAACCGGTTGGAAAGTGCAGAGAATGCGATTTTGAGGGTTTTTGGTGTTACTCTTTAGGGCATGTTACTCGGGGCTTGTTTTTAATTTTGAGTAACAATTATGTTACTCTCTTTCTTGTGTTACACGCGGGTTTATAAGCTTATTTGAGTAACATGTTGTTATGGTTTATTTGACAAAAAGCAAGAGAGGAAAAAAAACATACTATTACTTGGCAGAAAACATTACTTTAGCCGACGGAACAAGAAAGGCGTTAAGAAAGTACATTGGAGCT
>Ga0209541_10012045_pt1 | contig 13428 bp, 12 predicted proteins | sample RifCSPlowO2_01_FD_184027 | JGI IMG/M metagenome (GOLD analysis project Ga0209541, IMG submission 184027) | Groundwater microbial communities from Rifle, Colorado - Rifle CSP2_plank lowO2_0.1 (SPAdes) (version 2) | ecosystem: Environmental > Aquatic > Deep subsurface > Groundwater | place...
TGGCGCCCCAAGAAAATAATTAATTTAGGCTGTATAAAATTAAGCTCAGCCAATAGCCATTCCCGACAGGCGATTTTTTCATAATCATCAGGGTCGCGATTCTCGGGTGGGCGGTATTTTACTGTATTAGTTACGTATACATCATCACGCGTCAGTTTTATACTTTCAAGCATGGTGTTTAAAAACTGTCCGGCTCGGCCAATAAATGGTATACCTTGCAAGTCCTCGTCTTTGCCGGGGGCCTCGCCAATAAAGACAATCTCAGCCTTTGGATTACCATGGCCAAAAACTGGCTGGGTGGCTGTAGCCTTTAATTCACACCGGCAAGCCTCATGCTGGGCCTTTTGAAGCTCTAAAAGCTGTGCTTTATGATTCTTTAGCTCCTCGTTCATAGCCTAATTATATGCCCCAAATCCACCTGTTTTGCTATTGACTTTTATATCTAATAGTGCTATACTACAAAAAGATATGAAACAAGTTCTAACTATTATCATGCTTTTTGTAGCAACTAGCATGGTCGCTCAGAACAATACTCCTGAGCCAGTAAGTGTTTATTACCCGAAACAGCAAGCGTTGAGACCAATTGTAAACGTGAGTACACCTCAACCGTCTGTTTATTTTGTACAACATGAAAATGAGGCTTTACCGCAACCGATTTTCAACAATGCCAATCCATCATTGCCACCTGTGCAATCATTTCCAATTCCGGCCTATGAGAATAATGGCCTAACCTGGATTTCGTTGATTACATTTGCTCTGGTTACCGGTATTATCGGATGGCTATGGGGTTTCTTTTTTGGCAGGCGAAGTATTGGTAATAACTTTTTTGAAAACACCTCGTCATTACATTCTACCTCAAAGGTTATCCGGGATACAGCGAATGATGATAAAAAATAAGCTGGTCGCTTAACGACTACCGCTCCAATTAGGGGCGGTTTTTTATATTTAGCCATAAGTCCGACTTATGGCTACTTGGGAGCTTAGCTCCCAAGAGGTATTATTTTATAGAATAAATATAACCGTCACGGGCGCCGAAGAATATTTGGCCGTTCCAGACGGCGGGTGTAGATTCAATACATGAGCCTGAATCTATTTTGTGCTCCCAAACTTTTTCAAAAATGTCATTACTAATATTAAAATTTAAAATTTTACCCTCGCAGGTGCCAATAATTAAATTACTGTCTAAATTATTGTCAATTAATGCAGGCGATGACCAAGCATTTGTACCAATATAAATTGAATTTAAAATTTTGCCGGTATTTGTATCTATCATTAATAAATCACCCGGGTTAGTAGGTACATACAATCTATTATTTTTTATGGCCGGGGTTGCCCAAATGCCACCGGTCATACCACGCTTTTTTGGTACTGAGATTCCCCAAACTATAATGTCTGAATCAGTTGGTGCCTCGCCTTTTGAAATTTTCTCTAAATACTTTTTTGGGTCTAGTTTTAAAATCTGGCCGATTTTTTGACGTTCATTGTTACGTTCGTATTCGCTGGCTGAATATACAAATCCATTTTTATCAGCTACTAATGTTGCGTCAGTATCATCACCAGTCCAAAAATCAAAAGTTATTGGTACAACACTAGAGTCTATATTTTTCTCTATAATTTTTGTGTCAAAACCCATAATTCGCCCGCCTGAATTTGCAATATATATTATGTTGTCAACTAATAGGGGCGAACTTTCAATACTTAAATCATCATCGCCTAATTTATCAATGTAGCCATCGGCATAAGTTGGATATTTAAAAATCTCTGTTGGATTAACCGTAACTTTACCCAAATCATCATAACTTCTATTTAGTTTAATAGCATGAAACCAGCCATTTTCGCTGCCGGTGTATAAAATATCATTTAATATCAAGCCATTTGGGTCCCAGTCGTCGTTCCATACGCCATCAGATTTTTTAGCCTCGATACGCCACAATTCAGTTGGGACTTCGCGGTCAAGGGCGATAATACGATAAAAATTATCGCGTGAACCAGAGTATAAAAGAGGGTAGCCATCAGGATCCATAGTTACTGTGCCCTTAATAATGTCGCCCGTATAAAAAGGCACCCTAGATTGTTCACCCGTTTGAGCATTAATAAAGTGTATGCCACGGTCATAAGTATTAGTAATTATTTCAGTTATACCATCTGATCTTTCCCACACAATTGGCTGGCCAGTCCAACCACTACCGCACCAAATTTTGTTGGCATTACCCACGTATGATTTTGCACATAAAGGTTTGTTGTTTAGGCTTGTTTCGTTTGGGTAGCGCCACAGCATTTCGGGCATGTTTGTATTAATTGGCCCAGTGCCATAAAAATCCCTGCTAGATGTGCCTCGAAACATCAATAAGCCCTTATTTTTAATTTGGCCTGCGTTTAAATTTTGCTGTAAATTACTTTCTGCTTCTATTTGAGCACTAAGAGCTTGATTGTTAATTTCAGCTACAGCCCTTTGCGAAGTTAAAAAGTTTTGCCAAAAAATATAATTTGCCAAAACTAAAAAGCTAATTAAAAAAAATTTAAGTTTTTTGTTGTGGTTATGACTATGTATTTTATTGTGCAATGACATAGTCAATAATTTTTTTAGTTAAGTCAGCATTAGTAACTTTGATTTTTAATTTTGTACCCAGAATAAAAACTTTTTTTGTGTTACGGCCAACGATTTGATTTTGTTTCTCATCAAAGCTGTAAAAGTCATTACCTAAATCTTTTAGCCTAATCATTCCCTCACATTTGGTGGCTTTGTCCTCAACGAAAATACCATTTCGACTAATACCGGTTACAACACCATCAAAAGTCTCGCCAATATGGTAGGTCATATATTCAACTTGCTTGTATTTAATACTTGCCCGCTCAGCGTCAGATGCTTCTTTCTCGCGTTGTGAAGCATAATCGCAAGTCTTGGCGTAACTGGCCCATTCGGCCTCGGGTACATCTTCATTATTTAAATAAGCTTGGGTAAAGCGATGCACCATAACATCAGGGTATCGACGAATGGGTGATGTAAAATGCGTATAGTATTTAAATGCCAAACCGTAGTGTCCAATATTTTTAGTTGAATAAATTGCTTTGGCCATTGAACGAATTACGGCTGTGTGTATCGTTTCCTTGAACTCGCTGTCCTCAAGCTTTTTCATCAAATTATTTAAATCACGCGATGGAATAATTCCATCTTTTAACTTCATGGGGTAACCCAACGTTTTTAAAAAGTGGGCAAGCTCGGTCATTTTATCAGGGTCAGGTAAATCATGTACACGATAGACGAAGACATTGGCCTTTTTCTCGGCCTTTTTGGCTACATATTCGGCCACCTTGCGGTTCGCCAGTAGCATAAATTCTTCAATCAATTTATTTGTATCACCACGTTCTTTGATATACACGCCAATTGGCACGCCATCAGGGTCCAATTTAAATTTAACCTCTTCTTGATCTAAGGCTATGGCGCCATCGCGCATTCGGCCCGCAGTTAGTTTTTTAGCAATGTTATTTAATATGGTTAGCTCTGCGAAAAAATCGCCACTTTGATTTGTAATATTTTCTTGCGCATTTTCATAAGTAAAACGTTTATCTGAATGAATAATCGTTTTGCCAAACCACTGACTGTGTACCTCGCCTTCCGAATCTATTTCAAAAATAGCCGACATGGTTAGTTTGTCTTCGTTTGGATTCAGTGAACATAAATCATTTGATAGCACCTCTGGCAACATAGGTATTGTACGGTCAACTAGGTAAACAGAGGTTTGGCGTTTATAGGCTTCATGATCGATAAAGCTTCCAGGCGTAACATAATGTGACACATCAGCAATATGAATACCGACTTCATAACTGCCACTGTCTAATTTTTTAAATGACAAGGCATCATCAAAGTCCTTGGCATCATCGGGGTCTATGGTAAAAGTCAGTACATTGCGAATATCACGCCTATTGCGTAAATTATTTTCTAGCGAATCATTAGTGAGTGAGTGTTTTTTTATTTCCTCGGCTTCATTCATTACATCAGCTGGATAATTTGAATCAAAGCCCTTCTCCATTGAAATGCCTAGCATCTCGGCATTATTTTCAAATGGTTTGCCCAGTATGTGGGTGATGATACCTTTGGGGCACACCATTTGATTAGCCCAACTAGCAATTGTGACGAAAATTTTGTCGCCTTCTTTGGCGTCAATCTCGTTATCAATAATTTCGATGCAGACTTGCATTTTAGGATCTGATGGTTCCAAAATCATTTGGCCTTTAGCATCTAATTTTAGTGTGCCGGCATAACCAAATTTAGCTCGGCGCACGATTTCAATAATTTCGCCGGTTGGATTATTGTATTGATTAATACCAGTAACTTTAACTATGACTTTGTCACCATGTAGGCCGGTGCCTAAATTTTCAGTTTGGACTTCAACGCTTTCGTCCAAATCTTTGGTACGAACGTAGCCAATATTTTTAGGTGACATGAAAAGCGTGCCCTCATACAGTTTTGCCCCCATAGCACTATTTGTGTTGTTTTCTATTTGCATTGTGTTTAATATAGCATAAAAACCTGATTTGGCTATACGCCATTGACTTATTTAGAGCTTTTTGTTAATATGCTTATCTATGTTAATGATTCGATTACAACGCACAGGCCGCAAAAACGATCCCAGTTATCGCTTTGTGGTCACTGATAAAAAGAACTCTGCCTCAGGTGGTAAGTTTTTAGAAATTCTAGGGGCCCATACACCTAAAACTGACGAAATTATTTTAAAGGCCGAACGTATTAAATATTGGCTTTCAGTTGGCGCACAAGCATCTGATACAGTACACAATCATTTGGTCAAAAATGGAATCATAGAAGGCAAAAAGAAAAACGTTTTACCTAAAAAATCTCCAACGACCAAGAAGAAGCAAAAGAAATAAAAACTAAAATAAAAAAGATAAATTAGCCTTAATAAATTTTTTTTGCTATAATAAAAAACAGCAGACATACTGCTTTTAACAGATATATTTGAAAATATGCAAGATAACGACAAAGCTTTCCTTGAATTTATTGTTGGCTCATTAGTTGATCACAAGGATGATATTAAAATTGACCGTGTGGTTGACGAAATGGGTGTCCTTTTAACCCTGACTGTTAATCGCGATGACATGGGCAAAGTCATTGGTCGCCAAGGCAATACTGCCAAGGCTATGCGCACACTCCTTCGTGTTATTGGCATGAAGAACAACGCTCGAGTGAATCTAAAAATTAACGAGCCCGCTGGTGGTGAACCTTTCTCGGGCGCATCAGCTTCAGTTGATGACGCAATCGCAGGTTTAAAAAATGATATGGAGGTAATATAAAAATATAAAAAAATCCCAGTGCCCAAGGTGCTGGGATTTTTTTATAAGCTAGCGCACCTCACCCCCTGCCCCCTCTCCAGGCAAGCTAGAGAGGGGAACCGAATTTTATGAACATACGGAGGCCTTGCCTCCGTCTATTTTTTTGATAAAATTAATATATGTCTATAAGAAAAGTCACATTTGCTTTTGATGAATATTACCATGTGTATAATCGTGGGAATAGTAAACAAAAAATATTTCATGATAAACAAGATTATGAACATTTTGTTTTGTTATTATTGATTTTAAATAATGATAAAAATTTAGAGTTAAGAAATTTAAGTAAAGATTTTTTAGTAGATTTGAATAATGTTAATAGTTTAGTATCTATTGGCGCCTATGTACTAATGCCTAATCATTTCCACATACTTCTTACTGAAAAGATCGACGGAGGCATTAGTAAGTTTATGCAAAAAGTTAGTACTGCTTATGTTATGTATTACAATAAAAAATATACTAGAACAGGGTCACTTTTTGAAGGGAAGTTTAAATCACAACATTTGGATACTGATAATTATTTAAAATATATATTTTCATATATCCATCTTAACCCTATAAAGCTAATTGATAAAAACTGGAAAGAGGAGGGTATAAAAAACAAATCAACCACCTTGATATATCTGGAAGGATACCAGTATTCAAGTTATATGGATTACTTAGGTATAGAAAGGTTGCAAAATAAAATCTTAAATAAATTTGATTTTCCAGACTATTTTCCGTCAACCAAGCTTTTTTCAAAAGAGGTGTTTACGTGGTTAAGTTTTAAAGACAGCTATTAGTATGTTTTTAGCACTACGGAGGCAAGACCTCCGTAGTTACATTTATAATATAATTTTTTAGTTTACCCTATAGAGATGATATAATTATGATTATGAAGTTATATAGATTTAGTCCAATTAAAAACAATCAAGAATTACTAGACGCAATAAAGCACACGCACTATATGTGTTTTACATTGTGTAAAGAGACTTTTGGTAAGTATCTGTCAGTTGCTGGTAATGTTGGTATATTTTGTCATTATGAAGATGAATATAAAACACTTACACAAATACGTAAAGAATTAACGGAGCCCTCTAGCAACCCTAATCAAAAATATTTTTGTCTGCATGAGCCAATTATTATTTCCGCTAAAGATGACATTCCTGAAACAATATATACACATCTTTATATTCGAAAACCTGATCAATATAGAGGACAAGTAGGGGATGTGGATTTTTTTATAAGTGATAACGAATACATAGAACTTAAAAAATCACTAGAAGGTAGCGCAAAAATAAATGGAGCTAGAGTTTTTGACAGGCCCGATTTAGACATGATTGAATTATCTAATCCTGGCATAGACGCTTTGGCATATATTAGTACAAAATTAATGACCGAAAAGGTTAGGGTTAAAATAGTTTAATCGTGTATTTAAGTACGGAGGTCTTGCCTCCGTAATCTAGTAGAGGTAAGTATAAAAAGTGATGTAAGTATTATTTTATGCTATATTCCATTTATGAACTTCCACGTAATTACACTATTCCCTGAAATGTTTGATTCGTATTTAGGCGAGTCGATTTTAGCGCGGGCGATTAAGGAAAAGAAGTTAAAAGTGAGTTTTATAAACCCGCGCAAATTTGTCACTGGTAAATATAAAAAAGTTTGGCCCGATGGCAACGTATCACAACAAATTGACGAACGGCCATATGGTGGCGGCCCGGGCATGGTTATGATGGCCGAGCCTGTAATTAGGGCAGTTGAAAGCGTTTTAAAAAAACTTGACCAAAAAAATAAAAAGCTAAAAGCTAAAAGCCAAAAGCTAAAACCTCTCATTATAAACTTTGTACCAAGTGCTAAAAAATTTGATACAGCTTATGCAAAAAATTCAGTTAAAAAGTATACCGACATAATTTTAATTTGCGGGCGCTATGAAGGTATCGATACGCGCATAAATAAAATATTAAAATGCGAACAAGTTTCGGTAGGGGATTTCGTTTTAACTGGTGGCGAATTACCGGCTATGATTTTGATTGATTGTATTGCACGTCAAATACCAGGTGTCTTGGGTAACTTTGATTCACGTGAGGAAGCTCGCATTTCCAGTAGCGAAATTTACACCCGCCCTGAAATACTTATTCATAAAAACAAAAAATACAAAGTCCCCAAGGTTTTACTATTAGGTAATCATAAAGATATAGAAAACTGGAAACAGGGCAAAAAATAAAATCACACAAAACCCTTTAAAAACAACCCTATTTTGTAGGTATTTTGTGGAGATGTTGTGTGATATGAAATCCACTGGAATTTGCTTGACAAAGGGCTTCAAATGACTATAATGGCTGTTATCGTCTCTAAATTAGAGGGAGGCACGGGTTATTTGATAAAATAATAATAATCATCTATTTGATGCAAGATCAGTTATTTTTTGAAACTTTTAGTAAAAAGTTTAAGAATAAAATGAGACAAGTATGTTTCCTTTTGTTCCGCTTGAGGCGATATATCGTAATATATATCTTTCAAGTAGAGTTTGATCCTAGCTCAGGATGAACGCTGGCGGCGTGGATAAGGCATGCAAGTCGAACGGATAGTACCGTGAAAGTATTTAAGAAATCTGAAGTAGCAATACAGAGGGTCGATTAAGTGCCGGATCGGATTTGCTATTAGTGGCAAACGAGGTAGTAATACATAGGAATTTCCCCCTAAGTCGTGAACAACTCACCGAAAGGTGTGCTAATACACGATGGTCTCTCTGGAGTAAAGATTTATCGCTTAGGGAAAAGCCTGTGGGATATCAGCTTGTTGGTAGTGTAATGGACTACCAAGGCTATGACGTCTAGGGGAGCTGAGAGGCTGACCCCCACCGATGGGACTGAGACACGGCCCATACACCTACGGGTGGCTGCAGTCAAGAACCTTCCACAATGGACGAAAGTCTGATGGAGCGACGCCGCGTGATCGATGAAGCTTTTCGAAGTGTAAAGGTCTTTTATGAGGGAAGAAGTTTATTGACTGTACCTCATGAATAAGGGGCTCCTAACTCTGTGCCAGCAGGAGCGGTAATACAGAGGCCCCGAGCGTTATCCGGAATCATTGGGCGTAAAGGGTGCGTAGGTGGCTATATTAGTCTTTCGTTAAATCCATGGGCCTAACCTGTGGTCTGCGAAGGAAACGGTATAGCTTGAGAGCGAGAGAGGTGAATGGAACTCATAGTGTAGGGGTGAAATCCGTTGATATTATGGGGAACACCAAAAGCGAAGGCAATTCACTGGCTCGTTTCTGACACTGATGCACGAAAGCGTGGGTAGCGAATGGGATTAGATACCCCAGTAGTCCACGCCCTAAACGATGCACTCTAGCTATTCGGAGTATCGACCCTCTGAGTGGCGTAGCTAACGCGTTAAGAGTGCCGCCTGGGAAGTACGGCCGCAAGGCTAAAACTCAAAGGAATAGACGGGGACTTGCACAAGCAGTGGATTATGCGGTTTAATTCGATGATAAACGAAGAACCTCACCCAGGTTTGAAACTTAACTGTAATCCCGCCGAAAGGCGGGACCCCGCAAGGCAGTTAAGCAGGTGATGCATGGCCGTCGTCAGCTCGTGGTTTGAATTGTTCCCTTAAGTGGGGTAACGAGCGCAACCCTCGTTGTGTGTTAAATATGTCACACAAGACTGCTCAGAACTAAGCGCACAAGTGCGCAGGTGCTAGTAATTAGTTTCTAGTGTCTAGGTAATTTCCTAGAACCTAGCAACTAGAATCTAGAACCTGTTTGCTTGCGAATTTAGTTCTGAGAGGAAGGAGAGGATGACGCCAGGTCAGCATGTCCCTTTGACATCTGGGGCTACACGCATAATACAATCGCTATTACAACGGGTCGCGACGGGGTAACCCTGAGCCAATCCTTTAAAAATAGCGCCAGTTCGGATTGAGGGCTGCAACTCGCCCTCATGAAGCCGGAATTGCTAGTAATCGCGGGTCAGATATACCGCGGTGAATACGTTCTCAAGTCTTGTACTCACCGCCCGTCAAGTCAAGGGAGCCGGGAGTGCCCGAAGTCTGTGCATAAGCATGGCCTAAGGTAAGCTCGGTGACAGGGACTAAGTCGTAACAAGGCACGGCTAGCGGAAGCTGGTCGTGGAATAATTCAATTTGAGTCGTTCTCTACTATTTTTTAATAAATAGTAACAGAATTTATTGAGTCGATATTGTACATCTCGATCGAGTGTATAATTGTCTATGAATGTCATGACACTAAACATTTTGGAGCCGGGGGAAGACACCTGGTCCAGGCGGGACAAAAGCAAGCAAGTATGTTTCATTTTTAATACAAAAAGATCTGCGTCAAATAGATGATTATTATAAAGGTATGCCTATTTATTTAGTTATGCCCGAATAGTGATCATCATGCAAAAACCCTTTTGATTTATCATCAGGGTTTTTGCATTTTTAGACCAAATAAAAAAGCCCCTTCTTGCGAAGGGGCCTGAATTAAAGAGCTATAACTAAACCAATTAATGAAACTTAGTGAAAAACTATTCGGCCAGTTTTGCTGGCACCGATTTTGTACAAGTACAAGCCGGCAGGTAAGACGGGTCTTACCACGTCACCACTATTAATTTCAGCGGTGAAAACAGTTTTTCCAGTAACATCAACCAGCTCAATTTTTTGCTGTGGGCCGGTAAAGTTTACACTAAACCCATCACCAATAGTGGCGGGGTTAGGGAAGACTGAGACTTTTGAGGTTTCAGATTCTTCCAAACCAGCTGAATACAAAACATTAACCAAAAGATACGGCCTGATCCTGGACACGAATACACCACTTTTAGAGATGTAATAAAATGTCAGATACAGATTACCTGTTTGATTTAACCTGTTCATATACAGCCGATAGTCGCCATTGCTGGTAACTTTAACCGGGGCCTCACAAGGTTCAGCTATGCCAAACGTAGTGTCGAGTGATACCATCGCATAAACGTCAATTGGCTCAGTGGTTGCTACCCGAAAGTCGGCATAGATTTTACCAGGGCCATCATAAATGGCAGCAATTGGTGTTACAACTATAGTAGTTGCCACACCTTGTGTGTTGTCCACAGTCAGAGTATCGCTGTTAAACGTTCCCATACTGTTGCCTGAGCTAAAGCATACTTGCCACTTGCCAATTTTTGTTACAGGGATTCTTACGTTAGTTTTTTCAACCCCGTTGCCAGTAAAAGCATAGGGGCCAATTTTGCTAAACGCGACATCCTTTTCATGCTTATAGTAAACGTTGGTATTTCCACTAAGGGTATTACCAACAATACTTAGGCCAAGGCTCAAGTTATCCGCATAACCAATCAAGGAATCAAATTGACCCCAAGGTTTTGACGGAGGCACGTACTGCCCAACTTTTAAGGCATCAGTTTTCAAATTCGAAATTTCGTTTAAAATCTCATATCCCAACCAACTCTCTTGAGTTAGATTAGGGATAGTATCTGAAAACGTGTACTTGCCAGCTGTAAAGCTTAGCGCCTTGATTGCTCCAGAGCTAAACACTTTGGCCGAATCTTTAAAGTGAACATACTTTTTGATCTGAAAGTCCACATTTGAATTCAGCGACAACGAGGTCACTGCACCACTTGCTGTTGCATATGGTTTGGTAACGACGCTAATTGTCCCCGGTTTTGCCTTTACTTTTAATGTAACACTAAGTATGGAACTTAGTACTGGCGTCCATTTACCGGTATCAGGTGAAAGTGTTAAGCGTAGGTGAATAGTTGTTCCGGCTGCAGGGAAGTTGTAGTTTGAATCATCCAAACTATCCGTGACATTGTGCAGGCTATCAGTGTAAGAATATTTTTTTAAGAAGAACGTGCCACCCGTAAAACTGGGGTTTAATGCATACTCAACGGTTAAAAAAACAGATTCAAACGGATTGGCTGTTTGAAATCGGATATTCGCCCCCTGTTCCTTGTTAGCGGAAGCAGAGATAAAATTAACACTCTGTGCATTTACTGTTGCACAAAACAGGACAGAAGATACTGCCATCATCAATAGAATCAGTGTTTTTTTCATTTTTACTTAAATTTAGGTGTTTTTTAGTTTATTTGTTTGTTTTAAATTTCCTTAGGTATTATAGCAAATCTAATAGAAAAGTCAAGTGTTTTGACCCGACTTTTTAAAATGTCCTTGACAAAGCTATTCTATCTGATATAATAGGGGAGTTAGAAAATAACGTTTAAAAATTATGAAAAATACATTATTTAAAACAACTTTATACTCTTTATGCGCCCTAATAGCCGTTGTGGCTTTGGGCTTTTCAGCCAAAGCTTTTGCTTCTGAAATGGTGATTTTGTCAGTTTCAAACCCAACATCTACAACCGTAACTGTTTCAGCCAAGGCTGTTAATATTGGTAACGACACAAATATTCGAGCTAGTTTCGAATATGCGACAAATCCAAGCTTTGTAAGTTCAAGTTATACCAATGAAATTTCGCAAAGTACAGCTTCAACTAACTTTAGTCAAACTATTACCGGCCTAACACCAAGTACAACATATTATGTACGTGCCCTGGGTATCGGTAATGTTGACGGTGTAGCCAAGCCAAGCTCAACTTTAGTTTTTAAAACTGACCCGGCCGTTGTTACATCTGGTCCAACAGCTAATATAACTTCAGCCAAGTCAGCTGGAACTACGACTATAAACGTTACAATGCATTACAACTTGGGCTCTGCTGCAGTTGGTAGTGTTTGGTTTGAATATGGCACAAATAGTGGTTCATATCCAAATAAAACTAATGCAGTTAGTGTAACTAATTATGCGGGTACCAATACTGAAACTATTTCAGGCTTAAACATTAACACTACATACTATGTACGTGCGGTTGTGCAAACTTCAGTTGCAACTGATTATTCAAGCACCGCGTTGATGGTTAAAACTGATAATACAGTTAATCCAAATCCAAATCCAAATCCGAACCCCAACCCTAATCCGAACCCAAACCCTATTATTTATGTGTATGGTTGTATGATCAAGGGTGATCAAAACTACAACCCACAAGCTAACTTTCATGTAGCAACTGCGTGTCTTGGTAGTTATGACAACAATAATGACAATAATTGGTACGACAATTGGTTTAAGTGGGGTAATACTAAACCCTATGAAGTAGTTTACAAACCTATTGATAATGTTTATGACTTTACTGACCCGAAGGATGCTGATAATAGCAAGAAAGATTCAGCTTCTACTAAAGTTGGTACAGCTGTTAAAAATACAAGTGACAAGGTAAATGGTAAAATTGCCGAGAAAGACTATGATGCTAACCAATATCTAGCCAGCGCCTTTTGGGGCGTAGGTAACGGATTCTTCCCGACAACGCTTGTTGGTTGGTTACTGTTAATATTCCTTATACTTATGCTAATAGTTTTGACTCGTCATTACTTTAGCAAAAAGCCAAAACCTGAAGTTAAAAAGGCTTAAAAACCTAACTAAAACCCCTCATTTATAAATGAGGGGTTTTAGTATTGACATACTAGTATAATGGTGCTATACTTAAGGAGTAAATAAGTACATATAAAATGAAGAAAATATTAATGATTATTTTTACAATTAAAGCCAATGATTCATCATTTTTACCTTTGCAATTTAGGAAAGAGTATCATTTTGAAACCCCTAGTATCGGTGCAAAGGTTGCTTTTCCTCAGGGACTTGGCATCGCCGAAGTTATGGAGCATGTTTTTTATGAAAGACCTAATGAACTGGAACTTTTAATTTCCCTTTCGTTCTCTACTTTTCCAAACCCAGATTGGGATGAATCACATGTTCCAATGATTAAAGAAGGAATGGCCGAGTTAAATTGGAAACAAGTTGATAACGGATACTTCAAATAAGAAAGTATTAGATTTGTTTAAGCCACTGAATTAATATAGGTGGCTTTTTTATTTGCATATTAGCTTTCCCCTCTGCCAGCTCTGCTGGAGAGGGGGTAGGGGGTGAGGTAGAGGCTATGCATGATATAATATTTGTAATGAAAAAAAGTGTTGCTATAGTCATAATTTTTTTGAGTATTGCTAGCTATTTAGCTTTTATAAATATTCAAAAAAATGCTTGTTTTATAACTTTAGC
>Ga0209541_10012047_pt1 | contig 13426 bp, 13 predicted proteins | sample RifCSPlowO2_01_FD_184027 | JGI IMG/M metagenome (GOLD analysis project Ga0209541, IMG submission 184027) | Groundwater microbial communities from Rifle, Colorado - Rifle CSP2_plank lowO2_0.1 (SPAdes) (version 2) | ecosystem: Environmental > Aquatic > Deep subsurface > Groundwater | place...
CCCCGCCGATATGGAGCGAAGCGGAATGAGGGAACGGCTTGCCGCGGGGTGGTTCATTGTTGGATGGTGAAAAAGAAAAGCCCGCGCTGGTTTGCGCGGACCGGGGTCGGAAAACATATTGTCGCGCGTTTCTGGTGTTAGACCTTCTTCTCTTGGGCCATGAGTTTCGGCATGTCTGGTATCATAGCAAAGAGTTTCTTCAAGGCGTAGAAGGCTTCCGCGCTTAAGCCTATGCGTGTTTTGATGCGCCCGTGATGAATCCTTGCATATGCCCGAGGTTGGGCCATGCCATTTTTTACATCAGTAGGTTTCAGTGGGGTGGCAAATTCCAAAAATCCACCTCCGCCATCATCCCGGGTATCTAGTTGGACAAACTTGTTGCCCAAAAGTTTCAGGGTCCTACCATGACAATTGACCAATTTTTTACCGCTTCTTTTTCCCACTTGAACCTCCTGCTCTGCTTGGCAAGTTAGCAGATGTTGCTATTATTGTCAATATTTCGTCAAAAAGCCCACAGATGGTATACTTTTCCCACTTACCTGCCTACCGGCAGGCAGGCTACTAACTACTTTCTACTTACTTGTTACAGAGTAAACTTTTCACCAAAACTCGCAAAGAAGCCCCGGCCGATGAGGTGTCGAAAAACGCCCAGCTTTTGATTCGCGCCGGTTTTATACACAAAGAGATGGCTGGAGTTTATGACTACCTGCCACTCGGACTACGCGTACTTAATAATATTTGCAATATCATTCGAGAAGAGATGGGCGCCATTGGGGGACAAGAGGTATCTCTTTCGCATCTTCAAAATCCGGAAATTTGGAAAACCACCGATCGATGGGACGATATAAAAGTTGATAATTGGTTTAAGACAAAACTTAAAAATGATACAGAGCTTGGACTTGGATTTACACACGAAGAACCGCTGACCGCACTCCTGCGCGAACATGTGCAATCGTATCGTGACTTGCCGATTTATCCATACCAAATCACGAGCAAGTTTCGAAATGAGATGCGCGCTAAAAGTGGAATTATGCGTGGCCGGGAGTTTCTGATGAAAGATATGTACTCGTTTACAACAAATCAAGAAGAACTCGATAACTTTCATGAGAAATGTGCCGGCGCATACATGAGAATTTTTGATCGGTTTGGTATAGGCGAAAGAACTTACCGCACATTTGCCAGCGGAGGAGTGTTCAGTAAATATTCCGATGAATTTCAAACGATTTCTGAGAGTGGCGAGGACTCAATATTTGTGTCAAGAAAGCGTAGGATTGCGGTAAATAAAGAAGTTTGTTCCGACGAAGTATTGACTGATCTAGGGCTTTCAAGGAGCGAGCTCGAAGAAAAAAAGGCGATTGAAGTTGGTAACATCTTTAAATTGGGAACAAGATTTTCCGAGCCACTAGGGTTTTTGTACACAGACGAGAATGGCGCGAAAAAACCGGTTATTATGGGCTCTTATGGTATCGGTCCATCGCGACTCATGGGAACGATTGCTGAAGTACTTTCGGATGAAAAAGGTCTTGTCTGGCCGGAGTCTGTTGCGCCGTACAAAATTCATCTTGTTGAAATTTCAGCAAAAGAGGGTAAGGGCGTGCAAACTCACGCGAAAAAACTTTATGCGCATTTGGTGCAAGAAGGAATCGAGGTACTCATGGATGATCGGGAACTGCCGGCTGGCCAAAAGTTTGCCGACGCGGATTTAATCGGTATTCCGTACCGCGTGGTGGTGAGCGAGAAAACGATGGCCAGTGGAAAACTGGAGTTGAAAAATCGTGCTACTGGTGAAGTGAGACGTCTCTCCGAAACAGAGCTGTATCAATATTTAAACATTTAAATATTGAAAGATTTAAAAACTAATACCAAATATTGAAAGATTTGCGAGACAAACTTTAAATATTTAAACATTTAAATATTTTTCCATGAAACTGCCCGAACGCTTCGCCCGACTACTTTCCAACGATATCGGTATCGACCTTGGTACCGCGAATACTCTTGTCTATGTTAAGGGTCACGGTATCGTGGTGAACGAGCCATCAGTGGTAGCGGTCAATCAGAAAACCGGCACAGTGGTAGCTATCGGCAAGGATGCTTATCGTATGCTCGGGCGCACACCGGCACACATTATAGCCGTGCGACCTCTTGTCGACGGTGTAATCTCAAATTTTGAAGTGACCGAAGAAATGCTTGCCTATTTTATCCGTCGCGCCCAAGAAGTGGCCGGGAAAAAACTACTTGGTCCGCGTATAGTAGTGGGTGTGCCTTCCGGCATCACAAATGTGGAGAAGCGAGCGGTGCGTGATGCGGCTCGCAATGCCGGTGCGCGCATTGTGCACATTATCGAAGAACCAGTAGCCGCTGCCATTGGAATTCGTATGCCTATTTATGATCCAGTGGGAAACATGGTAGTGGATATTGGTGGAGGTACCACTGATATCGCAGTCATTTCTATGGGTGGTATTGTAGAATCGCGGAATTTACGTATTGCGGGTGATAAAATGAACGAAGATATTGCTAACTATATTCGCGATGAGTTTAAAATTTTACTTGGTATGAAAAGTGCGGAAGAAGTGAAAATCGCCATTGGTTCGGCTCGTGAAGGAAAAGAGTTACTCGAGGCAACCATAAAGGGTAGAGACTTGGTTACGGGTTTGCCACGCGAGGTTGTTATTACTGATGCGGATGTGCGTGAAGCTATCACGCGGTCATTGCGCCAAATAATTGATGCGGTAAAAGAAGTATTGGAAATCACCCCGCCGGAAATTGTAGCGGACATTATGCATCGTGGTATTGTTCTTGTCGGCGGGGGAGCGTTAATGGTGGACCTCGATATTGTACTTGAAGAAGAATTGAAAGTGCCAGTGAGTATTGCCGAGGACCCGCTTACGGCAGTGGTGCGGGGCAGTGGCGCTGTGCTTGAAGATATGGAACTCTATCAGGATGTACTTTTAGACGACGATGAAGAGCTTCCACTCCTCTAATCTTAATCGTGTGCGTCGCGGAGTAGCTATACGACGCGTGTTTTTGGCAAGTATCATCATTGTCATTTTTCTTATTGTATTATCGTTTCTTGCTCCCTCGCTCGGCGGTTTATTCCGTGGCTTGGGATTAGGTATTTGGAAAACTCGTACGCAAGTACTTAATAATTCCGGTAATGTTATCGAAGGCGCTATTAAGACAGGACCGATTCTTGCGCAGGAAAATAAAGATCTGCGAAATCAGCTAAATCTATTCTCCACACTTCGATTTGAAAATAAACTATTACGCGAAGAAAATAATACATTGCGAGAACGCTTGGGTAGAACTGACCGTGTCGCACCTTCTATTCTTGCCAGTATTCTTGCTAGGCCTCCACTTTCAGCTTATGACACCCTTGTGCTTGACGCTGGGGCTAGTGAAGGAGTTACTCTTGGAGATACCGTTGTTTTCGGTTCGGTACTTTTGGGAAAAATTACAGTAGTTGACTCGCACACTTCGCTCGCCAATCTATTGTCTACTCCGGGAGAGAAACACATGGTACTGGTGGGGTCGACCACTGCTGAAACCGTCTCATATGGACGAGGTGGGGGTAATTTTTATTTACGCATGCCTTCAGGTGTGCCGGTAAGCGAAGGTGATGTTGTTAGCGCCCCCGGATCTTTCCCAATGATTCTCGGAAATGTGGCTCGCGTAGAGGATGCCTCAGCCGATTCTTTCCGTATCATACTTTTACGTAGTCCCGTAAATATTCAGGAATTAAAATGGATCGAGATAATTCCCAAACACTGAAAAAGAGTATTATTGTGCGCGAAGGGTATATCATCACTCTTTGCTTCTTGGTATTCTTTCTTCCGCAATGGTGTATTCTTATCGGTACTACTCTCGGTATATTATTTTTCCGCGAATATTTCGAATCGTTCGTACCGCTCATGCTTTATGATTTAGTATACGCTGGTCCCGAACAGGCATTCTTTGGTTCGTGGTTTAGTATAACCATTATCTATATTGTTTGTTTTATGATTTTTGAATATGGTTTCAAACCACGTATAAGCTACTACGCGTCTCTATAATATGCATACAAACAAATGAACCACATCTTATTACGGTCAAAACACGAGGTGGATCCCGACGAAATTTTTATTGATTCGAAAAATTTACCATCCTTTGATACTGATCGGTTTGAGGGACGTATTGAACAGGCACTTTCCAAACACGCAGTACGGTTTTTTAGTATTGTCTGTATACTTGCCGGCTGTTTTTATCTCGGACGTATTTTTTACTTGCAGGGATATCGCGGAGAAAGTTTTGCCTTGCGCAGTCAGGATAATAGTTTACAACAAGTCCCACTCTATGCTGAACGGGGAACAATTAGTGATCGTAACGACGTACTTCTGGCTTGGAATGAAAGTGATGGTACCCGGGTGTATAAACCAATCGAGGGTATTTCCAATACAGTCGGTCACTTGGGGCTTCCAACCCCAGAAGAAGTGATAACGGATGCGAGCATAAACCCAAATCACCTTATTGGCAAAGATGGCGTTGAGCAGTCATACAATAAGACATTAGAGGGAGTGGCTGGTGTGAGGCTCGAAGAACATGACGCACATAACGTTCCTATTTCAGAGAGCATACAAATATTTCCTCGCAAGGGCACAAATCTGAAGATGACTATTGATGTCGAGGTGCAAGAGAAATTATATAAGTTGATTAGGGCCACGGCGGAGGAGAAGGGTTTTACAGGCGGGGCTGGTGGAATTATGAATGTGCGCACGGGAGAACTTTTGGCCCTTGTAACTTATCCGGAGTACAAAATTACACTTTTTGCAAGTTCTACCCCAAGCGCTTTACGCGCGGCTACGTTGAATAATCCTCGCACCCCGTTTCTAAATCGAGCCACAAGCGGACTCTATGCTCCGGGTTCAATTGTTAAACCGTTCATGGCTATTGCCGCTCTGGCCGAGCAAGTCATTACACCCGAAAAGAAAATTTTAAGTACGGGCAGTATTTCTATTCCGAATCCTTATGATAAAACTAAAGAAACGCTTTTTAAAGATTGGCAAGCCCAGGGCTGGGTCAATATGCGCCAAGCCTTAGCAGTTTCAAGTGACGTTTATTTTTACGAAGTTGGAGGGGGATATAAAGATCAGCCCGGCATCGGCATAAATGCCATTAATCGTTATATGCGCTTATTTGGTCTCGGGGGGAAAACCGGAGTTGATTTATGGGGAGAGGAGGATGGAAATATTCCCTCTCCCGCCTGGAAAGAAAAATATTTTAACGGTGAGCAATGGTACATTGGCGATACTTATCACACGGCCATCGGACAATACGGATTTCAAGTTACGCCATTACAAATGATTCGTGCGATTAGTGCCATTGCGACACGAGGAACTCTGGTTCGTCCACACATTGCCTTTTCTCCAGATGCGACCGAAACGATTAAGGTGAATACTTCCGTAACCTTAGATTTTCCCGAAGAGTATTATACGGTAGTACAAGAAGGTATGCGTGAGTCTGTGCGGACCGGCACTGCCACAGGGCTTGCAATTCCGGGTTTTCCTATTGCGGGCAAAACTGGCACCGCCGAGCTTGGGTTTACCAAACAGTCAGTAAATTCATGGGTAGAGGGATTTTTTCCCTACAATAATCCCCGCTACGCCTTCGCTTTGGTTATGGAAAAGGGGCCGTTGCACAATCCCGTTGGAGCGACCTATGTTATGCGACAGTTTATTGATTGGCTGATAGAGACAAAACCCGAATATACAAAGCCACTTGTCGGAAATACCAGAATATGAAGGAAGAAAATAATTGACCCCGTAGTGAATCGCCCAGGGCGATCTACTACCGGGTTGACGGTGTTTAGATAACCATATATACTTGCGCGCAATCTCGATAGTTTAAATCTTTAACACCGTCGGAACCAACGCTACTAAAATGGCACCAAACGATAAAACAGAATATTTAACCAAAGAAAAACACGATAGTCTCGTACGGGAATTGCATGAGCTAAAGACTGTTAAGCGTGCTAAGGTAGCTAGGGACTTGGAATACGCAAAATCCCTAGGCGATCTTTCGGAGAATGCGGAATACCACGAAGCTCGTGAGGCGCAAACTAATCTCGAAGAGCGTATTGCCAAAATTGCCACTATTCTAAAACATGTTTCTATCCTAACAAATCGTCATTCAAGTAAGGTGGAGGTCGGTTCTACTGTTGTATTGAAGAAAACGGGAGATAGAGAAGAGACACGTTTGCAAGTGGTAGGGTCTGAAGAGGCTGACGCCACTCAAGGTAAAATTTCCAACAATTCTCCAATAGGTCGAGCTATGCTTGGCAAGAAGAAAGGAGATACCTTCGAAGTCTCAACACCAAAGGGTATAATAGGGTATACTATTCTATATATTGAATAGAATGTAACCTTGGTTCAAGAAAATAATAGTTTACTACCGTGTCATCGCTTCCAGAGCTCCGCGCGGAGCGTATCGAAAAATTATCCCGTATTCGTTCTCTGGGCATAGATCCATACCCGGCTGTTTCAAATCGTGATAGCGCTATCGGTGTTATTCGTGACGCATTCGAAACTCTAAATGGTCACGAAGCGACGGTTGACGGACGTATTTTTGCTATACGCGAACATGGTCCGCTTACTTTTATCGATATTCGTGATGAGACGGGAAGCATCCAACTTTATATTAAAAGTGATACGCTTGAAAAACTTAGTGTTGAAAAACAAACGCTCGGATTTTCCGAACTTCGCCTACTCGATATTGGTGATTTTATTGAAGGTAAGGGTGTTGTTACTAAAACCAAGCGGGGCGAGCTATCTGTTGAACTTACTTCGCTACGATTGTTGGCTAAATCCCTTCGGCCCCTTCCGGATAAGCACGACGGCTTGAAAGATGCCGAGACTATTTTTCGCAGACGCTATCTTGATTTGGCTATAAATCCAGAATCTCGGGCACTTTTCGACCGCAAGATTCTTTTTTGGGAAGCTCACAGGGAATTTATGAAGAACAACGGCTTTACCGAAGTACAAATTCCGGTACTTGAGCTCATAACTGGTGGAGCCGATGCACGACCATTTGTAACGCATCATAACGCTCTCGACCAAGAATATTATCTGCGCATTTCACTCGAACTTAATCTCAAGCGTTTGATTGGGGGTGGATACGAAAAAGTTTATGCTCTAGGGCCGGTGTTCCGAAACGAAGGTATAGATGACGAGCATTTACAGGAGTACACCATGATTGAGTGGTATTGGGCATACGCTAACTATCGTGACAATATGCGTCTTGCTCAAGAATGTTTTCGCTATGTTGCTCAAGCTGTATATGGCAAAACTGAATTTACGCGAGGAGAATACACCTTTGACTTGGCTGGTCCATGGCAAGAGATAGATTATGTAGCCAGCATAAAAAAAGCTTTTGGTATCGATGTTTTTACGGCAAACGAAGAAGAGATGCAAAAAATAATAGAAGAAAATGGTATAAATCTCGCCGAGGGCGCGATTACCCGAGCACGTTTGGTAGATAACCTTTGGAAAATAATCCGCAAAACTATCGCCGGTCCGGCATTTTTGGTAGGGGAGCCGAAGTTTATGTCACCACTGGCCAAATCCAGCGCAGAAAATTCGGAGATTACCGAACGATTTCACATAATTCTGGCCGGTTCTGAATTGGCTAATGCATATTCGGAATTAAATGATCCGCTTGACCAGCTTGAGCGGTTTAAAGAACAGCAAACAGCGCGTGATGCCGGCGACGAAGAATCTCAAATGCTCGATATAGATTTTGTCGAGATGTTGGAATACGGCATGCCACCAGTTTCCGGCTATGGCCACTCGGAACGACTTTTTGCTTTTCTCGAAAATCTCTCCGTCCGCGAAGCCACCCTCTTCCCCCAAATGCGCGCAAAACTTGACGATGCCACTCGCGAAATCTACGGATTGTAAAAAAATACTTCTTTGAACGGAAGCCTGGCTTCCGTTCAAATTAGTCTGGTTCACGATCTTTTTCTTTAATTTCGGTTTCCGTAACAAACGTTTCATATTCTTTCGGTGTAGCAAATTGTTCTAGGATTGGGGTTGTATCAAGGTATGAACCCCATCGATTTTCTCTAACATGGTCCCAATAGCTCGACCAGAAATAATTTTCTTCTCTGCCTTTCCATCCCTTAATATTACTACAATTTTTGTGTATGTACGCGGAAAGATGTAAAAGTTGATTATTTGTTTTTACGTGTATTGCTTGAAATGGCCCCTCGAAAAGATGACCACTCTCTTTATATTTGAGGTTAAAATATTTAGCATACGATGTCATTACTTTCTGCATGTAGGTAGATATGCCAGTATCAACAATTTCTTGGACAGATAGATGATAGTGATTATCCATAAGAATAAAAAAATGTAAGGCAATCAGTTTTTTACGTTGCCCTATTTTTTCTTTTAGGATCAACTTCTTCTCTTTCAGTAACTTTTTCGAATTTCGAGAAACATTATTAAGGGCTTCTTCAAATTGGCATTCAAGTAAAATATAAATAAACCGAGCACGGTCTGCCGGATCTCGAAATATGGCTTGCTTCCGCACTCCGCGATTGTACAAATGATAATACTCGCCCGGGGCGAAGTCTATTTTTCGTATTGGCATTACCCCCTATTTTAACGGAAGCCTGGCTTCCGTTAAAATAGGGGGTGGGGATAAGTGTGCGGACAGGTGGGATAAAGTGGGATAAGATACTTTGCAGGTGGGAGAGAGTGGTATATAATTGTTTTATGTTAATCGGTGAACATTCACACACTCTCGATCCCAAAAGGCGTCTATCGCTCCCAGCGAAATTTCGTAAGGAGCTTGGACGGCGAGTCGTATTGACCCATGGTCTCGACAATTGTCTCTTCCTCTATCCACTCAAGGGATGGGAACGCGTAGCGGAAAAGCTCGGTAATCTTTCTATGGGTCAAGCCGATACCAGAGGATTTAATCGCTTTATGCTTGCCGGTGCGGTCGAAACGGAAATCGACCAAATCGGACGTATTCTCATTCCCGATTTTCTAAAAGAGTTTGCCGGACTTTCGACCAAAGTAATCGTGGCGGGTGTGCACTCGCGCGTGGAAATTTGGGATGAAGCCCGTTGGCGAGTCTACAAGAAGCGCATCCGTGGTCAGGCCGATGAGCTTGCGCAAAAACTGGGAGAAGTGGGAGCAATTTAGAACATGGAACACGTACCGGTTCTTTTACATGAAAGCATAGAAGGTCTCGCACTTACACCTGGCGCGGTGGTGCTCGATGCTACCCTTGGTGGGGGAGGACACGCGGTGGCTATCGCGAAGAAAATCGGTAAGACAGGCACGCTCATTGGTCTTGATCTCGACGGGCAGGCCATCAGGCGAACCGAGGAGAAAATAATCGGCCGAGTCAAATTTATTTTGCGCAAGGCAAATTTTCGTCATCTCGAAAACATACTTAGCGAAATAGGCCTAAAGGAAATAGATGCCGCGTTGTTTGATCTCGGTGTTAGCTCATGCGAGATCGGTCCTTCGGGTAGAGGATTCTCTTTCTTGATTGACGAACCACTTATTATGACCTTTGATGATAAACCGGACGAGAATACCATCACGGCAGAACACGTAATCAATCTCTGGAGCCAAGAGACTCTCACGACCATTTTCCGTGGTTTTGGGGGAGAAAAGAATGCATGGCGTATTGCCAAAGCAATCGTGGCCGAACGCGAAAAGAAATCGATTAAGACGACTTTCGACCTAGTTCGCGTGATTGAAACCGTTTCACCTCGGCGTGGCAAGATTCATCCGGCTACCAAAATATTCCAAGCAATTCGCATGGCTGTAAATGATGAAGTCGGAGCATTAAATGATGGCTTGCGCGCAGTGTGGCAAGCGCTCCGCCTAGGAGGAAGGCTTGCGGTCATTTCATTCCACGAAGGCGAAGATCGTTTAGTAAAAAGAATATTTATTGATTGGATTGCGACAGGAAAGGGGATACGCATTACCAAGAAACCAACAACACCAAGCAAAAAAGAAGTTTCAGAAAACCCTAGAGCACGTAGTGCCAAACTGCGCATTATAGAAAAAACAAATTGTAAATAGTAAAAATGGAGACAAAAACAAAAATGGAGGAGTCTCAGATCAAGCCTAGCTATTTAATATTTACTATTTCATTTCTTAAATAATTATCATGTCTCTCATTACCCACACTAGTTCATATGACCGTTCTTATCGACGTGGCAAGCTCGCCCGTTCGATTGCTTTTTTGGAGCGACCGTTTTTACATAGGATACTTTGGGCTATTTGTGTTGCCCTCATCTTTTCATACATATATTTTATTACCGGTGCTATTAGGAATGGTGTGGCCTTAAGTGGTGCGGAATTTCGTATGGCGAGCCTGAACAACGAAACTACCAAACTCGAATATACCTATCTTTCCCTTGCTAACAATGTCGATTTGCGCGAAGCTTATATACGAGGGTTTGTCGATAGTCTACGTCCACTCTATGTCTATGTGACAAGTGGTGTTACTCCGGCCCTTTCCCTCTCCAGGTAATGTCCTCATCCAAGCTTCGTTTCAATTTTTTCTCTTTGGCTATCATAGCCGTCGGTCTCTTGCTCGTCGCGCGTCTTTTTGATTTGCAAATATTGCATAGCGAAGAATATAATCGTCGCTCGCTTCACCAGCAAACCTCTAGCGCCCAGAATCTTTACGATCGGGGCACTATTTACTTTAAAGAACGTAATGGAACACTTCTATCCGCCGCCACGCTTGAATCCGGCTATGTGCTTGTTCTGCATCCCGATAAATTCATCAATTCTCTTTTGGATGCCGAGGCAACTTACACCGCCCTTGAAGCCATCATTCCTTTAGATAAAATTGATTTTATGGCAAAAAGTGGCCGTACGAACGATCCTTACGAAGAACTGGCCCACCGTCTTTCTTCCGAAGTAGCCAATAAAATAATCGCCCTAAAACTGCCGACCATCACGCTTGAAGAAGAACGTTGGCGCTACTATCCGGGCGACACACTTGCCTCCCACGCACTTGGTTTCGTGGGCTTCGTGGATAAAAGCGTGGAGGGTCGAGCGGGAGTGGAGCTTTCTTACGAAAAAATACTCGAGCGTAAGGAACAAAATATTTACTCGAATTTTTTCGCCAAACTTTTCGCTCAAATTAGTGATACTATTTTTTCAAATACGCAAGAAGGAGATGTGGTGCTAACAATCGAGCCACAGGTACAAAGTTATGTGGAAAAAGTATTACGTGAAACACGTCAAACTTGGAATGCGACAAATGCCGGTGTAATTGTACTCGATCCGTCGACAGGTGAAATCACGGCAATGGCTGGTGCCCCGAATTTTAACCCGAATACTTACAATAAAGAAACCGATTCGAGCGTATTTCCCAATCCTCTGGTTGAAAGTGCCTACGAAATGGGCTCGACCTTCAAACCCATTACTATTTCTTCGGCATTGGACGCCAAGGTTATTACTCCGAAGACAACCTATATTGACAAAGGATACGTGGAATTAAATGGTGCTAAGTTGCAAAACTACGACAAGAAGGGTCGTGGTTTAGTAGATATGCAAGAAGTGCTTAATCAGTCGCTTAATACCGGCACGATTTTTGCCATGGAAAAATTGGGGCGCGATAAATTCCGCAATTATCTTTTCGCTTTTGGTTTAACAGATAGGACTGGCGTGGATTTACCGAACGAGACAGCGGGATTGACTGATAATCTGCAAAGTAATCGTGACGTGGAATATGCCACTGCTTCTTTCGGTCAAGGTATTGCTACTTCACCCCTTGCTATGGCTCGTGCCTTGGGGGCCTTGGGAAATGGTGGTACGCTCATAAAACCGCATATAGTGGCAGCTGTTCGTCCCACCTTCGGCCCTATGCACCAAGTGCCGGTGATTGAACAGGGTCGAGCAATCAGTGCCGATACGAGCGAAGAGATTACTCGCATGCTCGTGCGGGTGGTAGATGAGGCGCTCTTGCACGGCACGGTCAAGATGGAACATTATAGTATCGCGGCTAAAACGGGTACGGCTCAAATTGCCAAACAAAGTTCCGACGGGTATTATGATGATCGTTATTTGCACACTTTTTTCGGATACTTTCCCGCCTACCAGCCTAAGTTTCTTGTTCTGCTTTATCTGCACTCGCCACAGGGCGCTCAGTTTGCTTCGCAGACCCTGACCGCTCCCTTTATGGATATCACTAAATATTTGATTAATTACTATGAAATTCCACCTGATAGATAATATATACGAATTTTTACACCCGAGTGTTTTGAAGCGTGTGGTGCGGGGTATTGTCTTGTACACACTCGTAATGTTCGCCAGACTTGTTCTACGCAAATACCAACCACATATTATCGGCATTACTGGGAGTGTGGGTAAGACAAGCACCAAGGATTTGATTTATACCATAGTGCGCAACCGTGAGTTTACTTGGAAGAGCATAAAAAGTTATAACCATGGTTTTGGTTTGCCTCTTGCCGTTCTTGGTCTTTCAACCGGTTGGAATAATCCATTTGTCTGGGCTATGAATTTAGTGCGAGCCAGTACGTATATTGTTTTAAAACGTGCCTATCCAAAAACGCTTGTGCTTGAACTGGGGGTGGGTGCGCCGGGCGATCTCAAGCAAGCTATGAAATGGGTCAAGCCCGACGTGGCTGTGGTCACCAGTATAGGTACGACGCCCGTGCACGTGGAATTTTTCGAATCGCCCGAAATGCTCGTGCGTGAAAAAAGCGAGCTCGTACGAGCCTTGCCGGACGGTGGTATCGCCATTTTAAATCGCGATGATGAGAGCGTGTATACCATGCGTACTCTTACCAAAGCTAAAGTATTGACCTACGGATTTTCATCCGAGGCGGATTTTCGCGCCTCTCACAATGTATTTATGTACAGTGAAAATAACGAGCTTATCGGCATCACCTTCCGTGTTGATTATGAAGGTAAAAGTATTCCCGTACGCCTCCGTGGAGTACTTGGTAGGGGACAAATTTATGTGGTGTTGGCCGCACTGGCCACGGCTATTAGCCAAGGAGTTGCTCCGCTTGAAGCAGTGGAAGCGATTGAGCGTCATAGCCCACCACCCGGTCGAGCGCGTATCTTGCCCGGCGTGAAGGGAACTACCATCATTGACGATACGTATAATTCTTCACCAGTTGCTGTGCATAGTATGCTTGAAGCCATTAAAACGATTGATGTTTTGGGAAGGAAAATCGCCGTGCTTGGCGACATGATGGAGCTTGGCCAATATACAAAAGAAGAACATGAGAAAGTGGGTGTGATGGTCGCGAGTGTGGCAAGTGATTTGTTTGTTGTCGGTCAACGCGCCGCATTCATCGCTCAATCTGCCGAAGATGCGGGAATGTCTAAGGAGCACATTTTCGTTTTTGACACCGCACCATCGGCTGGTGTTTATCTCGAGCATT
>Ga0209541_10012048_pt1 | contig 13426 bp, 20 predicted proteins | sample RifCSPlowO2_01_FD_184027 | JGI IMG/M metagenome (GOLD analysis project Ga0209541, IMG submission 184027) | Groundwater microbial communities from Rifle, Colorado - Rifle CSP2_plank lowO2_0.1 (SPAdes) (version 2) | ecosystem: Environmental > Aquatic > Deep subsurface > Groundwater | place...
CAAATTCTGCAAAGGCCAAAATCCCTAAGGTAGCCGCGTTTTCTCCCGCAGCGAAAACAGCGCCGGACAATGCGGGTAGAAAATTTCGGTTTTTTTTGGGCTCGCGCCACTACTGATGTTTTAGCCATAATTTTACAATTGACATTTTACAATTAACATTTGACTTTAAAAAATTCAGTCAATTGTCATTGGTCAATTGTCAAATGTTTATTTCTTAAATGGTATTCCTAATTCTTTATATAACTCCATCGCCTTTTCTTTTTTCTTTAATTTCGGCACTATTGTTATTTCTAGGCCGAAGTTCGTTTTAGCGACTTCTGAATTTATTTCCGGAAAAACCAGGTATTCTTTCAAACCAATAGTCAAATTGCCGCTTTTATCCACGGATTCTTTTTTTAAGCCGCGGAAATCTCTGACCCGCGGCAAAACTACGCGAATAACTTTTTTTAAAAATTCCCCCATCCTTTTTTTTCGTAAGGTTGTTTTTAATCCAACAGCGGTTCCGCTTCTTAATTTAAATCCCGCAATTGAGACTTTTGCCGAGCGTACGGCTGGTTTTTGGCCAGTAAGAAAACTTATTTCTTTCATCACTTCCGGAAGAATTTTTTCTTCAAAATTTGGCTGGCTGGAGAGCCGGCCGATTCCGGTATTGACCACTATTTTTTCTAAATTTTTATATTTTTCCTTTGTCATAGATTGGATTTGCATTTTTTACAATAGCGGATTTTATTTTCGCCTTCTATTTTAAAGCCGATTCTGACCGGTTTAGCGCAGGAATTACAAACGAACATTATATTAGAAAAGTTGAGCGGACGGGCAACGGAGATTATCTCACCCTTTTCCCCCTGTTTTTTCGGCCGCTGATGTTTTTTATATAAATTTAAACCTTGAACCAGAACTTTGCCGGATTTTATATCCACTTTTAAAATTTTTCCTTGTTTCCCCTTATCTTTGCCAGCTATTATTTGAACATTGTCACCTTTTTTAATCTTCATAAAATAGTGCGTAGTTCGTAGTGCGTAGGGCGTAGAATTTCTACGAACTACGGGCTACTGCCTACGAGCTTATTAAACAACTTCCTCGGCCATGCCAAAAATAGTTTCAAATTTTTTATCTTTAATTTCCCGGGGCAACGGCCCAAAAATTCTGGTCGCTTTCGGCTCCCCTTTTTCGTCTATTAAAACTACGGCATTGTCATCAAAGCGGAGATAGGAGCCGTCTTTTCTGCGTAAGGCCTTTCTTTGCCTGATTACTAAAGCCTTAACAACATCTTTTTTCTTTATTGCTTTTCTTGGTTCTGCTGTTTGGACAGAGGCGATAATGATGTCGCCGATTTCGGCATATCTTTTTCGGCTTCCGCCCAAAACTCTAAAACATCGGACAATCTTTGCGCCGCTGTTATCAGCTACTTTTAATATGGACCGTTCTTGAATCATTGATTTAATCCGTAGGCAGTAGCCCGTAGTTCGTAGAAATTTATTTTTATTCTACGTCCTACGCACTACGACCTACGCACTAGATATAACTACCCATCTTTTTTCCTTACTTATTGGCCTGGTTTCCTGGATAATTACTTTATCGCCAACTTTATATTCATTTTTTTCGTCATGAGCCTTAAATCTTTTAGTAACAGTGAAGTATTTTTGATATTTGGAATGTTTTTTTGAGCGGGTAATTGCCACCACTACGGTTTTCTTCATTTTATTAGAAACTATTACGCCTTGTAATTTACGATTCCGGGCGGATATTTTTTGATTCCGGGATTGTAAATTTTCCTCCGGGGATGTTTTTGTAAATATATTTAAAATATCCATGGTTTATTGTTGATTTAATAAAGTATTAATAACCGCGATAGTCTTTTTTAGATTGCGCACTTCTCTGATATTTTTAACCTTACCTCTTTTCAAATCTCTCTGTAATTGCCACAAATTATCTTTCAAAGACTGCAGCTCTTTCAAGAGTTCATCTTTATTTTTCTCTCGCAAATTTTGTAATAGATCTTTCTTCATCTTTTTTATTCTTTGATGATAATTTTAGTTTTAATCGGCAATTTAAATCCCGCTAAACGAAGTGCCTCTTTTGCAACTTCTGGAGCAACGCCGTCCATTTCAAAAAGAATCCTTCCTGGCCGAACCGGAAAAACGAATTCTTTAACATCCCCCTTGCCGCCGCCCATAGTAACCTCCGGCGGTTTTTGGGTAATCGGCTTATCTGGGAAAATTCGGATCCACACCTTTCCTTCCCTTTTAACAAAATTACTGATTGCTCGGCGGGCAGCCTCAATCTGGCGGCTATTAATCCAGGCGCCGGATTGGGCTTTCAATCCAAAACTGCCATAAGAAAGAGTGGCGCCGCGCGTCTCAATTTTCCGATTTATCGAACGGCCCTTTTGCCACTTCCGATGTTTTATTTTCTTTGGAGTTAACATATTAAATTTCGCCTTTATAAATCCACACCTTTATTCCGACGGTTCCGTAACTATTAAAGGCAGTTGCCTCTCCATAATCAATGTTTGCGCGTAGAGTAGTAAGCGGAAGCCGGCCCTTAGCCAGCCATTCTTTTCTTGCGATTTCATTGCCGTCCAGCCGGCCGGATAATTTAATTTTTGCCCCCTGCACCCCCTTGTTTTGCATTATTGAATCCAATTGTTTTTTCATTGTTCTCCGGAAAGGCATCCTTTTTTCCAGATTCCAGGCAAGTTGTTGGGCAGTAACTGAAGCGGAAACATCAGTCCTTTTTAATTCTTCCACATTTAAACTGATAGCTGGCAGAGCAACTTTGCTTTTAGAGAATAATTTTTTAAGAGCGGCTTCAATGGCTTTAGTCAGTTCTTCAATTCCTTTACCGCCGCGGCCGATAATTAAACCCGGTTTAGCGGCTTTAATCAAAATCCGACAACGGGACCCGCTTCTTTCAATATCTATTTTATCAATGCCGGCATCACCGATTTTTTCTTTTATCACCTTACGGATTGCAAGGTCCGCTTTTAAAAAGTTTTCAAAATTATTCCCAGCAAACCACCGGGCGCTCCAATCTTTGGTTACGCCTGTCCTGTATGAATTTGGATGAATTTTATGACCCATAATCAATCAATAAAATTAAACTGATTTTCTTTGGAAAATTCTTTTTAAAAACCCGACTTGTTCTTTTGGTTTCGCCGCCTTTTCCACTCCCATTTTTGGTTTAACAACTTTACTTTCTTTTTTAGAAGGTTTCTCTTTTTTCATGATTGTGATATTAAAACGCGGTGTTTTAACCCGAGACCCCTCTTCTAAAATCAGGGAAATATGGCTCATTTTTTTTTGGATTGGCGTTGCCCTGCCCATTGCCCGCGGCAAAAATCTTTTTATCATCGGCCCTTGATCTACTTTAATGCCGCTAACCATTAATTTATCCGGATTTAATTTATGATTATATTTAGCGCTGGCAACGGCAGAACGCAAAAGGTCAAGAATCGGTTTTGCCGGACGCTGCGGCCGGAATAAAAGCTGGGCCTCCGCTTCATTAACGGATAACCCTTTTAGGGCATTGGCAATAAGCCGGACCTTTCGTGGCGCTATGTGCAGATAATTTAATTTTGCGGTTACTTTGACCATAATGATTCAGTTTATTTCAGTTTATTTTGGTTTAGCCGGCGCAGCTGCGCCGCTAGGCGGGGCGGTCTTAACTTGAGCGGAAGTTTCCAGCTCTCTTTGCATTTTTCCGCCATGCCGAAGGAATTTTTTAGTCAAAGAAAATTCTCCAAGGCGATGGCCGACCATTTCTTCTTTGATTAATACTTCTATAAAATTTTTCCCATTATGGACGCCAAAAGTATAGCCAACCATTTCTGGCGCGATTTCGGAATCCCGGGACCAGGTTTTAATAACCGTTTTTCCGTCTGGTTTCACTTTGGCGATTTTCTTCAATAATTTGGGGTCTACGTAAGGACCCTTTTTGCTTGAGCGTGACATATTTATCTTTTTCTTTTAGGCCTTCTTTGCATAATTAATTTATTGGACCATTTCTTTTTGTTTCTGGTTTTGTGGCCACCGGTAATATTGCCCCAAATATCCTTTGGGCGCTTGGTTCCTCTTGGTTGTCGGCCTTCTCCACCGCCGTGAGGATGATCCACGGGATTCATGGCATTGCCCCGAACCGTCGGCCGAATGCCAAGCCAACGGGAGCGCCCGGCTTTCCCGATATTCACTAAATTCCAGTCCGGATTAGAAACCTGGCCGATAGAAGCAAAACTATCGGACAAAACCTTCCGTACTTCTCCGGAAGAAAGCTTTAAAATTGAATAATTGCCTTCCTGACCCAATACTTCGGCATAAGCGCCGGCAGAACGGGCCAGCTGGCCCCCTTTATTCGGATGAGATTCCACATTATAAACTAAATAACCAATGGGAATATTCTTTAAAATTAAACGATTGCCCACAGTCAAAGGCGCTTGTGGGGCGGTTAAAATTTCCGTACCTATTGTTAAATCTTTTGGAGCTAAAATATACCGCCACTCCCCATCTTTATAAACTACTAAAGCGATAAAAGCAGTCCGATAAGGGTCATACTCAATTGTTTTTACTCTGCCGGGAATGCCAATTTTATTCTGCTTAAAATCCACTAATCGGTAAGTTTTTTTATTGCCGCTTCCCTGATGCCTCATGGTAATTCTGCCTTGATTATTGCGTCCAGCCCGCGAAGCTAACTTAGCCGTCAGCGCTTTCATCGGTTTAGCCACGGTTAAAACGCCGTAATCAACGGTAGTCAATTGCCTTCGTGATGGAGTTGTTGGTTTGTAAGTTTTCATATGGATCTTATTGCGGCAGTATGTCTAATTTCTGTCCTTTTTGGAAAGTCATAATAACTTTTTTATAACCAGGTTTAATGCCGACTGAATTTCCCAACCGGCGTTTCTTACTTTTAATATTGATAACATTGGTGTCGGTAACTTTTACTTGATAAATATTCTCTACTATTTTTTTCGCTTCGGAAGCAGTAGTATTTTTGTCAATCAAAAAAATATACTTTCCGTTTTTACCTAGTTCGGTAGATTTTTCCGTTACGATTGGATTTTTAACAACGAATTTATCCATTTAATTATTTATTTCTTTTAATGCCGCCTGATCCAGTAAAATATATTGGTAATTTAAAACATCATAAACACTCAAGTTTTTGATTGGCAGGGCTTTAATTTTGGCAAGGTTGCCAGCCGCCCGAAAAACATTTTTATTTTCTCCGCTTACGGCCAATAAGGCAGTTTTTTGGCCGACTAAATTAGTCATTATCCGGTTTAATTCTTTAGTTTTTGGATTGACTTCTAAATCTTTAATTACTTTTAGCTGATTTAAAGAATATTTTTTAGCTAAAGCTTCCCAGAGCGCTTTTTTCAGCATTTTCCGATTAATTTTTTGGGAAAAATCCGTAGTGTTCCGCGGGCCAAAAGTTACTCCCCCGTGCCGCCAGAGCGGTGAGCGGATAGAGCCATGCCTTGCACGGCCAGTCCCTTTTTGGCGCCACGGCTTAACGCCGCCGCCGCTGACCTCCCCTCTGGTTTTAGTATGCGCAATCGGTTTTCGCTTATTGGCGGCTATCGCTTTAAATACCTGGTGGATTAAAGCGCCATTCCATTTGGAAGACAAAAATCGCGGCGCCTCCATTTCGCCGGTTACATTGCCATCCTGATTGTAAACTTTAATATTTTCCATATTAAACTTATTTAATAATCGTTAATTTCCCGCCGGTATTTCCCGGAACTGATCCTTTAACTAAAATTGTTCCTTGATCCTTATTAACTGCTATTACCGTTAAATTTCGGATGGTTTTTTTCTTTCCTCCCATCCGGCCAGCCATTTTTCGGCCAGGGATAACCCTTTGGGGAGAGGTATTACCGATAGAACCCGGAGCCCGGTAGCGATTTTTTTGACCGTGAGTTTTTGGTCCGCCGGCAAAACTATATCTTTTTACAACGCCTTGAAAACCATGGCCCTTAGTTACGCCGCTCACCTTTAATAAGTCTCCTTCTTTAAAGTCTTCTATTTTGACGCTTTCAGCCAATTTCAATGGTGAAACTGACGCAACGGCATCGCCTTTCCAAATTTGGGTCATTTTTAATTTTGTTGCCGAAACTTTCATATCTTTTAATTAAAAAAATTGCCCCGCGGATTAGCGGGGTAATTTTAAACCTTGTTGTTTAGCTAATCCTTATGGTGTATACATCTTAGACCATTTTAATCTCGATGTCTACACCTGCAGGTAAATTAAGAGCAGAAAGCGATTCAATGATTTTTTGATTCGGATTCAAAATATCAATTAATCTTTTATGCACCCGAAGCTCAAATTGTTCACGGGAATCTTTATGGACAAACGTAGAGCGATTTACCGTGTACTTTCGAATTTCGGTTGGCAAAGGAATTGGGCCGATCACCTCTGCGTCTTGACGTTTTGCCGTATCAATAATTTGGCGGCAAGAATTGTCAATCAGCTTATGGTCATAAGCCTTAATCCTCAACCTTAATTTTTCTTTTTCAATGTCTTTTTTCACCACGCGACTTAGGCCGTAGGCAGTAGCCCGTAGGCCGTAGAAATCCTACGACCTACGCCCTACGCCCTACGCACTATTTTAAAATTTTGGTAACTACTCCTGCCCCAACTGTTTTGCCTCCTTCCCGGATGGCAAAGCGCTGTTTTTCTTCCAAGGCCACTGGGGCAATGAGTTTCACCGCAAGTTTTACCGTATCTCCTGGCATCACCATTTCCATCCCTTCCGGCAAGATTACTTCGCCGGTGACGTCAGTAGTTCTAATATAGAATTGCGGCTTATACCCCTTAAAGAAAGGAGTATGCCGGCCGCCTTCTTCTTTGCTTAAAACATATACTTCGGTTTCAAATTCGGTGTGCGGAGTGACTGATCCGGGTTTCGCCAGCACCTGTCCGCGTTCTACGTCTTCTTTTTTAAGGCCACGGAGCAAAATCCCCACGTTATCACCAGCCCTTCCTTCATCAAGAAGTTTATTGAACATTTCAATGCCAGTAACTACGGTTTTTTGAGTTGGCTTCAAACCAATAACCTCCACTTCTTCATTCAATTTCACCACTCCTCTTTCCGCCCTGCCGGTAACCACGGTGCCGCGGCCTTCAATTGAAAAAATGTCTTCAATCGGCATCAAAAACGGCTTGCTGATGTCCCTAACCGGTTCGGGAATAAATTCGTCTAGAGCTTTCACTAAGTCTAAAATTGGTTTAGCATCTGGATCATCCGCAGATTTGACATTTAAAGCTTTTAGCGCTGAACCGCGAATAACCGGAGTGGTATCGCCCGGAAAATCATATTTCTTCAAAAGTTCCCGGACTTCGGACTCCACTAAATCCACCAACTCTTTGTCATCCACCATATCCACTTTGTTTAAAAAGACTATCAAAGCAGGCACTCCAACTTGGCGGGCAAGTAAAATGTGTTCTCTTGTCTGAGGCATCGGGCCATCCGCCGCCGAAACCACTATTACCGCACCATCCATCTGGGCAGCGCCGGTAATCATGTTTTTAATGTAGTCAGCGTGGCCCGGAGCGTCTACGTGCGCATAGTGGCGCTTTTCGGATTCATACTCCGAGTGATGGAGGGCAATAGTAATGCCACGGGCTTTTTCTTCCGGAGCATTATCAATGTCATCTACTTTTTCTTCTTTGGAAGCAAGACCTTTCAAAAAAAGGACGTGCGTCAAAGCCGCGGTCAAAGTAGTCTTGCCGTGGTCAACGTGTCCGATGGTGCCGACGTTTACGTGCGGCTTTTTCCGTTCAAATTTGGCTTTTTCTGCCATAACCTTGAAATTTTCAGCGGCTTTTAAGCCATGCCGCTGTAAATAATTTTATATTATTTTTAATTATTAACTGCTCGACGCGTAATACAAAATAGTATATACGAAATTGGTTAAAATTGTCAATACCTCTAAAATGTGGATAAATGTTCCTTGCATTGCAATAAAAGGCGCTGGCTGTTAATCTAAAATCGGCAGTATTGAAAAAATAAAAAATATGAAGCCGCTTAGCGAGACCGGATTGATTTTTCTTCTAATTCAACTGGCTATCTGGTCTTCCGGAATCATGAAAATTTTCTCGTGGCTTATCGGAGTTGCGCCATTAGCTTTTGTTTTAAATTACTGGCGACAAAATCCACAAACTTTTAAATCGCTTTTCCGGCCGGCCGGGAATGAAAAATATTATTTATTAATGTTTTTAACTTTCCTTATTTTCTTCCGCGCTATTGCTTTGGCCGGCGAACTTTGGAACCCGTCTTTCTTCGCTATCCCCCATCTTCCGCTCAAAATACTGAAATCTTTTTTATTTTACTTGCCTTGGGCTTTTTTCCAACAACTGTTGCTAAATGGCTATTTTTATAATCGGCTTTGCGGTTTAACGGATGCTCCTTTAGAAAATTCGCACGGACTTTCAAGAAAAAACGCAGTTTTAATTTCCGGAATTTTATTTTCGCTTATGCATATTCCTAATCCCGTACTTTTAGCAATTGCGCTGATTGGCGGATGGCTAAGCGCTTATTTTTTCCAGCGCACCAGAAATATTTATTTACTCGCAGTTATTCACGCAATTCTTGCCGTATTAACAATGTATTGCCTGCCGGAAGCCTGGCATCACCATCTGCACATCGGCCCTGGATTTTGGAATTATTAAAATTAAAAAGTCCTGCTGGAAAGCGGGACTTTATTTTTTTCCTTCTTTAATCAGCTCGGCCACGCTATTCGGCACTTCTTCATAGTGGGAAAATTCCATATTAAAATTTCCGCGGCCTTGCGACATAGAACGCAATTTTGTGGCATAGCCAAACATTTCCGAAAGCGGCACTTTCGCGTCAATCACTTTAATATTAGCGCGATCAATCATTGCTTCAATTTTGCCGCGCTTGGAACTAAGATCGCCGGTAATATCACCCATAAATTCCGAAGGTACCAAAGTCTGGACTTTCATAATCGGTTCAAGCAGAACCGGCTTTGCCCGCTTGGCAGCTTCCTGCAAAGCCATTGAACCGGCAATTTTAAACGCCATTTCCGAAGAGTCAACGTCATGGTATGAACCGTCAAATAAAGTAACTTTTATGTCGTTTAACGGATAGCCGGCAACAACGCCTTTTTGCATAGCTTCAATAACCCCTTTTTCAACCGGTTTAATAAATTCCTTTGGAATCGCTCCCCCCTTAATATCATCAATAAATTCAAAGCCCTTGCCTCGTTCCATCGGTTCAACTTTTAATTCCACATGCCCATATTGGCCGCGGCCGCCGGATTGCTTGATATATTTTCCTTCCGCTTCTGCTTCCGCACGGATCGTTTCCCGATAAGCCACCTGCGGGCGGCCGACATTGGCAAGCACGGTAAATTCCCGTTTCATCCGGTCAACGATAATTTCCAGATGCAATTCTCCCATTCCCCAGATAATAGTTTCGCCGGTTTCCTGGTCGCCGGTCACGCGAAAAGTCGGGTCTTCCTCGCTAAGACGCCGCAAAGCCACCCCCATTTTTTCCTGGTCAGCCTTTGTTTTTGGTTCAATCCGAAGAGAAATAACCGGCTCGGGAAAGATAATTTTTTCAAGGATAATCGGATTATTTTCATCGCAAAGCGTATCTCCGGTAGTAGTATCTTTTAATCCCACAATAGCGCCTAAATCTCCGGCATGGATTTCTTCCACTTCTTCCCGCTGATTGGCATGCATTCGCACCATCCGGCCAATCCGTTCTTTGGTATTTTTCGTGGAATTTAAAACATAAGTGCTGCGCTTCATTACTCCGGAATAAACCCGGAAATAAGTTAAACTTCCGACAAACGGATCAGCGGCAATTTTAAAAGCGAGAGCCGAAAGCGGAGCTTCATCGCTGGCCCCCCGCGTGATTTCCGCGCCCGATTTTAAATCCAGCCCTTTTACCGGCGGCAAATCAATAGGCGAAGGCAAATAATCTACGACTGCGTCTAAAACCAACTGCACGCCTTTATTTTTAAGAGCGGAACCGCAAACTACCGGCACAAGAGTATTGCCAATAGTTGCTTTCCGAAGCACTCTTTTTAGAGATTCCAAACTTGGTTCTTCGCCATTTAAATAATGAGACATTAAATCATCGTCTTGCTCCACTACTTTTTCAATTAAAGTATGACGCCGCTTTTTTGCCTCACCCATAAGATTCACTGGAATTTCTTTCTCTTGGACTTTTTCTCCTTTTTCGCCTTCAAATTGATAGGCTTTCATTTTCAAAAGGTCCACTACTCCTTCAAAATTATTTTCCAAACCAATAGGAATTTGAATCGGCACCGCATTCGGCGTCAATCTTTCTAAGATAGATTGGTAACTGCCTTCAAAACTGGCGCCAGTGCGGTCCAATTTATTGATAAAACAAAGCCGCGGCACTTTATATTCATCCGCATAACGCCAATTGGTTTCTGACTGCGGCTCTACCCCGCTCACTCCGTCAAACACCACCACGGCGCCGTCCAGAACGCGCAAAGACCGTTTTACTTCAACCGTGAAATCAATATGCCCGGGAGTGTCAATTAAATTAATCCGGTGTTCAAACTTTTTATCGCCCTGCTGATAAGTCGGAATCCAAAAACAAGTGGTGGCGGCGGAAGTGATAGTAATGCCTCGCTCCCGCTCCTGTTCCATCCAGTCCATTACCGTATCGCCTTCGTGCACTTCGCCAATTTTATGGGAAACGCCCGTATAAAAAAGAATCCGCTCAGAAACGGTGGTTTTTCCGGCATCAATGTGGGCAATGATGCCTATGTCCCTGGTTTTTTCCAGGGGATATTGGCGCGGCATAGCAATCTTTAAAGATATTTTTTAAGGTCAGCAATAATATTTTCTAATTCTTCAACATTAGATTTAGTAAGCGGTTGGCTCCCGACTGCTATAGAATTTTCTATAGCTTTACGAGTTCGTTCTAATAAATTTTTCCGTTCCTCTTTTGGAATATTCTCTGCCTCGTTTGATTCAAGAAAGTTAATTGCTGGCATTAAAAAAAGCATGAACGCATTTCTTCTATATTTGCTCTTCCATTTAACTTCTTTCCATTCTTCTAAAGCCTTTGGGTCATAAGCGGTTCTTTTTTGCAATTCATCTTCTTCTTCCCTGGATAAAAATTTTCCAGGGTCATCGGATCTTTGTAAAAATTGGAGAATGCCGCGCTCTAACAGTTTACGGGCAAAAAATTTTTCTTTCTCAGTTTCTTTTTTTTCTGGCTGTTCTTTCATGCATAAATAATTAACGGGCAAAATGCGCGAACGCCCGGTTGGCTTCCGCCATCCGATGGGTATCTTGTTTCTTTTTAATGGCCGAACCTTCATTTCTAGAGGCCAGTAATAATTCTTCTGCCAGTTTTTGAGCCATCGGTTTGCCGGTTTTTTTCTTGGCGGCATCAATAAGCCAACGCGCAGTAAGCAAAAATTTTCGTTCCTGCCTTACTTCTATTGGCACTTGGTAATTCGCCCCGCCGATTCTTCTGGTTTTTACTTCAACCATCGGAGAAACATTTTCAATCGCTTTTTCAAAAATTGGCAATGGTTCTTGGCCAGTATCTTTTTTTATTTTCTCTAAAGCTCCGTACATTATTTTTTCCGCCGCCCGTTTTTTACCATCTTCCATTAAATAATTAATGAACCGGCCGACGGTTACGTTGCCATAATTTAAATCTGGCTGGCGCTCTCGTTTGTAGTTACGCTTTTTACGCACATTAGTACGTAGGGCGTAGTACGTAGGGCGTAGATAAATTTCTACGGGCTACGGGCTACTGCCTACGGGCTTAATCTACTTAGGACGTTTAGCTCCATACTTAGACCTTTGCTGTTTTCTTGCGCTTACTCCGCTCGTATCCAAAACTCCGCGGACAATATGATAGCGAACTCCAGGCAAATCTTTTACCCGGCCGCCGCGAATTACTACCACCGAGTGTTCCTGCAGGTTATGGCCTTCCCCCCCGATATAAGCGGTTACTTCCATGCCGTTGGTTAAGCGGACTCTGGCAACTTTGCGAAGCGCGGAATTCGGCTTTTTTGGCGTAGTAGTAAAAACTTTCAGGCAAACGCCTCGTTTAAAAGGTGAAACGGATTTTACCGGCCGGTTCTGAATATAATTAAAATACCGCCCCAGCGCCGGAGATTTGGATTTACTAGCTTTAGTTTTTCTGCTGCCCCTTAAGAGTTGTTTAATTGTCGGCATAATAATAGATTAAGATAGGTTCTAGTATAACAAATTAAAAAGACGGGAGTCAAGCTCCCGTCCAAAATTTATTTTTGTTTTGATAATTTTTCCGCTTCTTGCAGCGCCCGCTGCAGCTGTAAGTCATTAATTTCAGATTTAACTTTCTTTGGATTAGCAACTTCAATGCTTGGCTTAACGCCGATTCCGTGAATCGCAACCATATTCTTACCAATAAAATATTCCGCAGTGGTTAAATGCAATTCACCTTCAGAAAGCGGAAACAAACGCTGAACCACTCCTTTACCGAAACTGGTTTTCCCGATAACCATTGCGCCGCATTCTGCTTTCAAATAGCCGGATAAAATTTCTGACGCGCTGGCGCTATACTCGTTTTGTAAAACTATCAGCTTGAAATCTTTAAATTCACCCCCGGGGTCAGTTGATAGACCCTCATAAACGCCTTGGCGATTTTTCGTAAAAATAATCGGGTTGTTTTCTTTCTTGGCAAAAAAAGAAGTAATTTCTAATACGAGATTCAATAGTCCTCCACTATTATAACGAAGGTCAATGATTACAATTTTTGTATTTTCTTTTTGAAAATTTTTCAGAACGTCTTTGACGTCGTTAGCCAGATGTTTGCCGCTAAATTCTTTAATTTTTAAATATCCAACCTGTCCGATTTTTTTAGATTCTAAAACTTTAATCTTGACAATTTCACGGATAACAACAAAATCTTTTTCTATTTTATCCCGAATAATTTTAAGCATTATTTTAGTGCCAACCGGACCGCGAATCATCCTGCTCGCCGATCGCGAATCTAAATCCTTCAAGTAAACCCAATCCGGGGAACCAGCCGCGCTGGAAACCGCGACAATCAAGTCGCCCGGCAAAAGGCCGGCTTTCCTGGCCGGAGAAGCATCCTCAACCCGCATGATGGTCGCGCCAGGACTGTCTTTTTTCATTTCAAAAACAACGCCTATGCCGCCAAATTCACCGGCAATCATCTCTATTTTTTCTTCTTTAACCTCTTCTTCGTTTAGATAATAACTATAAGGGTCAGTGCAGGCGGATACTCCCTTTTTAAAAATTTTCTGAACGCAAGCCAAAAAATCTATTTCTTTATAATAATAAATTTTTATCAAAGAGTGGAGTTCCACCCATAATCGAATACCTTTTATATCTTCCGACTCAATATCAGGCGCGTCAGTATTTACTTTTTGAATCTGAGGAATAGTTTCTGAACCGGCTGGTT
>Ga0209541_10012050_pt1 | contig 13422 bp, 11 predicted proteins | sample RifCSPlowO2_01_FD_184027 | JGI IMG/M metagenome (GOLD analysis project Ga0209541, IMG submission 184027) | Groundwater microbial communities from Rifle, Colorado - Rifle CSP2_plank lowO2_0.1 (SPAdes) (version 2) | ecosystem: Environmental > Aquatic > Deep subsurface > Groundwater | place...
TTCTGGATGAACGGAGACACTTCTTCAATCGTGAGTGGCGGAAATAATATTCCCCAACCTCCTGCCCTGCCTTCTGGATAAAAAGCAATAAATATCCTAATACTAAGATTTATAAGTTTATGAAATCTTTATCTTAAATGGACAAAAGAGGACAATTTTACATTATTGCGGCACTACTTATTGTATTGTTATTTACTGGCTTAACAAAGATTTATGTCTCGGTGAAGGCGACTGACGAAGGAGAGATATTTTATTCTATTGCTGACGAGGCGCATTATGAAACAACGAGATTTATAGAAAGTGAGATTTATGAAAAAAAGAGCGATGGGGTTATTGCTGAGGATATTAAGGACGGTTTAGTTAATTTTTATACGAGCAAACATCCCGATATGTATATGGTTATTGTTTATGGGAATATAACTAATGCTTATTTAATAAATAGGACAGGGGTAGAGAATGTTGATCCTTCATCGACTTTTAATAAAGTAATAGTTGAGTTAAATGAGGAAGAAAGAGAAGTCGAAATAAAAGAAAGTGTGCAGAATCTTTATGTTTTAATGAGTATTGATAGAGAAAAGGAAAAGATAATTATTGTTAGATAGGTTTAACTCTTTACTTCTTTTTCGATGAAAAGAAGAGTTTTTAATAGGTATTTACTTATTAGAAGCATGGCTTATGCAGTTTATACTACTGAAAGTTTTGACAAAGGGGTTGAAAAATTGCCAAATGACGACCAAGAAATGATTCAAAAAATGTTTTTTAAAATTAGAGATAATCCTTATACTAGCGACCAATTAAGGTATAAGAACTTAAGAGAAAAGCGAATTAGAGAAAAAAGAGTTTATTTTTTAGTATATGATGATTTACAAGCAGTTCTCGTTGTTGCGATAAGTGGCAAAAAAGATCAGCAAGCAACCATAAACCATATTATTGATTACTTTGATGAGTATAGAATATATTTAGAAAAACTACTAGGAAATACTTAGGCAACCCTTCTTATTCTGCCTGCTTTAACATCTTCTAAACTCTGTTTAAACTGTCTCAATAAATCAAAATCAATCTTTTCCAGTTCTCTAAGCATTGCTACCTGTGATTTCATTCTTTCATATTCGTCTCTTGTTATGCTTATCATTTCCATATAATCTAAAGAAGCCTAAAGTTTTTAAGACTTTCGGCTAAGGCGGATATTTTTGTTTCTTTTCACTAAAAACAAGGTTTTTGATTTTCATCAAAAATTTAAGGTCTGAGTATGCCTTGGGATGGAGAAATGCGCGTCGCTCGTATTTAAGTTTAACTCTTTGCTAAAGAGAAAACGGTTTTTAATGCTACAACTATTGTTGCTGGAACGAATAGAAAAAGTAGGGCACCCAAAAGAGAGGTAATTATTTTTCCGATATTTATACCCATAACTGCTGCACTCAAGACAAGCCCTTGCATACCGGCTGAACTGACAATTACTAAAGAGATTGAAGCTAAGAGAAATGTCTGCACGTGGCTTTCAGCTACAAAGAATCCAACTATTAAGCCAAGTAAAGAAAGAATTCCTAAGATTAGTGGGTTAGTATTCTGGCCTGCAAAAAAGCCAATAAGCAATGCTAAGACAATTCCTGCAAGAAAAGCATATGCACCCACTAAATTTTCCCTCGATTTTATAGACATTGATTCTCCTTCCTAATATATTAACTAAATAACTATATAAATTTTGTCTGATAAGAGAACTAAAGCCTAAAAGACATATTTACTCCAAAAGCGAAATGTTTATAAACTATCGTAATTGAGAAGTTACAACATGAACGCAAGAAATACATTGTTCGCATTCGCATTGATTGCTTTATTTAGCATTTTTAGTTTTAGTATTGCAAGCGCTGCTGTATTATCTATAGAATTGGTAAGTGCACCTACAACTATCTCTCACGATCAAGGAACAGCCCAAATATTATTCAAATTAAAAAATACTGGTGCAGAACAAACTGGAATAACTGTTACTAACCCAAATTCAAATATCGGAGAATTAAAATTGCCTACAACTGGATTGCCTACTCTTATTCCAGCAGGAAATTCAACAAGCCCAACATATTCTTCAACAATTTCTGCTACTCTAACTTCTATTCCAAAATATCAATCTGGAACAATTATACCAAAAGTAACAATAGATAGTGCAGAAAGTGCATCAGAAGAATTGCAAATAGCAACAATCACAATTTCCAATACACCTAAACTAAAACTAACTGCTAGCGTAGATGAAATAAAATCCGGACAAAATGGCAAGATAGTTGTAGAAAATATTGGTAATATTCAACTGAATGATGTAGAATTAAACGCAACAGGCGATTTCAAAGTAACATTCTCAGAGAACGATTTAGCTCTTGTTCCTGGAGCAACTAAAGAAATAACAGTGAGCGCAGTAGACTTAACAAAAATGACTTTTGGAAATAACCAGATAACTGTAACTGCTAAAGATTCTAGCCAGGGTTCAGCAGAAAGCGTTGTTTTGAAACATACTCAATCATTTTGTAAGAATAACTCTGTTGGGGGCAATTTAGAGATAACAAATATTGATTTTAGCAGTGATGGAGATGCTGAAGATGAATGGAAGACATTTAATACAGTAACTGTTGAAGTAGATGTAAAGAACACTGGAAGCAATAATATTGCGGATGTTTATGTAACTTTAGGATTATTTGACTCTAGCGGAAAGAATAGAGTTGGAGATTTAACTTTTGATAATAGTGACGAAGAAGAAATAAAAGTCGGCAAGTTAAATGATGGCGATAAGGAAACAGTTACATTCAAATTTAAAGTTTCTCCTGACTTAGACAAAGGAGATTATAAATTAGCAATAAAAGTTTATAGTGATGATGAAGGAGAAAGCAAAGAATGCTCTGATATTTCTTCTGATTTTAAGGATGAGGATTTCTATAGATTAATTGATGTTTCAGAAGAAGAAGATGAAGGTAAGTTTATTGCTTTTGATAATATTGAAATAAAACCAACAACAGAAGCAACTTGCGGAGATAGCGTAACTATTAATGCAGAAATGTTCAATGTTGGAACTGATGATCAAGACCAGATAAAGGTAACATTGAAAAATACTGAATTAAAAATAAATCTTGAAAAAGAATTCAAATCAGGATTAAATACAGGAGATAAGGAAGATGTTAGTTTCACATTTATAATACCAGCAGGAACAAAAGATAAGACATATACTCTTGAACTTGGCGCTGCGTATGACTACAGAAGTGGAAATTATAGACAATCTTTAGATGAGCCAGCAGAAGTTAATGTTAAGGTTATTGGATGTGCGATTATACCAACACAGCCAGATAAAATCGCATTAATTACAGCTGAATTGGGCTCTGAAGCGAGGGCTGGAGCAGAACTAATCGTAAAGACCACAATCACAAGCGTATTGGCTGAACAAAAAGATTTTGTTGTAAGGGCAACAGGATTTGAATCCTGGGCAGAACTGAATTCAATTTCAGAGAGATTGATTAACTTGAAAGAAGGAGAAAGCAAAGAAGTAACTTTGAGCTTTACAGTTAATAAAGACGCAACTGGAGAGAAATCCTTCTCTATAGAAGCAATAACAGGCGATAAAGTTGAAAGCAGAGATGTTGCAGTTAATCTTGCAGCAGCCAAACCTACATTCTCCTTGGGAAATAATAGTTTAATTTGGATAATTGGAGCAATTAATGTTATCTTGATTATCTTGATTATTGTTGTTGCAGCAAGAATCTCAAGAAAATAAAATAAAATGAAAGATGATTATAATTATATGGGTTTTATAACTGGTGCTATTATAGGGCTTCCATTCGCCACGGCAATAGTATTATCCTCGCTAAGAGAAAATAATGAAACGAAAAGCAAATTAACTGATAGAGCACAAGCAAGTTATAATATTCAAGTAGAAGATTTTAACACTGATGGCTTGAAAGATATTTTGATAAAAGATAATAAAAAAAGAATAATATATTTTCAACAAAAAGATGGAACTTATAGAACAATGAGAAATGTTGAGGACGAAACACCTGAGAATAATAATTATGACCCCCTTAACCCATTAGAAAATCCAAGTTTAAATCCGGCGATTCCTGATTCAGTTTTAAATCCTTGGTAGTTTTTAATTTCTGCTAGTTACAAAAGTAACTTTTAGAATCTATTTGATTTACACAGATTTGGGTCAGCAGTTTGAGTAATTCAAATAGAAATGAATGGTGTAGTAAATTTATAGAAGGTCGATGGAAAGGTTTATGAGGAAAGCAATAGTTTCTTATATTGATTTATTCTAATTAATCTATGAAGAAAAAAGAGTTATTGCCTTTAATTTTAAGGTACACCTTAATAATTATCCTGGGATTGAATAATGCTTGGATTTTTTATTTTGTTTTAACTCCCTTAACTGTTTATTCTTCTGCTTGGATTTTAGGGCTTATATATCAAGAAGTGGCAATTGTTGGGGGGAATACAATTGTCTTTAATGGTATATATGCAGGCATTGTAGGGGCTTGTATTGCTGGCTCGGCATATTATTTATTGACTATATTGAACTTAAGCACGCAGATGAAATTGAATAAAAGGATAAAGAATTTGGCTTTTTTATTCTTGGCGTTTTTTATTATTAATGTTATAAGGATAGTTGGCTTTGCTATGCTTTATTATTCTGGATTTGGTTATTTTGATTTGGCTCATGATTTAACTTGGTATGTTGGGAGCACAATTATTGTGGTGCTGATTTGGTTTATTGGCGTTAAGATTTTTGCCATAAAGGAGATACCATTATATTCTGACGTTAGGAAGATTTTGAAGAAGGAAAAGAAGAAGAAAATTTAAGGCAGAAAGTCAATTATCATTTAAGCCTGCTCTTTCCCGAGAATCAAGGATTGACTGGACTTGGAATTTCTCAATAGCTTGGAGGACTTCGCAATTGGCGACTTGGAGGATGTAACAATTGGTTTTTTCATGAATTACTTCTGTTTCTTCGCCTTTCTTTAGGATTATCACGACGTCTCTTGAGTGGGTGTCGCAGGTGGCGTAGGTTACATTGTTGGCTTGCGCTTGCCCTTTATCTGTAGAAGCGCCCTTTACATCTAGCTGATTGTCTTTGAGGAATGTGACAAGATTAGATATTCCAACACTACCGTATTCACACCCAACAAACCCAGGGTCAACGCTAATGTAGTTAGTATTGCTCTGAGAAAACTCGATTCCTGAACTGATTGCATTCCCAGTTAATAGAACGTTGTTCTTTCTAGGGTCGTTTCTTAGATAAAGATTGTATTTGATTAATTTACCTTCTATTGTTTTGAAAAAATAATAATTGTGAAATACTGGAATTTCTCCAAATTTTTCTTTTGTGAAAGTTATACCTTGATATTCAAATTTTGTTAGACTTTTAAATGAATAAGAAGAGGCAAAAAAAACAATTACAAGCACAAGAAGAGTACCTAAGATCCAATAAATTTGTTTTGAATTATTCTTCTTTAGCTCTGGAGAGATTTCTAGAGATGAATCTTCTAGTTTCTTCTCTTCTTTATCTAAGAAATGTTCTTCTTTGAGCTCTAGGCGAACTTCTTTTTTATTCTCTTTTCTTTCTTTTTTCATTTTAAAGGATGTTTTAGGGAGATTTTAAAGATTTCTATAATGGCAAGGGAGAACCAAAAATTGAATAAATAAATGCATCTGCTGCCCTCATATCTCCCTCAATGAATATACAATTCTCTTCTTGATAAACTTTATTATCTAGGGATTCTTTCCAAACTATTAGATTAGATGTGCAGTTTTTTTCTGGCAGGTTTTCATCACATTTACCGTAACATCCTTCTTGAAATCTTTGAGAGATTAGATTCAAAATTGAGAGCTCTTGTAATATTCCTTGATTTTTAGAAGATACGTAGATATTTTTACCATTTAAATCAAGAAGAGTTGAACTGATATTTGTTGAAATATTTTTTACGTCATCGTATGTGCTTCTTAGGGTTATTTCTTGATTGGCGTATTCAAAAGAGATTCTATTATTGTTATTGGTAGCTGGTTGAGAATTATCCGCACTGTCATTGTTGGACATAAATGCAAAACCTATTGTACTTAAAACCATAATAAAAAGCATAAAAAAGCTTATAATTGCCACTTTTATTTTTCTCTTTTTCTCTAATTTTTCTTTAGTTTCTATTGCTCTCATAAATTAGGGAAAAGAAACAATGTTTAAAAATTTATCTGAAAAACTGAGAATGGGACAGAAATGTCCCATTCTTTGTAGAGAACATGACTATTTAAACTTAAAAGCATTTGCTTGAAATTATAAAGATGCAGACGATAAAACCCTAAAATACTTTTATAAACATCACTGATACTTTAATTAATAATTACTATAGATAGTATTCTTATCCATTAAAATTTAATGTTATGCAAAGTTTATGTTTTTTTACCTTTGAAAACTAAGTTCAATAAAACTAAAAATATTTAAATACTAAATTATACTTAATACTTGATATAAAAGAGGGAAATAAGGTGCATTCAAAAAGATATATCTGGTTACTTTTTCTTGTAACTGTTGTTCTCTATCTGCAATTGGCGAATGCAAATACCTATATTGCAGATATATATTTTACTGTGCCTGATACTGTTTATATAACTAATGAACGAATAGAATTAAAGGGATATCTCTTTCAAGCAAATTATTCTGATAATGGAACATTGATTTCTGCATCTACTGCGCTTGCTAACGCGAATGTAAACATAACAATAACAAATAAAAATAGCGGAGCATTAACTAGCAATTATACTTTTAGAACAGACAGCACAGGGTTATTTTATTCAGCGAGCAATTATTATACAAATGCTACAAATATCACTGCTCCAAGCAGTGCCGAAGATTATTATATCAGAGCGCAATATATTGACCCCAATAATACAATTTGGTTTTCTCAAGTGGAAATAACTGTCGTTAATCAAACTATCGATATGTTAAGGGTAAGTTCAGAAAAAGCAGTATACTCTCCTTCTGAAACTGTTGGTGTTGAAGCAGAAGCAATACATATAATAGGCGACAGAATACTCTACAAGAGTAATGTCTCTATTAATGGCACATTAAGAAATTCTACTAAAACTATTCTAGAAAGTTTTAGCTGCACTACTGGAGCAAATGGAAAGTGCACAACAAGTGTAACTGCTCCTTCTAGTTATGGCAATTATATTTTAGAGCTTAATAATTTTAAGGCATTTGGCTCTTTCTCTGTTACGCCCTTTTTCTTTAGCATTTATATGAAAGATGAATTGGGACAATCATTGAAGAATGTGTATTCTTTGAGAGAGCAGGGAAGAGTAGAAGTTAGAATAGCAAATGCTTCTTCTACAGACAGTTATGCTTTTTCCGGTTATATTGCTGATTCAGCTGGAAATGCTGTCGATACAATAAGTTCTACAATTTTAAATAATAATAATTCTTTTATAAATAGCTTTTTATTTACAATAGACCCATTAAAATACAACTATGGTGCATATAATGCCTTTATTACTGTAACAAAAATAGGAGATGGAAGCATAAGCGCTTCAACCTCATTTGAAGTAAAAGACTGGACGCTTTCTATGGATAAAAAAAGCACTGGCTCTGGATTTGAATATAAATATAGTATCTTCCCAAATAAAACAATGAATCTTGAAATTTATCCAAAATACCGCACAAATGGGAGTGTAATTGGCAGCATAAATTCTACCTTTTTTACAATAAATTTAAAAGACAATTTAAATAATATATTTTCTTCAGCAAATGTTTCCTGGAATGCGAGTTGTGGAACAGAAGGGTGCTATGAATTTTCCTTGCAATCTCCTTTAAACACAGGACAATATAATCTTCTTGTTTCTCTTTCATATGAAGGGGTTCTTCAAACAAAAAATAGAATAATAAATGTTATAAATAGTGTTATGACTGCGCAATCCACAAATAAAGATGGTGACATAAAAGAATTGTTCGGAACAAACGAATATGCCTATATCTCTTTGACAGCCTATAATCTTACCTCTTCTTTATTTAACCTTTCCAATGCAGAAGTTTTCTCAATCGAATACATGAATGGCTCAGAGTTTTCTTATATACAAGTAAATAATTTCGGGCTTGTAAATTCAAGCAATTCTGCTTATGAATGGGCCTGGAATTCAACTTCCCAAAGATTAAAATTAGATGTTCCCAAAGTTGGGGGAATTTATGATGTATTTATATTTGCAAATAACAGGACAGTGGGAGCACCAGCTAAATTTATTGTTAATCCTTATGAAGTCTGCAGTGTACCTAAAGATACTGCTGGAACAGTAACTGCGGGAAGCAGTTATTATGTTTGGCAATTTAAAACAAGTGACACTGTATATTTTGAATTAAAGATGATACAGGCAGATAATCCTTTGGGAAGAGCGTCTTTTTCTAATTTCTCTTCTGGAAATGGCAGTGGCACTTATGGGATGGGCTCGCAATGCACTATTTCATCAACACAGCAAGCAGTGAGCAATGCTAGTGTATCTATAATTGAAGTTAAAAATACAGAATCCGGAGCATTGCAAAATATTAATCTAACAGCTTCAACATGCCAAGCGAGTGATAGTTCTGGAGGATATACCTGCACTGTGAAGCCTTTATCTAAATGGGACGGAGGAGTAAATATTGTTAAATTTAGTATTTTGGGGCAGGATGGAACATTTGATATGGATTATGGAAGATTTGAAGCAAGGGCATTTTACTTATATGGATGGAGCCAGAATTGGCAGAATAGCCCCTCAAATAATATTTCTTTGAATGTAAGGCTTTATGAAGCTGGAAGTGGTTGGTGGGGCAGCAGCGGAGGATTGAGTGGGACAATAACCCTAAAAAGAGTAGAATATCAAGGAAGAGATGGCGAATGGATATGGCCTCCTGTTGATTCTGGTTATAACGTAACCAATGTAACAACAAGCATTACATCTGGGTCAGGCACACTTTCTCTGCCATCAAGCAAAGCATCTGGAGGAATATGGAAAACAGGATATTATAGAGCAGTAATAGAGGGAACAACTGCAAATGGAGATGTAGATTATGGCTATGCCTGGTTTGGGATAAAATTATGGGATGTTTATGGGCAGCCAATTGAATGTACGACAACAGGTTGTAATTACAAAAGTTATTTTAACTCAAAAGAAAATATAACATTATATGTAAAAATATCAACAGCAGGAAATTATAATTATTACGATCAAGGGGGAACAGATATATATGGCAATGTCACCGTCGGAATAAAGAAAATAGAAGATTGCAGAACTTGGCCATGCAAAGAATTAAATTCAACACAATATGCTGCTAATACGATTAATGTTAATGCTTCAAGCCCATGGTATTGGGGAGCAAGCCTAAATAATAGTAAGTATCTTATTTATATAAATAAAACAAGTGGGACATGGGGAACAGGATATTATTCTGTTGTCTTAAATGTTAATGGAACAGATACAGGATATGCGTGGTTTAATACAATAGCATTTTATGCCGATACAAGGCCTACTGATATTAATGGAACAAACTGGAAATATAGTATAAAGCCCCAAGAGACAATGTATTATAATGTGACTGTTACAAAGAACTACAAGGGATGGGGTGTTAGTTATAATGATTCTGATTATGTAAATGCAACAATTGATGATGTTGTTTTAAGAGTCTGGGATTCAACAACCTATCAAAGCAAGGAATATAATTATCCTGAAAATATTAATGTAACTATTGTAAATAAAACAAATCTCTTAATAACGAGTAATGCTCTTGTTAATTTAAGTTATAATAATGGAAGCTGGTCAACAGGATATTACTGGGGAGAATTAACTTTAAGGAACTCTGATAATGAGACAGCTACAGGATATTTATGGTTTGAGGCAAGACCATTTAGAGTTTCTACATCAACTAATACTTATAGCATAGACAGCGACCAGTGCGTAAATACAACAATAAATATTTATGAGCCGAGCTGGTATTCAAGCACACCCTTAACTGGAAATTATTCCATTCAAAGAATTTATGAAGATATTTGGAGCGGTAATTCGAGAAGCCAAATAAGTTATGCAAACTATACTAATAGCAGTTTTAATGGCACAACAAATATACTAGTATGTCCAAATAATGGAGGTTGGGGCGGAGGTTCATGGGGAGGATATCATTATTTGAATATTGTTGTAAAGGACAATCTGCTGAATAATACTGAATCCGGATGGCTTTCTTTTAGAGCAGTACCTTTCCAAGTAAGCTGGAGCGGTGTTTCTGGCGGCAATAATAAATTGACTAATGAAAGAGTGATTGTGCCTGTTACTTTAACTAAATATTCAACAGGACAAAATACAACAGGAAACCTTACAAAGATATATCAGTGGAGATATGACGGCGGGTATAATGGCGAACAGGAATATGTATTTAGTGTTGGGAATTGCTATTCAAATGTCTCTGGTCAGTGCATTGTAAATGGGACGCAAAACATTACAATTTACGCACCTTCTACCGGATGGAGAGTGGGATATAATTATTTATATGCTGTGTGGTCAAAGCAAGATGATGCTTCTTTGAAAGTTCAAGACTGGAGTGGGATTTATATAGAAGGTAGGGAAGCTTACAATGGATATTACTCAAACACGGATAGCAATGGGAACTGGAAGTATAACTTTGCATTAAATGAAAATTTAACTATAAAACTTTTTGTTAGAGATTCAAGCTACAATTCTATAGATGTAAATATAACAAGCGTTCAGTATGCTTATTCTGGGGGTAATTGCTGGAGTGAGTGGTGCTTATCATATACAAGCGCCACTTGGAATCTTGTTGGGGGTGGAGTTCAGACAACTAATGGGAATGCTGTAATAAATCTTCAGGCTCCAAGTTCAAATTGGACAAGAGGATATTATTATATTAGAGCATCTATCTCTGGAAGCTCTGGAACAGCAACAATAACCGGGGGACAACTGAGAATTAAGGATACTACTGCCCCAAATATTACTATAACCTCTCCTGTAAATAATCAGACAATAAATAGCTCAACATTTACAATAAATGCAACAACTTCTGAAAATAGCCAGTGCTACTTTTATGTTGCAAATTATAATAATTTCAATAGTTGGTATTGCGGTGATATAAATTCTGGAAATTCAACAAATTCTTCTTTAGCTAGCTCACAAAAGATTGGCGCATGCAATACTACAAAATATGGCTATAATGGCAGTTCATATTATACAGAATATGTCTCAAGCAATTATCGTTCAACTTGGGATAGTGTAACATCAACATGGTTCTCTGGCTCAACTAGTCTTGTTACGGGAGGAACAACACACGGATATAATTTCAATATAACGAATTGGACAGCGCAGCATTATGGAATACAAATATGGTGCTATGATAATGAGGATAATTATGCTGCTGAATATGTTACAATTAAAGTTAATGTTACAACAAATGCTTCTTCTTCATCTGCAAATGATACAACTCCTCCTGTAGTTACAATTAATCTCCCTGCAAGCGCTGGAATTAACTTGTCTAGTTCAAGTGTTAATTTCAATGTAACCTTGAATGAAAATGGCTCTTGTATGTATAGTTTAAATTCAGGAACCACAAATCTAACCATGACAAACAATGAAAACAGAGATTTCAATGCAACAAACGCCAGCATTGCAGATGGCGCATATACAGTAAGATATTATTGCAATGACACAACTGGAAATGCAAACAATACAGCATCGAGAGTGTTTGGAATTGATACAATATTCCCATTGGTTAGTTATGGAATAGGGGCACCTGCCGATAGAGCTAATTTAACTGCAAATAGCATTTATGTCAATGTTTCTGTTACAGAAACTAATTTTGCGAATATTACTTTCCTATTGAAGAATAACACTGGAACTGTTAATTCAACAACATATACAAGCATAACGTTATTTATAAACTGGACAGGATTAGCATATACTAACTACAGCTATAATGTTAGTATATATGACTTAGTTGGACACTTTAATTCAACTGTAACGAGATATGTTAATTTAAGCGCAGCATAAGAAAATGGCAATAAAAAAATACACAATAGAGAGAAAGATATTTTTACTATTAGCTTTATTATTAATTTTGGCTATGCCAACAGCAATGGCTGAGATCAATTTTGCAGTAACTAGTTTTTCGTGTACACCCTCAGAAGTTACTATAAATAATGTTTTTTCCTGCACAGCGCAAATAAAAAATACAGGCACGGAAATAGCAAGTGTCAGCATAGCAACCCTTTATCCTGATTCAAATAACTGGCTAGAAAGCTCAAACTATCCGCAAGCTTCTGGCACAAGTGTTGACCCTGGCAATAGTGTAGAAGTAACATTTACAGGACTCAGGGCAACAAAATCAGGCACTAATGGATTCTCCAAGATAATGCTTAATACTAAAACAGATAACTATGTTGCAACAGAAAATGTTGAAGTTAATGTAATTGATGTTATTGTTACTGTGGCTAATTCTGCTTCAAGTGCAGCGATGAGTGCGACTTTTGATTCAACTGCTGAAGTAACAGCTGGAGGAAATATTGATGCGGTGCTAACATTTACAGTTGATTCTGGGGGATGCAGTATAGGAAGCCAGGACGCATCTAAAACTATAAGTGGAATGCAGAATGGAAACAAGCAGTCAAGAGTATGGAGTGTAACAATGGGTTCAAGTGGGACTTGCAGATATACAATATCTGCTGCAGCAACAGGAAGCGGAGGAATTGCATCAAAAATAGATTCTTCATCAAGCAGTGTGACATGCACAAACTGCCCTACTAGCTCAAGTAGCAGCAGTTCTAGCAGTGGGGGTGGTGGGGGTGGAGGAGGAATTGGAACAGTCGTTTATACTATTGGGGAGCTTGGCATATCTCAAGCAGTTGAGCTTGGCAAGGGAGAAGCAGCTAGTTTTAACATTAATGGGGAAAATCATAGTATTACATTAAAAAATTTAACAGAAACGCAAGCAACAATATTGATAATGAGCGAAGCGCAGATATATACGCTCGCTCTCGGAGATGAAAAATCCATTGATATAAACAGCGATAGTATAACTGACTTTTTTGTTAAATTAAAATCTATAAATATTATTAAAAAGAAAGCAACATTTATCTTAAGACCACTGGTTGAAAAATTACCTGAAGAAGCTGGAGCAGGAGCTATTGGGGGAGCAGCTGTTAATCAAGGTGGGAACGAAGGAGGTATTAGTGGCACAATTAAAAATAAAACTATTTGGATTTGGGCAGCAATAACTGTCTTAATTGTTGTAGTAATTGTATGTATTAGTTATTTAATTAAAAGGAGGAAACATCTTAAATGGTATTATGGTCATTAAGAGATAAGGTTGTTTGGGGTGTTCTTATTTTTTCTTCAATACTCTTGCTAATATTAACCCCTCTTGCATTAAGAAAT
>Ga0209541_10012051_pt1 | contig 13421 bp, 12 predicted proteins | sample RifCSPlowO2_01_FD_184027 | JGI IMG/M metagenome (GOLD analysis project Ga0209541, IMG submission 184027) | Groundwater microbial communities from Rifle, Colorado - Rifle CSP2_plank lowO2_0.1 (SPAdes) (version 2) | ecosystem: Environmental > Aquatic > Deep subsurface > Groundwater | place...
CCGCACTCATTCCCATATACGCTAAAACAACCGCTAGTACGTATGAGGTAATAAGCGCACCAATAAAGCTTAACGCGTAGGCCTTGTTTGCTTTGGACTTCATTCCTTTTGCTTGTTCATTAGAAATCCCCATGAGCTTTAACCACGGTTTCCCAAACAGAATAGGGGAGTACCACAGGAATCCGACCGCCATGCTGGCAACCGCTGCAATAAATACGACTAAATAATTAACGTTTATTCCAAGCATTGTTTTTCATCTCCTTTCCGATTTAATACTCTTCCAGCGTTGATGTGTCTCCGATAGGCTGACCTTCTTCCTTAGCTTTTAGAATTCTTCTCATAATTTTTCCGCTCCTGGTTTTTGGAAGTTTGTCAATAAATTCAATTTCCCGAGGATAGGCGTGTCCTGCCAGGTGCTTTTTGACGTGCTGTTTTAATTCTTCTTTAAGTTCCTCGGTGGGAGAGACGCCTGTCTTTAGGACAACAAATGCCTTAATAATTTCTCCTCGCAATTCGTCTTTTTTGCCAATAACGCCTGCTTCAACAACGCCTGGATGAGAGATGAGCGCGCTTTCTACTTCAAACGGTCCCACGCGTTCGCCACTTGTTTTAATGACGTCATCTGCTCTTCCCACAAACCAAAAGTAGCCGTCATTGTCTTTTTTTGCCCTGTCTCCCGAAATATACCAATCATTGGCAAAATAGCTGTGATATTTTTCCTCGTTCTGCCAGACGGTCCTCATCATAGATGGCCACGGAGGTTTTATTACTAAATTTCCTTCCTGGTTTTCTCCAACCGGTTTTCCATTATCATCCACAACATCAGCCGTTATCCATGGCAACGGTTTCCCCATAGACCCATCTCTAATTTCAAGATCCGGCGTATTGGCAATCAAGATGGATCCTGATTCCGTTTGCCACCATGTGTCATGGAACGGTTTCCCAAACACTTTTCTTGACCACGCAACTGCCTCCGGATTGAGCGGTTCTCCAACGCTTGCCAGGTAGCGAAGACTTGAAAGGTCGTATTTCTTAACCAGCTCATCTCCTTTACTCATAAGCATTCGGATTGCGGTCGGTGCCGAGTACCACACCGTGATCTTATGTTTTTGAATAAGGCTGTACCAAGCTTCCGGGTCAAAACGCCCGCCGTGCACAAAAGTGGTGACCCCAAGTGACCAGTTGCTTAAGATGCTATACACAATGCCGGTAACCCACCCCGGATCGGCAGTACACCAATAGACGTCATTATCCTTTAAGTCTAACACCAATTTTGCGCTTTCATGCTGCTGAAGCGCCGCCATATGGGCGTGAACAATGCCTTTTGGTTTTCCCGTGGTTCCAGAGGTATAGAGCATGAACGCGTAATCCTCCGGAGAGGTGTGAACCGTAGAGAACGATTCTGAAGCGTTCGTCAGTAAGGACTTAAATTCATCCGAATCAACAATAAAAACGGTCGTAAGATTCGGTAGGGAGCTACGAACTGGCGCAAGGCGCTTTGAAAGCGCGAGAGTGGTAAAAAGTACCTTAGCTTGCGAGTTTTCAAGTCGATCCTTCAGGGCGTTTTCCGCAAAAGCGGAGAAGAGCGATCCGGCAATTGCCCCTGTTTTGAGAATTCCTAAAAATCCCGCGTAAAGCTCCGGTATGCGGGGAAGGAATAAAAACACCCTATCTCCCGCAACAACGCCACTATTCACCAAAATGTTTGCAAACTTGTTGGAAAGCTTGATTAAGTCCAAAAAGGTATATTGAACCGCCGTTCCATCCTCATATTCGTAAATGAGCGCGTTTTTATTGCGGTTATTGGTGTGTTCGTGTTTGTCAATCGCGTTATAGGCAGCATTAAAGCTACCATCTTCAAAAAACGCGACTTCTTGTTTTTTGTCTTCCCAAAACGAATTATTCATTAAGGCAGGTATTCTTTATTGTAAAAGGAAAGTGCTTTGTTTAGCAAGAGGCTAATTACGAACCTCTTTTGACATGACCTTGCCATGCGTATCCAGCGTGTAAATAAGCACTTGTCCTGTGGGGATTTCAAGGTTGGGGATTTGTTCATCGGTAACCTGTTCTAAAAACTTGACAAGAGCTCTTAGGGAATTACCATGCGCTGTTATCAGAACATTTTTATCGCTTTTCAAAAAGGGAAGTATATTGCTTATGTAGTAGGGGATTACCCGATCATACACATCTTTGAGCGTTTCTCCTTTAGGAAGAGGAACATTCCATCCCCGCCGCATCTGCTTAAATTTTTCCTCTCCATACAAATCTTTAATAAGCCATTTGTTTTTGCCGGTAAGCTCCCCATAATCGCGTTCATTAAGCGCGGTGTTTTCTTCTGTGGGGATATCGACAAGATTAAGCACTTTTTTTATTTCAAAAAGCGTTTCGCGAGAGCGTTTAAGCTTAGAGGTAAATGCGGCGTCAAAATGAATGCCAGACAAAAGAGACCCTGCTTTTTTTGCCTCCTCGTGTCCTTTGGTAGAAAGAGATATATCAATAAGTCCTGTCCACAGTCCTTTTGCGTTCCATTCCGATTCTCCATGTCTCACAAGAGCAAGTTGAGCCATACTGATATTATTGCTTTAGTTCCTGCTCAATGGCAAGAAGCCTATTGTATTTCGCAACGCGTTCGCCTCTTACCGGCGCTCCAAATTTTACGTAATCAGCGCCTATTCCTACGGCAAGATCTGCGATAAAATCATCATTGGTTTCCCCACTCCTATGAGATACTATTATCTTAATCCCCGCCAACCGCGCCATTTCTACCACCGCGATTGTTTCCATGACTGTTCCTATTTGGTTTGGTTTAATAATAATGCCGGTAATCGCCTTTTTCTGCAGAGATGTTTGCAGCCTAAAAGGATTTGTTGCGGTGAGATCATCACCCACAATGATCGCGTTTTGAATAAGAGAAGTAATAGATGTCCATCCCTTCCAATCATCCTCTCCAAACGGATCCTCAATATAGAGAAGATGGTAGATTGAGTTAAGCTGTTCAAAGTAAGAAAGAAGATCATCTGTTGAGTAGAGAGCGTTTCTGTCTGAGAGCTTATATTCGTTCCCTGTTTTGAATGAAGAAGATGCAGCATCAAGGCCAAAGAAAATATCCAGTCCAAATCTAAAATCTGCCCGATCAGCAGATTCTTTAAGCATATCCAAGGCTTCTGTGTTTTTTGCAAATTTTGGTCCAAATCCTCCTTCATCTCCCACAAGGGTAGGCAAGCCATTGTTGGTAAGAATCTCCCCAAGCGCTTTTTGAATCGTTACTGCAATGCGCAACGCCTCACTAAATGGCTTAGAGGATGCGGGGATTACCAAAAATTCCTGAAAGTCAATATTGGAGCCGGCGTGCTTTCCTCCATTAATTAAATTAAAAAGTCCCGCAGGAACCTTAAGAGAAGATGTATTTGAAGAAAGGCGTTGAATGTATTGGTAAAGGGGAGTTTTGAGGCTCTTTGCTTCTGCCTTGCATATTGCTATAGATAGGGGAAGAATGGCGTTTGCTCCAAGATTACTTTTGTTTGGCGTGGCGTCAAGAGCGATCATGGTTTTATCAATAAGAGATTGTTCGGCAGCATCAACGCCAATAAGTTTTGGCGCTATGATTGTTTGAACGTTTGAGACAGCCTTAAGAACACCCCCTCCTTTATACCGTTTTTCATCATGATCTTTAAGATCCATGGCCTCATATGTTCCTACAGAGGTGCCGGATGGACAAGAAGCAGAGCCGTTGGTTCCATCGCTCAAAATAACAGTTGCCTCAACCGCGGGATTTCCCTTAGAGTTTAAAATTTCTCGCGCTGAAATATGTACAATAGTTGCCATAGGATTTATTTTGTTTGTTTTTCGCACTCTGCGATAAAGCTTCTTGTATGATCGATTGCATCGGGAGACACAGAGACGCTGGTAATCCCCCATCCAACAAGTTTTTCCACAAGGCGCGGGTATTGAGAAGCAGCTTGTCCACAGAGAGATGAGGTGATTTTGTATTGTTTTGCTGTTTTTACTGCGTGTTCAAGTGCCCATAAAACCGCTTCGTCCTGTTCATTAAACTCACGCGCGACCTCGCTATTGTCTCTGTCTGTTCCGGTAATAAGCATGGTTAAATCGTTTGATCCGATTGAAATTCCGTCTATACCAACCCGTATGAATTTTTCAAGAAGGATTACGTTAGCGGGAATCTCAACCATCATCCATAGTTTAAACGTATCGGATCTATAGAGTCCGGCTTGGGAAATTAGTTTTTTCACGCCAATAAGCTCTTTCACGTTTCTCACAAAGGGGAGCATTACCCACAAATTTTTAAGCCCGTTTTTGTTGCGCACAATTTTGATCGCTTCAAGCTCCAACTCAAAAACGTCCGGATCATTAACATAACGAAACGCTCCTCTGTAGCCTAGCATAGGATTAGATTCAACGGGTTCATAATCGCGTCCCCCCACAAGATTGCGGTATTCATTTGTCTTAAGATCACTTGTTCTATACACCACGGGGTGAGGAAAAAACGCCTTGCAAAATGTGGTAATTTGATGCGCCATGGTTTCAATAAAAATTTTCTTTTTTCCTTCACGGATAAGTTTTTTTGGATGGATTCCAATACCCGCCATCATAAACTCGGCTCTCAATAATCCCACGCCATCAACGTGCTTCTTGGCAACCGCATCCGCAAGCTCGGGTTCCGCAAGGTTAACATACACCTTCGTTTTTGTGTATACAAGAGGAGTTCTGCTTTCCTCAAATGATGATGATTTGTTGGTGACAATGGATCCTTTGTATACTTCTCCAGCAGTCCCATTCACGGTAATAAGCATGCCGTTTTTTAATAAGTGTGTTGCGTCGGTCGTCCCAACAACCGCGGGAATTCCCAGTTCCCGAGAAACAATTGCCGCATGGGAAGTCCTTCCTCCGCTATCGGTTACAATAGCAACCGCTTTTTTCATGGCAGGGACAAAATCAGGATTGGTTTGGGGCGCAACAAGAACGTCTCCTTCCATAATCTTATGAATTTCTTTTGCGCTTTTGATGACTTTTGCGCTACCCGCTTTGATTCCCGGACTAGCCGGTTGACCCTTAAGAAGAACTACCTTTTTTCCAGAAAGAGTTGCTTCTTTTTTTGTATGAATATTTACCGTTGTTACCGGACGAGTTTGCACAATATAAATCTTGTTTTTTTCTATTGCCCACTCTACATCTTGTGGAAAGTAGTAGTGCTCTTCAAGTTTCTTTCCAAGGCGAGCAATTTCCTGTACTTGTTTATCGGTAATTTTTTGTTGTGCGCCTGCTTTTTTTGACAGACGAACTGTCTTATTTTCCCTTCCAGATCTTTTAAGAAGGATCGTTTGGATAGAGGTAGCCTTGTTAAGAATTGAAAGGTCTTTTTTTGATACCTCGTAGTGGTCTGGCGTAACTGTTCCCTGTACAATAAATTCTCCGAGTCCGTAAATCGCCTCGATTACGATTTTTGTTTTGTCGTTTGTAATAGGGTCTATGGTAAACATGACGCCTGATTTTTCCGATTCAACCATTTTTTGGACAGGAATAGCGATTCCCACTCTAAAATGATCAAAATGTTGTTCGTGACGGTAAAACATAGCTCGGGGAGTAAAAAGAGATGCCCACGCTTCTTTTATCTTAAGAAGAAGGTTGGATTCACCTCTCACGTTTAAATAGGTGTCTTGCTGTCCCGCAAAGGATGCGGTTGGTAAATCCTCTGCTGTTGCCGATGATCGGACGGCAACAAGAGCGTCTGCAAAAACGCCGCCAAGCGCCCGATACGCTTTGTAAATCTCCGAGACCAGCTCATCAGACATGGGAGCTTTTTTTATTTCTTCTTGGACGCATGAAGATACTTTGGCAAGAGACTCTGAGCTATCAAACCTTGTCTCCGCAAGAAGGTGTTTTATGGTTTTGGCAAGATTATTTTCTTTAAGAAAGGCAAAATAGGCAGGGGAGGTAACAATAAATCCATCCGGCACGGGGAAGTTTGATCTAAACATTTCTCCCAAATTAGCCCCTTTCCCCCCCACAAGGCCTATATCATGTCTCCCAACTTCTTTAAACAGAACAACAAACCTTTTCTTAAGGACCATAGTTTTATTATGGAGAGATCGTTGAGAATTATCAAGAGCGTAAATGGATGATTTATTCTGAAAGTTTCTTTTTGAAATAGTCAACCCATGGATTAACCGCAGGGTTTTGGTCATAAAGAAGTCCTAAAAACAGCGTCAAAAAGCCTGAGTATATCATACTTTCTATCGCGTCATGATACGCGCTTTTCCCGCTTGTGTTAAACGAATCAATCGTATGATTGTTTTGTCTAACAACATCAATGGTGAGCGCTACTCTTTTTTTGATTCGCTTACTGTAGCAAGGCGAATTAAGAACTAAAAACTGAAGATTCGTAAGTTTGGGGAATTGAAGACCCTCCATAAGATGGTGGTTTAGGTCTGGAATCAGATAGAAGCTGCAAAACGTCTTGCTGGTTTCGTTAAACTGATTTCTTAAAATTTGAGCATTTCCGCTCAAATGCTCTGCGGCAAACACAATAGGGACTTTCCCTAGAAAACGGTTTGCGTCTTTAAGAGCTTTTGACTTAACCGATTCTTGAATTTGATGCGCCATGTTGATCGCATCGTCTATTAGCCGCACATCAAGGGAAACAACGCCTGTTTTATGCAACAAACCCATAAGTCCTAAAATCGTGTATCCGTTTCCAAGCCGGGGAACACCTGATGGATTAAGCTCGCCATCAAAAATATAAGCGGGGACATTATTTTCTTTGGCAAATTGAGCAAGCTTTCCTCCTTTTGTAAGAACCAGCATTTGCGCTTTTTTTGCTTTTGCTTCTTGAGCGCAGGAAAGGACTTCTTCGGTTGAGCCGGAATAACTGGTCAAGACCACAAGGGAGGAGGAATCAACAAACAAGGGTAGGTGGTAATCGCTTATTATTTCAACAGGAAATGCAAATTTCTCTCCCAAAATCGCTTTTAGAACAAGCGCTCCATAAATAGACGCTCCCATTCCGCAAAACACAATGTTAGATACGCGATCGGCGTCAAGTGAAAGATCAAGTTTTTGTACCTCGCCCCACACTTTTTCTAATTGTTTGGGTAAGAGCTCTGTTGAGCCAAGCGTATCCTGAGGATCTAGTTTTGCAATCGCCTGTTGGTTTGTAAAGTCTTTCATGTATTTAAAAGATTCTTTCTTTCCTTACTTCTTGCCTCATCTGTCTCATCTGTCCTTTTATAATCATCCTCAAGCCTGAAGGTTGTGCCAATTTCTGGAGTTGACACCTCAAACACGTCACAGTCGCTAACCGCCTGAAGACGGTGCCTTTGTCCTATCATAATGGTATACCCTTTCCCTTTTTTCATTTCTATCGTTTCGAGTTCTCTTCTGCTATTGTCAATAATGAGATTGCACGCGCCATTGATCAAAAATTGCGTTTCTTGTTTTTTGTCATGGATTTGAAGACTTAATCGTTTCCCCGCGTTAATATGAAGAATCTTACCGGTGTAGGGGAGGGTTTTGGGCGTAAAAATAAGCTCATGCCCCCACGGCTTTTCTACCCTCATTAAAAAAGGAGCGTTGTTTCTATCTATCATAGCATTGATGACATAAGGCTTACGAGTTCTTTTTTTCGAAACTCTGTGACTTCTCTATCATACGATTCGATATTTAAACGCAGAAGCGGTTCAGTGTTAGAAGTGCGAACCGAAAATCTCCAATTCGGATAGGATATGGCTACTCCGTCAAGAGTAGACAGCTCTCCGTCTTGGTATTTGGATTTTAGCTTATCAAGAATGGATTTGGCATCAGAAACTTTGAAATTGATTTCTCCGGATTCAAAACTTCTTGATAATTCATGTATTACCCAAGAAAGAGGTTTCTCTTCTCGGGTTAACACACCAAGAACCGTAAGAATCACCGGAAGTTGAGACTCTGCATTCCCAGTCTCCCTAAAAAAGTAGTGTCCGGAGGATTCTCCCCCAAATAGAGCGCCCGTTTTTGACATATCTTCGGTAATAAATGAATGGCCAACTTTTGTGACTACGGACTTGCCGCCGTTTTCTTCTACGATTTTTTGAGGAGATAGGATATAGCGGATATCAAAAAGAATCGTTGCTCCTTTGTGCATGGCAAGAAGCTCTCGCGCAAGAAGCGCGGTGATTAGAGATGGAGGAACGATTTCCCCTTTTTCATTAATAAAAAAAAGCCGGTCTCCGTCTCCATCGGGCGCGAGTCCCAGATCTGCTTTTTCTTCTACCACTCGTCTTTGCAGGTCTTTAAGCGTTTCATGTTGAAGAGGATCCGGTTGGTGAGAGGGAAAGCTTCCGTCAAGCTTAAAATTCATTCGTACCAAATCAGCCGGGACTTTTTCAAACAGCGCGTCAATATACTGCCCGCCCATGGCGTTTGCCGCGTCCGCAACAATCTTGAATTTTTTGATCGGAGGATTTCCCACTATGGAAAGCGCGTTTTTTACCTCCGTTTCAAGTATGCCTTCTTTTTTTGCAAGACTCCCTTTTTGCCCTTGAGAGCCTTGAGGTAGAGATTGAGCATATTGTTTAATCGTACCCATGCCGGTGTTTTTCCCAACCTTAATCAATCCATTTGGCGCTTTTATCACAATCTTTATGCCGTTGTACTCTTTGGGATTGTGAGACGCGCTTATTTGAAATCCGCAGTCATACCCATAATGAAATACGGTAAAATAAAAAGTTGGGGTAGATACGATCCCCGCGTCTAACACGCTTGCCCCCTCTTTTATAAGCGTATCCACGGCAACCTTAAAAAGAGAAGGGGACGAGAGCCGCATGTCGCGTCCCACTACAACGGTTAGTGGTTTTTGAGAAGGCAGAGCTTCTTTAAAAAATGCGTGAATCGCGCGGATGATAAAAACAATATTTTCTTCATTAATCTCTTGAGGATAAATGCCTCTAATATCGTAGCTTTTGAATATGCCATCAGGGATCATCATGAAGCAAATTTAGTCTATAAAGAAAGAAGGAAAAAGTCAATGGCGCGGTCAAGAGAAAGAGAAGAACCTCCGGTTTTTTGCTCAAGGTCTATGGTAAACAGTTTTTGATAAGAGTTAAGAAGTTTTTCCTGGGAGAAGGAACGCGCCTGTCTTTTCAATTTCCCTTTCTGCCATGAGGCAAGTTTTTTAACCTCTTCTATTTCGTCTTTCCCATCGGGAGAAACTGACAGTAAGAGCCTAAATTGGCGAACTATCATGGAAAAAATGAGCTCTGCATTTAGGGTAGATAGCGTTTTGTGAAATAGCCCAATTTGGTAAGAAGCGTTTGAGGGTTTTATGTTTTCTAAAAACGTAAAAAGAACAGAGGGAAGCTTAAACAGCCTAACGTCTGCCTCTTTGAAAAAAGAGATGTCTTTTACCGTAAGTTTTTTTCCTTCCCACAAGTAGATCTCACAGGCATGATGGGTATTGATAAGCTTCATGATGCTCTCTAGCTCCTTGGAGGATTTTTTAGAGGAAATAAGATTTTCAATAAACACCGTTTTTGCGTTCCCAAATAGACTTCCTCCCTCGAGAATCTGAATAATATCCGTAAGCGTTGCCTTTTCTCCTTCTAAGAAGATGGGGGATTGGGCCTTCTTTTTCTGTTCGTAAAAAAATGATCGGGAAGACGCAAGATCGTCTCCATGAATAATCGTAATCATGTGGGAAGTGAAGATATCCTTTTATATTCCTTAAACAAATCGTTTGCTAAAGAACCAAGACGACGTCCGCGACTTTTGTGAGGGAGGAGCGCGCCTGAAAAATTTTTGGGGATATGGAGAAGTTCGTGGATCAGTACTTTTTTCTTCTCCTCATCATTAAGTTTATCGAAGTGCTTTGACAACACTTCTATTACGTATGCGGGCTTAAGACTAAGCGCTTGTTGAAAGATTTTAGGAAATGTCCAAATGCGGGCATATGACTGAGACGTTGATCCCGTTGTCCTAAAACAAAAAATCCGAGAAGGTTGAATATGGATAAGCCTTAAAACAGATACGATATGTTGAATTTCTTTTTGCACGTCTTTGGCACGTTCCCATTCCAATGTATGTTTTAACTTTTGATTTTTAACTTTTGACATTCTTAGGTATGTTTATCCGCAACGTATGACGCCCCGTATGCTTCCGGCTTTGTTTTTGCAACAAAACCGTTTCCCACAACCATTCCTACCACCTCTTTAATCATATCCCGCGTTTCTCCATGCTCGCCTACATCTACGTGAATTTCTAGGTTATAAACAGGCGCGGAACCATTCAATGACTTTTTAAAAAGCGGAACAAAAACCAATGCAAAGTTAAGAGATTCTAGGGTTTCAGAATATATTTTTTCTCGCAAGGAATGGATATTCTTTTGATGTCTATTTTTCCAAAAATACCGTCCCCCAAAACCTTTTCTATGAACCACAACAGCGGTAACCAAATTGAGAGATTTTTTTCCATTCGTTTCATTTTTCTCATGGGAATCGCTTCCTATGATAAGGCTGTAGAAAGCGTTAGGATCTTCTTTGAGAAAAGATTTAATATGGTGAATTACTTGCTCAAGAGAAACAACGCCTAATGTGGTACTTCTAAAAACTCCATTTCCGTTTTCTTCTTGTTGGTTTTGCATAAAGCAGAAGATTATTATACCACGTTAAAGCCTTAAGAGCCATTTAATTACCGCCTTACTGCTTGGATTTATTAAGTCATTAAAAACATATTTCTCGCTTTCTATGTTGTTAAATTTTTTTTCGGAGAGTGAGGCTTCCAAGATTCTTTCTTTTTGCTGTTTTAGCAAGGGCTGCAGGGAGGGCTTACCTTCAATCTTTTCATGTCCGGCAAGGACAAGATAGAATTCTGTTTTTGTTCCGTCATTTCTTAAAAAAGAGAATGGTTCAAACGGCCCTTCTCCTGCTTCAAGTAAAAAAGGAGTTACGGCCACAACGTTTTCATCACTCCAGACGTCTTTAAAAGCCTTTAGCATATACTGGGCAATTGTGTTTTCTGCGATCTCGTTTTTAGACCAACCGGTTTCCGTAATAAAAACGGGCAGGTTTTTGCCGGAATAAAAATCCAGAAGACTCTTTTCATACCGAAATGTTTCAATGCTCATTGGCCCGCGTTTTGAAGGGGGTTGTCTAAATCCGGGATTAGGATACGAGTGGCTTGCGATCCCATCCAGACGAGTAAAAGTATTCGGCTCTGAGGCATACATCATTTGGTAGAATCGCAAGGGATTCATGGATACCCCCTCTGTATTGGAAGAGGCGTTATCCAGTCCTGCCGAAATAACAAAAAAATCTTCACTTTTTTGCTTAAACGTTTCAATGGAAAAAGACAAGATATTTGCGTATTCCCCGGGATTTACTTCCCCTCCCCACTCATCTGCCCTGTTTACCTCGTTAAATATGATCACATATCTGTTTTTGGTAGGCCACGTGAGCGAGTTAAGAAAGTTTGCAAAATCAACAACGTCATAATACGTTGGTTTTCTCCAAACCTTGGTGTTGAAAAAATAATTTTCAGTTGCAATACGGATTATTGGAATCAAATGTAATTTTCCGGCAGAATCCATAAAGTTCTGCCATTTTCCCATGTCCTTGTCTCCTGCTTGAATGGGGATAGTAACATATCCCCAATCCCCAGAGCTGGAATTTACAAGCTCTTTTGCTTTTTCCAATTCCGAAGGAAATAGAATATGCACGCCAAATTTATTGTTGGGAATAGACAAAGGATCTTCAATTGCATGAACATCTTTGGCTATAAACGTAATGTTACATATAGCTATTAAAATAAAAAATAGAATTTTAAACATAACATTTCAATCAAACGTAATACGTTCTCCAATTGATTCTGCTGTAAGATAATGACCGGCAACTGATGGGTGAATTCCATCATCTTTATTTACAAAATAAGGATCACCAAATGAGCCATCAAGCCTGGACTTGTAATACACGTTAATTAACGGGATATTTTCGGCTGTAGATAAGTTAATTACATCATCCAGCTGTTCTACGATATGACTGGCGTGTTGGAATGCATCGTTTTCCGGCATATTTACTCCATTTTTTCCTTTTCCAAAGCCTATTTTTAAAGGAGCAATTTCTGCCAAAAGATAAACATTGGAAGATACATTTTTTGCTTTTGCAACAAGTTCTCTAAGAAGCGAGTAATGCCTATTTCTATCATGAATTGAAAAAGGATTGTAAGCAAAGGATCCGATAACTAAAATGTCAGGAGCAAGTGCCGGAATTGGCGGATATTGCCTTTCCCTATTGACAAATGTGCTTTCAAAGCGCGCAAGACCTTGCTCAACATTCTGACCTCCGATCCCGTAATTATAAAGGTTAAATTTATTCTGCGGATACTTATTGGTAAGAGTTTTCTGCAAATATTCCAACTCTTCTCCCATAGTATCTACCATAGAGTCTCCAAAAATAGCAATCGTATAGGATGCTTTTTTAAGAATAGTAAAAGGGGTGGGGGTAGAAGTAGGCATACTTGTCCTGAGTGTAATCGAAGGAGGGGTAAGCGTAAGAGTCGGCGTTAATATAGGCATCTGCATAGTCGGAGTGATGACGATTGCCTTTACTGATTTTTTGGTCTGGTTATAAGAATAAATCTGTGACAAAAAAAGGACAACAAATGTAGAAAACATAAGCAATAATAATATTTTTTCCATCAATCAATTATACCATTTATAGTAAACCGTAGAATAACTTGGGGACGGTCCTGAGAAAGATTGTTGTAGTAAGCTAAAAATGAAGCACTTTGATCCTTCAACTCCTCCTGTTACACTCAGGGTTATAAATATCAGATTTTTTTAAAAATAAGTTGTACAATTGTTTTAGATGTATAAATTATCTCCTTCGGATTTTAGATATCTATACGAAGACTGCAAGCATTGCTACTGGCAAAAAGCAAAAGGGTTAATTAAGGGGTTGCCCTCAATAGGCATGCCGGGAGTTTTTATGAAAATGAACTCTCTTTTGCAAAACGCGATTATCGGCATGGATCTGCAAGAAATTAATTCCAAACTTCCTGCCGGAAAGATAGAAGTGAAAGAAGGCTTCTTGAAATCCAAACCCATCACTCCGTCAAATGATTGTTTTATAGGGGGAAGGTTCGATATAGCCTCCCGTTTGAATGACGGCACATACTCCGTGATAGATTTTAAAATCACCGATCCGAATGAGGAAAAAATTCAAAAGTTCTTTGCTCAACTCCACGCATATAAATTCGCTTTGGAAAACCCTGCTTTTGGTGAAGCAAAAAAAGTAAGCAAGATGGGAATTATCGCTATTAATCCAGAAGAAATTTCATTTCCGGGGGAAGATGTTATTTTCAAAGCCAAACCGCAGTGGTTTGAAATTGAGGAAGACATGAATAGGTTCTACACTTTTATTTCCGAAATCTCTAAG
>Ga0209541_10012052_pt1 | contig 13420 bp, 18 predicted proteins | sample RifCSPlowO2_01_FD_184027 | JGI IMG/M metagenome (GOLD analysis project Ga0209541, IMG submission 184027) | Groundwater microbial communities from Rifle, Colorado - Rifle CSP2_plank lowO2_0.1 (SPAdes) (version 2) | ecosystem: Environmental > Aquatic > Deep subsurface > Groundwater | place...
TTTGAAAGCTCGTCCATCATGCTGTCGCGGAAACTTTCATATTCTGCCAAGAGCGAGCCGTATTCTTCTTCGGAGACCATGAGATCCTAAATGCGGATTTCTATTTATGTGTTGTGGGATAACAGACGCTATTTTTAATTACTTATAGGGGACTATTTCGGTGAATATTTATAAAGAAGACCTATGCGAGTAAGCCTATGGCACGCGCATCGAGAAATCTAGGACTTGCATCTCTTGCATTTGCATTACTTCCTCATCATGGGCCTCAGTACAATAATCAAGTTTCTATGCAACCAGTTGACGACAAGAGTCTTTTGCATCGGGTTGATAGAGAATATCCAGAGCCCCTATCCAATGTGAAATATGCCTCGCGGAAAAATTATGCAGTTATTGTTGTGGACTCGCAACCATCATTTATTGAAGAAATGCTCATCTCGGAACAAGACAAAGAAATTCAAAATCACCGACAAATATTGGATTATTGTAGCACGCACGACATCCCTGTTGTTGTTCTTGAATTAGACGGTTCTGGTGAAACTGAAAAGATAATAAGAGATAGGGTAGCGAACGTGCCGCGTCATATTTATTTGAAGAAAAATGAGAACGATGGTTTTACAAATCCGCGACTTCCAGAGCAACTGAGAAAATGGAATATTGAGGCTGTTCTTCTCATGGGACTGAATGCATCTTTCTGTGTTAAAGCAACCGCAAAAGGTGCACTAGCACATAATCTCTCTTTTGCAACGGCAATGGATATTACTTCTGATGCGTTTTGGTTTCATGCATACCCACCGAAGGAAACTCCTATCAGAGAAAATCAGCTATGGTTCTATGAGCATGGTGTTTTTGCGCTGACGTATAGAGAATTGATTCCGCTGCTTGGAAAAGATTAAGTTTATAGACTCATAAATCTTGGTTTTAATTATGATAAATCGAGGTGATAATATTTTTCTTTCAGATCTTGCGGGAAGCTGGAAAATGACTGATGAAGAAGCTGAAAAATTTTGGAAAGATATTAGAGATACTTGGAAAAAATCATTTAAAAAGTAAAATTAATTCTATTTAATGAATCCCGTCGTCTTATAAAAGCCAATGTAGCCTCGCTTGTGCGCCTGATAAGACAGTGTAAGACCGAACAGGAATAATATCATGATGACTAATTTATTCGCGGCGATGGCGCCGAGCATGAATCCTAAGAAAAAGCCCGTGACGATCATGACGAACGGAAAAATGGGCTGTGTCTTGTGCTTGTCGTATAAGACACGGCCGCATAGCAGGCCAGATAATGTGATCACAATATAATGAAGGAACGGACTCCTGATCAAGAGAGCGATGAAAAAACCCACGAGCAATATGATCGTTGCAAGAATTTCAGCCCAGTGCTCCAGCACCGTTTGATCTTTAATCATTCGGGCACCTGCTCAACTTTGAGATAATAAATGGTGATGCCGATGACTATGGCGAGCAGTGCGCCGATGACAGACAGCCAGAAGCCAGTGAAATAAATCAAGACGCCGGATGCAAGGATGCCGAGGAATGCGATGACGTAGATGACACGGCTGCCGAAAAATACACTGATGCCATCTAACGGCGGAATCGGAAGCATGGTGCAGATCGCGAACAACACATTGAGATAGATAAATTTTTCAAAGAAAAAACTATTGGGGAATACTATCAAGAAGAACTTTCCAACAAATGCAAGAAGCAGATTTGCTAATGGACCGTATAATGCGACCATTCCGTTTTCCCAGTAATTCAATCCGTAACGGAATTCTCCCAGACGATGACGCGCCATAATCGCATTTACCATGCCGCCGGGCAGGATTAATTGAATACGGCCATTGGACAGTAATACAAGGATAAGGCTTGCGATTAAGCCGCCCCACCATATCTTAAATTCTGAGCGGTAGCCAATCTCCAACGCGAAATAACGGTGCGCGATTTCGTGGACGAAAAAAGAAATGCCTGCGACGATTACGGTCAGTATGAAATTTCTAAATCCGTAGACTAAATCAACTGTTTCCGTGCCCCAATCTTTAAATGAGAAAATGAACCCAATGATAAGAACAGCAATGAAGAGATCTCTCTTTTCGTTGTGTCCAAATGGCAGGTAGCGCTTCAGCCTGTCACTTAGTTCAAACCATGATACGACCATACAGGTAAGATTTTCTTGGAGTTTTTAAAGCTAATGACAGATTATAATTGTGTGAGTCTCTTTCGTTTCTCTTTTTCGGGTTCAGTGAGATAGTTATCTGTTGAGGTTATTGGCTTGCCTATCTTTTGTTCTGCATCTATCCTGGCATTTCCTGCAACTTCGCCGCCTTCTCGGGCTGCTTGCTCGTTTTCTGGAAAGCCTTGAGCATTTTTGGTTCGGGCTATTTCTGTGGTGACGCGTTCGCCGAGCATGCTGAATATTAATTCTAAGTCGTTCATGTGGTCTCTTAGGTTCTGTTTGTTTAATTGTTTGAAGTCTTTATACTCTTCGACGGTTTTGCCGAATGTTGCTTTGCTAATCTCATTGGTAAGGATTGCGAATTCATTCTTCTCTTCAACGCCGCGTTTCTTCCACTCGTCGGTTAATTCTTGGCGAATTGCGATGCCTCTGACACGTTTTTCGATCCAGTCTTCTGAATAACCTTTCTGCCTGTATAGTTCTTTCATCCTTCTTTGAGCCAATTCAGGATCTTGGATTTCTTGAACACGTTCATAGCCGACTTTTGCTAACCATAATTTGAATGGTTCTGCTTTGGGAGAGGGGATTGATTGAATAATTCTGAATGCACCTTCTGTATTAAAACAATTCATCTTTTGCATACCGCCAGAAGTTTCAATGGGAAGGGTATGTACAATTTGTACCCATCCCTTGGAAAGCTCTTCATCACGTTGCCTCATTTTGCTGATGTATTGTTTTGGATCATTCGAATCGGTTAAAGCTGAGACAACATCCTCAACCACGAACCACCACTCTTCGTTGTACCAGACTTTTCTGATTTCTTTTCCCTCAAATACCGATAGTGTGTTTGCCATGATAAGCATATGAGTTGTTTTACTTTATATAGCTCACGCGCGTCCGGAAAATGTTGTCCACTGCGATTTTTAAGCTTGATTTTTATAGAATAAGCTGTCCACTGCACCTGTCGAGTGTGTCGAGTGCGAGTGTCATTTTTCTGCGAGTGCTTTTTCTAGTTCATCCTGATGGCCTGCACCTACGACAGCGACGATCGTTCCCGGATATTGTTTTCCTAATGCCTTGAGCTGTGCAATCATGTAGCGGTTGCGTTCGGCGATAAGCACACGGTAAACATTCGGATAGCGCTGCTTGAGCTCATTGATAAGCTTGTTGATGATCTCTTTCGAGGGGACGGTTTTCAGATCGATGTTACCAAACTTTTTTAATTGGGAGCGGGAGAATAACAATCCCTTGATTATGTCGCTGAGAAAACGGAAGCGTTCGGTCCAGCTTAATGCTTTGGAAAATCTCTTGAGCGTTACGGTGATATCGCGGTCGATTAAGGCATAAGGTATATTGTTCTTTTGGGCGATTTTTACGGCGGTCAGCATGTCTGAGCCCGGTGCTAAGCCTACGAGTTTGCCGAGCTTCTTTTGGATATATGAACCTAGAAGGGCGAACACGTAACCTTTAAAACCGATATGTTTGATGTCTCTCAGCGAGACTTTGCTTTTTTGGTTGGTCATGAGCCCGTGAAGGCGCATGTGGTCTAATTCTACTGCGACGACTTGGGGTTTTGTGAGTTCTATTGTGGACTTTATTTTGGTGACGCTTTCTTGGGCGATGTGGGATGTGCCGACGATGATGAATTGGGACATAGAACGACTTTAGTGTTCAACTATAAAAAGGTAAAGGAAAAAAAAGAAGTTAACGAACTGTGTATGTGTATAACCTGTACGTACCAGTTGTGCTCACCATAAATTCTTCGCCGCCATCACAACGTGTATTTCCGTAGCATTGCTTTTGCCACTTGAGTCCCGCAGGCAAAGGTCCAACTAGATTCAATGTTTCAGGAATTTTCCACATGTTTGTGTTGGTGGCCGAATAGGAGTATTTCTGTCCCGCGGTGAGTTGAACATCGATTTCGCATGATACTTGCCCAAGGGTAAATCCTTGTGAGTCATAACCACTGAGACAATATTGGGTGCCTATACGAGCTGTATCCGGAAGTGGACCTGTTACGGTTAAAACTAACTCAGTTGTATTCGTATTATTCATTGGCGTTGTAGTATTTGTTACATTTGATGGCAGTGATTGAGCAATACACGCACCATCAACACAAGTTTTTCCTGCTGCGCAACTTACTACGTTTGCTGCTGCTAAGAAATGCTTTCCTGTTGGATCACAGACAAACTCAGTGACCTGTGTGCTGCTTGAACACGAGTCCGTTCGTTCAAGATACGTAAGAGGTGATCCGCCGTAACCTTTGACTGTTTCTTTGACTTCAGCGTTTATTCCGCTTGGATCAACGCACAATAATTGACATGAACTCGTGCATCCATCACCATTGGCGGTATTACTGTCGTCGCATTCTTCGCCGCTTTCAACAACACTGTTGCCGCAGACCGCAAGTGGAACTAAGTATTGATAATAGAGTTTACCATCACGGAGCTCGACTTTAACGATTGTATTTACGCCATCAAATATACAACCACTAGCTACGTATTGGGCTGTTGTTCGAGCATTATTGTAGAGTATAATATTTTGAGCGGTTGAGGTTTTTACTGACGCACAATCCGCATAAGTGACTGATGAAAATGTTTTACCTGAAGCCAGTTTAAGGGCTTTTCCAATTCCTCGCACAGTTACACTAACACGCCCTGATGAAGAATATGTTTGACCGCTCCACGATAAATCAACATCTGCTCCCGACAGCATTGGTTGTGAAAAATAAATGCTTTCATATCGAGGTGGATTTACAGTAAAATCTGCATAATTCTTATAATAAGAATTTGTACTCATCTTCGGAATATAACCAGAATCTATCGTCCCATACGCCTGCCCCGCCAAATCACCTGAATTAGAACGGAGCTGTCCGACAATCAACCACACAAGAAGAATACCAACAAAAACAGCAGCTATAATACCATAATTAACTTTACGTGATACCATCAATACACCTCTTTTTTAAAACGACTTTTTTTATAGAATATATTTACGCTTTATATATTTTTGTAGAAATGTGTTTGAAATTCATCGAGTACATGCAGAGATTGTAACTTTGTTCCATCCGGGAATACAAATCTTTAAATATTCTGAGGAGTATGGGCACCTACGGTTTAGAGGTGTTATTTATGCTTAAGATGAAGAAGATAACGGAAACATACGACATGAAAGTGTTTACGGACAGTGGTGATTATTTTGGCGATATTGAAGATGGCATCATCACAACGAACAAGACGTTTGGATGGAAAATTAAAGCAACTAAAAATTCATTCCTGAGCAAAGTGTTAGGGAATGCAAAGGGCGTTATTGTTCCACATCAGCTTGTTAAGTCAGTTGGTGACGTGTTCATTATTTCGCGGACGGCAGTGCCGAATTATCCGGCGGAAGAAGAAGCGAAGGTTTAGTTTTTATTTCACAATTTTTTGTTCTAGTTTGTTTCAGGGAGGATCTTTTAAAAAGAACTTTTTAGCTAATTAGTGTAATAGAGAATATACATTTGACGTCTTTAATCAGCTAATGGAGATGCAATACGACGAACACGAGTTAGAACACCGTGAGCACCCATTAGCTGATTTTGCTGTGTTGCATAGACGTTTTGCTACTTACATTTAGAACTAAGCTAAACAAATACAAAAAAATATCTCAATCATTCTCTACTCTTGGTGCGAGAATGAAACTTAATGAGACTTTGTCTAATTGCTTGTAATCCAAACGTAATGGATAGTCGTTGCTGAATTGAATTGTGACGCGGTCGGACAGCTTGCTCCCTTCGATCATTTTCTTGAGATATTCGATGCTGTATTTTGCCTTGACTTTCTCGCTTTTTGAGACTATTTTTGTGTTATCATCGGATTTCATCTCGATCTTTGCTTTGCTTAAGTCCCCTTCGGCAGCGATCGTTAACTTGCCATTGTCGCCAAGAAATGTCACGGATTCTGCGACGATATCGACATCACCGATCGCATCGCTCAACATGGATGAGTTCAGTTCTGCGGATAACGGAAATGTGAGGTCAGGAACACGCTGTTCTTTGTCTTCGACTTCGATGATCGGCAGTGCAAATGTTCGGATTGTGTCCGAGCGGAACTGCACTTTTAATTTTCCTTCTTCGACTTCAAGCGTCACCATGTCATTTGGTTTTGCCCGTCTCAAAATTTGCTTCAATTGCCCAAGATTAATTGCAAGATCGACGTCCTGTTTCAGATCATATTCAGTAAAACAAGTCGAAAGCAGGCGGAAAATGACCATTGCGACGTTGGCAGGATCCATGGCGATCAGTTCCAGCCCGTCTTTTTTTACGCTGAATTTTGCTTCGGTAACTAGATCGGAAATTACACTGACACTATCTTTCAAATATCTCGGCTCTGCTAAAGTCAATCTCATAACACACCCCTGAATAAGTCGGGAAAAAGTGAGGTGTTTATAGCTTTTGTTGTGGTGGTATAGATAGTTAAGCTAAATCGTTATATAGTTCGTTCTATTTTATTTGGTTATGAATAAAATTGATTATTCTATTCAGAGGTACAAAGATGGTAAGTTTTCATTCGGGCAGGCTGCAGAATATTCTAGTCTATCTGTTTGGGCTTTTGCGGATATTTTGCGCGCACGTAAAGTAGCGATGTCATATGACAGAAACGACATTGAGCATGATTTGAAAACGATCCGATGGAAAAAATAATCTAATCCAACCGCACAATCTGCCCATTGAAAAGAAGATGCACTTGTTCGGGCTTATAGCCCATCTGTGCAGCTAATTCTGCGAACGAGCCAAGCATCGGCGGTTCGCCATGTGTGGGGATAAGATTCTTTGGCTGAATGAGCTCAATAAAATCGCGCAGGTCTTCGCGCGCTGAATGGCCGGAAACATGCACGTCTGTAAAAATACGAACACCTTTGTCCTGCAATTTTGTTTCTAACTCTTTGCGGTTTGCGATCGTTGGAGGTGTAGGAATAACCTGCGCGGAGAAAATAACCATGTCGCCTGCCTCCAAGGGAAATTTGTATTCTTCATGCGCAATGCGCGATAACATTGATTTGGGTTCGCCTTGGTGGCCGGTCATCACCATAACATACTGGTCTTTTTTTTGCGCGCAGGCCTTGAGCATCTTTCGTGCGCGCTGGCCGTAATAAACCATGCCGATTTTTTTGCTGAAATCAACAATCTGGACGTTCTCGGCAGCGGTGACGTATTTGTGCAATGAGCTGCCCAAAAAGATAACTTTACGATTGAGTTTTCTGCCTAAATCAATGATACTGTCTAATCGCGCGATATGGCTGCTGAATGTTGTGACGATCATTGCTTTGCCTTCGCTGTTTGTTTCGAGCATGACTTCCTTCAGCAATTGTTTTGCGACTGATTCAGAGGGCATCTTGCCCGGATGCTGGACATATAAACATTCGAGAATAAGGACAGCGACTTTTCCTTTCAATTGTTCGAGGCGCTTGTAGTTCGGCTTTGCGCCGAGTGTCGGTGTATTATCGAGCTTGAAATCGTTGGCATATAAAATCGTGCCGTGCGGCGTGTGGATTGCAACAATCGACGTTTGTGGCGTGCTGTGCGTCACATGGATTAATTCGACGGTGATGTTGTCGCTGAGCTTGTAGGATGAGTTTGGATTGATTTTGATTAATTTATTTTTAATTCGCAGATGTTCGTCCTTGCTGATGGCTTTAATGACTTCAATAGTATAAGGAGTTGCGATGATAGGGGCATTGAACTTTTTTGCTAAGAACGGAAGGGCGCCGATGTGATCCAGATGTGCGTGGCTCGGGATGATTGCTTTTACTTGATCTTTCCAGTCATTGATGTGATTGATGTCCGGAACACAGGCAGATGCAATAAGCTCTTTTGCGGTGACGTTATGGAGGTCTTCTTCATCGCTATATCTGACATAATTCTCCATGTGAAGACCCATATCAAGAATGATAACTTCATTATCAACTTTAATGGCGGTGCAGTTTCTTCCGACTTCTTTGAATCCGCCGACGGCGCAAACTTCGATCATACACTCATAAATAGTGGCTTGCTTTAAAAAGATGGTGTCTTGGAATGTGATATTGAGGCTATAAATAGCCTAAGACAATATCCTTTCTTTGATCAGTGCCATATCCGTTTTAAGTGAACGAACATCGGCTTTGATTGCGCTGACATCTGTTTCAGTTCGTATAACACGTTCTTTTAATGGCTTGAGATAGGTTTGGTAGAGAAGATAGAATGAACTTAACAGCCCTGCAAGCCATTCGTATTCAGGCTGAACACCGAGCGGAGCAAATAGAGGGTCGTTTGTGACGATGCCAATAATAAGAAAAGATATGCTCACCAAAGCGAAAGGAGCACCCATTTCTTTTAATTTTGAGAGTGATCTGCTTTTAAGAATATATGCCCCAAACAACGCTCCGCCGTAGATTGCAAGCGTTGCCCAACATAATGTAAGGAAAATTGCCATGGAATTAATAGCTTACTTTTCTTTATAAAAGTATGTTGCAGTGATCGCCACGACAGCGTTGCACTGTCTTATGGACAAACTAAATCTTTTTATAGGGATAAACCTCTGATAAATGGTGGTTCTCATGGAAAAAACAGAGCGTAATCTCGCGTTGGAATTTATTCGTGTCACAGAAGCTGCTGCGATAGAAGCGGCACATTGGCTCGGAAAGGGCGACAAGAAATCTGCCGATAAAGCTGCGGTTGATGCAATGCGCTCTAGATTTAATCAGATTGATATTAGCGGTGAAATTGTCATCGGTGAAGGCGACAAAGATGAAGCGCCGATGCTTTATATCGGAGAAAAAGTGGGCACGGGCAACGGTCCAAAAGTAGATATCGCCGTCGATCCGCTGGAAGGGACGACGCTCGTTGCAAAAGGACAGTCGAATGCTATCAGCGTGCTTGCATCAGGCCCACGTGGCACAATCCTCAAGGCGCCGGGCACGTACATGGATCAGATTGTTGTCGGAGCGGCAGCAAAAGGCGCAATTGATATCATGGCGCCGGTCAAGAAAAATGTCCGTGAGGTTGCACATGCATTAAATAAAAGTGTCGAGGATTTGACGGTTGTTGTACTTGAACGGGACAGGCATAAAGAACTGATTGACCAGCTGCGTAAAATCGGCTGCCGAATATGGCTGATTGATCATGGTTCGGTTGCTGCCGGATTAGCGAGCGCATTTGTTGAAAGCGAAGTTGACATGCTGATGGGCATATGCGGCGCACCCGAGGGAGTTATCACCGCTGCAGGCGTCAAATGTTTAGGCGGCGATTTTCAAGGTGTGTTAAAACCGCACGAACAGAAATATATCGATCAGGCGCGTGATATGGGCATTACGGATTTACATAAGGTGTTTAAACTCGATGATCTTGCGAAAGGAAATGAGCTGCAGTTTGTTGCCACGGGTGTCAGCACAGGACCGTTTTTGAAAGGTGTTATGTTCGGCAATGGAAAAGCGACAACACATTCAGTCGTCATGCGCAAGAGCTCAGGAACGATACGATATATCACGACCGTGCACCAACATTGAGGGGGTTACTATGAACAGAGACGTACTTCGCGAAACAACAGAGAAGTTAATGGCCGAACAGAAAGGAATTCTCGCGATGGATGAAAGCACTGGCACAATCGCAAAACGATTTCGGGATGTTGGTATTGAGAATACAGAAGAGAATCGGCGCGCGTATCGAGAAATGCTGATGACGACGCCGGGACTGGGGACGTTTATTTCGGGCGTGATACTTTATGATGAGACGTTAAAGCAGAAGACGCACGATGGCGTTCTTTTTTCTGATGTGATAAAGAAACATGGAATCATCCCAGGTATTAAAGTCGATAAAGGTGTAAAAGATCTTGCTGGTTTTCCAGGCGAGACAGTCACTGAAGGATTAGACGAATTACGCGAACGGCTTAAGGGTTATGCGGTGCTTGGCGCGAGATTCGCAAAATGGAGAGCGACGTTTTCTATATCGAGTACGACACCGACGTGGAATGCAATTCAATCGAATGCCCACGCAATGGCACGTTATGCAGCATTATGCCAAGAACAGGATATTGTGCCGATTGTTGAACCAGAAGTATTGATGGAAGGCAAACATACGATTCAGCAGAGTTATGAGGTTACGCGACAGGTTCATTATGTACTGTTTCAAGAATTGCAAAAGCAGAATGTTGCACTTGACGGCGTTATTTTGAAGACGAACATGGTGTTAGCAGGGTATAGTGGGCAACAAGCACGTCCTGAAGAGGTTGCAGAACAGACCGTTGCATGTTTTATGGAAACTGTGCCAGCGGCGATCGGGGGCATCGTGTTTCTTTCCGGCGGTCAATCGGACGAAGATGCGACGACGCATTTGAACATGATCAATAAGATGTTCAAGGACGTACCATGGAGACTGACGTTTTCGTACGGACGGGGATTGCAGCGCGAACCATTGAAAATGTGGGCGTCTGAGAAGAATAAATTGAATGCGCAGAATGCTTTGCTCTTACGTGCTGAAGAGAACGCGAAGGCGAGCGAAGGGCTGTTGTAGGTTTATTTATATTCTTTCTTCAATTCATGTGCAAGTTCTTTTGTCGAGATTGCGACACCAATTTTGAATAAACGAGCTTCGTACGTCCAGATTTTAGATTTTGTGAGCAAATGAAGTGCAACAAAGTCTTCGTCTTTCGTGTGGCCTTTCAGTAATTCACGAGCAGCTGCAAATAAGTTTCGATAGTTAGAATTGTTGAAAAACTCAATTTGTGAAAGCAAGTCGTGTTCTAATTCTTTTAATTTATCAGCAGATAACTTTGATTTTGCAGCTACTTCGGCATAATTTTGCTCGAATTCAACCATCAATCTTTCCGGTGCTATAATTTTAAGTGAGGGATGAAAGAAAATGTCTATAATATCACCTTGTGAAATTAAAATGTCAAGAACCATCGGTAATCGCTCCCTTCGGTCGCTATACACCGATGGCATGTAACTAGACCGATGGTTCTTGAGCACAGTCAATATTCAACATATCCATAAGTGGTGGGTCACGCCCACCACCATTCACAGAATGGTGGAATATTGATGTTTTAAAAAGTACATTAGAATCAAGTATAACTTCCACTTAAATCAGCCTTTCTGTTACTAAATAATCGTGCATGGCTTTTTTTACCTTTTCGGACATTTCCTCTGCATCTTTCTCTGTGAATTTTGATTTTGACACGATCTCACGGACTCGTTCTCTCGCTTCGAGAAGCTTTTCCTGTCGGATGAATTCTTCTCGGGCTACTTCAGACCAGTTAATCCAGGAGAAACGTTGCACTTCTGCTTTAACATTATCAGGAATTGTGAGTGTTGCGGTGGGCATTTAGATTACCCCCTTCTTTTTCAATTCTTCAAATTTTTTAAGCTCTCCAAGTCGTTTGAGGATGCCCTGCTTGAGGACTTCATTCCAATTTATTGTAGGGAAACGTTTCTTTGCTGCTTCGAAGCCTTCCGGGAGTGAGATTGTTAGTGTTGCCATACACGCACTGATATCAGTGCAAGTATTTAAAACTTGTGTTGCACTGAATGAGGCACGCCCTCGTTTTTAGGAGTGATTTAACTATAGGATAACAACCAAATAAAGATTAGATAGTAAAAAATAACTAAAAGATAACGATAATTCAACTATTGGATAATAATTAAAAACTACTTAATCAAAATTGAAGAACTATTAGATAGTAAGATTTAAAAGTAAAAACACGTTTTCTTCGGTTAAGGTGAAAAAGAGGAAAGAGCTGGTGCAGTTTGTAGCTTCATTAGTCTCTGCTCTCAGCGCTGAAGAAAAAAACGAGCTGTTGCAAACGATTAAGCAGCCCAGCGGCATCCCCATCTCCGCGTTTTGCGCGGATTTGTCGAGCTTAGAAATTATCGTGCGTTTTCTGAAGGATATTGAGAAGAAGTCGTTTAAGGAGATTGCTCTAACGCTTGACAGGAAGTTATCAACGATTTATACGACCTACAAGAAATCAAAGAAAAAGTACAAGCAGGCGCTTGACGTGTCGGACAGCTCAATTCTGATTCCGTTCGACTTGTTTAAGGATCGACGATTTGCAGTGTTGGAATTAGTTATTGCGTATTTGAAAAACATTGAGAAAAAGTCGTTCAAGGAAATCGCAGTGTTATTGCATAAGCACTACAATACAATCACGACGACGTACCGCAGATATGTTGCGCGGGGTGGGTTATGAGACGGCGCGGACAACGGAATGTGAAGATGATTAAGATACAAGAAGCCATGTCTGTTTATGATTGTAATACCGCAGCAAGCTCTTTTGTGGTGTATACTTTCACCACTAACTGCTCTTTGAGATGCGGATCATTTGAACAGATTGCACAACCTATCTTAATAGCAGACGCAATGTATGGTGCATCATCTTTGTCAGAGATTAATGAAAGCGCCCTATTGTGGATTTGCTGTGAAGGTTTATCGACGATGATGAGCTTCGATAGGATTAATAGAAGACGATCAAATTTATCGTCGGACACGCCAACCTTTGCGCATAATTCGGACGCATGCTTGCGAAGTTCGTCAAGAATGAACGGATGCGAATATAATTCTAATTTGTGTTCTCTCATGAGCTTGCGTGAGAATGAATCTTTCTTGAGCAATGAGAACGCAATGTTCGCATCGATAACGAGCTGCATTTACAATCTCCGGATACGTTTCGTTACTTCCCGCCCTAAGCGGAGACAGTCTTCATCAGTGAGCGTGCTGTTCTTGCATAATTCATCTAGTTCGTCAAGCAGCGCAACACGTTTGTTATGCTCAAATACCTCTTCACGTGCTAATTCGGACCAATTAACCCAGGGGACTTTATCAAAAAGAGACTTTGTGCTTTCCGATATTCGCAATGCAACGCTGACCATTTATAATTCACCTCGTTTCCGCATTTCTTCAAATTTCAATAGTTGCCGCGCCCGTGCTTCGAGGCGCTCACGTAGAACAGCGGGCCAATTCACGTCAGACCGAGCGTCCATAATTTTCTTTACATCTTTAGGTATTGATAGGGTTAATGTTGGCATAAGATCACCTGTTGTATTTGCACATTTTAGTGTATTTAAACATTTCGGAGGAATGACGTGAGAAAGCCCAGACAACGGAACGTGAAAGCGACGTACGTAGTTATGACCGCGCTGATGCTTGCAGTTGCGCTGGGTGTTGTGTACTTTGTCGGACCGGGTGCGACGGGCGCGGCGGTGTTAGATACGGGCGCGATTATTTCGACGAATACGACG
>Ga0209541_10012053_pt1 | contig 13419 bp, 17 predicted proteins | sample RifCSPlowO2_01_FD_184027 | JGI IMG/M metagenome (GOLD analysis project Ga0209541, IMG submission 184027) | Groundwater microbial communities from Rifle, Colorado - Rifle CSP2_plank lowO2_0.1 (SPAdes) (version 2) | ecosystem: Environmental > Aquatic > Deep subsurface > Groundwater | place...
GCCCAAAAAAATTCAATAACGGAACCAAGACTAATAATGTGCTGCCAATAATGGCGCCTAAAACCCCCAGTAAGATTCCTGCTATTATTATAACAATAAGCTGGATAATATCCATCTTAGCCTGCCCCTTCAAATACAGAAGCCAGTATGTCTATAGCTTCGCCAATCTCTTTCTCTTTGATAATCAAAGCTGGCAAAAACCTTATCACGCTATCAGTGCATTTATTCACCAGAAGCTTTTTCTTCAGGCACAGCTCAACAACCTTTTTTGATTCTTTATTCAGCTCAACGCCGAGCATAAGGCCTTTGCCTCTTGCTTCTTTTATTGAATTTTTATCCAAATCATTTAATCTCTTAAAAAAATAATCGCCCATGTTCTTTGCGTTATCTATAAGCTTGTTTTTCATTGCAAGATCAATTACAAAATTAGCAGCAGCGCAGCTTAGCGAGTTTCCGCCAAAAGTGCTTCCCTGCTCTCCCTTTTCAAATGCGTCTGCAACTTCTTTTTTTGCAATTGTAATGCCAATTGGAACTCCGCCAGCAATGCCCTTTGCAACAGTTGCTATGTCAGGCAAAACCTTGTTGTGCTGGTATGCAAAAAACTTTCCAGTTCTCATATTTGTCTGGATTTCATCAGCTATAAACAAAATATTTTTTTTATCGCAAATCTCTCTAACTTGTTTTAGGTAATCATCATCAGGGACAATAATCCCACTTTCACCTTGAATTGGCTCAACAATAAATGCTGCTGTCTTGCCGGTTACTGCTTTTTCAAGAGCCTCAGCATCATTGTAAGGAACATGCTTAAAATCAGGCACTAATGGCCTGCAATAATCCTTGTATTTCTTGTTCCATGTTGCGGTTAGTGCTCCAAATGTCCTTCCATGAAAAGCTTTTTCTGTTGAAATTATTTCTGTCTTTTTTGTATACTTCCTCGCTAATTTTATCGCAACCTCATTCGCCTCAGAGCCTGAATTGGAAAAGAATGACTTTTTTAGGCCAGAAAGCTTTGCAAGCTTTTCTGCAAGAACAGCCTGCTGCTCTGTGTAAAACAGGTTTGTTGCATTGACCAGTTTTTCTGCCTGCTCTGATAATGCTTCTGCAAATTCCTTATTTCCATAGCCTATGGAAGCTGTTGCCAAGCCGCCAACTAAATCGAGATATCTATTTCCATCCTTGTCAAAAAGATAGCAGCCTTTGCCTTTATCAATGATAAGATTAAATCGTCCGTAGGTCTGCATTATATATTGTTTTTCAAGTTCAATGATATTTTTAGAATCCATTTTATATCTTCTTCTTAACTATCTCTGTGCCAACGCCCTTGTCAGTGAATATCTCAAGAAGAAGCCCGTGCTTTATTGTTCCGTCTATTAAATGAGCTTTTGGGCACCCTTTTTTTACAGCATCTATGCATGCCTCTACCTTGGGTATCATCCCCTTGGTTATTATCCCTTTTTTTATCTTCTTTCTTGCGCTCCTTATGCTGAGCTGGGATATTAATTTTTTATTCTCATAGACGCCCAGCACATCAGTAAGGATGGTCAGCTTCTCTGCCCCTAATGCGCTTGCCAGTGAGGAAGCGGCAGTGTCTGCATTAATGTTGTACACCTTTCCCGCTTTATCAACCCCTACAGGAGATATCACGGGGATATAATTCTGGCTTAAAAGGCTTAAGACTATCTCAGGATTTATTCTCTTGATTTCTCCGACAAAGCCAAGCTTTGGGTCTTTCTGCTTGACAACTATCATCTTGTTGTCTTTTCCAGAAATGGATATTGGCTTTCCGCCGCATTTTTTTATGAGATTGAATATATCTTTATTTATATTCTCAAAAACCCTTTCTATAACTTCAACTGTTTCCTTGTCAGTAACCCTAAGCCCGTCAATAAACACAGGCTTTAGATTTCTCTTTTCCATCTCTTTGCTTATCTCAGGGCCTCCGCCATGGACTATCACCGGGCTCATGCCGACATGCTTCAGCAGGACTATATCCGTCATTACTGATTTTTTTAGGTTGTTTCTCATCGCATTGCCGCCATACTTAATCACAACAATCTTTCCATGGTACCTCTTTATGTAAGGCAATGCTTCAATCAATACATTTATTTTTTGCTTTAGCTGCTTCATTTTATGTGCGGTATTTTGCGTTTATTTTGACATAGTCACAGGTTAAGTCGCACCCGTAAGCTGCTGCATTGTGCCTGCCGTCATTCAGGTCAATTGTTATCCTAAGCTCTTCTTTGCTCATAATATCCTTTATCCTTTTATAATCAAAGTTTTTTGCCGCTCCTTTTTCAACAATCTTCTCCTCGCCAAAATAAATGTCCATCTTCTCAGGCTTTATGCTGGCTCCACTGTAGCCTGCGGCGCACATTATCCTGCCCCAGTTCGGGTCATTCCCGAAAACAGCGCACTTGACAAGGCTTGAGCCTATGACTGATTTTGCTATTTTTTTTGCGGCATTTTCATTAGGGGCATTCTTAACAAAAACCTCAATAAGCTTTGTGGCGCCTTCGCCGTCTCTTGCTATTTTTTTTGCCAGATCTATGCATACAAAATCAAGCGCCTTCTGGAACTTATCCTCATCAGCCTTTCCTGCAAGGCCGTTTGCAATAATAAGCGCCATGTCGCTCGTGCTTGTGTCATTGTCAACGCTGACAATATTAAATGACTTGTTGACTGAGATTGATAGCATCCTTTTCAATTTTTTTGGCCCTATATCAGCATCAGTTGCGATAAACGCAAGCATGGTAGCCATGTTCGGATGTATCATGCCAGAGCCTTTTGCAATTGCTCCGATTGTGACCCCACCTATCCTGACTGCAATCTGCTTTTTTACTTTATCTGTCGTCAATATAGCCTCTGCAGCGCCATCAGGATTTTTTTTCAGCTGTGTTTTTATGCCTTTCATTCCATTCCTTATCTTGCCCATTGGGAGATAAGCGCCAATAAGGCCTGTGGAAGCGACAAGAACATCCTCCTTTTTCACACCCAATTCCTTTGCTGCTAATTCTGCCATTAAATAAGCGTCTTCTATGCCTTTTTTTCCCGTGCATACATTTGATATGCCGCTATTTACCACTATTGCCTGGGCCTTCCCGTCCTTGAGATGATTTTTATTGACAATTATCGGGGCTCCCTTTACTTTGTTCTTTGTGAAGACTCCTGCAGCAGCCCCTACCCTGCTGCTGAATATAACTGCAAAATCCTTCCTGTTTTTTTTAATGCCTATAAATTTTCCAAGCGCAGCTATCCCTTTTACAGATGTTATGCCTCCTTTTATTATTATCATTTTAAATTGAACAAGCTTTTTTATCACATCCTTTCTATTTATAAATTTAATGACCAGATAGAAACATTTATAAACTTCAATGTCCTATTCCAGACATCATAAAAATCCGCAGGCGGATTTTTAGGATGCAAAGAAATTCCAAAGGAATTTCTTTCACAAAAAATGCAAAGCATTTTTACGTGCCAAAAACGGCGTATATCCGAACTTAAGTTCGGAGTTTTGCCGTTTTTGTGCATAATTCCGGAAACAGTTTCCTTCTTTGTTCTGCTTAAAACCTTTATGTCCAAAACAAAACATTTAAATATAAGATGCCCCAAAGAAGTGAATGAGCATTTTACCTCTTGTTTAGAGTACCGCAGAAGAGCGAGGATGTAAATGCTTAATCTCAAAAGGGGGTCATGTCCCTCATGGCCCTTCTTTTTATTTTGACGGGGTGGTAGGGATAATATCCAAAAATAAGATACATAATGCTATAATCTGTGTTTTCCCAAATTCTAAGATTACTAAAATAAAGAAACTTGGGAAAGGAATGATTAATGAAAACTACGACCTTTCTATAAGAAATCCGAAAAAGAACCTGATCCTCAGGGTATACCCCAAGGACGACTGGAAAGCAAAAAAGGAAGAATATCTTTACCGCCTTGTCTCACACAAAACAGATGTCCCAGTGCCTGAAGTTTACATGGCAGATACATCTAAAAAGATTCTGCCAAACGCATTTATACTGTACTCAAAAATTGAGGGCATAAGCCTGGGCGATTACTACAAAAAGACCAAAAATAAAAGGATAATCTTCAGGGCAGGAGAGATTCTTGCAAAGATACACTCAATAAAATTTCCTGCGTACGGCTGGATAATGGGCAGGGAGATAATGCCAAAATTCTCAAGATGGGCTGACTTCATGGGGTATGATATGGAAGAGAAGGTTGGCAAGCTGCTTATGATCAGAAAAATACAGAGAAAAACAATCCGCAGGATAGCTGATTATTACAATGAAAAAAAAAGCCTGCTGGATGTAAAAGATGCGCCATCCCTGCTGCACAAGGACTACCATTTCTCCCATATTTTTGTGGATGATGGCAAAATATCAGGAATTATAGATATGGAGTGGGCTGTCGCGGGCCACAACGAGCTTGATATTGCCAAATCAAAATGGTTCATGTTTGAAAGATTTCCTGAGATTGAAAAGCCGTTTATGAATGGCTATAAAAAATACGGCCGCACTTCAGCGAAATTTGAGGAGAGGGCAAATATTTACAGGCTTACCCTGCTCGTCGGGCTGACTGGCCTTTCCTATGAGCTTAAAGATAGAAAATGGCTTGATTATAATATAAGAAAGATGGAGGAGCTCATAAGATGAAGCAGAGGCAGAAAGCAAAACAGAGGGTAAACATAACAAAAATGACAGAGGAGTATATATCGGAGCATCCCAGCGTGAAAGACTGCCTGAAAAAGGGGATGGTAAACTATTCAAAGCTCGCAAGGCAGGTAGCATCCGAGCTTAAGATTGATATAAAAAATAATTTTGACGCTATCCTGATAGCATGCAGGCGCTACTATAGAAAGATAAAGTCAGAGTCAACAGTTGAGGCAAGGATCCTGAATGTGCTCAGGCAGAGCAGGGTTGAGATAAAAAACAAGATAATTGTTGTTGTTGTGGAGAAAAGCATCTATCTTGACAACCTTTTGGATCTTGAGGAAGAGGTAAGGAAAAAGACAGAGGTGTTTCATGTAATTGAGGGCACAAGTTCAATAACCATAGTGACAAGCGAGGAATTCCTGGAGAAGATAAGGAAGCTTTTCAAAAACAAGATAATAAAGGAAAGCCAAAACCTGATTGAGATAATACTAAAAAGCCCAAAAGAGATAGAGACAGTGCCTGGGATAATATCTTACCTCTATTCATTGTTCGGCGAGCATGGAATAAATATAATAGAAACAATGTCATGCTGGACAGACACATTATTTGTGATAAATGAGGAGGATATAGCAAAGGTAATGGGCTTAGTTAGGTTTTGAATCAACAAATCCGCCAATATCGAGCATATGCCCCAGCTTTTCTTTTTTTGTCTTAAGGTATCTTTCGCTCTCTTTTGTTGGAGGTATCTGCAATGGAACCCTTTCAACTATTTCAATGCCGTAATTCTCAATTCCCTTTATCTTTTTTGGATTGTTTGTCAGGAGCCTTATCTTTTTAACGCCCAAGTCAGCCAGCATCTCAGCGCCTGCTGTGTAGTCCCTCATGTCTGGCTTGAATCCAAGCTTTTCATTTGCCTCAACAGTGTCCATTCCATGGTCCTGCAGAGCATAAGCCTTTATCTTGTCCACAAAGCCTATGCCTCGCCCCTCCTGGTTTAAATAAAGCAGAACTCCGCCCTCTTTTGCTATTAGTCTCATTGCCTTTTCAAGCTGTTGCCCGCAGTCGCATCTTTTTGACTTGAAAACTTCGCCAGTCAGGCATTGTGAATGCACTCTCACCAAAACGGGCTTGTCTGATTTTATTTTGCCGCTGACCAAGGCCACATGGTGCTCTTTTCCAGCCCCATAGACATAAATAACAAAGTCACCATGCTCTGTGCTGAGCTTTGCGCTTGCTAGTCTTTTGACCATTGCAATATGGAATTGCCATTATTTTATAAACCTTGTTAAACCTGTAGATATAGCGCTAATAGTATAAAAAATAAGAAATAATGTCCTGCTTTATTCCACGCTCTCCTGCTCCTCTGTTTCCTCTTCGGCGTCAATCTCCTCTGCTTCTTCCTCTGCCTCGTCATAGCCCTTCATAAATGCCTCTTCCTCAGGGCTTAGCTCGTCATCCTCAAGCTGGTCCTCTCTGCCTTCCTCATCGTAAACAGTTTCTTTCTCTTCCTCCGAGTCTTCAACATCCTTTGGCATTTTCCGTCACAAATAAGCTTAGGAAACAGGGGGTTTAAAAAATTTTCGGTGGGTGAATAGGTAAAATCCAATAAGCAAGAAAACCTTATAAACAACCAAAAAACTGTTTCTTTTATGCTAATCCAGTCATTTGCAGGAATACGGGGGATTTATGGTAAAGAATTAAATGAAAATACAGCCAGAAGATATGCTCATGTCTTTAATAGGTTCTTAAAGGAAAAAGCCAAAAAGCCATTGGTTATTATTGGCAATGACCCAAGGCAAAGCTCAGAGCCATTAAAAAATGCAGTGCTTGATGTTTTTGAGAATATAATTGATATCGGTATTGTTACAACTCCAATGGCAGAGCTGGCTGTAAGGGACTACAAAGCCGATGGCGGCGTTATGCTCACTGCATCCCATAATGAGCCGGAATACAATGGATTTAAGTTTCTGGACAAAGATGGGGCTGTTCTAAGGCCAAATGATATAGAAAGAATAATCAGTGGTTTCAATAAAATAAAAGAGCTGAAAAAAGCTGATTTTTTAGATTTGCTAAGCAAGGAAAAAACAATACTCCATAAGATTGATAAAAAACATAATGATATAATTGATAGATATTATACTTTCATTACTAAAATCATTGAGAAGAAAAATGTTGAATTAATAAAAAAATCAGATTTTAAGGTTATTCTTGACCCGAATGGCGGCTCAGGAATAATTGCAAAAGATATTCTTGAAAAGAATGGTATTGCGGTTATAGGCGTCAACATGGAATATGGAAAATTCGAAAGAAAGATAGAGCCAAATGCCGATTCATTGGACTATCTAAAAGATATTGTAAAAAAGGAAAACATAATTGCAGCTGGCTTTGACTGCGATGGAGACAGGGTTGAGGTTATAGATGAGGAAGGCAAAATGGTTTCAGGCAATTATATTCTTGCCTTGGCAGTTGATGAAATGCTCTCATCAATTCAGAAACCCGAAAGGCAGGTTGTTGTCATTAATGATGTTACATCCAATATTGTAAGGGAGATAGCTGAAAAATACAATGCCAAAGTGATTGAAACAGAGGTGGGAGAGATAAATGTTGTTGATGAGATGCTGAAAAACAATTCAATTGTCGGGGGGGAGGGAAGCTCCTCCGGAGGGATTTTCTCTCCATCAAGGTGCAGGGACGGCATTCTTACCCTGATGATGGTGTTAAGGATGATGGCAAAAAGAAAAAAACAGCTAAGCGAAATAATAAAAGATTATCCTGAATATTACAATAAACGGGCAAAGATCCTGTTTGAGCCAGCAAAGCATGATAAAATAAAAAAAGAATTAAAAGGGCGTTATTCAAAAAAATACAAAATCCAACAAACAGGAGATATCACTGGCGGCTTAAAAATTATAATTGATGACAGGTCATTTTTATGGTTCAGGGCTTCAAAAACAGAAAGCAATGTTTTCAGGATTGTTGCTGATTCTGATGATAAGGAAAAGTGCAACCAATTATTAGAAGATGGAATTAAGGTTTTTAATTCAATAAAATCATAAAATGTCAGAATTTTCCACCAACGGAAACTAACGTTTCCTAGTACAGTAAATGACTGCGTTATTTATGCACAGCTCTGACTGGAGGCAAGCGCACCATTGATGAATATTATGCTAAACTGATTAAATCACAACCAAGCGACAACTTATTTTGAACGAATGGGCGCACTATTGATGGAATAATCAATATTTTTCTTGCTCTTTTTTTTTCCGATAGCTTTAAATACTATAAAACAAAGCACAGCCGTGGTGGTATGGGTGGCTGTTAGCGAAGGTGTTTGCGACGTATGTAATGGCAATCTTGTCTTGAAGGAGACAAAGGAGATTGGAAGCACTAGGTATAGGATACTTGAATGCGATAAATGCAAAAAGCAGGTTGCAAGGCATGAATAAGATGGAAGAAAGATCATTGCAAAGGATAAAAGGTGAAGATGTAAAGAGATGCCCTGAGTGCGGCAACGGTGATTTAGTCAGGGAGCAGGGCGAGCTGTACTGCAAAAAATGCGGATTTGTCATAGAGTAATGTTTATATCCTAACGCTGATTCTTTTGTATAATGGCAAAAGTGTATATCCAAACCCACGGCTGCTCAACAAATTTTTCTGAATCAGAGATAATGGCGGGTTTGCTGGCTAATGCGGGTTTTGAAATAACGGGGGACAAGAAATTGTCAGATGCCATAATAATCAGCATATGCACAGTCAAGGGCGAAAATACTGCTCTGCGCGAAATAAAAAGAATAACGGCGGAATTTCCAGGCAAAAGGCTTGTTATTGCGGGCTGCCTGACAAATGTTCTTATAAAAAACGCAAGAAAGATTGATGAGAATGCAAGCTTTATCAGCACACACAACATAAAAAGCATCTGCGAGATTGTTGAGGAGTCTGTAAACGGCAATGCTGTTGAGCTTTTGGCAAAAGAAAACGACGCAAAGCTGAATATGCCGAAAATAAGGAAAAATCCAGCTATTGGCATAATCCCTATACTGAACAGCTGCAGGGGAAGCTGCATTTATTGCTCTGTCAGGGCAATAAAAGGAAAGCTGTTTTCTTACCCTGCTGAGAATATCATAAAAGAAGCAGACATATGCCTGAATGAAGGCTGCAAAGAGCTATGGATTACCTCGCAGGATAATGCCTCATATATGCTGGAAAAAGGCAGGAGCTCAAAGCTGCCCGAGTTATTGAAAAGCATAGTTGGAATTGAGGATAAGTTTATGCTGAGAATTGGCATGATGAACCCAAATAATGCCATGCCAATAGTTAGTGAAATGATTGATATATACAAGAATGAAAAAGTCTTCAAGTTTCTTCATCTGCCAGTCCAGTCAGGCAATGACGAGATTCTGAAGTTAATGAACAGGAAATATGATGTAAATAGCTTCAAAAATATAATCAATAAATTCAGAAAAGAAATTCCAGATGTAACAATATCAACCGACATTATATGCGGGTTCCCAACAGAAACAGAAGAGCAGTTTAACGATTCGCTAAGCCTAATCAAGGAAATAAGGCCGGACATTGTGAATATATCAAGATTCCAGCCAAGGGCAAACACAAAAGCAGCGAAAATGGAGCAGATTCATGGTAGCATAACGAAAAACCGCTCAAGGGTGCTCACAGAGATATCCTCAAATATATCAAGAATGATAAATGAGCGCTGGCTTGGATGGGAAGGCGCTGTTCTGGTAGATGAGAAAGGAAAGGACAATTCATGGATAGGAAGGAATTTTGCCTACAAGCCCGTTGTTGTGAAAGGAGATTTCAGGCTTGGCCAGGAGGTTAATGTAAAAATAGGCAAGGTAACTGCTTATGATTTGAGAGGGGAACAACAAACTATTTAAATTCAAATAAAAATTAAATGATAGATTAGAACATGGCAAGAACACCAATTATAGCAGCAAACTGGAAAATGAACAAGTCAATAGGAGAGGCTGTTTCTTATATTAAAGAATTAAAGGGGTTAGTTAAAAATACCAAAGACAAAGAAATTGTAATATGCCCTCCATTCACTGCCTTATCAGCAGTAAGCGCTGAGCTTAAAGCATCAGAAATAAGGCTTGGAGCGCAGAATCTTTTTCACGAGGAAAGCGGCGCATTCACAGGCGAAATATCCCCATTAATGCTGAAAGAGACTAACTGCAAATATGTTATTATTGGCCATTCAGAACGCAGGAAATACTTTAATGAGACTGACGAAATAGTAAATAAAAAAATAAAGATTGCCTTAAAAAACAAGCTAATCCCAATCCTGTGCATTGGCGAGACCTTAGAGCAGAGAAAAGCAAACAAAACAAAAGAAATCATAAAAAAACAATTTGAAAATTCTTTAAAAAATATTAAAAGCGATAAGTTGGTTATAGCTTATGAGCCTGTCTGGGCAATTGGCACTGGCAATAATGCAACGCCAGAGCAGGCAGAAGAAGCGCATGCATTTATAAGGCGGCTTGTAAAAAAGCATTTTGGCAGCGCAGCAGCAGAGAAGATAAGAATCATCTACGGCGGCTCTGTAATCCCAGAAAACATCAAAGGCCTTATGTCGCAAAAAAATATAGATGGCGCTTTGGTTGGTGGAGCTTCTTTGGATGCAAAGGAATTCTTTGAGATTATTGATTTTTAGCTATTTAACGCTAAGCCAGATTTTTTCTTTATCAAAACATTTATATATTTACCATTCTCTGTATTTGTTATGAAAGAAGAAGTTAAAAATTGGATTGAACAATCAAAGAGAGATTTAGATACTGCCAAATACAATTTTGAAGGTGGAAAATATGAGTTTGCAGTTTTTCTTTGTCAGCAGTCTATTGAAAAAGCCCTTAAGGCATTATCAATTAAAAAAACAGGAAAGTTTAGAAAAATCCATGACATAGTGCTTCTCGGGAAAGAATTAAACCTTCCAGAAAATTTAATTAATTATTGTAAGGAAGTTGCACCAGCATACACTTACACAAGATACCCCGATGTAACTCATGTAACCAACTTAAAAGATATATCCAAGAAATTTATTAAATACGCCGAGGAAAATTTAAAATGGGTAGAAAAACAATTATAAAACAATTAAATGAGTTTAAGGTTAGATTAGCAAAAGATTTTCCTATAGAGAAGATTATATTATTTGGAAGCAGAGCAGCAGGAAAGCAGCATAAAGATAGTGATATAGACCTTATAATTGTATCCAAAAAGTTCAGGAAATTAAATTTTATTGAAAGGTCATCTAAAATGTATGATTACTGGGATATCAGTTACCCTGTTGATTTCTTGTGCTTTACGCCTGAGGAATTTGATAAAAGAAGCAGGATGATTACAATAGTAAGGGAAGCGGTTAAAGAAGGTGTTGTTATTTAACGCTAAGCCAGATTTTCTGAAGGTGATAATATCCTTGTGTGTAAGTTGAATCGCCACTGCATACAACAGTAGCTGTCTGGTAAGGATCAGATTGCGGAGTAGATGCTGGTTTGTAACAAACCGCAGCATTAAAAATGTAAACACCTGATGGCGGCAGAGGGCTTCTTGGCGGGGTCATTGCTATTGTATACGTTGCCTGCTCGTTCATCTTTATTTCGTGCTTATTAGTGTCATAGGTTAGCCATGTACCTGGGTCGCTGCTACTGGTTATCTCACCATTCTGATTATCATATGCCTTGTCAAAGTTGACAATTACCTTAAAATCATTATCATAACCTGAGCCAAATTTACCTTGATCCAGCTGGTTTAAAACCCCAATCCCAAATGTTGCTGTATTGCCGTGCGCAACAGTTTTCTGGAAAAAAGGCATTGCAACCTTGTCGCCTGAGTCAAGCAGCCTTGCAAGCTCCTCTTTTGTCTGCAAGTCCATCTCATAAACCTGCTTGTTTGCTGAAGAGAATATTTTATTGACAAAAACTATGCCTAAGCCAAAAACAAACAAGGACAGGATTATTACAACAAGAAAATTGACTGACAGCTCAATTGCTTTTTTGTCCATAATTTCAATAAAAATAAGACAAATATAAAAAATTATCTAATCATCTCAAACTCTTTCACAACTATCAGCATCAATATCACCAGTATGGCTGCTCCTGCAAGCATCCATGCGAGCCCTGCTGACAGTGTTGATGTAAATATCTTGTAAAGGCCGAAGACCATCACGCCAAAGCCCATCCATAAAAATTTGTCCAGCACAAGCTTCATTATCTCAAATTCTTCGTTTTGCGTTAATCTCTTTTTCATTAAGCTCACCCCTCAAATTATGTTTATTGCAATGCTTTTTCTGGATTCAAAGCCATTGTTATTTTCAGCAGAGCAACTTACAGATTCGCCTTCCTCATAGCTGTCTGCGCAGCAAACAACAGCCGCAAGCAACTTTGTTTGCTCCCTATTTTCCTTATCGCCAATAGCAGCCTTCCATATGCTTATCTGCTCTGGAGCTATTGAGACTGGATTATGATTGTATACCAGCCAGTCCTCGCTTTCAGGCTCAAGCAATGTGTCATTTTCGTAAAACGAAAGCTGGCAGTATTTTGCATTTGAAGCTGGATTCATAAAACTTATAGTTAAGCTTGCGCTCTCGCCTCTCCTTATGCTTTTTGAGTAATATTCCAGCTTTAATGGGTCGTCTTTTGTCGGAGTTAACGCGCCTTCTGTCAGCTCCATTGCCTCGCCTGTCTTTGCCTTTATGTTCTTGAATGTATTATTTATGAAAGTTATGCCAACCAATAACATTGCCAAGGCTAAAATCAAAAAAAATGCCCCTTTGACATTGGCCATGGGTCATCTTTATGATGTGTACGTTGCTATAATGTCTTTTTTATAAAATAAATTTAATTTTGGGGAAGTGGCATCACAAGACCCAAGAGGTGCAGTGGCTGGAAGGTCTGTTAGTGTTGTATCACAGCACATTATTGAAGTAAATACTTTAGTTGTGCCTGCAGTTCCTTGAGATCCTACAATGCTTAATGTCCATGTATTAATCTGGTCTATTGACATTGGCTGGGTAGTAGCACCAGGATTATATACAATCTTAGCAGCACCAGTGGCAGGAGAGGGGTCTATTGGTGTTGTTGGTGCGGCACTATCATAAACACGTAACGCACAGTATTTTGCTTCCTTTGTATTCATAAAAGCAATTAAACCTGTCTCCACATCTTTTGTTCTAAGAGTAACGCTACCTGGTGTTATTGTCATCACATTATCGGTTGTTGGCGGGTTGGTAAGTTCTTGACCGCTTACCGCAGACTCAACCTTTGCTGTTGCCTGCTTAAACAATCCCCTCATAAATGTCAATCCCAGCCCGAGCATTGTAATTGCCAGGATTAAAATAACAATCGCATTAATCGACAAACTCAAATCAGCTTTTTTGTTTTTCATTTATTTCACCTCTTAGGATGTAACAGTTATTACAATATCTCTTGTGTATGATTTGGCGCTAGTAGCACAGCTCATAGTAAATGTATATAATCCTGTTGCAGGTAATGTTAATCCTGTTTATGCCAAGGTTGGTGATGTTGTTAATTTGACATTTACTGCTAGCGAGGCTTTGCTTTCTGAACCTGTTGTTACTATTGCTAGTCAGCCTGCTGTTGTTGTGAGTGTGGGCGGTAATGATTATGAGGCTACTTATGTGATGCAGTCTGGTGATACTGAAGCGGTAGTTGCTTTTACAATTGATTTTAATGATTTGGCAAGTAATCCTGGTGTTCAGGTTGTTGCGGTAACAGATGCTAGTAGTGTTATTTTT
>Ga0209541_10012054_pt1 | contig 13419 bp, 12 predicted proteins | sample RifCSPlowO2_01_FD_184027 | JGI IMG/M metagenome (GOLD analysis project Ga0209541, IMG submission 184027) | Groundwater microbial communities from Rifle, Colorado - Rifle CSP2_plank lowO2_0.1 (SPAdes) (version 2) | ecosystem: Environmental > Aquatic > Deep subsurface > Groundwater | place...
TTACTGTCTGCTGTTCCAGTGCCTCGTGCATAGCGCTTGTGTCTTCATCGCTCATCTTGTCCATTTCGTCTAAGCAGGCAATGCCTTTGTTGCACAAAACCAGGACTCCTGCTTCAAGGGCCCAGCCTCTTAGCATCTCATCGCGCACAACAGTTGCAGTAATGCCCGCCGCTGTCGAGCCCTTGCCTGACATGTATCTCGCTTTTGGGGCCAGCGTGGCAACGTATCTGAGAAGCTGTGACTTGCCTGCTCCGGGGTCTCCGACAAGGAACATGTGTATGTCGCCCCTAGTCCTTGTGCCGTCCTCGCGAATTTTTTTTACGCCGCCAAACAGCTGCATTACCACTGCTTCTTTTATGTTTTCGTAGCCATAAATAGAAGGCGCGATGGAATTGCGCAGCTTTTCATAAATGTTGGCCTTTTCGGAAAGGTCCTTAATTATTTTTTCATCTTCAGGAGTAATATTTATGTCCTCAAATTCTTCATCAACCGTATCAACAGAGTTTGCATCGACCAGCAAATCATATGTTGTGCTTATGCCGCCGGTTTTTAGCGGAATCGGGACTTCTTTTACAATTCCGATGACTTTTACCTTGTTTCCAGGATAGTGTTTTTTGTCCATTTTCGGGTCAACGAGGTCTTCGTCCAAAAAAACGGCAATCCTTTTTGGCTGCTCGCCGCCTTCAAGGTTTTCCGGCGACTCTTCGATTATGAGGCGCTGTACGTCAACCATTTTTTTTTCTAGGAGTTTGAATTTGCCTTTCCTTCCGCACGAACATTTGGATGGCTCGCGGAACTGTTGGCCCATCTGTTCGACGAGTATGTGCGCGCCGCAGCCAGGGCACTCAAACGTAGTGTATGTAACCTTGGGCCTGACATCGGAGGCCTGGCGTATGACGCCGTCTGTGAACACGAGCTTGCCAAGGTGAACGCTCCTAATATTTCGTATTGAAATGTGCGTTGATTTTGGCAGGTTCAGTATCCTCACGCGTATTGGATGTTTTGCATCTGGTATGTCCATCTGCTTTATTGCTTCTTCAGCGCTTTCTGCGGATTCTTTGAAATTTGTCAGCAGGCCTTCCGAAAGCTCGATGTCGAACTTCGATAGTATTGCGAAATCTATGTAGATGGCGGAGTCGCCTTTTCTTATGTGGTTTAATAAATCGTTGTAGTAATACTGCTCTATGAATCTCCTGAATTTTTCTACGAGTTCCTCTGATGGCATGCCAGTTTACGCTCCAAAGCAGTCATATGCTTTTGTGCGCCAATTTAAAGAATTCTATACTTAAACAAATGAAAGAAAACAATAAAATAAAGTTGGTTGTGAAAAATTAATTAGCAGGCCCTAATTCGCCTGCTTTCTTTAGCTGATCTCTTAGCACATAAACAGATTCAATTATTTCCTTTTCAGATTTTGCGCCCGTCACAACAATTTTTCCGGTGCCGAACAGCAGAAAGGTGATGTGCGAGTCGGGCAGGTGATAAACCAATCCCGGAAACTGTTCTGGTTCGTATTCCGTGTTTTCAAATTTGAATACGATTTCATTTAGGTTTAATTTTCCGCCCACGGAGCCTGCCGCAACCATGTTCTGCACAGCAATATCAGCCTCGCCAGTTACTTTTATTGAAATTGCGCCAAGCCTTTTGATAATTACTGCAATCGCAGCCTTTGCATCTTTTAGAGATTTTGTGCCTGTGCAGATGATTTTTCCCGAACTGAATAATAGTGCTGAGAATTTAGGCACATCTGATTTGTAAATCAGGCCGGGGAATTGTTCCGGATTATATTCTGCCCGCTCCAGCTTGCTGGCCAGCTTTTCCAGCGGCAGATCCCTGTGAATATTTGCAGATACAACTACATTTTCAGTTTTTGCGTAAACGCCCTTTGCCTTTTCAGCTTTCCGAGAAATTTTTTTTGCCATGACAACACCTGTTAATAGTATTTAAAAAGGGAGGCTTTATAAAGCTTTATAAAGGATTTTTAAAGAGCTTAGGTCAGTAGCTTTGCCTGCCAATTTCACAAACTGCCAGATTAAGCTTGTGCAGCAACATGAGCCAGATTAAGCTTGTGCAGCAACATGAGCCAGATTAAGCTTGTGCAGCAACGTGACTTTCACAGCTACTGGTACGGGACCGTATTCAATTGATTGTATGCCAATACCGGCAACACGTGTTATTACTTCCACCCTGCTTTCAAGCCAGCCGAAAGTATCGCCTGATCTTAATAATTCAATTAGGCTGCCAGGAATGGTCGCAGGCAAACTATTAAAACGCGTATCGCCAGCGGACGTTATTAGCACAAAGCCGTCAAACCCATGTGGCCAGCTAATTGGGTTATAGAGACCTGTTTCTGTCCCGTCAACAGGGCGATGGTAAGTGTATGTTCCCACGAGAGGCAGATGCGGATGTGATATAGTTGGTGGCGTAGTATCAACCATGCTGTTTTAGCATTACTACGTTTTTTAAACCTTTCTAGAAGCCAAATTCAAAGTCTTTCTGCCTTATTTTGAGGCTGTTTCTGTTCTTTTTCCTGCCTACTTCGGCTGGGCTCGCAAATTCAACAGATGACGCGCCAACTTTTTCTTTTATTTCTTTTGTATGTTTAGCAAGCAACCCTTCAGTTTCCTTGTCAGCCGCTATGAGCAGTCTAATTTTGTCTTGCTTGCTCAGGTTCGCCTTCTTCCTTAAATCCTGCACCGCCCGTGTAAGCTCGCGTGCAAACCCAGAGGCAAGCATTTCTTTGGTTTCTTCTGTTTGTAGGTAGATTGAATAATTGCCCGCCATTTGCCCGATGAGGCCTTCCGGTAGCTTCTCCTCAATTATGAAATCATCTTCGTGCAATTCCGCATCGCCCTTTGAATATTTTACTATGACTTTTTTTTCTTGCTTCATCTTGCGCAGTAATGATTCGGCGCTGATCATAGTAATCTTCGCAATTATTTCAGCGGTGTTCTCCTTGAATTTCGGCGCGATAGCGCTGTGGTTAGGCTTGACAATATGTTTTATGCCTTTTAGCTCGTGCGCGGTGTCCAAATACAAAACATTCGCCAATGTTTTAATTAATTCTCCTTGATTTTCTGCAGCAGACTTGATGTCGTGGCTTTCCGTAATTATGATTGCAGACTTGACTGGCCAGCGCACAGAGCGCTGGAGCTTTTCACGCACGGCTAGAATTGTTGAAATCAGTTCCTTTGCAGTCCCGACCTCTGCCTCAAGCTTCTCGTTTATTGATTTTTGATTAAATTCCGGCCAATCAAACAAGTGTATTGATTCTTCTTTGTGAAAATCTCTTAGAATGTTCTGGTAGATTTTTTCTGTTGTGAATGGCACGAATGGACAGAGGAGCACGAGTAAATCGAGCATGACTTTGTGCATTGTTTGCAAAACATTTTCTTTTTCTTCCGAATCCTCTGACAAAATATCTCGGACAAAGTGCACATACTCGCGGGAAAAAGTATTCAGGAAAAACTTCTGCAGTTCTGCTGCTGCAAGGTGCGGCTGAAGCGCTTCAAGGCTCTCATTTACTTTTTTCTTCAGCGATTCAAGCCTTGACAAAATCCACTCGTCAGCGGCGGAAGCCGGCTTTGCCTGCGCTGGCCTAAATCCCTTTCCAAAATAAATTTTTAGATAGTTAGAGAGGTTCCACAATACGTTCAAATTTTTCCTTTGCTCTTCTAAAACATTCCAGCCAAACCACAACTCCTTTGTAGGGTCGTGGGTGCAGTATTTCCAGCGCATCACATCAGCACCGACTTTATCGGCGGCTTCGTCAAACCAGATTGCGTTTCCCCAGCTCTTGTGCATCTCTCGCCCAGTTTCGTCTTTCATTGTTTCATTAGTTAAAATTGATTTGAACGGCGCCTTTCTGGTCAGTGCGACGCCGTGCAATAGCATGAAGAAGAACCAGCACCTGTACTGGCCTGGCCCACACTCAGTTACAAAATCTGCCGGATACCATTTGTCAAAATATTTTTTGTTTGTAAGCCAATCCAACGTAAAGAATGGAACCATGCCAGCATCCATCCACACATCGCCAGTGTCAGGAACGCGGCTCATCTTTTCGCCGCATTTTGCGCATTTTATTTTTACATAATCTACATAAGGCCGGTGCAGCTCTTTCATTTTTGAAAAGCCCCCAATCGCTTTCTTTTTCAGCTCGGCAATGCTGCCAACGACTTCATGATGGCCATTCTCGCACTCCCAGATTGGTAATGGTAGGCCATAATATCTCTTTCTTGATATGAGCCAGTCGCTCATATTGTGCAGCCAGTCTTCTTCGTATCTCTGGCCCTGTGGCGGAACCCATTTGATTGTTTTATTCTGCTCGATCATTTTTTCGCGGAGCGCATCCATAGAAATATACCACTCATCAACCAATCTAAATACGAGTGGTGTGCTGCAACGCGTGCAGTGCGGATAGCGATGTTTTATTTTTTCTGTTTTGTAAATGAAGCCGGACTTTTGCAAATCTACTATTACTTCGGGGTTTACAACAGAAACATTTTTTCCAGAAAATTTTCCGTAACCCTCAGCAAAATTGCCGTCCTCATCAAGCGGCGAGATTGCCGGCAGGTTTTCTTTTTTAGAGTGTGCGTAGTCCTCAGGTCCGCAACCCGGTGCCATGTGAACTATTCCCGTACCATCCTCGCCAGATGCCAATTCCCACGCAACAACCTTGTGCGTCGTATTAGCAGATTTCTGTGCTTCAAGGTTTGCGTATGGCATTGTGTAGTGCATGCCAGCCAGCTCGGAGCCCAGCTTTTTTTCTCTAACTTCATAATCGCCTTTTAGTATCTGCAGGCGCGGCTCAACAAGCCAGAAATATTTCTCACCCTGTTTTACTTTTACATAATTTAAATTTGGATTTACTGCAATAGCGGTGTCTGCGGGAATTGTCCATGGCGTTGTCGTCCACACTAAGAAGAATTCGTTTTCCTTTCCCGCAACTGGAAATTGCAGGTAAATTGAATCGTGTTCGACTTCAAAATAGCCTTCTGTTGTGATTGCATGCTTTGACTCTGCCGTTGCGCACCGCGGGCACCACGGAATTACGTCCTTGCCCTTGTAGAGCCAGCCCTTCTCATGGCAGAACTTTATGAAATACCACTTGTACTCATTTGCTTTGTCGGTGTGGGTGAAATAGGAATTATCCCAATCCATCCACTGGCCCAGCCTGATGGACTGCTCTGTCTGCCTCGCAGACATTTTTTCAACTCTTTCTTTGCACTTTTTTACAAAATTATCTATGCCAAACTTTTCAATATCTTTCTTCCCGTTTTTGAATCCCAGCTCTTTTTCAACTTCGCGCTCGATCCAAAGGCCCTGCGCATCAAAGCCATTCTGCCGGCGGATCTCAAAGCCACGTGTGGCATGCCAACGCAAGTACAAATCTTTCAACGTGCGGCCCCACGCGTGATGCACGCCCATGGGGTTGTTTGCTGTTATCGGGCCGTCTATGAACGACCATGTTTTTTTAGAATTCTTGTAGAGTTTTTTCTGCTTATCGTAAATCTTCTTCTTGCTCCAGAAGTCAAGTATTTCCTTCTCAAACTTTGCCGGCTCGTACGTTGCATCCATAACACAAACTCAATTCTACAGTTTAAATAAATAACGGTATTATAACTCAAACTCCTTATCTTCATACAGCATCCCGTAAGTCGCCTCTAGCAGCGGCAGTTTCAGGCCTTTTGCTTTTGCAAGTTCGTATGCTGCCTTTGTTGCTGCATGGCCTTCAACTGTGGTATTTTTTTCTTTTAGTTCTGCCAGCGCCTCAGACGGTTTTTTTCCGGACGCGATGAGCTGGCCAAGCATGCCATTCCTACCGCCCTGCGAAGTCACATGCAAGTCCCCGAGGCCGGCAAGCCCGTAAACTGTCTTGCTCTTGCCGCCAAAAGTTTTTGCAAACTTTGTCATCTCTGTCAAAGATTGTGTGAAAAGCGCGGACTTGTGGTTGTTATTCCGCCCAACATTTATTGCGATTGCATAAACATTTTTCAGCGCAGAGCAAATCTCGGCACCGATTGCGTCGTTTAAAATTTCAACTCGGTAATTTTTTGTCTGGAAAATCTTTTTACACAATTTCGCGGTATTTTTTTCTTTTGATGCAAAAACGACATGCGTTATTTGTTCCTGCGCGACTTCTGCTGCGATGGACGGGCCTGCCACTGTAACTTTCTGCAGGCCAGGCAGCTCCTGCTCAAGAACTTCTATCATCGTTTGAGAATTATCAAAACCCTTTGCAACATTAATTACTATTTGATTCGCCAAAAATGGTTTGGCTTTTTGCGCGATGCTTCTCAGGCCAGAAGAGATGACTGCAAACACGACAACTTCTGAATCTTTCAAAGCTGTTTCAAGCTCGTTGTCATAGAAAAAGTTTCCCTTGATTAGCACGTTCAGTGTTGGGTGCGGTTGGTCTGCTTTCAACACATCGATTATCGCTTTATCAAACTCGGTTCCCCACATACGCACTTCGTGGCTGTTTTTTGCTAATGGCACAGATATTGCGGAGGCCATAGCACCGGCGCCGAGTATTGTTATGTTTGTCATGTTCGCACTAAAATACGAATGCTTAAAAAAACTCCGCTTCTTGCTTTGTTATGGATATTTGGACAGAGAAATATAGGCCTAAGCAACTTTCTGAAATTAAGGGGCAGGAACATATTATGCACAGATTGCATGCCTTTGTCACAAACAAGAACATGCCACATCTTATGTTTGCTGGCCCCGCAGGAGTTGGAAAAACCACCGCAGCGATCGCAATCTCACGCGAGCTTTTCGGCGATAGTTGGAGAGATAATATTTTGGAATTAAATGCCTCTGACGAAAGGGGAATTGATGTTGTGCGAGTAAAGGTAAAGGATTTCGCGCGCACAAAGGCGATTGAGAATGTGCCGTTTAAAGTTATTTATCTGGACGAGTGCGACGCGCTGACAAAAGAGGCGCAGGACGCACTGCGTAGGACTATGGAGGATTACGCAGCAACGACTCGCTTTATTTTAAGCTGCAATTATTCGTCAAAGGTTATTCCGCCGATTCAATCAAGATGTGCTATATTTAGGTTCAAGCCGCTTGCAAAGGATGTTGTAGAAAACATTTTGAAAAAGGTCGCGGAGACAGAAGGCTTTGAAATTGATTCTGAAGCGATTGATTTGGTTTACGAAGCATCTGAAGGCGACATGCGCAAGGCTGAGAACATGCTGCAGGCCTGCGCAGCCACAGCCGAAGTCGTTGGCGAGAAAAAAAGGATTACGATTGCGTTTGTAAAACAAATTGTCTCGTTTGCAGAGCCAAAAGAAATCGAGGCCGCAGTAAAGCTTGCACTCGCGGGAAAATTCCTCGAAGCGAAAAAGAAACTAGCCGACATAATGGTCGCGCACGGCTTATCGGGAATGGACGTCATCAAGCAGATCCAGAAGGAAATCTGGAACTTGGATGTTGATGAGAAGCTCAAGATAAAACTCACAAAGGCCTGCGGGGATTACGAGTTCAGGCTGGTTGAAGGATCGAATGAGTTCATACAGCTGGCGGGACTGCTGGCTGAGATGGGAATGATTGGGGTTGAGAAATGAGCGAGGCAATTGCAAAAAAAGTTTCACTAGTATTACATCCATTTTCACTAATAATTCCATTCCTACTGCTTGCAGTTTATTCGCTTCATGTAAGTTTGCAGTCTTCAGCTTTTTGGTTTCTAGCCTCATTTATTCCATTCTTTTTAATACCATTCACAATATTTATTTATCTGATTAAAAAGAAAATCATTAGCAGTCATGAGGGCGAGCGAAGAGAAGAACGGCCAATATTTTTTTCAATTACTACAATACTCTGGCTCATATCTGCAAGTACATTATATTTTTTGAATGCACCAAAAAGTTTATTCGCCTTAATTTTATCTTCAGCGATAACAGCAGCAATGGTAACTTTTGTTACTTTGCGCTGGAAAATTAGTGTTCATACTAGCGTACTGGCAGTTTTTGTTGCATGGGCTTCGTTTGTGTTTGGCTTGCTGGCAACACCACTGCTTGTTTTGTTGCCAATCGCATCATGGGCAAGGCATGAGTTAAGATATCATACGATTGCGCAATTATTGACTGGTATTTTTGTTGGTGTGATTTCAATAACAATAATTTGGTGGTTAGCATGAAACTAATTAAGTATCCGCAGAGTTGTTTTGTAATTGAATCTGGCGGGAAGAAAATTATAATAGACCCAGGCAGTTTCTTCGCGGAAAAGTTTTCTGCACGCGATTTCTTGGACGTTTCAGCCGTCCTGCTGACACACCAGCATATGGATCACCTAGACACAAAATCAATTAAGATGTTCGCGGAAAATAATATTCCAATTTATGGAAATTCTGATGTTGCTGCAAAACTTTCTGCGGATAGAATAAAAATAAACGAAGTGAAAAATAGAGTTAAATTTTCTGTGGCTGGCTTTCAGTTTGAGCCAGTAGACTTACCACATTGCCAGATTTTATCCTGCAAAGTCTGCGGCAGGAAATTTCCAGTTAAGCCTTGCCCAGACCACCCAAAAGCAGAAATTGTTTTTGTTGCTGGCCCGCCGAACACTGGCTTTCTTATTAACGGGGTTTTCTTTCACCCCGGAGATGGGGTTGAGCTCGCAGGCTTCACTGCTAAAAATGCTGGCATTCCAATTGTCGGGCCCACAATTGACCACGAACGCGCTTGGAAATTTGTGAAGAGTCTGGAAGCTAAAATAATTATTCCTATGCATTATGATTTTACGGTGTTTCCCGCCGAATTACGGGACACACAAAGGTTCGCAAAACTCAATCCGGGCAAAGTAGATGTCAGAATTCTAAAAAATGGAGAATCGACGGAAGTAGAATGACACAATTGACTAAGCTAAAAGTTCAAAGTCTAATAAAATTAATAACAAGAGCCAGAAATAGAATAAATGACATTAGTTATCCGTTAAATGATTACATAATAATTGGCTTGCATAAGCCAAAAGTCGAAGTTATTTGGAAAAAGTTTTCTTTTAAAAACACAAGTCACATTAAAAAATACTTGCAAAATAAATTAGATTATAATTTTTATAGGGTTGACTTTAATGCAAAGGATGGAACGCGCTTGGGCTATGGATTAAAAGGCCATAAACTAAGATTAGTGTGCATTTTATTATTCAGTAACTTTAATGGTTGGAATAATTATAAAAACGAAAAGGTTGCAGTTTTTCCAATCATAGACATATCAGAAATAAAATGAAAAGTGAATACGCGCCCAGACGCCAAGCGGAACTGCATAGTTTTAAAGTTTTTGATAGACTAAGTTATTTGGGAAAGCAGAGAGATGTAACACTCAAGGGCTTAGATTTGAAATTTGGCGACGGAAACTGGATGATTGGATGGGTCGCGGGCATTGGCTTAAAATGGCGCGAAGAAAATAAATTATTAGAAGGACGATATGTGGTTTTTGATTTTCCAAGAGCTTGTAGATTATACGAAGATGCGTATTATGAACACTTTAAACAGCAGCAGGACGAATTGGAATGGATAATAGCACATGCTTCAGAAGTTTTCGATAATGCAGAAACTAATATTGCATCTGGCTTGGACTATCTTAAACAAGAAGAATCATCAACGCACATACAGGACATAGCAATCAGAAATGTTATGGCTAGATTTGGCAGGCAATTTGAAGGGAAAGAGCTATTGCAAATCAGGATAGACTGTGTCGGCGAGAAATGGAACCCTGCAAATATATTGTTTCACAAGCCAGAATGGTTTGTCGAGCCGCGAAATGTGGCTGATGCAACCGGAAAAGAAAGATGGTGGGTCAGAGAAAGATACAGGGCCCGAGAGAAAAGCGTTGAATGCTGGTGGCAGTCAAATAAATTTGTTTTGGTGAGGCGATGACATCCTGGACACAAAAATATTCTCCTAGTAAGCTGAGTGAGATAGCAGGCCAGCCATCCGCGGTGCTGGCGGTCCTGAGGTTTGTGGAATTATTCGCGAGTTCAAAGAAAAAAGCACTCTTACTTTATGGTCCGTCTGGCGTTGGCAAGACTTGTTTAGTAAAAGCGCTCGCCGAAGAATTTAATTACGAATTGGTTGAGATGAATGCCTCGCAATTCCGCGATGCCGGCTCGGTGAAACAAATCCTCGGGCCTGCTTCCAAGCAGGCATCGCTATTCGGAACGAAAAAAATAATTTTAGTGGATGATGTAGATTCAATGTCTGGTAAGAAAGACCGCGGCGGCGTTTCAGAGATTGCCGAAGTGGTTGCGGAAACAAAATTCCCAATAATTCTGACTGCAACAGATGCTCATGCGGACAAATTAAAACCATTGCGGCAGATTGTAAACTCAATCGAATTAAAACAAATTGATTCTGCCGCGATTGTTATGAAATTAAAAGAAATATGTTCTGCGGAAAAAATAAGTTACGAAGAAATTGCGCTGAAAAAGCTCACCGCATTTGCGGACGGCGACATGCGCGCCGCGATAAATGACCTGCAAATGCTAACAGAGGGAAAGAAAGATTTGAAAGACTCTGACATAAACCTATTCGGCCGCGAGCGCGAGTCAGATGTTATGGAAGTTTTGAAATTAGTTTTCAACGCAAAAAGCACAGCGCAGATTTTTGATAAGTTTGATCATTTGGATTTGAAGATAGAGGAGTTTCTCCTGTGGCTGGAGGACGGCGTGACAAAAGAATATTCCTATTTGCAGGAGTTTGCCTACGCCTACGAAAATCTTGGCGATGCTGACATATTTCTACATCGCATCATGCGCAGGCAACACTGGCGCTTCTTTGTCTACGCGAAATTGTTGGCGCTGGCTGGCGTGAACAAAGCCAGAATTTCCGCGAATAAGAAAGTTGTTAGTTATGGAACTTACGGAAAGCCTGATTTGCTTTTGAAAATCTGGTCTGCTGCCGCGAAGAGGAAAAAGATGCAAGGGATTGCAGAGCAGACTTCAAATAAAATGCACACCTCCGCGAGAAGGATTCAGCAGGCCTTCTGGAAGTATTACGAATTTATGACTGAGAAGAATCCGAAGTATGCAGAGGGGATTGCTGAAGAATTAGGGTTGGAAAGTGCATAAGTTTATAAGTGTTAATTCTATTAAATAATTATGAGAATTATAAGTGTTGATAGAAAAAAAGAGATTATCGAAATAGAGAATGAGTCAAGCAAATCTGTTGATATTTCTCTTTGGAAACTTTTAGACTCTGAAAAATTTAAATATCCGTTTCCAAAATACAGACACAAATTTATTTTCCCGAAAAATACGGTTCTTAAGGCCAGTGAGAGCATAAAAATTCACACATTTTCAGGCAAAAATACAAAAACAGATTTGTATCAAAATCGCAAGGCGCCGATGTGGAATAATGAGAGTGACGTTGCAATTTTGTTAGATAAAAACGATAATTTAATTAGCCGCTATCCGCAGCAGGCTTTGCGGACAATTAGCGGTTATGTTTACAAAGCTGGCGTCAAAAGCGGAATTAGCGGTGCAGGCGTTGCAGCAACTTTGACTGCAAATCCAAACGCGCCAGGAAAATCTACAAAGACAGATAATAATGGATATTACTTATTAGATAATTTGGCGCCGGCCAAATACAAAGTTACTATTTCTAAGGACGGTTTTGTTTCCGAATCAAAAATCATTGATGTGACAAAAGACGATGTAAACCAAGATTTTTATCTGGAAGTTTCTAGCTCAGAACTAAAAGTTATTGTTGATAAAATAGAAATAATTCCGGCACAGCCGGATTGGAACAAGAATCACAAAATAAAAACTACGTTCAAAAACAGAAGCGATGATTTTTATCATTTTGAAACTAATTTAAAACGAAAGTGGCCGCAAGATGCAAATTATTCCGATGTGCCAGGCACATCAAAATCCAGCGACGACACATATGAAAAAGATGAGAGTTGGGATATAACATTTACGTCACTGAAAGATGGCTGGTTTGATTGGCAAGGCTGGCATTGGTATGAAAAAGATGGTGCAGGCTTTGCAAAAGAGAAAGAAATTTCTAGGAAAATACAATATAGAGTTTGGTTTAAGGCGATTCGGCAAGAAGACGAGCCTGCTTTTGAAGATACAAAAGAGTTTGAAACCACAATTAAGGTTTCGCAGGGAAAGAGGGATGCGCTGAATGAGTATAACAAATATTTAGCTGTTTTTGAAGCCGCTACAGCTACTGCAACAGCATTAACGCTTGCAGGCGTTGCCGCAGCGGCAGGAATAATTACGGCAGTTGGTGCGCCGCCCCTCTTTGTTGCAGCTGCCATTGCTGGTGCAGCGGCTACTGCGGCAAAGTTGAAAGCAGATTATTATTATGAAATAATAAATGATCCATAATATGGGAACTAACGAACGCCTTACCGATTCAGATAAATTTTATTTAAGCTTAGCTAGTTTAATGGGGCTACATGGGAAGAACAAACGTGAGTTGAGCAATATTGTTAAAGAAGGCACCACAAACACTATAACCATTGCAAGCGGCGTATTTATTGCTGGAACTTTCGCGTCGCTTCTACAAACAAAATATTTGGGACCATTCCCATCAGCAATTGAGTTAATTGCAATGTGTAGCGGTGTTGGTGCGGTAGGAATGGGTTTAGTATGCTTTTACAAAACTGTAAAAAAATATAGCCTACAAACACCAGACTAAGCCACATATTGCAGATAAAATTAAAATGAGTCTTATAGATTATATAATAACTAAAAATCAAATAATAATTTATTGCGGCAGACCTCAAACAAACTGCATACCTCAGCAAGACGGATTCAGCAGGCTTTCTGGAAATATTACGAATTTATGGCTGAGAAGAATCCGAGGTATGCGGAAGGGATTGCTAGGGAGTTGGGGTTGGAATTGTAATAGTATTTGGGCTAACTTGGCCCCACGCTAATAACTTCAATACTACTATCAAAGTTACTAAAGCTAAAATAGCTTCTGCCATTTCGCTCATTTTTATTCCTGTGAACAAATATTGCACTCCATAGTTTCCTAGCAAGTATTTTAGCCCACGTGTACGTTAGCTAACGTATGTATCATCGTGCAATTACCAACAAGAGTAACCACTGGCATGAGGCATACTTTTTAATGCGATCATATATTTAAATTTTATGGCTAAAAACCTTTTAAACCTTTGAAGTTAATTAATTATGGGCTAAGTCTTTGCATCCAGCCTACCAAACAGTTGGATAATCTCTGCAGTGTTCAAAACAATTACTTTATCCTGCTTCTTTAGTTTTTTATCCTCGCTCCAGATTATTGCTGGCGGGTTTGCCAGAGCTGCGGCAAAAAATATAGCATCATCAATATCAATCTGCTCAACAATCCGCAAGGCCTCTTCGCGATATGCCTTTAGCGTCTCGGTTGGCACAATTTTAGCATAAGTAAGAAGCGTATTTATTATTTTCTCATAATCTTTCCTTAGC
>Ga0209541_10012055_pt1 | contig 13418 bp, 9 predicted proteins | sample RifCSPlowO2_01_FD_184027 | JGI IMG/M metagenome (GOLD analysis project Ga0209541, IMG submission 184027) | Groundwater microbial communities from Rifle, Colorado - Rifle CSP2_plank lowO2_0.1 (SPAdes) (version 2) | ecosystem: Environmental > Aquatic > Deep subsurface > Groundwater | place: Rifle...
GGCGCTGGTACCTGGGTCGGACCGCACGCAGTAATCAACGGCCCGACGCGCATCGGCCGCCAGAATCGTATCTACCAGTTCGTCTCGCTTGGCGAGGTGCCGCAGCATCTGGGCTACAAGAACGAGCCCACGCGTCTCGAGATCGGCGACCGCAACGTCATCCGTGAATATTGCACCTTCAACCGCGGTACGGTGTCGGGCGGCGGTGTCACGCGCCTGGGCCACGACAACTTCATCATGGCGTATTGCCATCTCGCGCACGATTGCCAGGTCGGCAACCACACCATTTTCGCCAATTGCGCCAGCCTCGCGGGCCATGTTTCGGTCGGCGATTACGCCGTGCTGGGCGGTTTTACCGTAGCGCATCAATTCTGCCGCATCGGCCCCTATTGCATGACGGCGCTCGGGGCGATCACGTTCATGGATATACCGCCCTACGTGATCGCCTCGGGCAATCCCGCCGAACCACATGGCCTCAATCTGCGCGGCCTGAAGCGCCACGGCTTCACGGATGAAGCCATCGAATCGCTGCGCCGGGCCTATAAAGTCCTGTACAAGTCCAAACTCAGGCTCGCCGAGGCCATCGAACGTCTCGAGAAGCTGGCCAAGGCAAGCAAAGAAGTAAGCGATTTCGTGGCCTTCCTCAAAGGCTCCGAGCGCGGCATCATCCGGTAACGTGACAGCGTTGAGAACACCGGTACGCATCGGCATTGTCGCAGGCGAGGTGTCCGGTGACCTGCTGGCGGCCGGGCTCATGCGCGAGCTCAAGCGGCGCCTGCCACATGTCGTGTTTGAAGGCATCGGTGGGCCCCGTATGCAAGCGGAGGGTTGCGCGAGCCTTTACCCGATGGAACGCCTGTCTCTGATCGGTTTCGAGGCGCTCGGCCGCTATCCCGAGCTGGCGGCGCAACGCCGCCGTCTGGCGGCGTACTTCCAGCGTCGCCCGCCGACCTTGTTCATCGGCGTGGATGCACCGGATTACAATCTTGGTCTGGAACAGAAGCTCAGAAGCCACGGAATTCCAACCATGCATTACGTCAGCCCCACGGTCTGGGCATGGCGTGGCTGGCGTCTGCGCACGATACATCGTGCCGTGGATCACATGCTCACGTTGTTTCCGTTCGAGGCGAAATACTACCGCGACCGTAAAATTCCAGTGACGTTCGTCGGACATCCCCTGGCGGATGCGATCGGTCCGGCCACGAATGCCGCCACCTTTCGCCGGCGCCTGCGGTTACCGGCGCGATTCAAACTGGTAGCGCTGCTGCCTGGCAGCCGGATCCACGAGCTTGAGCGACATGCGGACCTTTTTGTGCGCGCCGCGCAATGGCTGTCGGCGCGCCATCCCGATATCCGGTTCGTGGTACCGTTCGCCAGTTCCGGGACGCGGGCTTTGTTTGAGCAGGCACTGCGACGGCGGCGGGCCGACGAACAGATCTTCCGGCTGCTGGACGACCATTCACTCGACGCCATGGCCATCGCCGATGTCGTGCTGCTTGCCTCGGGCACGGCGGCGTTGGAGGCCGCGCTGCTCGGCAAGCCCATGGTCGTCACCTACCGCGTATCGTGGATATCTTATTATCTGATCCGACTCCTCGCGCACGTACGGCTTTACTCGTTGCCCAATCACCTGGCCGGTCGGATGCTGGTGCCTGAACTTATGCAGCGCGACGCCATTCCTGAAAAGCTGGGGCGGGCTGTGGAGCGTTATTTAGCCCGTCCTGCGGAGGCAAAAGCCGTGACGCGCGTCCTCGGCCGCATTCGTCGTACATTGCGACGCAATACCCATGCACGGGCAGCGCAGGCGGTGATCCGTTTTCTGCGTGCGCGGCGTGTTCATCCCGGCGCTGGCCATGGGCGAACATAGCCTCAATTCTCCCGACCCTGCGCGCGTTGCCGGCGTGGACGAAGTCGGACGCGGCCCCTTGGCCGGTCCGGTGGTCGCGGCAGCGGTGATTCTGGATCCCCTGCAGCCCATCCATGGTCTGGCGGACTCCAAGACGCTTGCCCCGGCACGCCGGGAGCTGCTGGCGCTCCAGATCCGGGCGCAGGCGCTGGCCTGGGCGCTGGGCGCGGCGGGCGCCGAGGAAATCGATCGTTTGAATATTCTTCAGGCAACGTTGCTGGCCATGCGTCGCGCGGTCGAGGCACTGCCGGTTTATCCGGAACTGGTATTGGTGGATGGCAACCAGCCCCCGGCACTGCATTGTGCGGTGCGTACCGTGGTGGGAGGAGATGCCACGATTCCGGTGATTTCGGCGGCCTCCATTCTGGCCAAGGTGGCGCGTGACCGGACCATGACCGATCTCGATGCGGTTTATCCAGGCTATGGCTTTGCGCGGCATAAGGGCTATCCGACCGCAGAGCACATCCAGGCCTTGGGGCGCCTGGGAGCGACACCCGAACATCGTTTAAGTTTTGCGCCGGTGCGCAGAATAATCAGATAGATTTAATATAGTTTTCAATAGGTTTCTGTGCTTTATTAAATTTGTTTAGCATCTGAATTTCAGTTACAAATGGCTTTCCCCAGGCAGTCAACGGAGTAAAAATTCAACCCGTGAACATGCCCTTCGTCCATCTTCGGGTTCATTCCGAGTTCTCGCTGTCCGACAGCGTTATCCGCATCCCGGATTTGGCCGCTACCGCCAGAACCCAGGGAATGCCCGCCGTTGCGTTGACCGACCTGAACAACCTCTTCGGGGTGGTAAAGTTTTACCGTGAGGCGGTTACGGCGGGCATAAAGCCCGTTGTCGGCGCCGACGTCTATCTCGAAAACGCTGCCGATCCGCATAAGCCATTTCGGTTGCTGCTCCTGTGCCAGAACCTTGAAGGCTACCGTGAGCTCTGCCGGCTGCTGACGCGCGCCTACGTCGAAGGACAGCATTCAGGCCGCCCGTGCATCGCCAAATCCTGGCTCAAGGCGCCGGTACCCGGACTTATCGCGCTTTCTGGCGCGCAGGAGGGCGACATTGGCCAGGCCCTGCTTACGGGCAATGCCAGCCTTGCCGATACCTTGGCGCGCACTTATGCCGAACATTTCCCTGGCAGATTTTATCTTGAACTTCAGCGTACCGGACATCCCCATCAGGAGGATTACGTTCACGCCGCGGTTGACTTGGCGGCCAGGCTGGGTCTACCGGTCGTGGCCACCAACAACGTCGCGTTCCTTAAACCCGAGGAATACGACGCCCACGAGGTGCGGGTGTGTATTCAAGAAGGACGGGTCCTGACCGACCCGCGCCGCCCAAGGCGCTACACCCCCCAGCAACATTTCCGAAGTTCGGAGGAGATGTCTGGGCTTTTCGCCGATATTCCCGAGGCCCTGGCCAACAGCGTGGGCATCGCCCGGCGCTGCAATGTCCGCCTGGAGCTGGGGCGCTATTTCCTGCCGGATTTCCCGGTACCTCCAGGCGCGGTTATCGACGACGTGTTGCGGCGGCAGACTCAGGCGGGACTGCAGGCACGCCTTGTCCGGATTCCCGAAGGCGGGCGGCGGGCGTTGCCGGAGGCCTATGTCGAACGCCTTGAGCTTGAGCTTGGGGTCATCGTCAAAATGGGTTTCGCTGGCTACTTCCTGATCGTGGCCGACTTCATCCAGTGGGCCAAGAACAACGGTGTGCCGGTCGGCCCCGGGCGCGGCTCCGGCGCCGGATCGCTGGTGGCCTGGTGCCTCGGCATTACCGAGCTCGACCCGATCCAATACGACCTGCTGTTTGAACGTTTCCTGAATCCCGAGCGCGTGTCGTTGCCGGACTTCGACGTCGACTTCTGTATCGAGGGCCGCGACCGCGTGATCGAGTACGTGACCGGCCGCTATGGCAAGGACAAGGTTTCGCAGATCATCACCCACGGCACCATGGCGGCCAAGGCGGTGGTGCGCGATGTCGGGCGTGTGCTCGAACATCCCTACGGTTATGTCGACAAAATTGCCAAGCTTATCCCGCACGAGCTCGACATGACGCTCGACAAGGCGCTCGAGCAGGAACCGCAGTTGCGCGAACGCTACGACAGGGAAGAAGACGTGCGTGCGCTGATCGACATGGCGCGTGCGCTCGAGGGTCTGGCGCGCAGCGCCGGTAAGCACGCCGCCGGCGTGGTGATTGCGCCGAGTGCGCTGACGGACTTCATGCCGCTTTATTGCGAACAGGGCAGCGTCCAGACGGTAACGCAGTTCGACATGGGCGACGTCGAGGCTTTGGGTCTCGTCAAGTTCGACTTCCTCGGCCTGCGTAACCTGACGATCATCGATAAGGCGGTGAAGATCATTAATGCCGCTCGTGTCCGGCAAAATGAACCGCCAGTGGCGATCGACGAAATTCCATTGGACGATCCAAAGACCTTCACGCTCATCAAGTCGGCGCGCACCACGGCGCTGTTCCAGCTCGAATCGCGCGGCATGAAGGACCTGATTCAGCGTCTGCAGCCCGACAGCTTCGAGGATGTCGTCGCGCTGGTGGCGTTGTTTCGCCCGGGACCGTTGCAGTCCGGCATGGTTGACGATTTCATCAACCGCAAGCACAAGCGCACGCCGATCAAGTACATGCACCCGACGCTGGAGCCGATTCTCAAGCCGACCTACGGCGTGATCCTGTATCAGGAGCAGGTGATGCAGATTGCACGGGTACTTTCCGGCTACACGCTTGGCGGCGCCGACTTGCTGCGCCGTGCCATGGGCAAGAAAAAGCCGGAAGAGATGGCGCAGCAGCGCCAGGGCTTTGTCGACGGCGCAAAGCGCAATGGCGTGAGCGAGTCGCTGGCAATGCACATCTTCGACATGATCGAAAAGTTCGCCGGCTATGGTTTCAACCGCTCGCACTCCGCCGCGTACGCGCTGATCGCCTACCAGACTGCCTGGCTCAAGGCGCATTACCCGGCGGCGTTCATGGCCGCGGTACTGTCCTCGGACATGGACAAGACCGACAAGGTGGTCACCATGACGGCCGAATGCCGCGACATGAAACTCAACATCCTGCCGCCGGATATCAACCGTTGTGCATACGAATTTGTGCCGGTGGACAATCAGACCATTCTCTACGGCCTTGGCGCGATCAAGGGCCTGGGACAGGCAGCCATCGACAGCCTGTTGGCGGCGCGGCAGGAGGGCGGACCGTTCAAGGATTTATTCGACTTCTGCCGCCGCGTTAATCCGCGCTCGGCAGCCGCTCCCGGCGCTGCTCTACCTCCTGCATCCATGCAGTCGAAGGTGAATCGCCGCGCGCTGGAATCGCTTATTCGCGCCGGCGCGCTCGACCAGCTGGGTAGGCACCGCGCTGTCTTGCTGGCGTCACTCGACGCGGCGCTGTCGGCCGCCGAGCGGCACAGCCACGACCGGCAGGCGGGCCAGACCGATTTGTTCGGCGCCAGCGCGGAAACGCCAGAAGCACCGGTTTATGTCGACGTGCCGGAATGGAGCGAGGACCAGCGGCTGGAAGGCGAAAAGGAAACGCTCGGACTGTATCTCACCGGCCATCCGATCGCGCGTTACGCCGAGGAGTTGGCGCGCATCACGGATTACACCATTGCCGAGTTGCGTCCGACACGGGACCGCACCATCGTGGTCGCCGGCCTGGTGGTGAATTTGCGCACCATGCAGACCCGGCGCGGCGATCGCATGGCGTTTGTCACGCTCGACGACCGCACCGGTCGGCTGGAGCTGGCGGTATTCGCCGAGTTCTATACGCGTTATCGCGAGTTGCTGGTCAAGGACACGCTGTTGGTGGTGGAAGGGCAGGTGAGCGTGGACGAATATACCGGCGGATTCAAAATGTCAGCCGAGAAGATTTATAATGTTGATCAGGCTCGCGGCGCCTTCAGTTCGCGTCTGGTCATCGAGGTGGATGTCGGATTGGCCGGCAACGGCTTCGCCGACGAGCTGCGCGCGATCCTGGGGCCGGTGGCGCACGGCACCTGCCCGGTATATCTGCGCTATCATGGCGCCGAGGCGGATGCCGAGATCGCACTCGGCGAGGAATGGAAGATCAGCCCCACGGACACGGTGATCGAACGCCTGGGGCGGCTGGCCGGCGAGCGCAACGTGCATCTCGATTACCGCTAAGTCACAATGCAGCAAGCCAGGCTGGCAGCGAATGAACCAGTAGGAGGATGGCGTCCATGAACCAGAATTATCTCGATTTCGAGCAGTCCATCACCGATCTTGAAGCCAAGATCGAGGCACTGCGCCACAGTGGCAAGGACGGCGCGCTCAACATCAACGACGAGATCGGCCGGCTGCAGGCCAAGAGCCGGCGGCTGACGGAATCCATCTTCACCTCGTTGTCATCGTGGCAGATTTCACAGCTCGCGCGCCATCCATTGCGGCCGTACACGCTCGATTACATTCCACGGTTGTTCAGCGATTTTCAGGAACTGCACGGCGATCGCGTGTTCGCCGACGACGCGGCCATTGTCGGCGGCATGGCGCGCCTCGAAGACCGCCCGGTGGTCGTGATCGGTCACCAAAAGGGTCACGACACGCGTGAGAAGGTGCGGCGCAATTTCGGTATGCCGCGTCCGGAAGGTTATCGCAAGGCGTTGCGCCTGATGCATCTGGCCGAGCGTTTCCGACTGCCGCTTATTACCTTCATTGACACCCCCGGCGCCTATCCTGGCGTCGGCGCCGAGGAGCGCGGCCAGAGCGAGGCGATCGCGCGTAATCTCTACACCATGACGCGGCTCAGGACGCCCATCATTTCAGTTGTCATCGGCGAGGGCGGCTCAGGCGGCGCGCTCGCCATCGGTGTCGGCGACCGACTGCTGATGCTGCAATACGCGACCTACTCGGTGATCTCGCCGGAAGGTTGCGCCTCGATTCTATGGCGCAGCGCCGACAAGGCCGCGGACGCCGCCGAGGCCATGGGGATCACCGCCGACTCCCTGAGCCGCCTCGGCCTCATCGACGAAATCGTGCCCGAGCCGCTCGGCGGTGCGCACCGTAACGCCGAAGCCATGGCGAACACGCTCAAAAGCGCGTTGATCGCCAACCTGGACAAGCTGACCGCCATTCCGTTCGACAACCTGCTTACGCGCCGTTACCAACGCCTGATGCAGGTTGGGGAATTCGAGGAGCATTGATATTGATACCGGCTTCTCTCCCCAGGCGCTTGGGCGCATCCTCACCGAGGAACTGAAGCTCCCCGCCAACCCACGGCTGTGTGTCGCCTACAGCGGCGGTGTGGATTCGCACGTCCTGCTGCATGCCCTGGCGCAGCTGCGCGCCGCGCAGTCCTTGTCGCTGCGCGCGGTGCACGTAGACCACGGTCTGCAGCCGGTTTCCGGCGACTGGGCGCGACATTGCGAACGGGTTTGTATCGGTCTCGATATTGCCTGCGTTGTCGAACATATTGAGATGATTAATCAGGAAAAAGATGGGCTGGAGGCTGCTGCCCGGTATGGACGCTATGCCTGTCTCCTGCGTCATCTCGAACCGGGTGAAGTATTGTTGACTGCCCATCATCAAGACGACCAGGCCGAAACGGTGTTGCTGCAATTACTGCGTGGCACCGGAGTTCAGGGACTCTCCGGGATGCCGCGGCTGACACCGTTTGGGACCGGCTGGTTGGCGCGGCCGTTGTTGGCATTTTCGCGTCGCGCGCTGGAACGCTATGCGCGTGTGGAAAAACTGCGCTGGATTGAAGACCCCAGCAACCGCGACCTCCGTCACGGACGCAACCTGTTGCGCCATAACGTTTTTCCGGTATTACAGGGGCATTGGCCGACAGCGGCGCGGCGGTTGGCCCAGGCAGCGCAACACGCCACCGAGGCCGCCGACCTGCTGGACGAGATGGCCCGTGCCGACCTCGGTTCATGCCGGGTCGCGGAGGGACTGCGGGTTCCAGCGTTGGCCCAGCTGCCTGCATCCAGGCGGCGTAATGTCTTGCGCTACTGGATCCGGGAGCGGGGGTTTCAGGCCCCCGCCACGGCCCTGTTGGAACGCGTCTCGGCTCTCGTGGATAGTCTGCCACGCACGCGTCAAGCCGAGATTCGCTGGGGCGGGGTGGCGTTGCATCGTTATCGCGATCTGTTGATGCTGCATCCGGTGTCGTTGGCATCCCCAGCTGAGCCAGTATCCGATTGGGACGGACGTACACCGTTATGGTTACCCGCGGCCGGCGTGCGGCTACGGTTGTTGCCGACGTCGGGAACCGGACTTGCATGTCAGCGTCTCGACGGCGCTTCGTTGCAAGTGCGCTTTCGTCAAGGCGGCGAGCGCTGTCAACTTCCCGGGCGCCAACATCATCACAAACTCAAGAAACTTCTACAGGCCGCCGGCGTGCCGCCGTGGGAGCGCGCGCGCTTGCCGCTGCTGTACGTTAACAATGCACTCGCCGCCATCGGCGACCGCTGGGTGTGCGAGCCGTATGCCGCGAAACCGGGCGAGCCAGGATGGACCGTGGTGCTGGAGACACCGGCATCTGAAAGCAGGGGCAAGGGTTATTGACCCGGCATGACTGCTTTGGATGGGCAGACCAGTCATTCATTACGTGGTGCTCGTGGTGGCGGTGATTATGCCGGGTCAATAACGAAAATTCATTAAGATTTCCGATTATTGCGGCGACATAGCGCCTCCGGACCCGTGACCGTGAGCGGGAATTCCGGTCCAAACGATTCATACTGGTTTTGTGCCGCCGCAATAATCATTTTCCGGTTGTGTAACACGCGACCATCTGGTAACTTGTGATTCCGTTCCAGCGCACCGGTTTTTCCGGTGCCACGACGGGTTGCCAGGCCGGAACGACTGTCGTGCCAGCGGGACACCAAGCGTCGCATCGGCGTAATGCCGAGGCGGCGGAGTCGTAACCGACGTCTGGGAACGGGCCTCGCATGACCAAATACGTGTTCGTCACCGGTGGTGTCGTTTCGTCCCTTGGCAAGGGCATCGCCTCCGCCTCCCTCGCCGCCATCCTCGAAGCCCGCGGTCTCAAGGTAACGCTGCTCAAGCTTGATCCTTACATCAATGTCGATCCGGGCACCATGAGCCCGTTTCAGCACGGCGAGGTATTCGTAACCGAAGACGGCGCCGAGACCGATCTCGACCTTGGCCACTACGAACGCTTCGTGCGCACCACGCTCGGAAAGCGCAACAACTTCACCACCGGCAAGATTTACGAAAGCGTCATCCGCAAGGAGCGGCGCGGCGACTACCTTGGTGCCACCGTGCAGGTGATCCCGCACATCACCGATGAAATCAAGACCCGCATCCAGGAGGGCGCGCAAGGCGCCGACGTCGCGCTGGTCGAGATCGGCGGTACCGTCGGCGACATCGAATCGCAGCCATTCGTCGAGGCCATCCGTCAGATGGGTGTCGAGCTCGGTTCGAACAATGTCGTCTATCTGCACCTCACGCTGGTGCCATACATCGCCACCGCCGGCGAGCTCAAGAGTAAGCCGACGCAGCATTCGGTGAAGGAATTACTGTCGCTCGGCATCCAGCCGGACATCCTGCTGTGCCGCACCGACCGCATGTTGCCCGAGGACATGCGCCGCAAGATTGCGCTCTTTACCAACGTACCGGTGCGCGCCGTGATATCGGCCATGGATGTGGACAACATCTACAAGATTCCACGCCTGCTGCACGAACAGGGGCTGGACGAAATCGTGGCCGAGAAACTGCATTTCAATACGCGTCGCGCCGACCTGTCCGAGTGGGACAAGGTCATCTACGCGATGGAGCATCCAACCGCCGAAATCGACATCGCCCTGGTGGGCAAGTACGTCCACCTTACCGAGGCTTACAAGTCGCTGTCCGAGGCGCTTAAGCATGCTGGGATTCACACACGCACGAGCGTCAACATCCGCTACGTGGATTCCGAGATGGTGGATACCCAAGGCACGGCCATCCTCGAAGGCGCCGATGCCATCTTGGTGCCCGGCGGCTTCGGCGAGCGCGGCGTGGAAGGAAAAATCAAGACCGCGCAATACGCGCGTGAACACGGCATTCCCTATCTCGGTATTTGTCTCGGCATGCAGCTGGCGGTGGTCGAGTTCGCGCGCAACGTTGCCGGACTCAAGGGCGCGCACAGCACCGAATTCAATTCCAAGACACCATACCCGGTGATCGCCATGATTACCGAGTGGACCACGGCCGAGGGCACAACCGAAAAACGCAGCGCCGGTGACGACTTGGGCGGCACGATGCGCCTGGGCGGACAGGAATGCCGGCTGGTTCCGGGCACGCACGCGCATGAAGCCTATGATCGTAATGCGGTCGTCGAGCGTCACCGGCACCGCTACGAATTCAACAACAATTACCGCCAGTTGTTGCAAGACAAGGGTCTGGTGGTTGCCGGCACGTCCGCCGACAGCCGCCTGGTCGAGATCGTCGAACTACCGGGCCATCCATGGTTCGTCGGCGTGCAATTCCATCCGGAGTTCACCTCACGCCCGCGCGACGGTCATCCGCTGTTCAGCCGCTACATCCTCGCGGCGCGGGCGCGACGCGAAGGGACGCAGGTACAGAAACCGCAGGTCGCCGTTCAATGAACAGGATGTTCGAGTGTCGCGTGAGGCAGGATGCCGGGAGCGAACAATGAAACTCTGTGGCTTCGAGGTCGGGCTCGACCGGCCATTCTTTCTCATCGCCGGACCGTGCGTGATTGAATCCGAACAGTTGGCGCTCGACAGCGCCGGACAACTGAAAGAAATCACCGCGCGTCTCGGCATTCCGTTCATCTACAAGTCCTCGTTTGACAAGGCCAACCGCAGCTCGACGAAATCCTTCCGCGGCCTCGGCATGGACAAGGGACTTGAAATTCTCGCCAAGGTCCGCCAACAGATCGGCGTACCGGTATTGACCGATATACATGACATCCCCGAGATCGGTCCGGTAGCGAAGGTTGTGGACGTGCTGCAAACTCCGGCGTTTTTGTGCCGCCAGACGGACTTCATCCAGGCGGCGGTCGCGGCCGGCAAACCGGTGAACATCAAGAAGGGTCAGTTCCTGGCGCCGCACGACATGAAAAATGTCGTCGAGAAGGCGGTTGCGGCCGGCGGACGTGACCGGGTGTTGGTGTGCGAGCGCGGTGTGTCCTTCGGTTACAACAATCTGGTGTCCGACATGCGCGCGCTGGCCATCCTGCGCGAGACCGGCTGCCCGGTGGTGTTCGACGCCACCCACTCGGTGCAGCTCCCGGGCGGACAGGGCACAAAGAGCGGCGGTCAGCGTGAATTCGTGCCGGTGCTGGCGCGCGCCGCCATCGCCGTCGGCGTCGCGGGCTTGTTCATGGAAACCCATCCGGACCCGGACCGGGCGCTGTCCGACGGCCCCAATGCCTGGCCGCTGGCACGCATGCAGAACCTGCTCGCGACACTCAAGGAACTGGATACCACCGTCAAGCGCCACGGCTTCGCCGAGTCGGCGCTGCTGCCGAGTTGAGTGTTCTCATACGAAATCCGCTACAATCGGCGCCGCGCTGTCGGTGTCGTTTCACTTCTCGCACCGCCGGCTGTGTCTTTTTTCGTATGAACCCGCCATAAAGAGCGAAACATGCCAGTCATTACTGATATCCATGCGCGCGAAATCCTCGATTCGCGTGGCAATCCCACCGTTGAAGCCGACGTAATCCTCAAGTCCGGCGCGCGCGGCCGCGCCGCGGTGCCCTCCGGCGCCTCGACCGGCAGTCGCGAGGCGCTCGAGCTGCGCGATAACGATCCGAAGCGCTATGGCGGCAAGGGGGTGCGCCAGGCCGTGGCATATGCCAACGGTGAAATCCGCCAGGCGTTGCTTGGAAAAGATGCGCACGACCAGGCCGGTGTGGACAAAATCATGCTCGACTTGGATGGCACACCGACCAAGAGCCGGCTGGGCGCCAACGCCATTCTGGCGGTATCGCTGGCCACGGCACGCGCGGCCGCGACCGCGGCCAGCCAGCCGCTTTATCGTTACCTGAACGGCATGGCGGGTGGCGTACCGATGCAGCTGCCGGTACCGATGATGAATATCATCAACGGCGGCGTGCACGCGGACAACAATCTTGATTTCCAGGAGTTCATGATCCTGCCGGTTGGCGCGATCTCGTTCGCCGAGGCCTTGCGCGCTGGCGCCGAGGTGTTTCACGCGCTCAAGCAGGTGTTACACGACAGCAAGCTCAGCACCGCCGTCGGCGACGAAGGCGGTTTTGCGCCGGACCTCGGGTCGAATGAAGCGGCGCTACAAATAATTCTGCGGGGCATCGAAAAGGCCGGCTACAGGCCGGGCGCGGATATCTGTCTCGGTCTTGACGTCGCGAGTTCGGAATTCAACAAGAACGGTAAATACGAGCTCGAATCGGAAAATGCGAGTCTCAGCGCCACGGAATTCGTCGACAAACTCGCCGGTTGGTGCGCGAAGTATCCGATCATCACGATCGAAGATGGCTGCGGCGAGAACGACTGGGCCGGTTGGGAGTTGCTTACCCGCAAGCTTGGCAAGCAGCTTCAGCTCGTCGGCGACGATCTGTTTGTGACCAATGCGGCGATTCTGGCGCAGGGTATCGAAAAGGGCGTTGCCAATTCGGTCCTCATCAAGGTCAACCAGATCGGCACGCTCACGGAGACGCTGGCCGCTATTGCGCTCGCGCGAAAGGCCGGCTACACGGCGGTCATCTCGCATCGCTCCGGGGAAACCGAGGATAGCTTCATCGCCGACCTGGCGGTGGCAACCGGCAGCGGCCAGATCAAGACCGGATCGTTGTCACGCTCCGACCGCGTGGCAAAATACAATCGGCTGTTGCGCATCGAAGAGGAACTTGGCGCACAGATCCGTTATCCCGGACGCGGTGCTTTCCCGATGCTTAAGGGATGAAGCGCCAGAAACTTCTGATCTATACGTTGATCGGGCTGCTGGTTATTCTGCAGTACCCGCTATGGTTCGGCAGTGGCGGGGTGTTGACGTTATGGCGCCTGAACCGCGAAATCGCGGCCCAGAAAGCCGACAACGCCCAGCTGAAGGAACGCAATGCCGCGCTCGAGGCCGAGGTCAGTGATCTTAAACAGGGTTACGAGGCCATCGAGGAGCGCGCCCGCACCGAGCTGGGCATGGTGAAGAAGGGCGAAACCTTTTATCAGGTCATCGATCTCCTGCCCCGGACGCAAAGCACCCGGTAAACAGGGTAAATAATCCTGTACCTCTTGTTAACCCCGTCCGTTTAGCTGTTCTTTTCAATTAAATAAATCAGCAGCACGAACAGGAAGAAGAAAAACTCCACCACGGTAATCAGGTACAGCAGCCACACGATCCGGCGCGCCGACGGCTTCACCTCTCTACCAGCGCAGGGTTCGGCAGCTCGTGTCCTCGCGACGCTCGAGCGCGACACGTACCGTGGCGGCGTCGCGCTCCGCCTTATCGACGTCGTCTCGACATAGTGGATAACGCGCTCCACGGGCTGCACTGCCGTGGTAGCGTGGGCGTATATGCATACCTTTTCTATTGGAGAGTCGCTGCG
>Ga0209541_10012056_pt1 | contig 13418 bp, 12 predicted proteins | sample RifCSPlowO2_01_FD_184027 | JGI IMG/M metagenome (GOLD analysis project Ga0209541, IMG submission 184027) | Groundwater microbial communities from Rifle, Colorado - Rifle CSP2_plank lowO2_0.1 (SPAdes) (version 2) | ecosystem: Environmental > Aquatic > Deep subsurface > Groundwater | place...
GATAATGATCTCCGTCCCGATCATCATTGAACGCAGAACTTCAAGTTTAACGGTGTAGCTTTTGCCGGAGCCGGACTTCGCAAAGACCACGGAGTTGGCGTTTTCCAGGCTAAAGCGGTCAAAAATTATTAAAGAGTTATTGTGTCGGTTGATGCCATAGAGCACCCCTTTGTTATCGGATAAATTAACCGAAACAAATGGAAAGGCGCTGGACAGGGGTCCCGTGTTCATTGAGGTGTGAATTTGCAGCTCGTCTTTAAATAGCGGCAGAGAAGAATTAAATCCCTGTTCTTGCTGGAAGGATGCCGGTTTGACATAAACCATCCGGCCTTCAAGAAGGGATCGGATCTCGTTCTCTATGTCGTCAAGATCTTTGGCGCTGTCGCCAAAGATCGTTAAGTAGAGGCCAAATTTGAAAAACTTTTCATTGCCTTGCAGTAAATTATCGCGCAGAGCCTCAATGTCATTTTGGGCTGTTTCCAGCATCGGATCACGGACCAGACCTTTTTCCTGGCGTTCTGAAATTTGCGCCTGAACTTGAACCACCTTTTTTTTAAGCTGGTTCATTATCCATGGTGTTTCTATCGGATGCACGAACATTGAAACATTAAACTCTTTGTCCATAGACATGATGGGCGAAAACCAATTGGTGGCCAAATATCGCGGATAGGTAAAAACAAAAAGCGAGCGAGAAAATTTGTCGCCAATTTGCATAAAATTGGATTCAATTTTAATTCCCGCCGGCGAGATAAGGTCTTTTAATGATGGACCGGCGCTGGCTGCCGTGATGCCAAAAGGCGCGGCGGAGCTTGCCGGTTGAGCATCGGTGGCGGGAGCGGGTTTTTTCTTTAGAAAATCTAACATGGAGTAGTGATAAGTGCTTAGTGATAAGTGATAAGTAAAGTACAATTTTTTCTTTCTTATTACCGATCACTTATCACTGATGACTCGTTTATTTCGGCGCCGCCGTGGGCACACTTTTCGTTCCCATATTATATAGCCGGTAAAAAAGCTGGGTTATTTCCTCCGTGTTTAAGGGCGCGGATTTTATGCCCAGGCCGGCCAGTCCCCCGGCTACGTATTCCAGGCGTTGCCAGAGCTGGGTTTTTAATTCGTCAAAACCTTTGGTATCTTCGTTTTGGGGTTTTTTAAATAGGCCCAATTTTTCCGCTATTCCCGATTCTTTTTTCTCTACTCTGGACAAGGGTACGATCACATAAAAAGATTGGTCCATAATATTGCCAATTTGCACTATATTTTTTATGAAATCAAAATATTCGGCAATTTGAATTCTCAAAAGTTCATTGGCCTGTTCTTTCTTTTTTTGTTCAACGAAAGACAAATATTCGTCAATATTCAGATGGCGGGAAACCATTAAAATTTGCACCGGAAAATCAAGCGAATTTAAAAATCCTTGATATTTGAAAATCAGAGAATCTTGCTCCTCGGTTGATTTTAAGGAAAAATTGACTGAAGAAGCCATCAAAATCCCGCGCAGGTCGCCGCCGGGCATAATGATAACGCCGTCTTTGATGTCTTCTATTGTAATTTTTTGTTGGACCGGAGCGGGCATGGGGTAGTGATAAGTGATAAGTGATAAGTAAAATGCAAATTTCTTTCTTATCACTAATCACCTACCACGGATGACTTATTTTTTCCAAATATAAAATCTCGGTTTTGTCCAAAAGTTTAGCCAGGCCATGAAAACTTTGGGGAGGGACCGCCCGTTAATTTTAATAAAAATAGCGGCGATGATAATCAGCATCATCGGTATGCCGATCAGGAGCACAAACCACAGCTGGAACGCCCACCACAGCAAGGCAAAAATTAGGCCGCCGGCAATCAGCAGGAAAAACTGCTTGAGCGTGAGCGGTCCAAGGATCGTATCTTCAATGTCTACAAATTGGGGAACGTTGAATCTCATTGAAGTGATTAGTGATAAGTGTTAAGTGATAAGCAAGAAAGAAGTGGCTAGTTTTTTCTTATCTTGTTGATAAAGCTGGAAAGCATTTTTATCAATTCCAAACAGTCTTTGGAAACGTCGTCGTATTGATCCTTAGAAAGATATCCATTGTCGCATAATTCAAACAGCCAATAATCAGTTTCGCCAGTTGATCCTCTGGAAATTTCTAAATGGCTGGCAAAGTTTTTTCCTTGATGAGAATAATATCCTTCAACAATATTAGCCGGTATTGAAGTAGCAGATCTAACAATTTGTTTTATCAGCTCCCAGGAAATAAAATCTTTTTTAATCGTTTTTATAATTTTAAAAACTTTCTTAACTAATTGATGGGCTTTTTGCCAAACTAATAAATCCTTATAAGAATTTAATTGCATTGTATTTTTACTGATCACTGAACACTTATCACTTATCACTTATCTCGCTCAGATCAACAATATTCCCGCTTAATCTTGGCGCGGGCTTTGGCGGCGTTGGTTTCAGTTGGCCGGATAAATCTTTTTCGGAAATCGGCTCGCGGTAGCTTCCGCCTGGCGTCCCGTAAAACTCACTTCGTTCGCCGCGGGGCACAGCAGGCGCGCTTGAACTTGAAGCGGTTATCTTCTCCAGCAAAATCGTTTGGTCTTGCGCGTTAACCGGCAGAGGCAGATCGTCATCATAAGCCTTTAAAATTTCAGCCACCAAAGTTCGCTCTTCTTCCGAAAGCGGATGGGTATTTAAACTATTAAACAAATAATCACTGCGCTCCAAGGACTCGTGGTGCCCGGCTCCTTTTATTTTAACATAATCCACGAGCCAATTTTTAATTGTGGGCCGGACGGGCTGGTCAAAGTCGGCAATTTTTATCGGCGTGTTGGTTAAGTTTTGGTTCAGCGCGTCTTTGTTGTCTTTGGCCAACTCGCGAAGGGTTTTTTGGGCGATAGTGATTGCTGGGGCGGACGAACTTTTGCCGGGCGCGGCCTCGTAAAGCTCGCTTCGTTCGCCACGGGGCGCGGTTAGAGCCGGAGCGACTTGGGGCGCCGTTGGCTTTAGTTCCGCGCCGGCGCTTTCCGCCAGGCCTTGGTATTTGCCAATTAAAGCCAGAGAAATGGGTTTCAGGTTATCATAGAGTTGTAATGTCTGCCGCAAAACATTTTTTTCCGGCGGCGTTAAAAGCGCGACATTTGGGTTATGGCTTAAGTATTGTTCTTGTTCCATAGTGGTTTGTTTTTCCGGTCCAAAATACCGGTCATAGTCAGACAGCCAGTATTTTATTATCGGCGCGGTTGATTCAGAATCGCCTTTCAAAACGATTGATTGGGAACCGAGTCGTTGCTTGTTTTGTTTTAAGGCTTCAATCATTCGGTTGGTTTCGTTGGCAAAGGCGGTCTCGGGCAACAGATACATCCGGCCGGTCAGACGATCGTTAATGTCAATTCGGCCGTTTAAGGCGTCAAGCAAGTGGAATTGGAAGAGTTTCAGCAAATTATTTTCATCCAGCGTCACCAGCGCGACGAATTTTAAAATTACTGCCATTTGCTCGTATTTTTTATAAAGCTCAAGATGGGTTGCTTGAGGGATAGCGGCGAGTTTTTTTTCCAAAAGGTCGGCCAAGCGCCGCGACTCGGGAATTAACAGATGTTCAAGGCACTCCAAATAGAGCCCTTGAATTTTGGCGTAGGTTTCCGGCGTTGTTAGGTCATTGGCAATTAGTTCGTTGAGCGCGGTCATAAATTAAGATTTTTCTTTTTCTGGCGGTTTTTGTATTTGCGGCGCCAGCACTTTGGCAGCTTCTTTGACTAATTCATCGTATTTTGGTTTTAGTTTGGCATCCAGGGTGCGCGCCATTGCTTGTTGGGTTTCTTTGGAAACAATTTTGGACAACATTCTTCCCTGGGCGCGGTTCACTTGACCGTAATGCAGACCGGTCATATTTTCAAGATAAACTTTCCCGTTGCCCGTCAAGCCCGTAACTTTTATTTCTATTTCACCTTTATGATTAATTGTGGGCGCGGACTGGAAGAAACTGTCAGGATGGGCGCTGGTCCAGAATTTTTGCGGTTCCCATTCATTGAATTTACCCTGCGCCACTCCTTTTCTTTCGTCTTCGGTAGTGGCTTTTATCCGGTTTTTTGCGGAATCCCATTGGTAGGTGCCGGTAACAGAGAGGTTGCCGTTAGAGGTCATCGCCATTTGGACATCGTTGCCGATGCGATTGGCTTGGTTGCCGAATTCTTTGGCCATTAAATTTTGGAATTTTTCCGGGTCCAGTTTGTATTTTTCTTCAATGGCGGTAATGCCTGTTTTTTCCTTTTCGGCCTGAATATTTCTTTCAAGAGATTCTTGGGCCGCGCGGATTTCATTTCCCGCCATTAGATAACCGGGCCGGCCCACTTGGCCGTTTTGGTATTTTTGTTCAAGCTCTTCTTTGCGCTGTCCCAAAGACTTTGTTTGTTCTTCCTGTCGTTGACTTAATTCCTGCGCTTTAGCTTTTAGTTCGGGCCGGGCATTCATTTCTTTGGTGAACATTTCCTGGAAAAGCGTATTGATGCTGTTGGTTGAACCCAAGGAACGGATTAGGGCCTCTTTTTCTAACGGGTCGGTGGCGGAAAGATAGGCGCTGGCGCGCTGGTTTTCGTCGGGCATTCCTCTGTTAATTTCGCCTATGCGGGCGCCCACAACTTTATCGCGTTCCATGGTTTGATAAAAGTCGGGCGGCATTTTTCCTGTGAGCAGGCTTTTTAAGCCTTTTATTGACAAAATGTCCTGCATGGCGCCGCTCGGTTCAGAAAAAGCTCTTTGCTCGGCTCGGGTTTTTCTAGCGATATTAGCTTTTCTCCAAACATCGGGAGACGCCAGCGGCGCTAAAACGCGCTTGGGCGCGCCAAAAACCCGCATGCCCTTGTCCCAACCCCGCGCCGCGCGTTCAAAACCCATTTTTTGCAAAGCCGGCGCCACGAATTTTGGCGCCAGCGGCGCGCCCCTGGCCGCCCAGCGGCTTAAAGCATCTTTGCCAAAATTTTTCATTGACGTTCCCCGCTTGATAACCGCGTTGGCGCCTTCCAGGCCGGCGCGCTGGGCGGATTTTATGCCGTAGACTAAAATAACAATGATAACTATGTATTGCAGCATTGAACCGATGCCGTCGGCCAGGAAGCTGTTGGTGGGGTATATTAGATCAAGAACGCCGCTGGTTGTTCCACTGGCCGTTACAGCCATCTTGCCTTTAATTCCCCCGCCGGCCGTGGCCGTTAAAACCGCCAGGTAGATATAAAAAGCGTAAATGGGCCCAAAAAAAGTCGTTTCAAAAAATTGATTCCACCACTTGGTTGAAACTCCTCCCAGTCCCGACACGCCGGGCGCGATCATTGCCACCCAGGCGATGGGCGCGGTGATCAGTAAAAGCCAGAGCTTGACCATTCGGATCAGCATAAAAATCGCGCCGGCCGCCAGCGCGAACGCGGCGACTAAAATAATTACAATGCCGAAGACCAGGCTCGTAAAAATTGACAGGAGGCTGGGCGCGCCGCCGCCAAACGCCGCCTGTATTTTATCCGCTTCGGTTAAACCCGTGGGCGTTTTAAAAACATTGGCCATGCTTAAGCCGTTGGCTAATTGGGCGCTAATATCTCCGCTTGGGCCGCCGGCCTTGTCAATAAAATAACGGGTTAAGATCTGGGCGGCGTCTATGATCAGGCCGCAAAACATTAAGCTAAAATTGATCAGCAAAGCAACGGCAATCAATCTTGGCAGAACGGTTTTGATGGGAAATTTATTGATTTGCAAAATCGTGTCAAAGGACATTATCAGCAAGATTAAAGCGATCACCATATTGGCGAGTCCCCGCGTTATGGTCCAGCCCGTTGTGACTACGCCGACCTTAGTAAAGCCGACTTTATCTTCTATGTCAAAAACCGCTTTTAACAAAAAAGCCGCCAGCGTGACCAATTTGCTGAAAAGAGTTAAAATTCCGTAGGCGATCCAGGCGAGCATATTCATCACAAATTCGCCGGGCTTGGTAATGGCGTCTAAGAATCCCGCTTTTGCGCTTGGTGTAGCTGCCACCAAAACAAAACCTAAAACTAAAAAAACCGTGAGCAGAATGACAATGATTTTTTTGTTTTTGATTAAGGTTGGCATATTATTTCCCTCCTTTTGTAAAACGCCGCTCTTCTTTTTCCTCTTTTTGCTTGCCCCGCCTCAATTCCAACCATAGACTCAATATTCCGACATCATAGAGCGAAGCGGCTTCGCCTGTCTTTGATGGAATACCAGGTATGCGGATAGAATTGAGGCGGGGTGAAGAGGGTTGGGGCGGATTTATAACTTTGCATTTTAAATTGTCATTTTTCACTTTGATATTTGCATTTTATATTATCGTTGACTTTTAAAGCTTTTTAGCATATCTTTTAATAGAGTTGTAATAATTTATATATAAACTATGTTAGTCATCCGTCTCACCAGAATCGGCAAGAAGAACCAACCCGCTTATCGGGTTGTTTTGACTGAGAAAACCAATCCCGTCAACGGTAAATTCATTGAAATTTTGGGCTCATATAATCCGCGGCTAAAGACTAAGCAATTGGACGGGGAGCGCATTCAGTATTGGCTGTCCAAAGGCGCGCAGGCTTCGGGCACCGTACACAATCTTTTGGTGAACGAAAAGATAATAGCCGGTCCCAAAGTTAAGACTTGGCATCCGAAAAAGAAAACTGTGGAAGATAGAAAGGCAAAAGAAGCCGAAGCCGCAAAAGCCGCCGCGGAAACCAAGGAGGCGGAAGACGAGTTGAGCTCGGCTAATGCTGTCGTTCCGGCGGAAGAAGTGAAAGCAAAAGAAAAATTAGAGGAGGTGGCTTAAAATAAGAATTAAACCGTTTTTGATTAGAAGAAAGTTCTTTAACATTTTAGACAATGATTTTTGAAAAGGAGGAAAGGTGATGGATAAGGAACATTATAGTTTTCGGTATGTTGGTGCGGATTTGGGGCTGTTTAATATCAGTCCGGGGACAATTCCTTGGATTAAAATTCGCGATGACGAGGAATTGCCGGTTTTGGCGAAACTGTCTCGGGTCTGGTTGATTTTTCGCGGAAATCAACTGGAGAGCAGTCGACTTGGCTTTGAATGGCAAGTTAAAGATTCGGACGTTGTTTTAGCGACTTTTTGTCCAGCCAATGACGCCAGATTGATATCGCAGTACAAAAATCTGAATGGTTTCGGCATTGCGGAACAAATTATTGATTTAATTATGCGCGATTTGCATCGTAATATTGGCGGGAAAAATCAAAACAAGGCAGGCATTCTTTTTGGTTCTCAGCTTTTAGAGTCGGAAATTCCGGCAGCGTTAAAACCTTTTGTCGATCAAGTGAAGCGCTGGAAAAAGTTTCTCGCCCCCATCCACGAGACAGAGAATATAGCTATTTATATGAGTAGGGGTCAAAAGTCGCAGATCAATGGCGAGAATTATTATCTGTTGCCGATTCCGATATACGCGTTGACGTTCAGTCGGGAAGTTCACTTAGAGCTTTTTGGTCCCTGTCGTGAAAGCGGAGAAACTCTTTTTGACTTTGACCCCCAAAAACAGCCGCCCTCGGTAGACGAAGCGGGGGCCTGGTGGGAGTTGCCCGATGAAAAAGTAATTGTGGTATTATTTCATGATTATGCCAACGAGCGAGTGGCAAGGTACTATGGTTACGAGTCAACATGGCAGCAGTTCAAAGAGCGGCAAGGGGCGCAAAGAAAACGCGAAGCGGAGTCGTACGGGCGTTTGGTCGCGGAAGAGACTCTTCAACAAGAGAACAAGAGAACCGCCTTGTTGAGTAATTTGCTTAGAGAATAAGGCGGAGCCGAAGTTAGCTATAAGTTAGTCCGCCGGGGAGCAATTCCTCGGCTTTTTATTTTTATCAAAACTCCGTCCAGCGTGGGGCTTTTTGTATTCTTATATATATCGCATTATTGTTGCTATAGCTGAAATAATGTGATATGAAATGTGGTCTATTTACGGGGCTTGCGTCCCTTTTTGGTTGTGGTAAAATGGGGCTATGAAAAAGAAGGCGAAAAAAAATACTATGGATGTTTTGGCAGGGATGGTGCAGAGAGGTTTTTTGTCTATGGGTAAACAAATCTCGGGAACGGCTAAACAGGCAGATGTAGCGATTATTAAAAAAGACGTAGCAATGCTCAAAAGTGACGTCAGTATTTTAAAAGAAAATGTATCAATTCTTAAAGCCGATGTTTATACCTTGAAAGAAGATGTCGGGTCTATTAAAACGGATATGAATTCTCTTAAGAATGACTTTAGCAAGCTTCTTAATAGTTTAGATAAAGTTGCCAAACAATACTCGGATTATTTGGAAGAAAGAAAAATGCGAGACGCAGAAATTGATCGTTTGAAAAGATGGGTTGAGCAAATCGCTCAAAAGGTGGGTGTTAAATTAGTGGACTAAAAGAAAAGTTATGAATATAACAAAATGCGATATTTGTAAAAAAGTTATTAAAGACAGAAAAGGTTTACGAGTTTCGCCGGAAGGAGGATCGTTTTTAGGGTTTGAAATATGCGTTAAATGCGGCGCGCCGGTGACGCGGTTTTTGAAGAACAAGAAATTGATAAAAGACAAAAGATGATTTTATGGAAAATATAAAATCTTTAGGCTCCGTCCGGCGCTCGCTTCGACAAGTCGAAGACGAGGCGAGCGGGGTTTTTGTTTTTCGTTGATTTTTTAAAAAAATTAGCATTACATTATATTTGCTATTGGTGCTATTAGAAAGGAGCTTACGAGATTCTTTTGAAGCATCAACAATCCATTTTTTAACGATTAAGGCGAGCTATTATTATATAGTTCGCCTTTTATTTTTTTAATTGACACGGATTTTATAAAATGCTATATTGTGGATAATAGTAGGCAAGGGTGAGCTTTGGCAATCCCGAGGTCGGCTACTACTTTAAAACATAAAATAAGTAAAGAAAGATATGGCTAAATACCAGGATCAGGAGTTTGTGGAGTTTGTGATTAAGAGCTTGGTTGACCATCCGGACGAGGTCTCAACTGACCGGAAAATTGACGAAATGGGAGTGCTGCTGACTCTCAAGGTCAATCCGCAGGACATGGGACAAGTCATCGGCCGCCAGGGTGGCACTGCCCGGGCTATTCGGACTCTTCTGCGGGTTATTGGCGCTAAAAATAACGCGCGCATTAACTTTAAGATAGAGGAACCGGAAGGCGGCAGAGTCGTCCGCGAGCGCAGCGAGTCTCCGGCGAGAAATGTTGACCAGATGGTTGACGATCTGAAGTTTTAAGCGCCAATTTCGTTCGCAATTAAGCAAAAATCGTGCTATTCTATGAGTAGCGCGATTTTTGTTATGCCATAATGTGAATGGATTTAACTCACCCCCGTAAAGGGGCGTGGCCCCCACGGGGCTTTATGCCCAACCCTCTCTTTTCATCCCTTCGGGAAATCACCTGTAGGGTGAAAAAAAGAGAGGGAGATTCCTCCTATTTTTCTGAAGAGGAGGTTAGGAAGAATTAAATTTATAATTGGTGATGGATATATGAGGTTTGACATAATCACAATTTTTCCTAAAATTTTTGACTCGTATTTTGGCGAGAGCATTTTGGCGCGGGCGCAAAAGAAAAAATTGATAAAAATTCAGGCGCATGATTTGCGCAAGTGGGCGAGCGATAAGCATCGAAAAACAGATGATAGTCCGTACGGGGGTGGCCCAGGTATGATTTTTATGGTTGAGCCTATCTATAAGGCCGTGCAAGAACTCAAAACTCAAAACTCAAAACTCAAAACTACAACTCAAAAGTCAAAAGTCAAACAGCGCGTGATATTGTTCTCCGCTAAGGGAAAAACTTTTACGCAAGCGGACGCGCGGAGATTGGCCAAATATGACCAGCTGATTTTGATCTGCGGCCGGTATGAGGGGGTGGATGAGCGCGTAGCCGAGCATATAGCGGACGAAGAGCTGTCTGTGGGGAACTATGTGCTGACGGGCGGCGAAATTCCTGCTATGATAGTGGTAGATAGCGTCAGCCGCTTGATACCAGGAGTATTGGGAAAAAGCGAGTCGTTGAAGGAAGAGAGTTTCTCTCAAATACTACGGACTACGGACTACAAACTACAGTCGGATTTTAACCCCTCAACCCCCCTTTCAAAGAGGGGCGCAGGGAGGTTAAAGAAGTCGATAGGCGCATACTTGGAGCATCCTCAATACACGCGCCCGGAAGAATTTAAGGGATGGAAAGTGCCGGAGGTCTTACTGGGAGGAAATCACTCGGAAATCAAAAAGTGGAGAGAGAAACAATGCGAAACTAAGTAATTTTAAATTTTAAAGTCTAAATTTTAAATGAATTTTAAATTTATAAATTTAGTCATTTAATTAAAATTGAAAATTTAGAATTTAAAATTATTTTATGTTGTATATCGCCGCTGACCATGCCGGTTTTCCTCTAAAAGAGGAACTAAAAGAATTTCTGGCTAAAGAGGGCTACGAAGTGGTTGATTTGGGCGCGAATGAGCTTGATTTAGTTGATGATTATCCGGATTATGCTGTTAAGCTGGCCGAACAAGTGGCGCAGGATGCAGAGGCCGGCGGAATTTTAATTTGCGCTACGGGACAAGGCATGTGTATGGCGGCAAATAAAGTGCCGGGCATCCGCGCGGTGCTGGTGCATAACGAATTTACGGCCTTGGACGCGGCCGACCATTTGGACGCCAACGTGATTTGTTTGGGTGGAAAGGTTACCGGTTCGGAAGAGGCCAAAAAGCTGGTAAAAATTTGGCTCGACACGGAATTTAACGGAGATGAAAGATTAGTGAGAAGGTTGAGGAAGGTGGAGGAGATGGAGGAATAATTGAATTAAGATTTAAGATTTATGATTTAAGAATGAATTCAATTCGTAAATCGTAAATCGTAAATCGTAAATCGTAAATCATTTGTGGCGGAAATAGTGCCGGCGATTATCGCCAAAAATTTTCAAGAACTGCAGGATAAGATTCGTCTTGTTGAACCATATATAAAGACCGTTCAGATTGATGTGATGGACGGTATTTTTGTATCTAATCTCACGTGGAGTAATCCATCGGAATTGGAAAAGTTAGAAACCAATTTGGAGATAGAGGTTCATTTGATGGTAGAAAATCCGCATCGCGTATTGAATGAATGGTTAAGCAGCAAAGTGAAACGAATAATTTTACACTGGGAGGTGATAAAAGAAATTCCCAATTCCCAATTCCCAATTCCCAATTTGATAAAACAAATACATAATAGCGGCAAGGAATTCGGCGTGGCATTAAATCTGGAAACGCCGATTTCCGTGTTGGATAATTTTATTAATGATATTGATATGGCGCTTTTAATGAGCGTGAAGCCCGGGCAAGGCGGACAGAAATTTGAAGAGAGTGTAATTCCGAAAATTATTGCGTTGCGGCAGAATTATCCAAGTGTTAAAATAGAAGTAGACGGAGGCGTGAATTTACAAAACATCTATAGACTAATTGAAGCTGGCGTTGATTTTTTGGTTATGGGTTCGGCGATTTTTGGAAAAGATGATATTGGCGGCGCGATAGAAGAGTTGAAAAGTTTAGCTACAAAATAAGAAAAACATAAGAAAGTATGAAATAACCCTACCCAGCCTCCCCTTAATTTAAGGGGAGGAGCGGAGGAGTTATATTTCACGGTATTATTCGTACATAATCTGTAATCCGCAGAGAAATCATGTATAACATTTTTGACCAAAATGACCTGGATAATTTAAAACAAGCCGAGCCGCAAAGGTTTGAATATAAAACAGAAGGTGGCGCGTATTTGGATTTGCGCGGCTTGGAATTGGCGTCAATAGATGGTTTAGATACGGCCAAAATAAATCGGCTGGCCAGGATCGTGCGCGGTTTGGCGTTCGCGGCGGTGGAAGGAATAAAGTCCGGCCATCCGGGAGGATCTTCTTCCAAAGTTGAGCAACTTTTGGCGATGTTATTTTCCGGAGTTATGGCGTTTGATGCGTTGATGCCAAAAAATCCCGGACGCGACCGCGTTGTTTGGTCGGCCGGGCATTGCACGCCTCTGCATCACGCGACGTTGGCTTTGATATATAACGCGATTGAACAAGGAGGAACTAAGGCCGACAAAAAATTTTTGGGTTTTGACTTGCCGGTTTGCCTGGATAAATTCAGGCGGTGCGACGGGCCAAGCGGGCACGTGGAATCAGAATATCCTTTAGCTGACGCTTCTACCGGTTCTTCGGGGCATGGTTTTTCTTGCGCGCTGGCGCTCGCGATGCTGCAAAAAACTAATGGTCTGGACGGAAAAGTTTTTGTGCTGGCTGGAGACGCCGAGACCGAAGAAGGAATCAGCTATGAAGCGCGAAATACGATAGTTTCCATGGGCGGGGACAATATTATCGTTTCGCTAGACTTAAATGGTTTTGGCATTGATGGGCCGATTACAGATGTGATATCAACGCCGTACTTAAATCATTGGCTGGGATTAGGTTGGAATGTTATTGAAGTTGACGGACATAATGTTTTGGAACTGGCGCACGCGTATAAAAAAGCGCGCGTGGGATTTTCCGCCAAAGGCGGATCCGCCTTTGGCGGAGGTAATGGCCGGCCGACGGTGGTTGTTTGTCATACCGTTAAAGGCAAGGAATACGGTCAATTAGAAGGCACAGCCGATTCTCACGGCACGCCGGCGCCGCACGCAGAATACGTTGAAATAATGAAAAAATTAGGCTTTGATATTCCGGGTGTTGACGGACAAGTTGGTGAAGATATTAAAGTCGTTTTGTCTAAAATTACCCGCGATGACGTTGTTTATATTTTGGAACGCTTGGAAGTTGATAAAAAAATGATTAAACCCGAAAGTGATCTTTTAGCTAAAATGAAAACTGCGTTGGCGGGTCGGCCCCTGGTTGATTATCGTTCCGTTAAGCGGCCGGATGTTTTGCCGCCGGAATTGGTTTTTAAAGAAGGTGAGAGTGTGGCAATCAGAAAAGCGACCGAGGCGTTTTTTAAGTGGATGATGGGGCAGAGCGCGTTTTTTTACGCGGGTTCTGACGACCTGGCCAAATCAACTTTAACCGCGGCGGCGGAAAATGTTTACGGTATCGTTAACGCTAAAAATCCGCTGGGCCGGGGATGGCGCTTTGGCATTGCCGAGCCCAATATGGCGATGATGTCGGCAACGCTTACGCAGGATATTTTGCCGGGCGGTTTTAAGGCCATGAGCGTTTTTTCAACTTATGGCGTTTTTACTTCTATGATGGGCAACGCGGTGCGCATGGCGTTGATCAATAACGCGGTTAATCCGGCGACAAAAGGATTTTTTATTATGCTGGCGGCGCATGACGGCCCCGAAACGGGTGAAGATGGACCGACTCATCACGGGCTTTTCTGGATGGCGCTTTTTGACGCCTATCCCGGCATCAAAGTCTATAAGCCCATGGATGCCAATGAAGCCATAGAAATGCTTTTTTAGGC
>Ga0209541_10012057_pt1 | contig 13417 bp, 14 predicted proteins | sample RifCSPlowO2_01_FD_184027 | JGI IMG/M metagenome (GOLD analysis project Ga0209541, IMG submission 184027) | Groundwater microbial communities from Rifle, Colorado - Rifle CSP2_plank lowO2_0.1 (SPAdes) (version 2) | ecosystem: Environmental > Aquatic > Deep subsurface > Groundwater | place...
AATTCAAATCGTGCAGAACAAACATAGAGAAAAACGGCTTCACAATGAAGCCGTTTTGGGAGGGGCGCGTTTTAACGGGACACGAGTGGGTCCGACCTTAGGGAGCAATTCTTAAGCCTGCCCCGTAGCTCCGTCTGCGGATGGTATCGGGGGTCGGACCTTGTATTTCGTTGGACTTGTGAGGATCGATTCCCATGGTTTCACCTCGCACTTCTCTTGCGAGGTTCCACCTTGTACGTATGCCCACTCCCGCTCATTCACATCTTTCCGCTACCTCACCTTAGAGTGTTGTTCACGCTTGCGTGCCAGATTGATTATCCTTGCCTCGCATCGGAGCACAAAACATTTATTCCGTCAAAAATCCCGTTAACGCGCCGTGTTCAAGAGTCCACTGCAGGGTTTCCTACGAAAGAGCATGCTTTCTTTTGCCCCACGATTGGGGGAGTGCTATACTTTCTCTCATGACCTCGGCGATTTTGTCGCCGGTCAATGTTCGTTTTTTTAACCGTAACAATGTGTGCGCACATTAGCATTAACTTAGCCACCATATGAAAAAGATCAGTGCAGTAGTATTCATGTCGATCGTGTTGTTCGCCGCAGGTCCCGCGCTTGCGTCGGCACAAACGACGACGGCGTCAACATCAGCCACAGTGACGGCACTGTTAGCCCAGCTTCAGGCGCTTCAGGCCCAGCTTGAGACCTTGAAGGCGGCGCAACAGAAGGTGAACGAAACGGCGCAGGGCCTGCAGGGCACGTTCGCGCTTATCAAAGAACTCCGCCAAGGGATGACGAGCGACGACGTCGCGGCGCTTCAGGCGCTTCTTGCGGCCGACCCCTCGATCTATCCCGAAGGATTGATCTCCGGCTACTACGGCCACCTTACGGCGACGGCGGTGAAGCGGTTCCAGAAGAAGTACGGCATCGAGCAGGTGGGCAATGTCGGTCCGAAGACGCTCAAGAAAATGAACGAATTCATGAAAGAACACCCCGTTGCACTTGAGGGTGAAGATAACGGCAAGGGAAAGAAGCGCCCCTGCGCCATTGTTCCGCCCGGACATTTGATCGCGGCAGGGTGGTTGAAGAAGCACGATGGCGTGCGCCCCATTGTTCCGCCGTGCCAGACGCTTCCTTCCGGCATTGTAAAGAAGCTCGGCACCACGACGCCTCCAGTTGCCACCACGACACCGCCCGCTCCCGACACGACTGCCCCCTCGATTACGGCCGTTTCCACGACGAATTTGACGGCGACAGGCGCAACGGTCATCTGGGCGACGAATGAATCGAGCGGGAGTACGGTCTACTACTCTCTCGTGAGTCCGGTCCCGACTTCCGGCACGACGACCTCGGTGGGAAATACCGCCCTTGTCACGAGCCACAGCATGGCGCTCACGGGGCTTACTGCATCAACGACCTACTATTATGTCGTTTCGTCCGCAGACGCGGCGGGTAATACGGCGATGTCGAGCGAGGGCTCGTTCGCGACGGCCGCCCTTCCTCCCTCGGATACGACCGCTCCGGCGTTGACCGCAGTCACTTCAACGAGCATTGCGTCGACCACGGCGACCATTACTTGGACGACGGACGAGAGTTCAATGGGCAAGGTCTACTACTCGACGACGGACCCCGTGCCCGCGATCGGGACCGCACTTATGGCGGAGCACACGACGTTCATGACGTCTCACTACGTGGACCTCTCCGGACTCACGGCTTCGAGCACGTACTACTACATCGTGAACTCGACCGACGCGAGCGGAAACACTGCGACATCGACGCAGAATTCGTTCTTGACGCTCGTTCCGTAACCGACGGAAATGCGTTTGCAAAAGACCCCTCACGTTTTGTGGAGGGGCCTTTTGTTTTCATCCGAAAAACCCTGACACCTTACGGTGTCCAAGATACAAGGTAGAACCTTGCACGGAGAACGGCCAAAGGTCTTTCCTTGGCTTTGCAAGGTAAGACCTTGAAGCAGTTGGCCGTTCCGTCGACTATAAGGTCTCACCTTAAATCCTAATTCTCAAGGAGAGACCTAGATTTCCACGACCGCAGGGCGTAGGAAATCGGAAGTACTCTTGTGGTGAGACCTTGTAGTCGGAAGATTTCACCCGCTTGCTTGGATTGACAGTGCGGAATTTTTGTGAAATAATTCTCGAAGAGTTTATTTGACTGCTTGTGAGGAACAACTATGACCACGCACACCGTAACCGTTCTCCCGGGCGACGGCATTGGCCCCGAGGTGACGGCGGCAACGATGCTTGTTCTCAACGCGACCGGAGTCCCGATCGTCTGGGAACATCAGTCGATCGGCCTTTCCGCTTTTGAAGCGACCGGTGAATTCCTTCCGGAGACAGCCATCGCGGCGGTAAAAAAGAACAAGGTCGGCCTCAAGGGTCCGACGGGGACAACGGTGGGTGGCGGCGGGCATCGGAGTATCAACGTCGCCTTGCGCAAGGAATTCGATCTGTACTTCAATGTGCGGCCCGTGCAAAGCATGCCCGGCGTTGTAACGCCGTTTCCCGGCGTTGACCTCATTGTATTTCGTGAGAATGCCGAAGACCTTTACATCGGCGAAGAGCGCACATATTTCGTCAACGGAAAGCGTGTCGCCGAAGCGATAAGCCGGATCACCGAAGTAGGGTGCGAACGCTTCGCGCGCCGTGCATACACCTATGCCAGAGCGCACGGGCGCAAGAAAATGACCATCGTCCACAAGGGGAACATCTTGCAGGATACACACGGCTTGTTTCTCGAGATTGCGCGGAAGGTTTCCGGTGAATTTCCGGACATTGCGACCGAGGATCTGATTGCGGATAATTTCGGAATGCAATTAGTCAAAGAACTCTGGCACAATCCTCGCCGTTTTGATTGCTTGCTTCTCACCAACATGTTCGGCGACCTCTTCTCGGATGTTTGTGCCGGTTTAGTCGGGGGGCTCGGACTTGCGCCTGGGGCGAATATCGGCGACGAGTATGCGGTTTTTGAGGCGGTCCATGGTACTGCGCCGGATATCGCCGGAAAGGGAATTGCGAATCCGACGGCGCTTATCCTTTCCGCCGCAATGATGCTTGACCATTTAGGTGAAGTGGCCGCAGCAAGTCGTGTGCGTCGCGCGGTCGAGGCGGTACTCCGCGAAGGAGTAACGGTGACTGGGGATATCAATCCCCGATCTCGCGTCCTTTTGATCACGAAGATGCTCGACGGTCTTGGTGACTGGTCGGTTGCGGACAAGCTACGTCATACGTTGGAAGATGCGCTTCGTGAGGACACAACGGTGCATCATGTCGGCAACCCCAAGAACCCCGCTTCCACGCTCGACTTCGCACATGCGGTCATCGCAAAACTTTAGACTTTGAACCCCTTTGCCCCACAGGCCGCCTTTCCAAGGTGTACTGCGGGGCATTTCCTTTTTTGCGCTACAGGTGTTATGGTAGCTGTGGAATATTTTTTAATCGGACCTTTCATGGAAGGTGCACTTCTTTTGTTCCTTGTCCTCCTCGCGGTCGTAGCGATGGCGTGGTTTCTCAGCAGGATCGTCTGTCCTTTTTGCAAGAACAACCGTATTGTCCCGAAAGCGGGCGACGGCGAGCATGGCTTCGCTACGTATTTTGAGTGCCTTGCGTGCCGAAAAACATTTCGTCTACTCTTCTCTGCATCACACCGAAGGGACGGCACAAACGAGTAAGCGCACGTTTTTGGTCGGAAAAATCACCGTTGGGCTCCCGGCCCAACGGTGATTTTTGTGTGATCTGGCTCGACGCCGGCTTGCGGGCTGTCGTTGGCGAGGGGTGTTATTACGCGAAAAAGTAGTGCCAGACAAAGAACAAGAATATCGTCAGCCCTCCAAGTACGGCGCTTCCGATCGCGATGTAGAGAGGCCGCGGGTCGTCTTTGGTGTCGGTGGTGAGCCAAGCGCAGATGCCGTAGACGGCGGCAAACAAAACAATTGCGAATACGCCCTTGGTGACCCAGTGGTGCCCCGTTACCGCAGTAAGCATGGTCTTTACGGGTTCCTCAAAAAGTTCCATTACGATGGTGATGGCGACGATGAACCAGATGACGCCGGTAGCTGCGATACTCAATGCTTTCAGATGGAATGTCATAATTTTATGGCTTCTAGCGCGCTTCTAAACCCCGAAGTGGTGATGAATCCGAGTCCGGCCATAGCGAAAGCGATGAGTACGATAAGCCCCGCGAGCACAACAAGTGCGACGCGAAGCCGGCTGTTTTCTATGAGTTGATCACGCAGTGTGTGGAGAAATCCCATTGTGAGGAACGCAAGGAAGGGAAGAAAAAGAAAGACATGCTCCTTCGTTTCTATTCCGACACCGTGCGCCCACGCCATCGGCCCCGCTTTGATGATCGGTTTGACGAGCGGACCGTAAATGTTGACATAGTACGTAGTAGCCGCCGACTATCCACGCGGATACGAGGAAGAGCGTCCCCAAGACCGAAACGAGGCGCGCACGGCGCAGACGCTCCGGCGTAGGGTTCAGGAGTTCAACGAGTACCCACAAGAACATGAGTGCACCCGCTTCTCCCAGAGCCGCATGAAGCCCGATGAGTAGTTGAGACATGATGGTGATGATTACGAGTCGTAATATGCGAGAATTGTTCCGCGAGTCTCAAGGACTTCTTTGATGCCAGTATATCACGGATTTACGGGGAGAGAACAATCCTGTGTCCACACAGCGATTGTGCGACAGAAGGTAATATGCGTTATAATATATGGCAAGAGACCGCTAGAGTCCGTTTGCGCTACCCCCAAATGTCGAGTCCGAGGCGGCACACCCCATTTCCGCGCACAAGATGCTGCGCCCGAAGAACATGAGAACAGATATTATATTTTGGTTTTTTTTGCCGATATTCCTTGTCGGAACCACAGCTTTTGCTCATGGCGGGGCGGAATCCGGCCCCGAGACGCGTCACCCCGAGACCCAGATCGGACTTCCCGGCTCGCGTATGGGCCATGATGATATGGGGACTACGACAGGAGGTATGACCCGCGGAGAGGTTGCCGAGCTGATCGAGGATACACAGGCTGTCGAGGAGAAGCGTTCGGCGATAAAACTGACGTTACTCACGTTGTCAATCGTCGGTCTTATCTACTTATATTTTCCACGCAGGTCAACTGTTGCACCCCTCGCCTCAACGACCACCAGTTCACCCGCTCCGCAAACTCCGCTTTCCGCATCGACCGCCGCGAAGACGGACGATATCGAAAGGCGCTCACCGTGAGTTTTAAACGGAACGCAAAGTCTATCTGCTCGTTATTTTTATGCTTCTTGCACTGAAAAACCTCAAATCAGAACTTCAACAGACCGGCATGATACTCGGAGGGCTTTTGCTCACGCTCCTCTTCTTCACCGTTGTATCCGGAATTATCCTTGCGCTTTTCTACAATACCCAGCCGGAAGAAACATACCGAAGCGTGCTCGCCATCACGGAAAATCCGTTCACTGCATTCATTCGCAATTTTCATTATTGGGCGACGGACCTGCTTATCTTCACGCTCTTTCTCCACATCACCCGCGTTGCGCTGACCAAGCCGTCCGGCAAGCCGCGCAGATACGCGTGGTGGATAGGTGTCGGTCTTCTCATTTTGGTCGGGTCAGAGATGCTCCTCGGTACGTTCCTTCGCGGTGACCAAGAGTCGATTGAGGCATACACGCACTTTTTTCTCGGGACGACGGGCGTTGTCGCGAGTTACTTGCCTTTTGTGACGGTGATTACCGACTTTTTCTCCGGACACACCGCGTTGTTCCGGTTCTTTATTTTCCACGCGGTGGTCGTTCCTTTCGGCATCCTCTCGGTTATCGTCATTCATGGACTTTTTGCGCCGTCATTTCGCGCGATGATCGCACCATGGAAGAAGATGAGTGATGCGACCATCCGCGGCGAACTCAAGCCCCAGCCGGGTTTCTGGAGGACGCCGTCGGTTCGAAAGATGGGGATGCTCACACTCGTTGCGCTTGTTGTTATCATCGTTCTTTCGCTCTTGCTTCCGGCACCCCTCCTTTCGGAGCCTCACGGCGGGATGGAAGTGACCAAGACGCCATGGTGGATACTCTGGGTGGTTGCTGTCGAGAACATCTACGGCTTGAATGCAATGCTCATCGCGCCCGTCATCCTTTTTGCCGTCTTCGCCGCCGTTCCTTTGTTCACTAAAGATCGCGCCGGAGCGGATTGGGGAGTGTATCTCTACCTTATCGCCATCGCCATCGTGCTTGCACTCGGCTTCTGGGGCGCACTTGGGCCGCAGGTGCCGCATACGGAGATGTTCATGGAAGGGATGGAGATGTAGTTTTTTGTAACGCGAATATTAATAATCGTTATAATTGTTCATACACTATGGCCAAGATAGCCAAATTATGCGTGAAGCGCGACCTGTGTATCGGTGCGGCGAGCTGTATCGCGGTTTCTCCCAATGTGTTCGCCCTTGATGGGGAAAATAAAGCGGTAATGACAAAGAAGAGCGGAGTGTCGACGAGCGATACGACAAATGTCGCCGAACTTGTTGCCGACGGCACCTCCGACGACGAGCTTCTTTTGGCTGCGCAATCATGTCCGACGAAAGCGATCTTTCTTTATGACGAGACGGGAAAACAGGCCTATCCGGAATCCTAAGCGTGGTGCCCTATGCAACAGTTCAACTATCTCATCATCGGCGCAGGAGTGGCCGGCACGACCGCCGCGGAAACTTTGCGCGGGCTAGATGCCAAGGCATCCATCGCCGTAGTGGGCGACGAGCCGTACGACTTCTATTCCCGTATCGCGCTCTCCAAGGAGAACTACATGTTGAAGAAGCTTCCCGAGGAGGCGATCTGGCTCAAGAAGCCGTCATTCTACACCGAGAAGAATATCGCCTACTTCAAAGGTCGCGTCGCTACCTCGCTTGATTCCAAACAGAAACAGGTCGCTCTCGATAACGGCGAAACACTCGGATACGATAAATTGCTTTTGGCCGTCGGCGGGAGACCGCGCTGTTGGACTCTCCCCGGAAGCGATAAAAAGGGCATTCATTATCTGCGCAAACTCGACGATGCGCGGGCGATTATGGCGGATTTTGAAACGATTAAGGCGGGACTTCTGGTCGGCGGCGGGTTCATTTCCTTCGAACTGGCCGACATCATGGTGAAACGCAACATCAAGGCGACCGTGATGCTCCGCGAACCGTATTACTGGGCGAATCTCCTTGACGAAGAGTCCGGCCGGCTGATCGAGGATGTGCTCAAAAAAAGCGGTGTCGAGATACTCTACGAAGAAGAGGTCGTCGAGGTCCTAGGCGGAGAACATGCCGAGAGCGTACGAACAAACAAGGGCCGCACCATACCCGCCTCCTTCATTGCCGTCGGTATCGGCATCATGGACTGTCTTGCGCCTTTCAAGCCTTCCGGCGTCGAGGTGGGCCGCGGTGTCATTGCGGACCAGTACTTGGCGACCAACATTCCCGACGTGTGGACCGCAGGCGATTGCGCCGAGTACTTCGACGTCATTTTCGGCGAGCGGGTCCAGCTTGGCAATTGGGCGAATGCGATGCTCCAAGGACGCTCTGCCGCGCAGAACATGTTCGGTAAAAAGACCGAATTCAAGGCGCTCTCCGCCTATACCACGACCGGTCTCGGTATGACCATCTGTTTCGTCGGCGACATCCGCGTGACGCCCGAGAAGAAGGTCATCGAGCGGGGGAGTCGCGCATCGGGAAAATATACGCGCATCGTCACGTTTGAGGGAAGGGTGGTCGGTGCGATGCAGTTCAACATGACCCCCGAACTCCCGTGGATATCCAAACTCATCACCGATCGGCGCGACATCTCGTCGATTGCCGCAAAACTCGCCGATCCAAAAGAGGATCTGCGCGCACTTGCAACGGCGGTGATTCCGCCAAAGTGACTAGGGACTACTGCGCATCCCGGGAGTATCCCACGGGACTTCCAGTTTTGTGAACAAAACTTAGGCCGCTTTCAATTTCTACACTCCCTCTGTGAGTAAGAAATTTAGAGCGCACCCCGAGAGTACTTTCAATTTCTACACTCCCTCTGTGAGTAAGAAATTTAGAGCGCTCCGGTCATCTGATTGAGCGCTTTTCTTGTCATCGGACCGACGACGCCGACAGGCTCCAATCCGAGGCTCTTTTGCAGTTGGATGACGGCGGCTCTCGAGAGCCCCCCAAAGTACCCCAGTGTGGTTCTTGCGTTTAGGACGAGAAAACCCTTTGCGAGCAATATCTGTTGGAGTGCCACGACGTCCGCTCCGGTACTTCCGACGCTCAACATGCGCGCGAAGAGGAATCCCGTCGGGATCGACGCGTTTGCCGGTGATACGGAGGAGGGTAGTTCCGTTGCCGGAGACGTCGAGGAAGGGAAAGACGTCATGGCGTCCGAGACGGAGAGAAGTTCATTTAACTTTGCCCGCGTTATCGGTCCCACCCGACCGAGTCCGGGTGCGTCCGTTGCCGTGGCGGGAACTATCTCATGTCTCTTCTGAAAACGTTCCACCGCTTTTTGTGTCAACGTGCCGAAGAAACCCGTCACTAAGCGTTCGGGATAGAGCAAGGGGTCTCTTGCGAGGAATTCTTGGAGAGCCTTGGTGTCGTCGCCGCTCGATCCGATCTCGAGATCGCGATTGAAAACAGGGGACACAACGGCCGCTTGCGCCTGCGTGGGGAGTTGCGCAGGAACGACGGGGAGGTCAGGAATTGTCGGGGCGGCGGGCTTTTCGGGTGTCTCTGCCGGCGGAGTAGTTGTCGCCAAAGGAGTGTCATTATCCTCAAGCGGAATGTCCGGCGTCGAGGTGGCGGAACTTTGAGGGGTACTCGGGGAGGACGTTGCGGTCTGCGGACTCGTCGTTGAAATGGTGGCCGGAGAGCCGATGTACGAACCGTCCGCCGTTTGAAGCGGCGCCCCGACACTTATCGCGGCGGGTTTGGTCGTAAAAGAATATTCGGATGAGTACGCTTTTTGATCCAACGCTTGCCCTGCGATGACGCGGAAGTAATATTTCGTGTCGGGTGTGAGGCCGCTTAAGGTCATCGTGTGAAATGAGTCCAACACGTCGTTCAAGACGGTCTTTTGCGGGTACGCCCCGCTCGTCGTACCGTATTCGATTTGGGAGTAACTGGAGATGTCGGTCGTCCATATCACCGAAACGCTCGTCGACGTCAGGTCGTTCCCCATATACACGGTTTGCACATACGGCAGTCGGACGTTACTGGTAATCGTATTGGTTTGGTTGCCCGCCGACACCGTCGCTTCCATGATGGTCAAACTCGCTATTCCGGAAGTAGTAGATTCAGGATCAAAAGAGGTTACATACACGTAATTGCCTGAAACGAAAACGCCGAACGGATAATACAGTTTAGTGAATGTTCCGTCGCCGTCGTAAGCCTCGGCTTTCTTCACGGGATTCGTCGGGTCGGAAATGTCCATGACGGTCACTCCTTTGTCGAACGAGCCGGTCACATACGCATAGTTCCCGGAAACAAAGACACCGTTCGCCTCCCGCAACCGTTCGAACTCTCCGTCGCTGTCGTAGACCTCGGCTTTCTTCACGGGATTCGTCGGGTCGGAAATATCCATGATGGTGAGCGAGTTGTCCAGTTCGGACGCCACATACGCGTAGTTCCCCGACACATAGACCGACCGGGCGCGTTCCAGCTTCGTGAACTCCCCGTCCCCGTCGTAGACCTCGGATTTCTTCACGGGATCGAGCGGGTTCGAGATGTCCATGATGGTCAAAGAGTTGTCGTGGTATGCGGTAACATATGCGTAATTGCCGGAAACATAGACTGAACTTGCGCCGCCCATTCTATTGAATTCCCCGTCACCGCTATAGACTTCGGACTTCTTAATCGGATTCGTCGGGTCGGAAATATCCATAACGGTAAGCGAGTTCGAATCGAGTGAGACGACATATGCATAATTTCCTGATACATACACCGACCACGCGGCTTGAAGTCGGTTGAATTCTCCGTCAACGTGATAGACCTCGGATTTTTTCACTGGATCGAGGGGATTAGAAATGTCCATAATTGTCAGCGAACTATCGAGGACGGATGCGACGTATGCGTAACTCCCCGATACATAGACCGACCATGCGCCGGCAAGCTTACTGAACTCACCGTCGCCGTCGTAGACTTGCGATTTCAGGACCGGACTCGCGGGATTCGAGATGTCGATGATTGAGAGAGAATTATCGTATTGAGAGGCGACATACGCGTAATTACCGGAGACGAACACGCCCGTTGCGCCGCTTAGTCTGGTGAATGCGCCGCTCCCGTCCGCGGTCTCGGATTTGAGGGTGAGTGTGACCGAATCGGCCGTCGCAATTCCGGGGAACGAACCATACCCGAATACTACCAACGCCACGGACACGAAAAAGGCAACAACGCGCTTTGTCATACAATAATTTTTATTCATAATTTGAGATCCTCCGGTCTTCGGTGCCGACTCTTGTGATTCATTATATAACGCCGACCGGTCTTCACAAGTATTTTTTGTATCGTTGGTATGTCTTGTAAGCACCGCCCGATGGGGGGAGTATCAGGACCTGTTTTGTACAAACACCATAGCAGTAACCTCGCCGGAGCGCGGTTGACCCGAACTAGTTATCACGAAGAACGGTTCGTTGAACAAGCGCAGCGTAGAAATAAACATAGAAGACCACGAGAACGCTGTACATTTGCGGAACTAAGCCGTGCGGCGTTTCTTTGTACAAAAAGAAAAAGTTATCGAGGATGACGTCGCCGAAGAATACGCCGACAAGGACCGAAATAACGGCCCCGACCAGAACGTCCCGAAACAACTGCGGGAAAGATGCCCGCCAGAACACGAGATAGATGCCGATGCCTATTACGGCGTGGACCAAAGTGAATATTCGAAAACTCTGAAAGAGGATATATTCGACCCCGAGGAACAACAATCCGTGTAGCAGTAAAAAACCGAAGATAAATTTTTGGGACGCTTTGCCGGTCGGTCTGAAGGTGTCAACGGGCGGTCTCATGTCTCGCTGTTAACGCGGGGTTGTCCCCGTCACGCCCGGAATGCATGTGCCGTCAGCGGCTTTTTTGCAGGGCTGGAGGTCCGGATCGTAGCAGGAACTGGAAGGATCAGCGTCTTGGCGCTCCCGTTCCTCAAGTTCTGCTCGGGTTTTCGGCGCCGGCCGACCTACACACTCTAACCACTGTCTGTAGTCCTTCTCGTCTTGACTGACGGCGTCCGGCGGGGTTTCCGGACCCGACTGTTCAGTCGGGGAATCTATCGGTGCCCGCCACGGCTCGTTACCGTCAAAAAACGGATACGTCGGGGGTTTATCGCGTATCCGGCCAAGGTCGCCGCTTGCGCCGATGGCGTTCAGCTCTTCCTCGGTAAAACAATAGATGCCGGTTTCCGGGTACACCGCCCACGGATCGCAACCCGGTTGGTCTATGATGTGGCCATAATCGGATTTTGAAACGGGCGTTCCGTGCGGAGGAACGGTCTTTTGGAATCCACCTTTTTCCTGCAGACCTTCCGCGGTTTGTTGTCGGGAAGGCATTTTGACTACACGAAGCAGGTCGGAGAGCAGGTTGTCGCCCGAGTAATTCTCGTCGGAATAATTTCTTCTCGACACCATATACTCTTGCGCCGGCCCCGCCTCCGCCAACACCAGCACAGAATCACTGCCATAAGGATGACTTTTCCACGACCCTAAAGTAAAAGAATAACCTATCATCGTGCCGGAACCCTCTGTAAGGGGACCGCTGAACATGGTCTGATTGGTCGCGAATGCACCGACACGTGAGCGTATGTGGGTCATATCATACTGTTCCCATGCGGACTTATCTTCGGTTGAAACGCTGGGGTAAGGATCATATGATTCCCCGTATGTCTGCGAGTACAGTGGTTGGTATTTCCCGTTTACCCACTGGTACTTGGAAACCATAACCATTATCGTCCAGGCATTATCTCCTTCCGGTAAATTATTTATCACTTCTTTGAGGTCTGCCGTCATCGTTATTTTAAATTCCTCCTCGCCCATTCCGGTGGTAGTGACAGGCCCCTTGGCATAGGCGATGTTTTTCCCGCTTACAAAATCCTTCAGCTCGGCAAGCACAATGGGGAGTCCCGTGTTTTGCGCGAGCGGACTGTCTTTGGTCGGGAGCGAGGCAAATACGGCTTGGGCGAGTAACAACCTTTCGTAATCCGAGGCACCGCGGTCGTTTTCAATCTGTTTCAGCAACGAAAACAGCGCGCCTATTTTCTCCGCGTCATTTTTGCCGACGCTATTAAATTTGTCCCCACAGATCTCGTCAAATAACTGTCCTTGCATTGTGCCACAAACGGCCCCGCGTGCTTCCGCATGGGAAACAAAAGGCAGTAGCTTGGTCGGCTCCACAGACATTTTATATGTCGGCACTCTCTGTGCGTAAAACAAAAGTCCTGCCGTTCCAAGGGCGACAACGGCACCGACAACAAGCAACACTACCTTTTTTGATCCTAAAAATTTACGGTATTCCATACGAACTGTTCTATTGATGGTGTAACAAGCAACCCACACCCGATATAATGATAGCAAAAAATTGTGAGTTCCGCTCCGGCGGCCCACCTGCGCCCGATTTCGGACGGGCAAGCAGGGGTTTCTTCCACTACATGGACGGTACACCATTTGTGTCTCACTTTGCTCGCTCGTGCAGGGATTTCTTTTGAGGAGATCGGGTAGCAAACACCCCGCCGGAGCGGGGTGAGCGGGAGATTGTTTATTGGTGTGTAATACCCCGCGACTCTGTCGCGGGGATACACTAAAGTCAGCATCGGCGGCGGCCGATTCTTCTTCCAAAAAAACACCCTTGGTACCACGTGCCGAATACCCCGTCGGCCTACCCTCGGGTAAGGACACGCGGTGTGTTTTATGGGTATACCAGCATCGCGTCTTCGCCGCACTCAAGGTAGATGCACTCCTCGCCGATGTCGTCGCAGATCCTTGCGAGGAATTCCTGAAGTTGCGGGACCTTCGATCCCGCCTCGTCTTCCTTGAATGCGACGCGGAATTCCCGTAGTTCGTCGTATTCCGCCACGGTGCCGGTGAAATAACCGAAGATGTTCCCCGATGCACAGGTGTATCCGCCGAACGTGCCCGTGAGAAAACGGTGGATCGTGCTTGCCACGAACTGCTTTGTCTTCGAATATTTCCGGCTGTAGACCTTTACGGATGGTATAAGAAACATCGCTCGTTTTCCTAGGCTTTCAGTTCGCATCCCATGTCCTTTTCAAAGGTTGAAAGTACAACACACGACAACGGACTTCCGTGTGTCCACGCATTGGCGTGAATGTATCTGCTTGAAGTTTTGAAAATTCTCCTTTGAAATGCAACTTCTTGTAACATAGAAGGCATGAAAAAACACAAAGGCCGGAAACCCTTTAACCACCTCACGCAGTACGAACGC
>Ga0209541_10012058_pt1 | contig 13416 bp, 8 predicted proteins | sample RifCSPlowO2_01_FD_184027 | JGI IMG/M metagenome (GOLD analysis project Ga0209541, IMG submission 184027) | Groundwater microbial communities from Rifle, Colorado - Rifle CSP2_plank lowO2_0.1 (SPAdes) (version 2) | ecosystem: Environmental > Aquatic > Deep subsurface > Groundwater | place: Rifle...
CTCGATACATCGCTCATCCGCAGGTAGAGGATAAAGGCCGAGCCTATTCTGATTTGCTCGATAAATCACATCAGCACCAAACGGCAGAATTTTCTTTGCTCTTGGATCAATTATTCCACGACGTTTATTCTTGATAATTTATTTTTTTATTCTTGTCCCAAAACCTTATAAACCCTAAAATATTCTGTAATTCACATGAAAACAGAGTGGGAAATTACTGCCGAAAGTAAAGAGCCTAAACTTAACCGCCCGGTCCTGATCGAAGGTCTGCCCGGCATCGGGAATGTTGGCAAGATTGCAGTTGATTTTCTGATCGAAGAGTTTAAGGCTAAAAGACTGTACACTTTTTTTTCCCACAAATTTCCCCATTCGGTTTTTGTCAATGAAGATAATCTGGTCGAAGTCCCTAAGCTGGAGATGTATTACAAGCAGTTCCGTGACCACAGCAAAAAAGATCTCTTGCTTCTGACCGGCGACATCCAGCCTATCGACGAAGAAAGCTGTTACAGTTTCTGCGAAGAGATAATTAAAATTGCTAAACAGCATCATTGCACGGAAATAATCACTACCGGCGGCATTGGCTTGCAGAATGTTCCGGAAAATCCTAAAGTATACTGCACCGGCAATGATGAACAGCTGTCTAAGCAGTATGTTAAAAAAGGATTGCAGACCGAAAAAAATATTTTTGGCGTGGTTGGGCCGATTGTTGGAGTTTCCGGCGTGCTGTTAGGGCTGGGAAAGAAGCGCGGAGTTAAAGGCGTGGCTTTGTTGGCCGAAACGTTCGGGCATCCGATGTACCTGGGAATCAAGGGCGCGAAAGAGCTATTACGCGTTCTGGAAAGTAAATTCAATTACGGGATTGACCTGAAAAAGATGAGCAAGGAAATTATCCAGGTTGAAAATGAGCTTTTGAAAAAAACCAAAGAATGGCTTTCTGAGCACGTTTCTTCCCAAGCCGGCGCCACTGCTAAAAAACAAGATACAAATTATATTGGGTAATCTACTAAATCTACCCAATATTAGCTAACATTATATATATTAAAATACTTAATTTCTTATAACTTTTAGTATAATTTCCAAAATAAGATACAACACAATCTTTATAAACCTAATAAAAATACATTTAGCTGATGTTAAAAAAGAGGTACGGTACGTTTAATGATAGATGTTTTTCTAGCAAACGGGCTCAAGTTACCGTATTCATCATTCTTGGCATTCTGATGCTCCTGGCTTTAGTGGTAATCATCGCTGTCAAGACAGAACTAGTTACTTTCAAGCCTGAAGAAGCCGCTTCTACCGAAAAAGGCCGGGTGGAAAGCTATCTTACCAGCTGTATCAATAAGCTGGGCAATGAAGCTTTGGAATCTATTGGAATCCAGGGCGGCTATGTCCAGGTGCCAGCCAAAATTGCTGACGATCCTAATCTTCATCTGCGGGTCTCGCCGATGCATGTCGTCCCTTACTGGGCTTACGGCAGCAATACGGACGTCCCTGAACTGCCTCAAGTCAAGGCCCAGATTGACAATCATATCCAAAAAAATCTCCGGGCCTGTGTCTTTGGCCTGGAACCGTTCCAAGAAAGTTATGATCTTATTGAAAAAAGCGGAATCACTGCCGATACCGAAATTGTTGACAGCAAAGTCATCTTTAATGTGCGCTGGGATTTGGAAGTGAGGGATAAAGCCGGTGAAACTGTCAGTGAACTGATCAATCACGTTGCGGAATCGCCCATCAAGCTTAAACGCGTCCATGAAACCGCTAAGCAGATTGTCGAACGGGAAATGGCCGAGCTTAAGCTGGAAGATCTGACTCAGGACCTGATTGCCTTGGAACACCCTAATGTTCCCGTGTCCGGCCTGGAACTGAGCTGTGCCAAAAAAGAATGGAATGTTGATGCGGCCAGAACAACTTTGCAGGACTTGTTGAGGGTGAACTTAAAAGAGCTCCAGGTTAAAGGCACAGAGATTATTGAATTCCCGGAAGGGTTTGATTATTACGAGAATCATTATGTCTGGAGCATGGGCGAAGATTTCCGGATGAAAGAAGTCAATGTTGTCTTTAATTACGATAACAATTACCCGTTCCAATTTCGAGTGACCCCTTCCAGCGGAAATAAGATGAGCAGCGGCAAGCTTGGCGGCCAGGACCTGATCCAGTTCTTATGCCTGCAGACCTGGAAATTCACGTATGATGTTTCTTATCCGGTCTTGGTAAGAGTAACTGACGAAACTACTGGTTATGTCTTTAACTTTGCCTTAACTGTCCACTTGGTCAGGAACATGCCTAACCGTGCCAGTGAAATCTCTCCTCGTCAATCCTTCTCGGCTGATTATATCACCGACCGCGAATTCTGCGCGCAAAGCCGGATCCCCATGTCAGTGCTAACTTGGGAACTGGTCGATGACGGCAAAGGCGTTTATTATCGCGAGCCGCTGGGAGAAGTCAACATCACTTTTACCTGCTTGAGACATGGCTGCGATTATGGCCAGACCGAATTTAACTTTGCTGAAGCCGGCTATGAAGCCGGCCGAATCTTTGATTTTCCTTATTGCGTCGGTGGAATCTTAAGGGGCAAGAAAGGTGGGTATAAAGAATCCTGGACCAGAGTCGTTACTGAAAACGGAGCTACTGCTGAACTAGATCTTGTTCCCTTGTTAAAACTGCCCCTGGAAAAAATCACTGTGGTCAAGCACGAGCTGGACGGAACTGAAATCGGTCCTGCCCTGGAATTAGCGGATGAAGAAGCTGCTTCCATTACAGTTGCTTACCAGAAGAATGATACCATCTCCTTATTGACCGGCGAGCCGTTCCATGAGTCTACTATTGTAGTTTCTCCGCAACTAGGGGCGGCAGTCCAATTTCAGGGTGTCGAATTCCTGGCCAAAGCTGATTTTGCTTATGATTTGGAAATCTTCGCTTTCAGCGATAATCAATTTATCGGCGGCTATAAAAGCAAATGGGCCCCGGCTTACGACCAGCTGGAACAGGCTGAAGAAGTCGTTTTCCATGTCCTCACCAAAGAGGCCGGCAGCGATGAAGAAAAATTTGCGCTGATGGCGGATTTAGAAAAGAACAGCCGGTTGGTTCCTTTGCCGGAGATAAAGTAGATTTCACGAAAATATCAAACCAATGAAAATATTAAGCCAAATGAAGATGATTTATAGCGAGTGTGCTTAATATTCGAACAAGATAATTGTCCCACCAGCGAGCTATATATAAAATTGCATTCGATAATTCAGCATTTTAGTATAACCGGAGTATAATATTTAACATGAGCCTAAGATCAAAGTTGAGCAAACGGACCATCCTGAACTTATCCACGCTTTTAGTGATTGTACTGTTCTTGAATCTGCCGGTAGTCAGCGCTTTGGAAATATCTAATGTCCGGGCTGAACAGCTCACTGAAAATAGTGCTGTAGTCAAATGGACTACTGATTCTGCTGCTGACAGTTTTGTCAACTATGGCCTTAGTCCGGAAAATCTGAATAAAATTGGCGATGCCCGTCTTCTTACCAGCCATCAATTGTCTTTGACTAATCTAAATTCCGCCCAAGCCTATTATTACAGCGTGGAAAGTAATGGCCTAGTCAGCGATAATAACGGCGCTCTTTATTCGTTCGCTACTCCAGCTCCCGATACTTTAGCTCCGGAAATAATCGTCGAGCTGCCAGCCATGGTTGCCGGAAGCCAAATCAATATTGTCGGTTATACTGAAGCCGGCTCCCGGGTCAGCCTGTTTGTCAATGATGTGCTGATGCGCAACACTATTGCTGAGGCTTCTGCTGAAACCGCTGCTGAAGAAACTGCCGGAGAAACCACTGCAGCAGAAACAGCTGCAGTCGGATCAACAACCGAAGAATCTGCTCCTGAAGAACCTGCTGAAGAATCTGCTGCTGCAGAAGAAACTGCCGCTGAAAGTAATACCGCAGTGGCAGGCGCTGCCTCTATCTCTCCAGAAACCGCTGCTAGGCCGGCAGGAAGGTTTACTTTTCCCAGCATCATCTTAAGAAGCAATGTCCTTAACCAGATCAGGATTGAAGCAGTAGACCCGGCAGGAAATGAAGGTTCTTTCACCGGCCAGGTGTTTGCCGATACTGCCAAGCCTGAGCTTACCTTGGAAACTGTTCCGCAGGTTACTGCTGAAAATAAAATTAAAATCAAAGCCACTGTCTCTGAAAATAGTAGCCTGGAAATATTTGTCAATAATAATTCTGTAGCTCAAGCCATTGGAACCGTGATTGAAGAAGAGATTAACCTACAGGAAGGCGACAATAAGATCAAAGTGATTGCCCGCGATAATGCCGGCTGGGAAACAGTTAAAGAGATCAGCGTACTTTCTGACACCCAGCCTCCCCGTGTAGAGTTTACCTTAACTAAAGGCAAGGAATATTATGAAGGCCGTGCTGAAACCGATATCGTCGGCGAGACTGAACCGGGTGCCAAAGTTTATTTGTACATCTACCAGCCCAGAGTAGACGATTTCCGGGCGGATTTCAAGCGCGCAGTCGAAACCGTTACTGCCGACTCAGCCGGAAATTTTAAATTTGAAGAGATCAGTTTTCCCCCGCCGCCTTTTTCTAATCTGGAGAATTTAATGCCTAGAGAAGTTCCGTCTGGTTTGGAAGAAGTTATGATCCCTCAGCTGGCAACCCTGGCTGAAGAGCAGACCAAAACTTATTATCTTTTTGTCATCGCCGAAGACCGGACTGGCAAGAGCGGCTATGACCGTGAAACTGTCCACGTCAATACCTGTTATTCAGGGAATTATGCCTTTGACATCTTTCCCAATCCGGATTTCCCGCCCCAGCCGTTCCGTCTGGATCCGCAATTGATTGAAGAGGGCCGGGAAACTATCGGGGCCGTATTTAATATCAGCTATCGCGGCCAGGCGTCTGGTGTAGTTGATCCTGCCACTGGAGAAGTCAGCGAGGCTTACCAGTTGATCGGCGATCCCCGTTTCGAAAAAGCCTGCACTCGGGAAATGGCTGAAAGCGGCGATTACAAGCTCGGCTGCCAACTGCTGGGAAGGCTAAGCCCCCATGGAAATAGCGACAAGACTGTTTATTATGTTACTGGTAGCCTGCAGCGCGCCGACGAATTTTTGGAATCGGATTATAGCTGGGAAGACTTCCAAAAAAGACAGCTTAAGTTTCCTTTAAAGATTTTGGTGCAATACCAGGAGCGTGAAGCTGACGGCAGCATGAGCGATACTAAAACCCAGGCTTTCTGTTATGATTTAGGTTATTTTGTCGACATCCCCATCGAAAGTTCCGACCTGGTTCCTGACTTTTTGGCTAATGAAGGCCTCTCGGCCTTAAACTGGACCATTAATGCCATTGAAGACATCAAGCCGATTTTGGAAACCGCCATGTTAGTAGCGGGAGTAAGCTGTTTTTTTTCTTATTTGGTAAAGTTCCTCGCTAAATTGTACCGAAATTTTATGTCTTATTTTGAATCCTGGACGACGCGCTTGAATGAGCCTTCCTGCCCCAGCCCGATTGACCAGCAGCAGATGTTCCTGCCGGAAACAATCGAGCATTGGAACGAGTTGAGAAGCCGTCCCGACGCTAATTTTCCTTCCTCTGAGGAGATGCTCAATCTGGCTGATCGCTGTCCGGCTACCGCTGCTGCCTGGGACTTTGAAGCTACTCTGGACAAATTGTATAAGTTCACTTGCGACCGCTTCTTCTGCCGGGAAGTGCCGGCGGCCTGGACCTCCCGGGCTGAAGACAACCAGATTAATGATGTTTTGCTTTCCCAAACCCAGTGCGCTGCTACCAGCAATGGAGTCTATCTCAGAAAAATTGAAAACTGCCAGGAACGCTTAAGGCGCAACGTTGTCAACACTGAAATCCTGCAAGATATCGGAGAAGTGTTTGACTGTTTTGCTGATAGCGATGGAAATTTGTATTACCCTCCGCCTGGCCGGGATCAGCAGCCTTACCTGGACAGTAATATCTGGGTGCTCCGTCCTGTCGGGCATATTCTTACTATTGGCGATATTCCTCCTGACAATTTATTAGCTTACCAGCCAGACAATTCCGATACATTTATGGTCGCTGTCGATGAAAGCTGCGACCGGGTCTGTAGAAGAACTGACGGTTACGTTGCTGCTACTTCCGGCATAACTATCGGTGAGACCAATGCTGGTAAAAGTGCCGGTCCTTCCCCAAGTCCTTCCCAAAGTGAGGCTGCTGCCGGAACAGCTGAAAATTGCCCGGCCAGCGCTTATCCGGTAAGCATAATTGGCGATCCCTGGAATTATCGTTGTCTGAGCAGTACTTCTGCTCAAGGCTGTAAAAGTGATACCGGTGAGAAAGGCGATGTTTTTGAAATACCAGACGATCAAGATGAATTAAAAGCAAGATGTGCTGCTGGCGCTAATGTTGCTGGCCAAGCCGCTGCCGTAGCTGCCTCGGGCGCTGCCCAGACTGCTCAAGCTGCTGCTTCAGCAGTCGGACTATCTGCTCCAGGCTCGTTACAAAGTTCTTCTCCCGGTCCCTGCTACCGTGAAGAATATGAGGGTTCAAACATTATTTTACGCAGCCGAGAGAATCAACAAGTTACTGAAGGGCGTTTAAGCGCCGGTTATACTAAAGATTGTTTTATCAACACTGCCGATGAAAGTTTGTACCAGTGCGTCTGTGAATTGGAAAATCCTGAAAGCGGCCGACCAGCTACCGGACCACGGGAAGCCTTAGTTGAAAAAGATGGCCTGGCCGAAGAGTGGAGTTATCATCAAGCCAAGATTTACGAAGAATCTCGCGGAACCAGAGGGACGCATTATTCAGAAGACCGTTATTACAGCGGCAGAGACTGGACCGGAGCTTTCGGACTGAATTCCGGCCTGGATAATTTCAGGTCTGAAGTTACCGATATGACTTCTACAACAGTAAATCCGCATGAAGGCTTTGGCGCCTGGCAGAGCTTATGCCTGCCGGTAATTAACGGGCAGTTGAACCTGCTGCAGAGCGTCTTGATCGGGATGAGAAATTGTTTAGTGGAAGCCAAATACAGTTCTTTCCAAGATGCAGGAATGTGTAAGACTTTATTTACTCAGCATGTCTGCGGCTTGATTTATCAGGGAATTTCGGCTTTGGTCAACGATTGCTCTCCATTGACGGTAAGAGACGAAGGAAATGAGCCAGTAGATCCTACTGAAGGCGGGCTTACTGCTGGCTGGGATGCTTTCCAGGCCGCTATTCCGCAGACGATTGAATCTTCTCAGCAGGAATTGCGTTCGGATTACGGAGCTTCCGCAGAACATTATTTTGCCACGGGAACAGAAGGGATGGCCCAGTCGATGTGCCTGGCTGCTTTTGGTTACGACGTGCCGATTTTTGACCTGGACTTTATCACTGATGCTGCTTATTCCGTCCCGATGGAATCCGCAGTCTATTTCCCGATTGCTAATCGTGAACTGACCTCTTTTGACCCGGAGAGAGGTATGGCTACTTACAGTTATCGATTAGGAGGAACGGTCCTGCCCGGCTGTAAGATTCGCGGTTATCGTGTCTACTTAAAATGTGTCGGTCCGGAAGACCGCGGCCAGCCCGGAATCGAATGCGAGGAGCAGAACTGCGATTGCCTCAATATTGATCCGTCAGTAGCCCAGCCTTACGCTGACCAAAGGACCTACTCTGTTCCGGGAGCAAGCGGGTTCGGCAGCATCACTAAACTTCAAGTGTTTGACTTCCCCATCGAATCGCCGTTACGGGTAAGCTCTAGCTATCGTTACGATCATGTTGTCGTAGAATTGACTTTGGAGCAGAATGAGGATCCGGAACAGTGCTTTGATGAAGGCTACCGGACTCCGAACGGAGGCTTGTTTTATTTCCCGATCAACCACATTGAAAGCGGCAGTTACTTCCAGTGTACTGTCGATCCTTTAAGCGGCCGATATAACTGTCCTGAATTAAGATCGATCTTTGGCGGCGGGCAGACCTACCTCGAGCCGCCTTATTTCCGCTGTTACGACGCCAGAAATGATGAGTATGTCGATTGCAATACTCCTAATACATTTTTGCTGAACGATGAGATTACCGTCAGGCCGCATCTTAATCTGGGCCAGGAAGCGGCTTGTTTAAGAATCACTGAAAGCAGCGGTTTGTTCACGCCTAAAATTGTGGAATTACCAGCCGACTTTTTCGGCTCTTATACTCCTCCATTAAGCCTGGGCCGGGTGACTGAAGATATGGTCGGCGGCGGAAGGATTGCCACTATTACACAGGCCGGCAACGATTACCGCTGCGGGATTAACGTTCTTGACCGCCCGGATCAGGAAGACGTTACCAGCGCTTCGCTGGAGTTCGGCTACTCTTCTCCCAGCGCCGGCCAGTATCAGTTAGAACTGCCTTCCCGTGTAACTGTTACCGAGAATGATGGTTATGATTCCAGTAATAATCTTTTGGCTAAAAGCGGAGATACTGACTTGACTATCGAGGAGATTAATGGCGCTGAACTCAATTACCAAGGCTTCCGCTTCAGCTTGGACCTAGAAGGGTTAAGCAGCGGCGAGGGGGAATGCGCTTATAATGTCCGAAGGGGCAGAAGCGGCGGAGAGCCTGCTGCAGGCCGAACCTTGCGCGCTACCGTAGAATTATTGCAGCCAGGGCCTGATGGCGGCTGTTATACTACTGAAACTTCTTTGCCCAGCACTTCTTTGGGTAAAGTCACTCATACCCAGAATATCTTAATCCAAGCCGTGCCGGTAGAAGTAGCTATCGCCAGTGAGATGCACGAGCAGTTCATGGCCGGCGATTACGATTCCGTTATCGGCATGGCTAATCCAGTTATCCAACGCCGTGATGCTGATTTAGCCGAAGCTACGGCAATCTATTATTACGTAGCTAGCCTGGTGATGCTTGATGGTGATGCCGGCCAGATCAGGAGCCTGCTCGGCTTGTTCTTTGAAAGGAATTTTGCTGGAACCCCAGTTGCTGCTTATTCCTCTGGCGTTACTTCAACTGGCGAATATGAAAAGATCAAAAAGTACCTATGCGCAGTCGATTCCAGAGTAGGAGGGACTTATCAGCAGTATTGCGGTGCTGGAGGAGAGAGCAGCAGTGCTGCTGGTGCAACTGTAACTTTGGGAGAACAGCAATGCCGAACTGCCGGTTATACTGTTGATATTGGCGAGAGATGGCTGTATAAGTGCGAAGGAAACGGAAAAGCCAGCAGCTGTACCAAAGCAGATGGAGTTATAAGAGTGCAAAATTTCAACATTGCTGGAACAGGCCTGCAAGGAGTATGCCCCTAAAATGAATAAAAAAGGAAGCGTCATCATTGAAATCATGATCTTTTTGGTAGCGTTAGTCTTCCTAAGCGCTACTATCCTGTTTTTAGTAAAGTCCGGGGTGATTAAGACCAAAAGCAGTTCAGAAGAGATTAATGTCCTGAATACGGAATTCCTGCCGATGGGCAGAGGCGGGACTTTAGTATTAAAACAATTTCAATTTTGTGTTAATGTTGATAAAAGCCTTAATTGCTTAAATGAAATTAATAGTTTTGAACGAGGCGAAAATGTTTATATTCGATTTGTTGTCGAGAGCAGTATCTATAACGGAGAAGTCCTGATCGTCCGCAACTATCGGATGAAAAATCCAGAGGGAGAGGTTATTTTAGAAGTTGATGAGACTAACAATTACAATTTTGCAGCTAAAAGCAATCGCGAGACTGAAAAAATAACTGTTGCTGATTATATCCCTACCATGGATAATTCTCCAGAGGGAGAATATACTCTAGATTTGATTGTCGAGAATCCTTTGCTGAACAAAAAAGTCACTACTAGCAACCAATTCCTGCTCAAGCCCGACTTTTTGCCGGAGGCGTTTGAATGAAGATGAAAGCCAAATCCATTTTAATTCCCTTGTTGGTGTTAGTCATAGTTGTGGTTACTTCTATTGTCCATTCCGAGGAGGCATCATCAACACCAGCGCTTACTTTTGCAGTTATTGGAGATTATGGTGGTGCAAATAATAATGAACAAAAAGTGGCAAACTTGGTAGCGAGCTGGAATCCCAATTTCATTATCACAACCGGTGATAACAGTTATAACGGCGGAAGTAATGGCGGAGAGAATTACGAAAGCGTTGTCGGCAACTATTACGGTACGGTTGAACACGCGTTTGTGCAGCAGCGCATTTTTTGGCCTTCCTTAGGCAACCACGATTATTACAATCAACCAGAACGAGACGCTTCAGATTATCTTAATTATTTTAATTATCTTCCCGGGAATAAGCGCTATTATGATTTAGATTACGGAGCAATTCATTTTTTTATTCTCGATTCTGAAGGTGGAGGAGATTATCGCGAAGCCCAGAAAGAATGGCTGCAGGAAGCTTTACACCAATCAAACGCCTGTTATAAAATTGTAGTGTTTCATACTCCTCCTTATAGCACCGGCACGGGCAATAGAGGAGAGGGGCACGGACCAAATGAAGATTTCCGCTGGCCGTTTAATGAATGGGGAGTAGATTTGGTGTTAAGCGGCCATGAGCATAATTATCAGGAGTTCATTGTTAATAATGTGAAATATGTTATCAATGGATTGGGCGGAGCTGGGAGATATGGATATGGTACAACAAACACTTCTGAATATAGGTATTTTGCCCAACATGGAGCGATGAAAGTTACGCTCAGCTCTGATCTGAAAAATTTAACTTCTGAATTTTATGCAGCTACAGATCCTATTCCAATTAGCTCTGAACTCCCTATCCGCCAATTTACTCTAACTAAATCCTCTTGTAACATAAGAGCAACTAGTGTTACACATCCCGCCGTTTCTTTAGATTCATATGATTACAGCGCCGCGCCGCGTGGAGCTTCTGGACCGCAAAATATTGGAGCTTCCTCTTCTGTGGAGACCAGGACTCAACCGAGAACAGTTCCCAGCTGTGATGAAACGGTTAAATGCAAAGAAATCGATGAAGCCTGGCAGAGATTTGCCGGCCAAAATGATTACCCTAACGCCGAGCAAGCCTGGGACACTGAAATTGATAGCTGGAATGAGTTCTTAGAGATATATGAAGAAGAGGTTGTGGTTGGCGGAACAAGTAGCAGTTCCAGAAGCGGTTCTACTTTCAGCCCTAGCCAGTACGATGCAATTATTGAGCGTGTAGCAGCTGCCGAAGGAATTGAGCCGGTATTGCAAAAAGCTATAATTGGCGGGGAAGCCAGCCATCCTTGGGCAATATCAAAAGCCGGTTGCGTCGGGCTGGGCCAGATCTGTTATAATACTGCCACAGGCTATGATTATTTACATGCTCAGGCCTGCTGTACTCGCGAAGAAGGCGAGCCAGCTTCGTATAGCTGTACTAATGAGAGAGCACGTTGTCAAGGTAGTGTTTGGTGCGAAGAGGGGAATTATCTCTGTAATCCTGATAATGATGGCCGTTTTGATCCGGAATTAAATTTGCAGGCATCCGCAGCAATCATCCGGGGTAAAATGGATGGTGTAACTCTTCATTTTTCTGACGATAACGAAAAAATTAAAGCGACTATTGCTGCTTATAATTTAGGTTCTGGCCGTGTTAATGCTGCTGCTGACCTAGCTGGATGCGGCTCTTCTTGTAGCTGGGCCCAGGTACAGGCACAATTGTCCAATGGCGATGCCATCAGTCAAGAGCGAGCAGCAAGTATGGATGAAAATACGGGAAGTTATCTCTCTCCTATTTATAACAATTATTGTGCTAATGGCGGCCAATACTGTTCTTGACCATAAAAATAATTTAACAGAAGTATACCAAAAGACATTAATTTTTGAACAAATTAATTGTCTTTTGTATATGCAAAGGGCGTAAATTTGTCTAAAAATTTACGCCCTTTGGTATAGATAAAAGAAAATAGTTATTTATTCAAATGTCTCCAATAACCAAACTCAAAGCCCGGGAAATTCTTGAAAATAATTCTATTCTCTATCATCCCTCAAATCCACCGAAAACTTTAAATAACAGATGTAAATTATAGTTGACACATGCTAACTTTAATTGACAATAGCAAGCGCTGGCAGATTATCAAGTTCTTTCTAGATAATCCTACTTTAAAAGTGCATTTACGTTCTCTGGCTAAAAGACTAGGGATCTCCACCACTTGGATTGCTAAAAGCCTTCCCAGCTTGGAAAAGGCTGGTTTTCTGTCTGTAGCCAGAAATCAGGAAACCAGGCTATTGACTATCTACGCTAATCGCGATGATCTTGCTTTCAAGAGGCTAAAGCTCAGTTCCAACTTATTCTATCTCCATGAGAGCGGCCTTCTCGATAAGCTTATAAGTTTGTACAATAAGCCGGAATCTATTATCCTTTTCGGCTCTTATCGAAAAGGTGAAGATACTGAAGAGAGCGATATTGATTTGGCAGTGATCACCGCTTTAAAACTCCAGTTTGATTGGGCTCCGTTCGAGAAAAAATTACATCGGAAGATTAGAGTTTTAGAATTAAAAAAAGGGAAAATTGAAGCCGAATTTAAATCCACTCTCGCTAATGGAATTGTATTATATGGATATTTGGATTTAAAAACATGAAAACGTTCAAAGAGTATCTCTCTGAGAAAAAGGTAAAAGCGCAAAGTCCAGATCCAGCTGAAGCTGAGTCTTTGCTGAAACAAGCTCAAGCGCGCTTAGCAGACCTGCTGACTCTTTCCCTAAATGAAAAAAATGCCTCTTTCCGCTTTGAAAGCGCTTATGAATGCCTTCGTGAAGCTGTTCAGTCTTTTATGGCTCGAGAGGGGTATAAGCCTTATTCTCATGAAGCAGTCGTGGTTTATTCCTATGAGAAAAGCTTATTGAACGAAAAAGAAGCCATTTCCTTCGACCGTTATCGTGAAAAAAGAAATGATCTTAACTATCGCGGACAGAAACTTACTCTTGAGGAAGCTAAAGAAATAATCACTTTTGCTAAGAATATTTTTTTAAAGTTAAGAGATATCCATACTAAAAAATAAAATGCCAACCATAACCAAACTCAAAGCCCGGGAAATTCTGGACAGCAGGGGCAACCCTACCCTAGAGGTAGAATTGCATACTAAAAACCATATTGTTACCGCTTCCGTTCCTTCCGGAGCAAGTACCGGAACACATGAAGCCTTGGAATTAAGAGACGGCGGAAAAAGATATGGCGGAAAGGGAGTCCTGAAAGCCATCAGAAATATTGAAAATATCCTCGCTCCTGAATTAAAAAATAAGGAGGCAACTAAACAGCGGCAGATCGACCAATTGATGCTTAAGTTAGACGGAACTGAAAACAAATCCCATTTAGGCGCCAATGCCATTCTCGCCGTCTCTCTGGCCGTAGCCAAAGCCGCCGCTCAAGAAAAAAACCTTCCTCTCTACTTTTATCTCTCCCAATTAGCTAAAGTCAACAAAAAGATGATCCTGCCGAAACCTTTCTTTAACATTATCAACGGCGGGAAACATGCCGA
>Ga0209541_10012059_pt1 | contig 13415 bp, 8 predicted proteins | sample RifCSPlowO2_01_FD_184027 | JGI IMG/M metagenome (GOLD analysis project Ga0209541, IMG submission 184027) | Groundwater microbial communities from Rifle, Colorado - Rifle CSP2_plank lowO2_0.1 (SPAdes) (version 2) | ecosystem: Environmental > Aquatic > Deep subsurface > Groundwater | place: Rifle...
CGGGATTGGGTGCGGTGTAGAATTTTTTCATATATCAAACTACGGACCCTTTGGTTCTTACATAACCGCACTTGACCAAGCCCGCATTGACATGGCAATTGCATATTTGAAAGAAAGATTAGGACGAAAAGTAACATTGTCGGAGGTTGAATAATCATGACAAAAAAGACTGCGAAGAATGAACATAAAGAGAATAGACAGGAAGAGCTGCAGCACAAGTACATCGAGCTGCAGATATTGAAACAGCAGATATCGCAGTATGTCGAACAAAAACAGGCTCTTGATGAAAAACAGGGCGAGATGAATGCGACGATCGAGGCGCTCCGAAAGATTGATACTATAAAAGAAGGCGACGAGATGTGGTCGTCGCTTGGAAGCAGCACGTTTGTACGCTCAGATATAAAGGACACGAAGAAGGTGCTAGTTGCTGTAGGCGCGGGCGTCGTTACGAAAAAGCCTGTGGAGAGGGCAATAGAAATACTTGAAAGTCGTGTGAAGGACCTTGATGCCCTGAGCACGCAGATAGTCGAGCAGGCCAACGCGCTTCTTGAGCGGATAAACGAGCTTGAGCCGCAAGTGCAAAAGTTAATGGAACAGATGGAATAGGCAAGTGGAACGCTTTGGGCTATTTTCTACTTAGCAAAATCACATATTTATACGATTAAAATTAAGTTCTATCTTAGATTGATAATCATGTTTGGCGGACTGAAAAAAAGGCTCAAGGAGGCCGTTGAGAAGGTATCTAAATCGATAGTAAAGGACGACGTAAAGGAAGAGGTAATAGAGAAAAAGCAGGAACAGACCAAGACGAAAGTTTTTGACGTGCCAGTTAGGGAAGAAGTAAAGGAGAACATAGTAGAAGACCGTCCTGCTCCTGTTGATGATGCTTTTGAGGACCAGCTTGACGACCGCATAGAAGAGCTCCAGGAACTCAGGGAGAAGGTGCAGGAGGAAAAGCTGCCGCCGGAGATAGCAGAGAGCAAGATTGAAACTGAAACCGTATCGCGCGAGGAAAAAAGATCAATATTTGGAAAGATCACCGAGAAAAAGCTTACCGGCAGTGAAATAGAGAATATATTGAAAGAACTTAATATTGCCCTCCTAGAGAACGACGTGGCTGTGGAAGTGGCCGACAAAATATGCGGCGACGTGAAAAACGGGCTTGTTGATACCGTAGTCAAGAGGGGAAAGGTTGACGATACAATAAAACTTGCACTCAGACGCGCCATGATGAGTGTCATGGAGCAGGATAAAATTGATTTGGACAGCCTCATCTCCAGCAGCAAGGGACCTTTTACGATAATGATGATAGGATTTAACGGCACCGGAAAAACAACGACTTTAGCTAAGCTTGCTTACAAACTGGGCAAATACAAGCCCGTTCTTGCCGCGGCGGACACATTCCGCGCCGCCTCAATAGAGCAGCTGGAAGAGCATGGACGCAGACTGAATATGCGCGTCGTGAAACACAATTACGGATCCGACGCGGCCGCAGTCATATTTGATGCAAAGAAACATGCGGCTGCAAGCGGCAGCAGACTGGTGCTGGCTGACACCGCCGGCCGTTCGCATAGCAATGTCAACCTCATGGATGAGCTGAAAAAAGTCGCGCGTGTAAACAACCCGGACATGAAAATACTTGTGCTTGACTCAATTACAGGCAACGACATATACGACCAGTGCAAGCTCTTCGACGACGCGGTAGGCGTTGATGCGATAATATTGACCAAGGCGGACGTGTACGAGCGCGGGGGCGCGGCGCTCTCGGCTGCGTACACGCTGAAGAAGCCGATACTTTACATAGGCGTAGGGCAGGAATACGATGATTTGAAAGAATTCAAGCCCGAAGAAATCGTGAACAATTTGATTTAATGTAATCCAAATAAAGAAGCGGGATATCAAATTTGGATTACATTACTGTGCACAAGGAAAATAGTATACCGTTTATTTCCTTGCAGCACATTAACCAAAGAAAATGCCCTGGCAGCCCGCTGAATTTGTAATGACTGGCACGAATCCGATGTTTTGTCTTGCTTACCGTCTTTTGACGTTTGCGTTTGTTATCCTTTCCAACTCATCTCTGGAAAAGTTTGTATTTACCTTTTTGAGCAACGCGTCGACATTTTTCTTGTTGCTGTCTCTTATTCCCCATCCAGACTTCAGGTCTTTCCCGTTCTTGTTACGGAATTTTTTGACCTCTACAAGGCCATGATTTGACAGAATATTCAAATGATAGGACGCAGTTCGGTGAGTTATGCCAAGCCTGTTGGCTATCTTTTCCACTTCTATTCCGTCTTGCGGTGCATTATTCAGAATATAAATTATACCTATTCTGTTCTTGTTGTCACACAATATTGTGTGCATTAGATCGATAGAAATTAAATTCAATGAGCTTTTTACTGAACACATTCGTTCTCTATGCTGTCTGCGTATAAGAATATAACCCAAAAAAGCTCAAATTCGTAATTTTTTTGTAATTAATCCGTAATTCTTTTCAAGAAATTTTGTAATGTAACTCCTGTTACAACTTAGGAGTATACAATTTCTAAAACATACTGGTTTAAATAAGGTTGCCACTCTAAAATAAAAAATAGAAGTGCAAAATTTGTTGTAAAAATATTTTTTTGGAACAACGTGTGTTTATAAACCTTGGTAAAGGTCTAAGGTATACGGCATTGGGGTTGTGGCGTTTGTTTAGGAATACTAGAACTGGAAAATTTAACAAAGGCGTAACGGCATTTTCTCTCACACTTGTATTATTCGCATCGTTGTTCGCGGTAGCGACTTATGTCATTCCTGCATTCGCTGATATTGATCCTCAGGTTGTGCCTGTTCAACATAATTCTATATTGTCAGTGATTCCGAATTTGATTGCGTCGGGTTCGACTCATACTTATGCAGTTAGCATCGGTAATGATATTTCTTTTGTTAACCCAAGTCCAATTAGTGAAATTCGTATTTACAACCGTTCTAACGGGGTGTTTAATGACTTTACTGGTTTTATTTGTCTGAATACGACTGGATGGACACTTCAGGGCCATTTCCATATACCTTCAGATAATGATTTTTGCTGGTGGACAGCAAATTCAGCCGGTAATTATATTCAACCCGGCGCGTCCTTAGACTTCTCATTTATTGCGACTGCTGCCGTCACTGATTCAGAAAGAAACTTCACAATTGAAACCAGGGACACAGGCAATGGATGGCTTGGAAAGAATGTTTCTGTCCGAATAGACGCGCAGGCGCCTATAACAACGAAGAGCTTTGTAGGCCCGAGCAAGATTGATATTGACGGCGTCGAATGGATAGACGGCGTCACAAATGTTTCTTTAACGCCAGTCGATCCGCAGCCCCACCCTTCGGGCATCAACAAGACATACTGGAGAAATACACTGGTTGATGATTCATACTGCTGGTATCCACAGACGTGCGCTGATGCGACGGCGGGCGGCATTGACAACACGTTCTTTATTACACTGTCGGCAGAGGCTGACACATATGCGGACGAGGAAGATCCAAACGACGAATTCGGCTCTGATGATTTCTTGAGAGTACGTTCGGAAGATGGTGGGGATAATGAGGATCGCCGCGCCTTTGTACGATTTGATCTCTCTTCATTGCCGCCGGGGGCTGTCATTAACTCGGCTACTCTTCAGTTGTGGGTTGATGAAAGGGAAGAAGACAATCCCGGCCCTGATACGGGTAATAATCGTACCCATGAAGCACGTCGTATCCTTGGCAGCTGGTCAGAAGTCACACTTAACTGGAATAATCAACCGGGCGCGTCGGGAACACCTACCGCGTTGAATTCCACTGGCGTTGCCGAGGATGTTATCGTTCTGTGGGATTTGACAGGCGATGTGCAAGGATTTGTCGATAGTTCGTTCACCAACTACGGATGGATGATTCGTGATTCTGTGGAAGGTGTAGGGAACAGCGACGAAAATGCAGTCGGCTACGGCTCGAGCGAACACACACACGGCGCCGGCTGTAATGCCGATTGCCTGATAGAACGGCCAAAACTTTACATCAATTATACTGTAACAACGCCGCCGCCATGGAACAATTACACGGGCCCATTCCAAAAGAACGAGCAATCGTGCCACCTGCTTGAGTTTTACAGCACAGACTTGATAGGCAACACGGAAGCTGTCGAGACGAACTGCTTCTTCGTTGACAAGACGCCCCCTGCACTTTCAAAGGACAACGGCGATGCGATAGAAGACACGGATCCTAATCCTCCTGTTAATGGCATATTCAACTGGGTTAATTCCAGCACTGACATAACATTCACATGCACCGACCAGCAGCCTCACCCTTCAGGGGACGAGGAAGTCTGCTTCAAAGTGTCTTTTGATCAGACGCCATTTGATTTGACTTCACAATACTGCAGCAGCTACGGCGGGTCTCTTGACAATGGCTTCTGCTGCGTGCTGACGGACGTCAACGACCAGTTCGTATTCAACTTCAACAGCAACGAGGATTCACTGCACGATTTGGAATATTACTGTCAGGATGCGGTTGACAAGAGAACACAAACAGAAATACAATGGTACAAGGTCGATGATACTCCTCCGACAATAACAAAGGACATGTTCGGTTCATGGGTTGGCGACTGCCCTAGCGGTTCTGACCTCCAGCACGGCGACTGCTATGTCGCTGACAACGGCGGAAGCGGCGTGACGATACACGCGATAGACGCCGGGCTTCACCAGAATGATATTTCATGTTCATACAGCGTTGACTGGATAACGGATTTGTCAACGTGCGAGAGCGTATACAACCCGACTTTCTGTAGCTTAAACTGTGTTGTTTACAATGCGACTCATGTATCCTGCGACGTGGGCAGCGGCCAGTTCGATGACAGCGCGCCTGTCAATGTTATATTCAACGAGGACTCAACACACGTGCTGGACGTGGCATGTAGCGACATGCTGGGCAATCAGTTCCACGACACGGAGATATTCCTTGTAGACTCAACGCCTCCTGTGACGACGAAGACGTACGGACAACCTATATTCACATGCAGCGACTGGTGTGTTGCTGAATGCGCTGAATATTATGCTTATTATCCAGGCGTGAACGAGCAGCAGACATGTGTAAGCCTTTGTGAAGCTGGTTTGCCTATACAAGCAGGTGATAACGGCGGTCCGATATATGAACCGTCAATGTGCGGCGGAGCTGACATCGGTGGTCACATTTATCCTGTATGGATAACATCACAAACGCCTGTCAGCCTCGATGCGACGGACAACAAGGTTGGTGTCGGTGCTACTTATTGGAGAAACACGCTGCTTAACAGCGACTTGCCTTGCCAGAGCGTAACGGCTTGCGAGCTTGCTCAGGGCAGCGGCGACTGGAACAGCTATTCAACGCCGTTCTTCAAGCCTGAAACTTCATGTCATTTAATTGAATATCAATCTATAGACTTGCTTGGCAACAACGAGACCGTCAAGAAGCAGTGCGTTTTTGTTGACAACGAGGCGCCTGTGACAAATAAAACAATAGGCCAGCCTAAAGTTGTAAAGGAAGAAGTGTGCCAATTGCCTAATGGTCCGTTATCATCGAACTCAATTACGACTCAAGCGGTTGGTGATTTTGTTGCGACTGTAAACTTCAGCGTTAAATGTTCATCTGGTGTTGGTGTTGGAATAGCATTTGACGGCCAAAATCTGTGGTATAGCTGCGCATTCGTAACAGGCACTGATCTATACAGAGCTGACCCAGCGACGGGTACAGTTTCAGCATCTTATGATATTGTTCCTGGTGAAGGTCTTGGCGCACTTGCTTATGATGCGGGAAGAAATGCAATATGGGCTGGTTATGACAATGCTGGCAAGAAAATATTACTTGTTCACCTTAACTCCAGCAAGGATGTTACTTCAACGACAGAAGAATTTGTAGCGCCTGTTGGAGGAATCACTTTGGACGACGGTCTTGCATACGATGCGAGCGATGATACTCTTTACATAAGTCCTGACGTAGATGCGACGGTTTATCATGTCTACGTGAATGGAAGCCTTATAACGAGCTTCCCTAAGGCGCCTGGCAGCGCTTGTGGCGCATCTGGCTTAGCGATTGGTGGCGACCTTTTATACGAAGGTTTCAACGGGTGCAATCAGGTGAGGGTTGTTAACAAGTCTGCAACAAGTATTGTTGTCTTTAATTTCTCAACTGCGCAGTCCAGCGACCCTGCGTTCAGGGACGAGGACCTTGAGTGCGACACTATAACATTCAACGCTTCCGGCAAGCATGTGATGTGGTCCGTAGAGGCTTATGATAGTTCAACTGAAAGTAGGCGCGCATTTGCATTTGAAATACCGTTTGGCAGTTGCGGAATCGGCGGACAGACTGCAGAGCCGCCTGTTTGCGGCAACGGAGTCGTGCAGTTGCCTGAGCAGTGCGACGACGGCAACCTGCTTGATGGCGATGGATGCTCGGCTATATGTAAAATTGAAGCATCGTGCGTACAGAATGATACGTACATAACAAGTCAAACACCAATAACATTCGGGTGCGAGGACAGTCAGCCTCACCCAGTAGATCATGCATCATTGCACTGGAGATCACGTTTTGCAACAGATTGCAGCCAGCTTAATGCATCTACATGGGGTAACTGGTCATGGTCACCGGACAACGAGACTACAATACACTTGCCAGAGGATTCGTGCCACGAGCTTGAATACTTCTGCAAGGATGCTCTCGGAAACGAAGAGACTCACCAGTTCGAGATAGACATAGTTGATACCCAAGCTCCTGTTATAACAAAGGCAATCGAAGGACCTTACACCGGCATATGTCCTCCTGATAATGAACTTGTGACGCCTGCAACTCCTAGCAGCTGCATAATTGATGGAGTCACAAACATAACTGTCAGCGTGACCGATCCTGAACCACATCCAGTGGGCAATGTAACATGCAGATGGGGTTACACTGTTGACGGTGTCCAATTCATAATTGGCGGACAGGGTCTTGGTTCAGAATTCAAAGTTCACTTCCCTGAAGAATCAAACCATGTGCTTACAATACAGTGCAGGGATGGTCTTGGAAACAAGGTCACTGATATTGAAACGTTCCAGGTTGACAAGACTCCACCTGTGACGACAAAATCGTTCAGCGGGCCACAATATCCAAATGATGGTGACGCACCTGGCGTGACTCACTGGATAACGTCAAGCACGAACGTGCTATTGGATGCCGTTGATACATACGGACCTCATGTTTCTGGAGTGAACAGGACATACTACAGGGTAACACTGCTCAACAGCAGCGAGCCTTGCGATTATAGTCCAGTAGGTATATTGCCAGAGACAACGACAACATCATGTGATCTTGCTGTAGGCAGCGGCTCATGGCAGCTCTACACTGGCGCGTTCAATGTGCCTGAAGACTCATGCCACTTGATAGAGTTCTACAGCGTGGACAATGTCGAGAAGACTGAAGCAGAAAAGAGACAGTGCGTCTTCGTTGACAACCAGGGTCCTGTTGCGAACAAGACCGTTGGCGAGATCAAGTCAATAATTAATCACACTCTGAACACGGATGATTATGTATTCAACTTTTATCCTCAAGTGAATGGATTGTGCTTCAATGCAACGAACGGTAACGCGATAGACTGCTGGAAAGTCACAACGATGACTCCTATAACACTTGACTGCGTGGACCCCCAGCCTCATCCAGTCGACAAGAGCAAGATATTCTTCAAGGTTGACTTGGATGGATCGGACGTGACACAACAGTACTGCGGGGATGTAAGTGGCGGACAGTTCAATTACTCCGGAGATGGGTACTGTAAAGTTGGCAGTTACGACGCGCCTGCAATATTCAAGTTTGGCGAGGAATCGGAACACAACCTGAAGTACTACTGCCAGGACAAACTTGGCAACGTCGGCACTGTTGACGATGAGAAGTTCAAGGTTGAGGGCAGTCAATTCAACATAACAATTAACAAGAAGTGGAACCTGATATCTGTTCCGTTTGTACTGTTCAATGACTCAATGGACAAGGCGTTCGAAAATGCAATTGGCGTGAAATCCGTCTGGACATATGATCCGACCCATATAGCATGCAGCACTGACTGGTGCGTGTATACTCCTGATGGTAACCCTGGCAACGACAATCTGAAGAAAATGGTGCCTGGAGATGGTTATTGGGTATTGGCGTACAATTCGACAACACTATTGATAGGAGGCAGCTTATTCAGTTCAGTCATGTCGCCACCTAGCAAGGGTATAGTTGCAGGATGGAACTTGATAGGTTACTATGGCAACCTTGATGGTGTGCCTACAGGAAACCCGATATTTGTATACGATGGTCCTGACGGTGATGGTGCCTCGGCCGTGTGCGAGCTTGGCACGCTGGTTGACACGACAATTGGATATCCTAAGTGGGCGTCCTTGTGGACATACTGGGAACCTTACAACACTGACGGCGATCCTTCAACGACACTGTGGATACCGTTAGGGTTCTTTGACAACATGGATCCTGGCGCCGGATACTGGATGGAGATAGACGTGGCTGAGAGTTATTCGCCTTCAACGACATGTCCTCTCATAATAGGCCCGTAAGTTTTTTTCTTTTTTAATCATTAAAAATATTGCCGGATTTTTGGTCATTGAATTGCATTTATCGCAATAAAATTTTTGACGTGGTGGTATTGGGCTTCTCTGGTGCAGAATAATGTGACCTGTGCGAATTTCGTTTCGGTATTTTTCTTTTTGCCGTCGGCAGGCAGATTAGATTTAAATGCTTTTGGTTTATAGGTAAGACGTGGTAAAATGGAAGTCACCAAGATGATTTCAAACAAGTTATTTCTTATTGTACTCGTATCTTTGGTCATGTTTAGTGTATCGGTTTTTGCGATACAGGGACAGCCTCATCAATTCTGGGGCGACGTGACCGTGAACGGCGCACCCGCACCTGACGGTACTGTTGTTTCTGCGTTCATTGACGGATCTCAGGTTGCAACTACAACTACATCTGGTGGGATATATGGTACTGCACCCGCCAGTGCTTTCTACGTCCCTGATACGGATCCTGCTTCCAGGGCTGGCAAGACAATTTCATTTTTTGTTAATGGGATCAATACAGGGACAACTTTTGTGTTTACTGCTTTAGAGGCAAATTCCCTTAATTTTACTGTTACCATTTCATCTCCTCCTAGCAGCGGCGGCTCCTCTTCTGGAGGCGGGGGCGGTGGTGGAGGAGGCGGCTCTTCAGGCGGAGGCGCGACTTCATCGGGCGGCTCTTCAGGTGGTTCCAATGGAAGTTCGACCGGCACCACTACTACAACCACGAGCGGCACATGCACTGAACAATGGGCATGCACTGACTGGTCGTCCTGCACTGATGGCCTGCAGACACGCAGCTGCACGGACGCAAATGCGTGCGGAACTGACAATAACAAACCTATTGAATCTCAGCCTTGCAGCACTGTGACGGGTGAAACTACAAGTGCGCCTGGTCAACAGGCGGGTCTTGGAATAACCGGTCTCATCACAGGCAACCCGACGATCATGGGCGCTATCGTGGTAATCGTGCTCGTAATAATATACATCCTGTGGCGCTCAATGAAGAAAAAGAAGAAATAACTTACAGTTTTTTATTGCATCGAATGGGTTTAATACCCCGTCCTTCAGGACGTATATTTTACTTCCATTCGTGCAAAAATACTGCGGCTTTTAAGCCGCAGATATTTATTGTCTGATTCTGCCATAAATTTTTGATATTCCTGCCATGCTGGGATGCTGTCAAGAGCGTTTCTTAGGGCTTTCAATCCGTAATATGTAGAAAATTTTAATGCCACTACTGCGCTTAGTGCAAGGCCTGCAATGATCCAATCTTTATCACCGCCGCTGATTACAACTCCAGCAGGGAAAAATATGGAATATGGAAGTAGCGATCCCATTATGTAATCTAATATGGCTTCACCTTTTGATGGGACATAATTTATCTCACGCTCTCCTTGATTCTTTAAATTTTTGAAATCAAAAAGAGTTGCATAAAACTTTTTGTCTTTGTCTACATTATAAGACGCTAGATGCCCTGATGACGTTCCAGAATATAACACCCTGTGCCCAATTCTGGCCAATTCCCCTTCGATACACTCACTTTTCTATTTCAGTTGCCTGTCGTCCATGTAATTACGACCTCTTTTTTGGCTTTATTTCTGGGAATGCTTTGTAAAATTTGTCTAATGCATTACTATACGCTTCATTTTCACCCATTGCACGATCCGCATATGTAGTGGCTTTCATTCCATATTGCCTGAAAATACGAGGGCGAGATAGAATTTTGACACCAACCTCGCTGCCCCTTTCCATAGCATCTAGTAGCCTTGCGTATTCTTTTAATCTCCTTAAAGTATTTCGATCAATTGACATATTTTCACCGCAACAAATACTGAATTAAAACCAAAAAGAACTAGCCTACTCTGAAGCTTCATCGACAAGCTTTCTGACAGCGTCGCGGACGGCCTCGCTCCTGTTCGGATAGACGCCTTTCTTGACAAGAACTTCTATGTTCTTTATCTGCTTTTCTGTCAGTCTTATTTGCACTGTTTCCATTACCATTTTTATGCACCTCGATATGCGAAAACATCACTTTTGGCATGTTTTTGCTTCACAGCCACTTCACGGTAGTACTACTTCCGAAGTCTTTAAAAAGCTTTAACCTACCTGAAATTCCATTTATCGAAAATTATTTTTTTGGATAATAATGATTTTTAATAGGTTCGATGTAAGATCTAGGAGAATATGCAGCTGAAAATGCTCTTAGTTGTTGTGTTTTTTTCACTCGTTCTGGCTGGTTCTGTAATGCATGCGAATGCTGAGTATAAGATTTTATCTAAATCGTCAAAAATCGATGTGCCCCAGACACAAGACAAGATAAGAAGCATGGAATTAAAAAGTGGCGCGCTTGACGAGGAAATTATCGACGTCATAATAGAATCCAGCGACGCCTCGCCTATCGCTACGGCGTCGGGCGAATATGGGAAGTTTGACCATGGCAATTTTTATCACGCCAAAATACTTGGAAAGGATATTAAAAAACTGGAGGAAATTAACTCAGTAGAAGGAGTATGGCTTCAGACAATTTATAGACCTGTCCTCGATTTCGCCGCACCAGTTATAAATGTCTCGACATTTTGGAACAGTGGGTACAATGGTACGGGTGTGAAAGTTTGCGTAATAGATACGGGAATATCTTGGTCAAATTCACTTTTATACGATAATTTTTCTGGTTCAGGTCTTAATTTGTCAAAATGGAATATATCGTGTGGAGATGCACTTGGATGTGTTCCCATTGTTGGTGTTAATACAACGACACGTACGTTTCAAATAGAGCAACCAACACCACATGGCGGTTCGGCCACTGCAACATACTTAAACCTAATCGGCCACGGTTTTGGTCCTGGCGAAACGTTGGATTTCGATGTTAATTACAGTAAGAATGTAGGAAATCAGGCGCTGGGATTTCAATACGATACATTGCCACCGGCACCAGCATTTTTTTTGATAGGATACTGGAATGGTGATGAACCCGATGGAAATATGCTAGGTCTTTATCACTTTAGGATAACATTCTTTTCGAATAAGACAATTTTATTGAATATTACAAAACCTGATAATTCACGTGTTATCAGGAATTATAGTTACGTAACCAATAATCCACGTTTTTACTTGTCTGCAGCTACCGGAAATGACGGCGTTTTGCGTGCTGATTATGATAATTTTATAATAAGCAAGACCCACCCGGCTTTGGCGTCGAGAGTTATTGACGAGACGGATTTTACCAACAGTTCTAATGGAGCTTTTGATGTTTATGGTCACGGAACACACGTTGCAGGCATTGTTGCGAGCATGAACTCTACTTATCGGGGCGTGGCTCCCGGCGTTTCTATTTTGAATGCAAAAGTACTGAGCGATACTGGTACAGGTACAGTAGAGAATGTTATGAAGGGTGTGGACTGGTGTATATCCAAAGGTGCTGATATTTTGACACTCAGCCTTGGCGGACCTGCCAGCCCCGCAGACGGGTCTGATCCATTATCAAAATATTTGGATTTGGCAGTAGATCAGGGAAAAATAGTTACCGTTGCAGCGGGCAACAGTGGTCCTGGCAGCTTTGATTCGCCGTGCAGAAACAGCCTGGACCCTACCGGCTCTTCTTATTCAATATGCTCGCCTGGTTTGTCTGGAGAATCTATTACTGTTGGCTCGACACAAACAGGAAAATCTGGAACAACTAAGGACGCGATAAGCTCTTTCAGCAGCAGGGGGCCGACAACCAACGGCCGCATAAAACCTGACGTGACAGCGCCGGGAGAACTTATAACATCCACGTGGAAGGACGGTGGCTACGCTACGTTGAGCGGCACAAGCATGTCAACTCCCATGGTAGCGGGCCTGGCAGCTCTTATATTACAGGCAAGACAGATGAGCCCGGCAGAAGTCAAAGCGCTTATGATGAACACGGCCGTGGACCTCGGCGCCGCCGGCAAAGATAACATATATGGCGCGGGGCGGATAAACGCTTCGGCGATTTTCAACCAAATCAACAATACAATCGCATCAAATATATCGAACGTTCGAAAAGTTCATAATATTTTTGTGCCGGCGAACAGCAGTATAAGGGCCACGCTTTACTGGCCTGAAAATTATAGCGTTCACAATGACGTTGATCTTTACCTTTTGGATCCATCAGGAAACATTATGGCCGGGTCGAATTCTTCACTGAATACCGATGAAATCATATCGTACGTTGCCAACTATTCGGGATACTGGAAACTGCTTGTAGACCCGTTCAACGTAACCTTGAACCAGACATATGCACTTGCGGCAAACTTCAAGCCGTCCGGGCAGTTTTACATGAGGCTTGGTAATATATCGAGCAAAGTAATATATCATACAATAAATGCCTCAGGTCCTACCGAAATCAGCCTAGACTGGAACGGCACTTCGGACATTGACTTGTTCCTTTACAATTCGACAGGCAGTGTTGTTTCAAGCTTTACCAATAACCACGAGAACGTGTCAGCTCCAGCAGGCTCCTACATAGTCAAAATACTTCCTAAGAACCTGACAGGCAATGTGTCATATACGCTTACTTCTACATTTTCAACATCCGGCAGTTTCGAGGATAACACGGCGTCTTCTATAAACTTGACCGGGCCCCTCAACATCACATATTCAACCAACAGCATACTTCTGAATTTTTCTGTTCAGGACAACCTGAACCTGCCGGTCAATTGCATCAGCTCCCTCAATGATAATGTCAACCAGACGGCCTTTGTCCAGAGCATACACGCGTCCCAGTTCACCGCGTCGGAAGGCACTAATACGTTTTATGTGACGTGTATGGATAATTCGAATAACACGGCAAATGCTTCCGTATTTTTCTCCGTAGACACAACA